>JACLAB010004090.1_pt1 | contig 17211 bp, 7 predicted proteins | sample 8027921 | NCBI WGS metagenome assembly JACLAB01 (sample SAMN15725117, study PRJNA655200) | protist metagenome | isolation source: fluorescence activated cell sorting (FACS) single amplified genomes of... | place: USA: West Boothbay Harbor, Gulf of Maine | collected 2000-07-19 | reverse complement strand
GGCCGCGCGCGTATCAGAGTCAGGCGGTGGCGTGGATGTTGGCGCGCGAGCGCGCGAGCGCCGCTCCAGCGGGCGCGCTCGCCGCGAAACGTGGTGCGTTAGTCGAGCAAGACGCACCTCGCGCGTTACATCCGCTCTGGCGCGAGCTTCCAGGTGGTGGGACGTACATCAACGTCTTCAACGGGATGCTGAGCGCGACGCGATTTGAAATCGACGAGGATTACGAAGACGTGCGCGGGGGCATTTTAGCCGACGAGATGGGGCTTGGGAAGACTGTAGAAATCATAATGCTGGTGATTGCTAATCGTAGAGAAAAAGAAGCGCACGAAATCGCCGCGGCTGAGGCTGAGGAGGCAGTAGACGATGAAGGCGAGGCGTTTGAGAATGCGCGAGAAGGTTTAGCGACGCCGACGGAGACGCCGCCATTCGTGACGCCCATGACGTCGCCTGCGAAGACGAAGAGCGCGCTCAAGGCACCGCATGCGTTACCACCGAAGTTCCAGCGGCGAGAGGTTCCAGCGGCGCCGGCGCTAGTGGCGGTGGACGAAAAGGCCGTCGATGACGTAAGCGTGGTAGAATTGCCCGTCGACTCGCCAGTAAAAATTGAAGCAAACAACGAGGAACCTGGCGGAGCTTTGAACGTCAATTGTGTGTCCGGCGCGCGCGAAGAGGATCCGAATTTCACAGGTATTTGGATGGGATGCGATAAATGTGGCGTGTGGCAGCACGCGAGATGCGTGTTTAAGATGACGAAAATGCAAGAGCGCAACTTACAGCAAATATCAGACGAAGAGCGCGACAAGTTGTTGGGTGAATTTGTATGCTGGAAATGCAACGAAGAGCACCCAGGTGAAGAGGGACTGGATGAACCTATGAACGTAAATTGCGTGTGCGGCGCGCGCGAAGAGGATCCAAATTTCACAGGTCTTTGGGTGGGATGCGATAAATGCGGCGTGTGGCAGCACGCGAGATGCGTGTTGAAGTTGCCGCGCGCGGAGAACATCTTACAACAAATGCCAAGGAAAGAGCGCGAGGACTTATTGGGTGACTTTTTATGCGGGAAATGCATCGTAGAATACGCTGGTGAAGAGTACTGCGGTCCGTGTGGGGCGACGCTCGTGGTGTGTCCAACGCCTATTTTTGAGCAGTGGCATTCAGAGTTGACGCGTCACGTGCGACCGGGGACGTTGAAAATCATTCGCTACGAAGGACAATCGCGCGTGAGCGGCTCTGGAGGCTCGACAAAGGATGTTTTTGGACCGAAGCAGCTCGCCGAAGCGGATATCGTGCTCACAACGTACGACACGCTGCGGTCCGAGATAAACATTGACATTTCAGATGGCGCTGGACGCGCGTATGCCGAGCGTGCTCGACGGTACGAGCGCAAGTATGAAATCGTACCAACACCGTTGACGCGACTGAAATGGTGGCGCGTGGTGTTGGACGAGGCGCAAATGGTCGAGTCGACGGTGTCCATCGCAGCGATTATGGTCCGACGACTGCCCGCGGTGCACAGATGGGCGGTCACGGGTACGCCGATTTCTCGCGGGTTGGGCGACATCTTTGGTTTACTTACGTTTCTTTGCGTTCCTCCGTTTGAACGCGACGCGCACTGGTGGTCGCGGTTGATTGAACATCCGTACAGTTATGGAGACTCCAACGCCAAACGGTACCTTCACAAACTTTTGAAAGGGTTGATGTGGCGGAATTCGCGCGAAGGCGTGCGAGACCAACTCGGTATTCCACCGCAAGGTGAAATCGTTACGTGGTTGGAATCGAGCGCCGTGGAGCGACACTTCTACAAAACGCAGTTCCGCGAATGTCACAGAACCGCATCTGCAACGCTCGCGCACAGTGATTTTGCCGATATTGACGAAAATCAACCGCTTGAAACGAGAGACGCGCGACGGTTGATGGGACCTCTGCTTCGTTTGCGTCAGGCGTGCGATCACCCGCAAGCGGGATCGTACGGTTTAGCGGGTGGGATCGCGCGCTCGGGTACAAACGTACTCACAATGCAGCAAATTACCGACAAGCTCATCGAAAAGGCGCGCGTCGAAGCTGAAGAAGCACAACGTCTCGTGGCTTTTGTTCTCAACGCGCTCGGTGGGTTGGCATGGTGTGAGAACGATTTGACGTTAGCCATCAACGTGTACCGCGAAGTCATTCAACTTGAAGCCACGGGTAAGGAGAGAAAGATTCGTCTCGATGCAATGCAGATCCTGCATGCGAAACACAACCTCAATGCAGCGCTGGAACTTGTCAAGGCGGAACCACAGTTATTGACTGCGCCCATCGCGCGCACGATGCGAGACGATGATCTCGGACAAGATGTGCAGTTGTTGCGCGACAAGTACATTTATGAGCGCGCGAGTGGGCTGCTCGGAGCGGAACGCGAGTTTGCAGATGCAAAAAAGGACGTCGAATGGCAATTCACTCGAGGCAACGTCACCGGTAAGCGTACGAGTTCCGCTGTTAACGTCGGTGGCGCAAACGGGTGGTGGTTGGCAGTTCTGGACCTCGTCAACAAATCGACGCTAAGTCGTCGAGCCTTCAACGATAGACTGCGCGAACAGTTAGACGGTCGCTGGCAAGGAAAACAAATCGCGTTTGAAGACTTGAGTGGACTGCAGTTACAAATGGCCATGGACTTGCAAGAAATTGACGCAGCTCGCAAGGCGTTACTCGATCGCATGGAGGAATTGAAAGAGATTGTCAAATCTGCGCCGCCAGAGCGCGTGCGCGAGGTGGGCATGTGCGCGACGTGTCGCGCCGGCACGGATTTCGCCACGCCCGGGGTAGTGTGCGTCTTTTGCCACACCAAGCCTCTGTTCGAGACGTACGAGCGAAAAATCATGGGCTCTCAAACTCTTTCAGCCGCGCGTCCGGTCGGCGAGCGCGATCCAGAGGATCAAAAGAGGAAAAACGAAGGGCTACCGATGTTTTCGCGCGTCGGCCGTAAGATTGGTGGAGAAAGGGAAGAGACCAATCGTGGCGGCGCGAGCGCCGTGGAGACTGTCCTACAAATGCTCCTTGTCAGCTTGCGCGCGAAGTCCCTCGTGAAGGACGTCAAGCAACAAGACTCGTACACTACGGCTGGTAAGTCGCACGTGAACACGCTCGAAGCCATGCGTAAAGAATTCTACAAGGCGTCGGCGCTCTTTGTGCAACAGCGCGAAAGCATGGCGGCGCGCGATGAACTCGACATGTCTGCGATGAGAATTCGCGTTCGCAAAGACTATGAAATCCCCAACGTTGGTCAGCCTGATCCGATACCACTCGCGCTGCAAGGCGTGGTGATTCACCCGTATGAAGTGAAAGCCATGAAACACAAGTACACGCAAGAAAAGGCGACGTACGACGCTGATATGGGCAAAGCCGTGTCGCAATTGCGATACCTCGAAAACATTCGACTACCAGACCGCATCACGGATGGCAAAGGGGAGAAATCATCCATCGAGTGTCCGATTTGTTTGCAAGACATCGTCGTACAAAGTAACGTCAAGTACACCGACATGTGTGTGTTTCCGTGCGGGCATAGCACGTGCATGGAATGCACACAGAATTTGATTAGACGTTCGCATCCGACCCATGATCGCTCAATCGCGTCGCGTTACGACCGCAGGCAAGTGACGTGCGTCTCGTGTCGGAAACCCGCTTTCGTGCATGAGTTGAACTACGTCAGCACTGAAACCGATGATGGTGTCAATCAACGCACGGGTTTCGTGCGAAATAGCGATGATGACTTTCTCAACGTCATGTTTGGCGCGCCAGAGGCGCACCTCGCCGGCGAGCCGCGAGTCACGGTTGAAGGAAGTTGGGGCACGAAGATTGAAGCCATTGTGCGACGCATCAAGTGGCTCTTGTCTCTCAACAGCGACGCAAAGATTCTTGTTTTTAGCGAGTTTGAAGACGTTCTCGACGTCATACAGCAAGCCATCAGTCGCAACTCAATTTCATTGGAGCGCGCGACAACCGGCGGAGTAAAGCTCAACGTGTCGTTGGAGAATTTCAAAACAAACGCCAACGTACACGTACTTTTACTCCCGCTCAAGCGCGCTGCGCATGGTTTGAACCTTACCGAGGCGCAGCACGTGATTTTAGTCGAACCCGTGATCGATCCTGGTCTCGAAGCGCAGGCGATTAAGCGCGTCGACCGCATCGGCCAACTCAAGCCGACGTGCGTGCACCGGTTTATTATTCGACACAGCATCGAAGAAAACGTGTTCAAACTCGCTCGTCAACGCATAGACGAATTGAGTGATATTGCGAGTGATTTGAGCCTTTCAAAGCGCGACGAAGCCACCACTGGATTGTCGCTCGCGGATATTCGTCGACTTATCGAAATTGAAGACAATTAGTAGCGAAGAAACCACAGCAACACTTTAGCTTACTAGCAGAATAGAATTACAATCCAACACGCATGCACAATGAAACACGCGCAGTTCTTTCAATCAATCAATCGTTCTAAGACGCCGTCGACGCGCGCAAGCCATCCAACACGAATTCTGACATGTCGCGTAAACCGGCTTCGTCCAAACATTCGGCGATGGTTTCGCGCGACCGCGTCCATCCCTCTCCTTCGCCCCAGGCCACGGCATCCAACACCGCCATGGCGCGCTTCACCGCGAGTTGCTCTTTTGTCGGTACCGGTTCACCGTTATCGACATTCCCCGAAGCGCCGCCCACGGGAACATCCCCGCCATCCAATGTGCGCCGAACATCCGCCGCGCTTTGTCCCGCGTACCCGCTCAGCGTCTTCATCGAATCCAATAACGCCTCATCCGCACCCATCGTCCACCACGGACCCGCACTGAGCGCCACTCGCGCCTGATCCCTAGCTTCAATCGCGCGTCCGTGCATCATCAACGTTTGCGCGTTCACCGCGTACGGCCTCGCCCAACCGCCGTACGGACCATCCGCGTACCATTCCGCCGTAACCAACGCGCTCGTCTCATCTTTTTTATCCACATGCCACGCGATGAGCGCCTCGTCGACATCCATAAACCGCCCAACATTTTTAGTCAAAAACACCTCCATGCGATGTTTAAACGGGCTGGATTGGAACTCGCCCGGGGCGTAGGCGTCCAACGCGCCGACGCCCGCGGCTCGGCTCGCCGCGCCTCCGCCCAAGCCAAATCTATCTTCATCCTCCGCCAACCGCCTGCGCACAAACATCGTCGCATTCGAGGCTAATAAATCAAGTCCTCTCGCACCGCATCGCACGATCGGCGCGCGCATGAGTGACGTCGCCGGCGTCGCCCCCGACGCCGTCGCGCCGTCGCGCCCGGCGCTGAAAAACCCAAATCCCACGCCGTCTCGCGCGCCTCGCGCGACGTGCGCGCCCACGTACACACCCAACGTGTGTCCGTCGTCGCTTTGCGCGATCGGCACCACGAACGGGTGCGCGTCGCGCGCGTCGTCGTGCGCTTTCACCCCGGGCGCAGCCGCGATGACATCCACCGCCTCGCGCATGTGCAGCGGTAAATCGACATTCAACGCGCGCAGCGTCGCCGCCACGCGCTCGAACGCATCGTTCGCAAACGTCGACGCGCGTCTGGCGCGCATGCGCGGCGCGAATCGGTGCGCGTGCGCCATGGAGGCGCGATGTGACGGCGTGCGAAACCTCACAACGATTCGCGCGCAACGATTCGCGCGCGAGCGACGCGCGACGTCATGCGCGACGCCGCCGCCGCGGCTGTCGACGACGACGCGCATCATGCGATGCTCGATGCGGTGCGCGCGGACGACGCGCGCGCGCTGCGACGAGAGTTTCAACGACTGTGCGCAGCATTTTACGCGAGTCACGCGAGAACGATGACGGTGGAGGAGCGCGCGGACGCGCTCGATGGACCGAACGGCGCGAATGGTGGTGGCGTGCGGTTGGTTGACGTCGCGCGCGCGAGAGGCGGGCGCGGTGGGGGGTGCTATGCGTGGTTGGTTGGGCAAGGCGCGCGAGAGACGGCGTCGGTTGACGTCGACGACGACGCCGACGGAGGCGCGAGCTCGTCGTACGATAGCGATTACGTGCACGAGTTTTACGCCAAGGAGATTGATGGTGAGAGGTATTATCGTTCGTCATCTAACGCCGCCGATGACGACGACGACGACGACGACGATGAGCGCGATTGGTTTGCGAAGAAATTAAAGGATGAGTACGCGGCGGATGCGAGAGCCGCCGACGGCGCGCCTTCTGATGATTGGGTCTCCTACGCCGATGTTGACGCGACGTCGGCGTCGGTGCTCGGGGATGAATATTATCGCGCTGAGGTATGGGCGGCCGCGGAGCGCGCGCGGCGTGGGGTGAAAAGAATGCATAGACGCTATGTGGAAGACGAAAAGACGCGAGAGCGACGGGCGAGAGAAGCCGAAGCGCAGCGAAGAAAGCTCGAGGAATTAGAAGCGAAAGATCGCGCGTGGCGCGCGTCTCTCGCGGCGAAAACGCTCACGATGACAACTATGAGCGCGGATGAGTATCGCGCGAAATGGCGCGCGTTGGAAGAAGGGAAAGTGAAGACGCTTGCCTTGAGAGACTTTCCATTCATCGACGCGGCGACGATGAAATCAGCGTCTGCGCTTTGCGAATTCCTCACTGTAGACATCGATGCCGACAAGAAGCGAATCAAGTTGCGGGAAGAAATGATGCGTTGGCACCCCGACAAGTTTGCGAAATACTTTGCCGTAGCGCGTGAAGAGGATCTCGAACAAGTCAAGGAGCGCGTCAACGTCACCGCGCAAGCCGTGCGAGAAGCATTTAAAGCATTCCAACAACCACCATAGCGCAATAGCGATAGAGTCATGTAGCAGTAACATTAGATGAAGTAGTTTCGTACGCCACGACGAGTCGCGCGGCGCCGCCATCGCGTTCGCGAATCACGATTGACAACGTCGGCTTCGCTCGTCCCGACCACCGCCGCATCGTCTCAAACGAAATGTCGTGCGATTTGTGAGAGCATCGCGCGCCGCAATCAGGCCACTTGTAAGGCACTGAAATGATCACCACTTTCCCCGCGCCTAGCAGCTTCTTCACGAACGCCCCCGGATCGTCCACATGCTCAACGACTTGCATCGAAACGACGACGTCAAACGTCTTCGTTTCGTCAAACGTCATCCAATCTTCTTGCACGTACTTCGTCATCGAATCATCCCTCTCAGACACATTACGGCGTGTCGTCGTCTTGTATCCAGCGAAATACGGTGACACGCACGCACGCGAGGGAATCCACGTCAAATGCTCAACGAACGCCGGTTTCACGCATCCCACTTCCAGCGCCGAAGCCGCATGCGGCGCGAGCATCCGAACCGCCATGTACGCCGCATCATAGTACCGCAATCCTTCGCGACTCGTCCCGCGCGGGCCCAGCGCACCGAAACGAACGCCGTCGTCGCGCTCGCACGCTTTCCCACGCGCACTCGCCGCGCGCTCGATGCATGCCGGCGTAAATGTCATCGCATACGTCATGGCCAAGAGCACCAGCATGGTCCACATGGCAAACGCCACATGCGACGATTGTCGCGTCACGCGCGCCGCCGTCGCCATGACGCGCGCACGTATCGCCTCGAATGCACGCAACGTGTGTGCGCGCGCGCGTGCGTCGGCGTCCGTCGCGATGGCGCGTCGCGAAATGTCGACAATGTGCGCGCTGGTGTCCCAGGGCACCTCCAGACCGCGACGCAGCTCCACCGCCACCGTCGCCGTGGCGCGCACCGCGAGCGCGAGACATGTTTGGTTTGAAGGATAAGAAGCATCGCGCCGCGTACGCCATCGTCGATGCGGTGCGTGTCGATGCGTCGCGCGCGCGTGACGTCGTTTTTGGTTGTATAGCGCTCAACAAACTCTACACCTGGATGAATTGAATTGATGAATGCGCGATTGACGCGTACTTTGTATCGCTCGCGCGTAGATTTGCGATCCGTATCGCGCGAATGCGAGCGACCTCGAGCTTAATTTGCGATTGTGCGATGCGGTGAATGATAATTTCGTGGCGCATGGGAAGGATTGCGTAAAGGCTTTGAAGATTAAGCTCGAGCAGCGCAAGGATGCGACGACGACGGGACGCGCGTTGTACGCTTTAGAGATGTGTATGAAGAATTGTGGGCCGAGGTATCACGCGATGATGTGCGCGAAGGAAGTACCGAAAGTGTTGGTGAAGTTGTGCGAGCGCGCACCGAGTTTAGAGGTGAGAGATAAAGTGTTGCAACTCGTCGAGGAGTGGGCGGTGAATTTAAGCCGACGCGAGCGAGCGTTTCAGTGGGCGTACGATACGCTGCGAGGGATGGGATTTCGGTTTCCCAATCCAAGCAGGCCGACGTTACGAGGGGAAGTGCAAGCGGTGGCAGACGCGACGGCGACGGTGGCGGCGTTCAACGGTCGCGGTGACTGGACGAGCGCTCGAGTGGACATTTCAGAGGAAGACAGACGCGCCATCGAAGCGGCGCTCGCGGAGAGCGATGACGACGACTACGGCGATACGCGCGACGTGATCGGCTCGCCAGTGGCTTCACGCCCACCGTACGGGGTGTATCCAGGAGGTATCGCGACTGGTATACCCATGAATCCGCCACACTTAGCCAACAGTCGGTACAACGCGTCGGGCGGCGACGACGATTTTCAGCGCGCGATTCGTGAAAGTCAAGCCACGGCGCGCGCCCCCGCGCAAACTCGTCCAGCTCAGGTGTCATACACCGCGGAAGACGTGCGAAAATTAAAGGGAGACGTTGCCGCGGCGAGAAATTCCTTCAAGGTGTTCGCCGAAGTGCTGGATGGCGTCGACGTGACGCAACATCCATCGACGAGTGGCTTGGTCGACGGCGTCGCGAGCGAACTCGCCGAACAATGCCGCGCGATGAAACCGCGATTAGAAGAATTGATTTCGAATACCGAAGACGAAGAGTTGCTCATGAGCGCGTTGGCGCTACATGAAGACTTGGTGCAAGGCGTTGAGCGATTTGAGCTCTTACTACGCGCCGCGACGGGCGACAGCTCGGCGTCGGCGCGCGTCAATGCGAAGGCGAGCGTACAGCGAGCGTCTCCGACGTCATCCGCGTCCAAGGCTACGACGGCGAGTTTACTCGATGAACTTGATGAAGTCATAAAAGCTGGCACGCCGCAACGCGGCTTCACCGCGAGCGCGACATCCGCGAGCGCAAATCCGTTCGACGCCGCCCCGGGTCCGTCAAATCCATTCGCGGCGAGACACGGCGCGCCCGTCGCTTCAATGTCTCCGACGCCTGGTCCGAGCGCAATGTCCATGAGTCGTTCTTACGACGTTCCGTCCACATCCAGTCCACCGACGACGACGACGATGATGATGATGCACATGAATCCAATGTTCGACGCGCGCAGCGCGCGTCCGCTGCCCGAAGGCATGCGTCCGATGAACGCGTCGCCGTCGAGTCCGGCGCCCTCGCCTCCGTCGCGCGCGACGCCGCGTTCACCAACATCCGATCCGTTCGCGGATCTCAGCGCCGTCGCCGCGTCTCGCGCGGCAGCTCGACGCGAATTCAACGGCGAGCTCCCAACCATCTAGCCCAGCGCTCGACACGTTCACTGTAACACAAATACGTTCTACGTGTACGCTTTGGCGCTCGACGTCGCCAACCGACTCTCGCGGACGCCATTACGCCGCGCGAGATCCCTCGACGCGCGCGCACCGCGCCCTCAGCACGCGCACGTAACGTCTGCACACGCGTTCGCGCAGCCTTTGCGCGCTCGAACGCGCGCGCGCGGCGCGTACGCCGTCACGCGCGCGCGTCAGACGTTTGAATTTTTTCGAGAGCTGTTGCTCGAGCCATGTCGTCTTTAAACACCGAATCATCCACCGACGACGGCGTGGTCGCGCTCACCGAGCACCAGCTGATCGAAGGTGCGCTTATCGACGCCGTGCGTGACGCGTTGGATGGGTATTGCTTGCCGAACGCGACGTTTCTTGCCGAACGGTTGGTCGCGGCGTCTCCGACGGATGCAAACGCGCATCTTCTGGCGCAGTGTTACTACCGCGCGGGGAAACACGCGGCGGTGTATGAGATATTAGGGTCACGTTTGACATCGTCTCCGGTGCGATATTTGTTTGCCAAGGCGTGTTATGACTTGGGAAAGCTGGCTGAGGCGGAGCGGGCGTTGCGCGCGCGTGGCGTCGACGCGGAATCGAACGAGTTTGTCGGCGCGTACGGCGCACGTAAGCGGCCTACGGTTGGTGAAGATGATGCGTTAGCGTGTGGTGGTGCGAATGGGGAGTACTTGCTTGGGGAGATTTGTAGGGATACGGGGAGAAATGCGGCGGCGACGGCGCATTTTACGCGAGCGTTGAGCGCGGATCCTCTCATGTGGAGCGCGTACGAGGCGTTATGCGCGCTCGGCGCTGACGCCGAGGCCAGAGCGTGCATGTCGGCGAGTAGAGAGGATAGCATTTTCAGCATGTACCCGTCGGTGGTTGGAAACGGTGCGGTGGTGGTGCCGAAAGCAAAAGAGGTGTTCGCGCCGCGCATGGGCGGTTTGCCGCCTTTGTCGCCGACGCGAGGTAGACGATCGCTCGATCGTAACAATGTAGAGAGTGCGGTGAGTACGCCTCGCGCGGTGGGTTCTGTAGGATACGATGTCATGAGTACGGTGCCACCGAGTACTGGCGCGAGCGATCGCACGCACACGCGCGACGCTTGGGACGCCACCGACATGCGGACGCCGGCGGTCGGCGCTGGTGCCGGATTCGGCGAGGCGGGAGATTCCATCAGCGCTTTCGTAACTCCGTCGCCGTCATCCGCTGTAGTGGCGCCACCGCCGCCGCAGAAAGGTGCCCCGGCACCGCGCGCGCCGCCCACGACTGGCATAGGTGCCGGTCGCGGAACGATGGGTACGGCGGCACAACCGAGCGCGAGAGAGACGACTGGCGCCCGTCGCAGCGTGCGAGGACTCTTTGGCGAGCGACGAAAGTTTATGGATGAAGGTAAGCTTCGCAAGGTTTCAGGTCGATTGTTTAGCGATGATCCGACGTCGAGCGCGGTGCGTCGGAGTTCACGGATTAACGCATCGCGCGCGCCAAATGCGGCGGCGACGCCCGACGGCGACGCGCATGGCGACGATGACGCTTCCTACTTGAGTCAAGTTCCTGAAGACGGTGAAGTTTCTTACGACGCCTATCATATGGACGAACACCATCAGCAAGGCGCCTGGAGTTGGCAGCCAGCATTTGCAGGGCGCACCGCGGAAGGGACGTTTGCCGTGTTCAACATGCTCCAGCCGCTCGCCGAAGGATTGCGACAGTTAGCCATGTACCGGTGCGAAGAAGCGATTAGTTCGTTAAATAAGCTTGCTCCAGAGCAGTACAATACCGGTTATGTGCTTTGCACTGTGGCAAAAGCGTATGCAGAAATGGTTGATTATTCGAACGCGGCGAGGAAGTTTGAACAAGCGCGAGCGGTGGCGCCGTATCGCGTCGAAGGGCTGGATGTGTACTCGACTGTGCTCTGGCACTTGAAGCAGGATGTGAAGCTCGCACACTTAGCGCAAACGGTCCAGGACATCGATCGGTGGGCGCCGGAAACGTGGTGCGTTTTAGGAAACTGTTTTTCGTTGCAAAAGGAGCACGAGACGGCGTTGAAATTTTTTCAACGCGCGTTGCACGTCAATCCAAAGTATACGTACGCGCACACTTTGTGTGGACACGAGTACTTTGCCAATGAAGATTTCGAGAAGAGCATGAACTGCTACCGTGCGGCGCTGTGCTTAGATTCTAGACACTATAACGCGTGGTACGGCCTCGGCACGGTGTACTACCGTCAGGAAAAGTACGTCATGAGTGAGTACCATTTCCGCTACGCACTCAACATCAACGCTCGTTCGAGCGTATTGTACTGTTACTTGGGCATGGCGAAGCACGCGCTTGATGAGCACGATGCGGCGATGGAATTGCTTCAACGCGCAATCGTGTTGGATGGGCGCAACCCGTTGGCGCGATACGAAATGGCGGCGGTGTTGATGAGCATTGAAAACTACGAGCAAGCCTTAGCTCAACTCGAGCAATTGCAAGAGATCGCCCCCAAGGAAGCCAGTGTGTTCTTTTTGATGGGTCGAATTTACAAAAAGCTCGGGATGCAGGACAAGGCAATGATCAACTTTAGCGTCGCACTCGATTTGCGACCATCCACTGCGGATACAAACGCCATCAAAAATGCCGTGGAGAAATTAGATGCCGCTGACGATAGTGAAGAAGAAGACATTTAGACGAAAGGATTGGTGATGTTCAATATGATCGATACATTCTACAGACTTAAAACTAATCGCGCTCCGAAATGCACGTCAAATGTTCCTCGACGGCTTCGACAGACAACGTGCGGAACATGGGGTTGTCCTGCGTCACGATGGCCACTTCCAACTCACTCGCCTTGACTTCTTCTCCGAGCACGTGTTGAAGCGTACTGATGGCTAACCTCGTGGTCTCGTCCACGTCAAATGACGCGCCCGCTTTGACCTTCTTCTCCAAAAAGTTCACCGCTTCAACCTCCTTGGCGCCCGCGCTCGTGGCGCTGTAACCGACGTAATACCCCGCAGGATCGCATTTGAACAACGACGGACCACGATCTTCATCGATCGCAACTAAGATCACCATGACTGCGAGCGGACGCATGTATGCATGCTGTGTGTACACTTGAAACTCGTCCGCCAAAATGTTCGCTAAAACGTCCACCGGGACGTCGTAACCGTACTCAAACGCAAAATCAGCCGCCTTTTTACGCGCCTTTTGCACAATGTCGCGAATGTCCGCTACGCACGAAAAACAAAATACACGTGACAACGGTCAGTACATGACGCTCAGCTCTACAAATCAACGCACGCGCGCACGAAGTCGATCGATAAACAACAAGCAGTCAAACGTCGCGCGCGGCGCGTAGTCGCCCTCTCGTGAAACACGTACGTCCTTTACCAGTCGCGCACATCCCGACCGTCTTCGTAATCTTATACATGTGCGTCACATCTGACGGATCAATCAACTTGTCCTGCATTGCGTGAAACAACTCGCACATCAGTCAACGGCCGTCGGTGTACGCGTAATCCGCGGCGATTGCGCCCGATCGCGGTTGAGCCCGCGGGACAGAGGACCACCACGAACACGCTCGTATGACGTACCGGAATCTTCTTCTGCGTCACAACGCACACGGAATCTTTGCCACGCACACCAATCGACGTCACACCGACGGACTTGATCGCCTTGAATGCGTATTCTACGGTCGTAAAGACAGGGCGAGGGCGTCAGTCTACTCAGATCGATCGTGCACTTTCTTACGGGAAGAGGACGCGCGCGACGGGCGAAACGATGAAAATGACGCGTGAAAAAGTACGCACCGACTTGGTACAACCGTCCTTCAGGGGAAAAGACGGTGATGTGGCGGTCATATCCCGCACCGGCACCTCGAGACATGGTGGCGACGCGCGTTCAACTGTGAGGATGCGCGAAGCCGACGCGAGCGGTTTTACATCGCCGCCGCGACAGTGTCGACAATAATGCGAGCGATGCTAAGTGCATAAATTACAATTCTGGACCTTGCCTGAGCTTCTCAATGGAAAGCATCAATCCTTTACTGGCGATGCCAATCATGTCTGAAACCGTCGGGGCCAACAGCATGGCTGGTCTGATTTCATAAGCCACGCCAAGCGCCGGTATTGGGTTTATGAGCGCCGCAACCCAGCACGCGAGCTCAGCCGGCTGGTTCATAGCATCGGGCATGGGGCCAATGTGCGATTGGATTAATTTCAATTGATCTGGCTGACGTTCCCGTCGGCGCGAGATGACGAGAGCGAGCCACTCCTCGACGAGCCGAGGAATTTCGCGCGCAACTTCGCGCGCTGCAGCAGTGAACTCGCGAGGATCCATCGTCGACGCATTGTCCACTTCAGCATCTTCAGCGACCATTTGCTGCCCAGCACCGCTGTTGTCGTCTATCCAAATCACCCTCGCCGACGGTCGCATGTCATTCTTCTCGTCCTCGAACGGTTGCCCGTAAATTTTAAAGCGTCTCGTCGCCGTGAGCTCAACCAAGGTTTCACCACTCGGTCTCAGCATCAACCGCGTCACTTCGCACAAGACACCATTCGGTAGGATCTGACCGTTGCTAGGGGCTTGTCCAAGCATGCCGAAACGCTGCCCGAGCTCGATATCCTCGCCCAACCACGTGCCGGCGTTCAAGTTTCTTCTCGCGTTGCCGCTCTCGAACGTCAACGGCAGGCGTTGCTTTGGGACGGTTGAATCCAGGACAACGATGGGTATGATATCTAGCGATGCTTCACGCGCGCGAATCGCACCCATGCGTTCCTGAAGCACGCGGTAATCAGCGCTGGTGATGTCGTTTTCAGCGTCGTCGGGCTCCGCGCGCGGGACGACGACGCGCGGTGCTCTCTGGCGCGACGCGAGACGACGGCGAGACATGTGGGCGCGCGACGTGGACACCGCAATCGTCGCGCTTGAGACCGTAACTCCCATCCTTGACATTTGGCTCACGGTCACGCGTGCAGAAATGTGACGTGTGCCTCGGTAATCCACATTCAGTTATTTACAAATTTACAAACTCAGTCAACCGCGACACGGCTAACCATAAAAATCATACATACATTCATTCAAGACTTGCGCGCGAGCGTGCTGCATTCGAGCCAAAGGGCATAGAACGCACGTGCCCAAGCAGCGCCATCTCCGAGCGCTTCGGCGTCGCCGCAGACGGCGGCATCTGAGCACAACGCGTGAAGCGCGACGTGTTCGCGTTGGGACAACAATTTTTCAGGCGGGACGTAGGATGAAATTGCGCGGTTGTCTCCGTCCGCCGCTGCACCGCTGGCGCGGTTGAAATTGACAGTGTGCGCGACGTGCGCGGCGCGAGTCAGAATTCCGGGCGGGAAACCAGCTAAGCGAGCAACATTGAGCGCACACGAGCCGAGAGGCGCGGCGCCTCGCTCAAGCTTGTACGTAAATCGAAGCGCGCCTCGCGTAGATTCTACACCTATGTGATACGCCTTGAACGAGTGCTGTGGCGCATTTTCAGCGCCATTGCACGCGGACAAATCTTGAATCAAATCGTGGTAGTGTGTGGCGAACAACACGCGAGCCGAAGAAGATGAAGATGTCAAATGATGGGCGACGGCGAACGCGATGGCGTAACCATCGAGCGTGCTCGTACCTCGACCGAGCTCGTCGAGAATGACGAGTGTGCTCGGCGTGATGTCCGTTAATATTTTCGCCGTGCCGTTCATTTCGTTCAAAAACGTGCTCACACCGTTAGCCAAATTGTCGTCGCCGCCGATGCGCGTCATGATGGCGTCGCAAATAGAAATCGACGACATCGAACACGGAACGTAGCATCCAATTTGTGCCAAGATCACCGTCAACGCAATTTGTCGCAATAACGAGGACTTTCCGGACATATTCGGGCCAGTGAGAAGCGTGAACGGCACTTCCATTGAAATATTGTTCTCGACGATGCCGGCGTTGTGCGTGATTCTCTTCGCCTTGTCCACGATTGAAGGACGTAACAATGGATGCCACGACCGCGTCAACTCGAGCGCGTTTGGCGTGGATGAAAAGTTTGGGCGAGTAAATCCAATAGAACCACGCGCAGACGCGCACGTCGTCGCAAAACTTTGTAATACGTCCAAATCACACATCGCGCTCACCACGCGCTCGAAACGCGGTAGTTCTTCGGCAAACGCGTGCATCACCTCTGTGAACGCATTCGCCGCGGCGATATCGGCGCGGTCGTCGGCGTCTTGTTCGGGAAGATTCGCATCGTCGTCGTCGTCGCTCAGCACCAAGTGCAAACTTTTGATTTGCTTACGCTGACGTTCGGCTTGCATTCGCTGGAGTGGGTCTTGCTTGCGCTCGCGAATCGCTTCTTCCATCGCATCGGCGTACTCGACAAAGACGTCAGTCGACGGCGCAACCTCAAATTTCTTCTTCGTTACGGCGGTGACGACTAAAGACGATCGAAGTTGGCGTAAGAAATCACGCGCGCCCTGTAAATCGCGAACGAGACCAGCGATAGAAACATTCTTTTCAGAAATGTGGGCGACAACGTGCACGACGTCACAAATGTCAATCAAACCATCGAGCGCCTTGGTAAAGTCGAGCATGTCATTGCCGTACATGGCCCAAAAGTTTACCATGTTCACCGCATCTAACAAGATATCGTCGAGCGTTTGCGCGCCACTCGGCCCGAGATTTTTCAATCCCATGGCATCGACTTCGGGCGTCAACGTTTGATTGAATCGAACAATGTTGAACGTTTTCACCGCCTTGATGGCCAAGCGCGCGGCTTTGTTGAACGTTCGCTCATAGTCCACCTTGATGTGCTTCAACGCGTCGCGGAGAGATTGCAAGAGGAAAGGGTCACGAGAGAGCTCTTGAACGACGTCCAGGCGCGCATTGATAGCACTCACGTCGCGCAACGGGCGGACGAGCCATTGACGTAAGCGTCGTCGTCCTGGTGCGGTGAGCGTCTGATTTAAAAAAGCAAACAGAGAACCGGCGAGCTTTCCAGTATCGCCAGTGAGAATGTGTAAGCTTTTAATCGCGTCACCATCGAGCTTCATGAACGTCAATTCGCGAGAAAGTGCAAAGGCCGAGGGACTGACATTTGACGTCGTTTCCGCTGCGTTGTTGTCGGCGGCACTGGATACGAGATTCGTGAACGTCACGCGTGCGAAGACGTCTTCGCAGACGCCGACCCACGCGAGGTGCCGCATCGCATACGCCACAGCCTGCAATTCAACATCACTCGCCTTGCACAGAATGGCTGGCACAGACGCCGTCGACGCGTCGTCCTCTTTACCGTTCATCCCACTGCCGCTAAAATGTTTCACTGCGCTCAACACGTTTGGCCGCGTAATCGGAGGCAACGTCGCGCCGCCGCGCTCGAGCACGCGTAACACGCAATCCGCATGACCGCTCGCAGCACTTCGCCCATGCGTCACCAAAACCTTCCGCGCGTCGTCATTTAATGTTTCAGAAATCACCACCTCTCGTGGATCATACGTCACCAAAACCGTCGCCAACTCTTCCAACGACACTCGCCCAATCGCCCCCGTCGACGACGCCGCGTCAAACGCGCACGCGCCGATCGAACCATCCTCTCCCTCCGCAATGGCCAAGAAATACAACGCGTGCTCGCTCTGCGTCAACCCGCGTTCGATCGATGGCGTTAAAATTTCACAACACTCGCGCTTCATCACCT
>JACLAB010014676.1_pt1 | contig 17212 bp, 13 predicted proteins | sample 8027921 | NCBI WGS metagenome assembly JACLAB01 (sample SAMN15725117, study PRJNA655200) | protist metagenome | isolation source: fluorescence activated cell sorting (FACS) single amplified genomes of... | place: USA: West Boothbay Harbor, Gulf of Maine | collected 2000-07-19 | reverse complement strand
GCACACCGCGTCGCGCGCGCCGCTCGCGCTACGACTGGCGTCGCCGCGCGGCGTCGGGGACGGGGACGTCGTCCGCCGAGTCGCTCGCGCCGCGTCCGCTCGCGACGACCAACCGCAGACCTCGCGCGCATCCACCGCGTGCGCCACACTCATCGCTATCGCGCTCACCGCCTCGGCGCCATCGTGGGCTTTCGACGGCGACGCCGCCGGGGCGTTCTCCTCCAGAGGTTGCGTCGGGTGCCACGCCGCGGGCGGCAACGTCGTCGCCGCTTCGGCCACGCTCTTCGCTCGTGATCTCGAACGCAACGGCGTGGGGACCAAGGAAGACATTTCAAATTTGATCGAGCGAGGGAAAGGGAAGATGCCGGGGTACGGGGAGTCGTGCGCGCCGAAGGGCGCGTGCACTTTCGGCGCGCGATTGGACGCCGAGGAAATCGACGCGTTGGCGACGTACGTCCTCGATCGCGCCGCGGTGGATTGGAAGTGAAACTTTGGAAGTGAAACGAAATTGGATTGTTAGTTTTCATCGTCGCCGAGCTTTGTATTTCAATTATAACTGTACAGTACATCGCGTCGAACGCTCGGCTCACCGCGTCGCGAGCGCCTCGGACGCCCCACACGCCTCTCGAAGCGTCTCCACTAAGTGCATCATCTCCTCAGCGTCGCACATAAAGTTCACGCGCTCGTCATCGCTCGAACCATCGCCTAAGACCCACGATATGTGAAACGCCGGCTCGCGTCTATCTCCGTTGGCCGACGTGCTCACAACGTAATCCGCCCGACACGCGTGCGATTTCAACCGTTTCACCGCGCTCGACCGCGCGTGTCGTCGCAATTCCCGCTCTAACTCTCCTCTAATTTTCTCATACGCAGCCGCGACGCGCTGCGCGTTGGCTTTCGACGTTCCAGCGTCCCGCTCGAGCATCGACGCGACGTCGCCGCCGTCGAAGCCTCGTCTCGCCGCCTCCACGAACGTCACGGACACCCCCGCCACGGCGTCGCGCGCCTCGGGCGCCGATAGTATCTCTCCAGCGTCTTCCACCGTCGACGTTGACGTCAGCGCGCTCGAGACGTGCGAGAGGACGGCGTTTAACGCGTTCGCATCGCACCGGTCGATGGATTCCAGTCGTTTTCGTACGCTCGCCTGCGCGCGTGAGAGCGATCGAAGTCGTCAGTCGGTGACGCGCGAGACGCGACGAAGTGCGTCGTCGAGTCGAGATCGAATTTGAGGTCGAACGCGCGTTTCGTCGCACCCCGAGGTCCATGGCGTTGAGTTGTGCGGTGCGAGACGCCGCGCGCGCAGATTTTAATTTTTACTCGACCGCTAAATTATCGCTACTTTGAGTTAAACCGCGCGACGTCGTCGTTTGCGTGAAATGTGGCGATCCAGCCATGCTTGAGCACGACGCATTCGTGCCCGAAGAGACGCGCGTTCTTTCTCGCGGATTTGGCGAACGCGCGACGAAACGCCGGCGCATCCTCGACTGCGCTCAAGAAGACTTTGTTGTGCCCGATGCAGAACGGTACGCGCGTGCCACCTTGTGCGAGGTACTGTCCAAGCCCACTGATGCATCCGGGCCAATCGGGATTGAAACAGTCGTCCAAGATAATGACGCCGTGAGCGTGTGAGCACGTCTCGGCGAGGCGTAAATCAGCGAGCTGGCGATGTTGGATCTGATTCAAGTCTACGTCGAAACCCTCGATCGGGTGTTCGAGAACGTGTGCGAATTGGACTTAATCTTCAACTCTCCGAAGGCGTACACCGTTTTAGACGAGACCATCGTCGGCGGGTTGGTGCTCGAGATCAACACGAATAAAATCTTAAACGTGTACGATCAGCTCATGAAACTGGAGAAGATGCACAGTTCGCTCATGGACAAGATCGCCATCTCGTAGATCGCGCGTTATAATCTGTAAAACACTCGTCCTTTGTCTCGCGCGTCCGCGCCTTTGATTTCCGCCTAGACCTAACGCGTCGTCGCTCGCGCGCGGCACACGTCGTCGCGCGCCATGCTTCGTCGCTGCGCGCGCGTCGCGCTCAAACGCGCGCGCGAGGCGTTGCCCTCGACGTCCGTTCGCGCGTTCGCGAGCGACGGATCTCGCGCCGTCGTCGATCGCGACTCGACGCCCCGATCGCCCGCGACGACCGCGAGCGCCGATCGCGCGCGCGAGCTCGCGGAGAAGGCGATGCCGACCGATCTCGCGGGCGTCCTGGACGCGAGCGCGAAGACGCTCGTGCTCACGGAGCTCCTGCGAGGGATGTCGCTGACGCTGAAGTACTTCTTCGATAAAAAGGTGACGATCAATTACCCGTTCGAAAAGGGACCGCTGTCGCCGAGGTTTCGAGGCGAACACGCGCTGCGAAGGTATCCCACGGGCGAGGAGCGATGCATCGCGTGCAAGCTGTGCGAGGCGATATGCCCGGCGCAAGCGATCACGATCGAGGCGGAGGAGAGAGAGGACGGAAGTCGACGAACGACGAGATACGACATAGACATGACAAAGTGCATCTTTTGCGGGTTTTGCCAAGAGGCGTGCCCGGTGGACGCCATCGTGGAGGGACCAAACTTTGAGTACGCGACGTTTTCGCACGAGGAGTTGCTGTACGATAAAGAGAAGTTACTCTCTAACGGTGATCGATGGGAGAAGGAAATCGCGAGAAACTTGCAATCGGAGGCGATGTATCGATGACGGAGGCGGACGACGGCGAGGCGTTTTGATTTGTACCTTTATAAACACACACAGCATTTGTAGTTTGAGAACGAAATATTCGTATTCACATATCGTTTCAGTGAGTCACTGGAAGTGAGCCACGCTAGAGACTATTGTGTTTCCGTCGTCTTCCCTTTCTGTCCGATTCCCTAACTTCTGCGACCGCCTCGACCGCCGCCGCCGCGGCCGCCGCCGCGGCCCCCGTCGCCTCGACCGCCGCGGCCACCTCTCCCGGCAGAGGCCGCGCGTTGCGCGGCGTGGGATGCGCTCACCGCATCGAAGCCAAACGTCATGGCGTCCATGCGACGTTGTTCGTGAAATCGACCTCTGTTGCCCCCAGCAGCCTTCTCCGTAGCTTCGCTGCTCATCGTGTCGAAAAAGTCATCCTTGACGTACACCGGGTTGGATTGAACTTCGGTCGTGAGCTTCTTCGCCTCGGCAGATTGCGCTAACTTTTCCTTGTTGAATTTTTGCAACATTTTCTCAAAGTTGAACGCTTCCTTCGGCACCGCTGGAGCCGCACCACGTCCACCGACGGCGCCGCGACCGCCCGTTCTCGGCGCCGGAACCCCGCGGCCGCCCTGCGTGGGCGCCGGTCTGGGCGCAGCCCTGAGCCGAGCCACTTCTTCGGGAGCCATCGCGTTGAGAGCGGCGGCAGCAAAAGAGGTCGGTTTCGGTTTGGGGGCGGGGGCCTTAGGGGCGGCGACCGTAGCCGCGGTCTTGGCGACGCCGGCTGCGGCCGGAGGAGCGTTCCGAGCCGCCGGAAGGATCACGCCTTCGGACGCCGGCGCGGGCGGGTTCGGGTTACCCCACGCCGACTTCGTCGGCGCAGGTGCAGGCGGTTGTTGCTGCTGTTGCTGCACCGGCGGTTGCTGTTGCATCGGTGGTTGCGGCGGCGGTTGTCCCCACGCCGGCGCCGGAGCGCCGTATTGCTGCGGCATCCCGTACTGCTGCGGCGGATACCCCATGTACCCCTGCTGCGGCGCACCCATGTACCCGTACTGCGGCTGTTGCCCGTACTGCGGCTGCTGCCCGTACTGCGGCTGTTGCATGTACTGCGGCTGCGCGTACTGTTGCTGCTGCGCCGCCGCCGAGGCGCCGTTTTCGACAATCTCCAAATCCTGGATATCATCCCCCTTAAACGTGATGTACTCGTACACCTCCACGCTCGGCGGGATCTGCACCCCATTCGTCCGTCGTCCCTCCGTTCCGAACGATCGCACTGCGCTCGCGTCGACGTTCGCCTTCGTCAGTCTCTCTCTCTCGCGCGCGATCGCTCGCGATCGCGTCGCCTCAGATCTCTCTCGCGCGTCCCCTCGCCGCGCGCTCGCCTCGCCTCGCGCTCGGTCGTCGGCGCACCGTTCTGCAGCGTCAGCGTGCTCTCGACCGGGTCGATGTTCACCAGCACGCCCTCGTATCGTATGTCCGAGTGCGAGACGAGGTAGATGGTCGATCCTATGAATGACCCATCCATGTCGGCGCGCGCGTCGCGACGTCGGCGACGCGCGAGGGCCGCGCGCGCGCGCTCGAGACGCGGCGCGCGCGCGTCGTGGTCGTGCGCTCGGTGCGCGCTCGATGTGCGCGCGTCGCGGCGCTCGCGTGCGCGCGGACGCGACGCGATGTGACGCGACGCGATCGCGGACGTTCGCCGCCCCATTCGCCGTCGGCACCGCGGACCGACGGCATCGGCATCGAGACGCGCGCGCGAGGCGAGGCGAAGACGCGAGGCGGGCGAAGCGCGAAGCGACGACCGAGAAGCGAAGCGAGGGGCGAGTGAGGATGCGATGGGAATGATGATGGCGACGCGCGCGCGGGAGCTAAGGCGCGGCGACGAACGCGGCGCGAAGGACGACGTCGAGGGGCGGGAGAAAGTCGCCGGCGAGGACCCAGGCGTTCCACGCGCTGTGCACGAGCACGGGGGCGAGGAGGTTGCGCGTGCGAACGAAGACGACGCACATGAGACAACCGAGAAAGGTGAGGGGAAGGAACTGCTCGAGGGAGAAGTGAGCGCAGGCGAAGAGGGTGGAGGAGATGAGCATGGCGCGCGCCGCGCCGGTGAAGGCGGTGAGGGAGGCGAAGAAGAAGCCTCGAAAGATGAGCTCTTCCCACACGGGGGCGGCGAATGAGGCCAAGAGCATGTAGAACCCTTTCGATATGATATCGTTCGACTTCATGCTTTGTTCCCACGCCGCGGTGACGGTTTCGTCGAAAGCAATCAAACCGAAGTGCTCCAATAAAGTCGTGCTCAATCCGTGCAACCACACGACGAACGGAAACGCCACGCACGCCACGGCGACGTCTCTCAGGTACTTTCTATCCTCAAACCAGCGCACTGGGAACCAATTCACCCCAAACGGCCGAAATGGACGTAAGGATTGACGCAAAACAAACCAAGTCATGAGCATTTGCGTGAAATCTAAGCACAAACTATACGTCGCCAATCCTCGCTGCGTGAAGCTCGACGTGTCGAACCCGAGAACGCCCGCGGCGTACGGGAACACCGCGTTTCCTATCACGCAAAACGCGCAAAACCAAAGCACCATAACTTGAATAATCACCTTCATTCCCCACTTCGCTTCCCATATCTCGCTTCCATCGCTCGGAAGTTTGAGGAATCGATCAAACCACGGCTGCGTCGTCGCCGTCGGCTCGCTCGGCTCTCCGCGTTCGATGACACCTTCGCTCGCCCTCGCGCGCACGATGCGCTTCAGCGAGCGAGCACACGAGACAATCGTCTGCGCGTCATCTCTAGACGCGGCATCGCGCTCACGGGAGCCGCGATCGACGCGCGCAGCCGTTCGAAACGCGCGAGAGAGAGGATTGCGCGGGGTCGAAGCGAACGACGACGAAACCGCGCGGTTGCGACGACTGTGCGCGCGTGCGAGCCCCAACGCACGCGTGGGTACAGCCAATGTCGCCATTTTTTCAGTTTTTGAACGTTGTCGCTGACATTCGTCGGCGCGAGATGAGATCGATCGGCCGTCGAATTGTGCGGCGGTGAGGCGGCGAGCGAAAAGGCGAGGCGCACACGTCTTTACATGATTCATCTATCTCGTTGACGTCTTCTGAATATCCGAGTCTCTTTCACGGTGACGTTGGGGTACCCTCGCCAGACCTTGCCGATTTCTGGATGCCATCCCATGGAGTTGCGCTTGAGCGCCGGATGCATGTAAGTCTCGGCGTTGAACTCGGCGCGAGGCGCGATGGACGCCTGCGGTAGGGGCACGGACCAGCGAAGCTCGCTCGCGATCGATCGAAATCTGTGACTGGCTTTGCTTAGAACCGGTAAAACAGTGATCCAGAGAATGAGTGCTCCGGCGTACGCTTGCTTGGACAAGAGGACAAACGACAAAAAGCTCTGCGCAATCATCAGCGCATAAATCGTCAAGTTGCAAAACGTTGTCCACATCGCCCCGCCAGCTTCGTACGAGCGTTCGTACACGTATAGGACGTGATAACGCCATATGACAAAATTAAAGATGAAAAATACGGTGCAGAGTAATGTGATCAAAGGTGCGACGGTGGAAAAGACGAGACCAATCATCATCACCATGGCGAACACGCCGACTTCGCGACCAAGGCGAACCGATCGCGGGCTGTATTTAATCGTTCTATCTCGAGCGGTCACGTTGCATCCCAAACAGCACAGCCAGCGGTTAACGACCATGCATAGCACTCCGGGATGAGGGAAAATTAACCGCTGAGAGGGGAGGTATACCCCTCTGAATACGATCCAAAGTAAGAAGAAATTGCTTGTGAGCGGCAGCGAAGTACCGAGAAGTTGCAGCATGGCGTCCGGACCTTTCGTGTTGAGCGCGTTCAAATAACGTTGAATGGCGTAACCAGATACCGTGCCAAAGAAAACATTCAGAAACGCCCACAGAAAGTAATACTCCGCGAACGACTCGTCTGTTTTACTCAGACTAGAATACTTGCTCTGTGCCTGAACGAGATACATCATTCCGAACGAAACGACAAACGTTTCCCAGAGTGTCAGTAGAATGGGTGGTAAAATGCCTTGCATTAGAATACGAAGATATCGCGCGGAATCGCTCGAGCAGTACCACTTCAAGCCGTCGTTGTGATTTGCACCGAATTGATTTGCCACGCATAGCGACGACATCACGCCAGTGAACATACCCGTCGGAATGAGTATGATGGCGAGAATGAGCGGGAAAATCACCATCGATCGGATCTCACGCTGACGTCTTCGAAGTAATACCGATTGCCAATTGAGATTGTCGGGTCCCGGCGCGGGTTCGATCGCAAAAAGATCGCGCTGACGCGACGTGATACGGCACTGCGCCGCGCACGCCGCCGCATACTGGCTTTTGAAAGCGACAATACAACTCGGCCCGGGCTCGGTTTGAAGAATTCTGGTGCGCTCCTGAACGACCAAGTGGTCTAGAATTGTCACTCTGTCTCGTAAATCCGTGATTTCATCCCGAAAGCCGTTCCCTTTGCGCACACGGCGGTGTCCATGCCGTTTTGATTGCAACATCGTTTGTTTCTCGATTTCATTCTTGAGCTTGTCGCGCTCGATGAGTAAGTCGTCCACAGGGCGGTAGTCTTGCAAAGGAATCACCATTAGGAAATCGTCGGGAAACAAGCCTCTGAAAAATGTCTCTACCGCTCGCACACCCTCCCACGGATCCGCGAGCCCCTCGGGAAGATTGCCACCGACGTCTGTCATCAAGACGCAATAGTTTTGCACCAACACGCTGACCACCACTTCCGTTTCGGTGCCGTCTTCGCTGACTTCGTCCGCGACGGCTGAGACGTACCTTCTATCATCTATCGATGGTACTGGGTTAATATCGCGCGTTGATGCGCCGTTGCAAGGAAATCCTCCCTCGATATCAACTTTGATTTGCCGCGGAGCGGAGAGTGCATCGGTCGATTCAAATCCGTCGCTCCTCAATCGGTCCCTCCACACCTCTTCGGCGATGTCCAACCCTTCCCACCACTTGTGTTTTATCGCGACATCCTCGCTCTCGCTCGTCGATTTATCTAAGCGATGTTCTTTGGACGTTTCGTCAAAGTCACTCATGGACGCCATGGAAATCTCCGACATCGATCGAGGCGATTCTTCGCGTCGCGTCTCCGTCACTCGAATGGGACCGAAGTGGGAGTGATAGCCTCTTGACGGCGTCGCCATCGACGGTCCTCGAATGCTTTCAATGAACGATGCCCTAGGAAAACGTCGAAGCTTCTGCTCGGTCGACATCTGACCGTTCGCGCGTTTCGGCCCAAGCAACGCTTCGAGAAGCATCGTCGTCGGCATGGTTCTCGCCGCCGGAGTCTGTCCGCCCTCTCTTTCCTCTTCCTCGATCGTCTCCGTCATGAACTCTCTATTTGTGTTTATTCCTTGCTGTAAAAACTTCTGCAGCATAGTTTGCGGAATGTGCACCGCGCGCCAAGGATTTGACTCGCCCGTCGTCGTTCCGTACACTTGGCGTAAAAACTCGTATGAGCGATAGTGGGCCGTCAGCAACCACAGCGCATACGCCGTGAACGCCCAAAACATCACTACGTGCATCCACATCAACGAACTCGCCGGTTCGAGGTTTGCGATCGTCATTCGCATCAACACGTGGCTCTCGCGCGTCGCGGACGACTCGCTCGTCGTCGTCTCGTAATACGATCTCGACAGATGCGTCGGCGCGAGCGCCAGCACTCCAACCAACGCTAAAGGTGCGAATAACTGCGTCCCGAACTGCGCGATTCTTAAGAATACTAATGCGTCCAACCCCGCCGTGTGCACGACGTCAGAATCTGCCACCGTCAAAACGTGCGCGATCCATCCGTACGTCGTCGAGCACGCCTCTCGCGCGCCGCCTCGCCTCGCGCTCGCGTCGAACCTCGGCGGTGCGCACCCGCTCGTCTTCAGCGACCGCAGGTATTCTCGACCGGTATAGATTGGCACGTACTTCCTCGCGATCCCGAACGCGGTCAACACCGCGAGCGCGGCGCACACGTACGCGGCGAACGCGCTCAAAACTTCCGCATCCGCGACATCCGTGTTCACGCACGCGACGTTTTGCGAATCGCACAGCGTCGACGGCGTCGACGGCGCGGGCGGCGTGAACGTCGTCGTCGTCGTCGTCATCCCCACCGCGCGCGCGTCGTCGATCGCGCGCGCGTCGTCGTCCCGCGCGCCCTCGCGTCGGTCGCGAGGAAGTCAAAGCGTCAAACGACGACCGCCCCGCTCGATCCGTCGATTCGCGCGCCGTCGATCGGCGCCCGAAATCGATCGACGTCGCGGCGATCGCGCGTCGATCTCTCGAACGATCGACCCCGGGTGGCGACCGACCCCCCGTCCCGTCCCGGGTCCGCAGTCGTCGACGCGCGCGCCATGCGACCGCTCGCGCGCGCGCTCGCCGTCGACGCCGTCGACGCCGTCGCGTCGTCGTCGTCGTCCTCGCCCGACGACGCCGTCGCCCGACGCGGTCGCGCGCTCCTCGGCGCGTACCTGAACGGCGACCCCGACAACCAGGTGTACGTCTTCATGTTCGCCTTCTCCGTGCTCCTGTTCAGCGTCCCGCCGCTGCTGAAGCTCAAGCACGTCATGTACCCGCCCGAGGTCGAGCCCGAGGCGTGGGATTACGAGGCCGAGATCGCGGACCTGGCCCCGGGCGGCGCGCGTCGGCGCCCGCCGCCGAGCGCGGACGCGCCCTAGCGCGCGCGGCCCGCGGCGCCGCGCGCGCGGACGAACGGACGAACGGGCGATTTTGTTTTCGTCTCGCGCGCGCGCGGGAGATCGCGCATAGGCCTCGATCGCGACGGAACGCGCGAGGATGTAGTAAGAAATGCCGTAGCGAATGGCGCGCGCGCGACGCGCCGCGCCGCGCGGCGCGCGCGTAATCTCGACTCGTCGCCGCCGCGCGTCGTCGTCGTCGCCGTCCGACGACGAACGCGGCGACGGCGGCGCGAGGATCGATCGCCGCGAACGCGCGCGCGAGGACGCGCGGACGCGCGGGCGCGCGGGCGCGCGGGCGCGGGCGATATCCGCGCGCGCGCGAAACGCGATGCGCGCGAACGCGACGCACGCGGCGCGCGCGCGCGCGTTCAGCGCGTACAGATTCGGAACGGTGGAAGACGTCGAGACGCTGCCGATGTATCGAAGCGTGAGGGACGACCACGACGAGGAGAACGGGAAATATCGAGCGAGCGCGACGACGCGAGCGCTGCGGCGCGCGCGGCTGGCGATAGGGCAGGGCGAACGCTTGGGATGGTTGGCGTTGCTGGCGTTGATATTCGTCGGACGGACGGTGTTCGATGGGAAAGAGTATCACGTGCCGAGCGTGATGCGAGTGATGCCGGTGATGCGAAGGAGCGTGGTGGAGCGAAAGATGCTGGCGCAGGTGGCGGGGGTGGATGAACTCGTCGTCGTGCCGGGGCACGCGGTGTACTACGGTAGTAATTTTTTGGAGGCAAAAGACGAGAGTAACTGGGCTTTAGAGCCTCATCAGTTACTAGAGGGTGAGGCGAAGGCGTTCATGGAGCACATGGAACGCGGTGTGCGCGAGGTGGCGAAGAATCCACGCGCTTTGCTCATATTTAGCGGTGGTAAGACGAGACGCGAGGCGGGAGCGATTAGCGAGGCCAGCTCGTATTGGCAAGTGTCGAGGGCGTTTGATTGGTTTGGGGTCGACGCTGGGGTGGAGTTTAGAAGCTTTACAGAGGAACACGCGCGGGATAGCTTTGAGAATCTGCTTTTCAGCTTGTGTCGCTTCTTTGAGCTCACTCGAAAGTTTCCCTCGAAAATCACCGTCGTGGGCTTTCAAAGCAAGAGCGCCCGTTTCCAGAAGCTCCACCTCCGAGCGATCGGGTATCCGGAAAGTAATTTCACGTATATCGGTACCCCGGCGTTGAATGAAAAGGAAATGGAGGCCGGCGAGGTGAAAGTTCGCGAGGCGTTCGAGCGGGATCCGTTTGGATGTCGAGGCGAACTCGCGGCGAAGCGTCACGACCGCGATCCGTTCAACGAAGGCGCGCCGTACAGTTCGCAGGTGAAGATACTCAGCGCGTTCTGGTTGCACATCGACACTTGTTCTCAGCGATTATATACCGGACCTCTCCCATGGTCGCCGGGCGTGATGGTTAAATGATAAAAAATCCTAGACACCTATGTTGTAAGACCGACCTCACTCGGCTATAGTCGATTGATTGACTTGATTCTCAACTTTTCGAAAACCAACCTCGTCTTCGCTTGCGCTCCTCTCGCTTGTACTCTTCTAATTCTGCTTCTACTTGCTCTATGAACATCTCAGTCACGTCTAATTTCCTAGATTCACCCTCACTCATCGCCTCCGCAGCCGACGGCGCGACGAGTTCCGGCACGAGCTTTTCCAACTCTTGCATCGCGTATCCGAACGGCAGCGTCGCGACGCCGCCGACCACCACGCCCAGTGCCGCTCCTCGCGCTCGCATCGCGACGCCGCCTGGTATGGCCATCCCCGTGAGCGCACTCGTCAACATTCCCGCCCCGACGACGTTCCACATGTCCCTCGCGTCGCGTCGCTTTTCCAATCCCAAGCGCGCCGCGCTGAAGACGGACGCGAAGCTTCCCAGTCGCATCCCGTGCAGGGTGACGTCGGAGATCGTTCGCGTCCAGATCCGATGTTTACGCTTCGTCGCGCTCTCCATCGCGTCCACGACGCGTCGTCGCTCGGCGCGATGCGCCGACGCCGCACCGTACACGATCCCACCGCACAATCCGTACGTCGTCTCGCGCGCCCACTGCAGGAGCTCGGGCGGCGGCGGTGGCGGGTCCTCGCCGGGCTTGATTCGCTCGAACGCGCGCTCCATGAGGAGTCGACGACGCGCGTCGAGCGCGGCGCTCGAGCGAGACGCGCGCGCCGGTGTGACGACGCGAGCTCGGGGACGCGAGGGCGACGCGTGGGGAATGGGCGAAAACAAAGCGAGGACGTCGCGCGCGCGCGCCGCGCTTAGGGTCCAGAAAAAATTCCGGAGCGCACGCGTCGCGCTCGATCGAGAGGGGACGGATGATTGAGTGATTCGAAAAAGGCTTCGTGCGAGCTCGTGGAGTGAACCAATGACTAATCGTTACAGCGGATTGTTTACGCGCGCGCTCGGGAGTCGGGCGTCTCGAAAGATTTAAAATTTGAAGACAGTTCCCTTCTCGCCTCGGTCCCAGGTTTTCACGCCGTCCGCGCCGCGATTGGGCGGAGGGAACTTTAACTTTCTCAAAGTAAACTCACCGTTTCGTTCGAAAGACGCCGATGCGACGACGTCCACGGGATCGGAGGTGAAGATGAACCGACGTAACTCAAAGTTGCCGGTGCGCTGGAACACGCTCTTCGGCACGGCGGCCGTGCGAGCGGAGAATGGGAACGTCATCTTGCGCAGCTTGAACGAACTCTCCGGCGCGCGCTTGAACGGGCTTTTACTCACGGATGACTCGGCCTTGATCTTGGCGAAGTCGAGTTTGCGGAGCGTGAACGCTTCTGCGGGAGCGCGTTTGAAACCGCCGTCGACGGGCGCTTGCTCGTCGCTCGCGTTGAAGACCTTTTTACGAAGGGAAAAGCTCTCACTACCGCGTTTGAACGGCGTCTTGCGACTGGTGCTCTTCTTCGTCATGCCAACTTCCAACTGCTGGAGCCCAGCGGCGAGCTCGACCGCGCGTTCTGCGGCGCTCTCCATTTGCCTTGCAGCCTTCATCGCGCTCGCGATACCGGGAGCGTAATCCATGTACGCCATGTCGCCTTCGAGGGCGCGAACGTTGGCCAATGCCTCGTCTGTCACTATCTTTGCTTTTTGCGTCGCATCCACTTGCTCCGCGAGCTTGGTGGTGAGCGATTCGATGAGCGTAGACAAGTCCATGTTGCGCAACTTGGCCGACTCGGCTTCCTTCTTCGCCTTGAGGTACACGTCGCCCTCCTCCATGTCGGACATTGCCACCTCCAATTCGCGAATGCGCTTCAATAAACTATCTTTTTGTGCAGTGACCTCTGCGAGTTCCGAGTCTTTGCTTCGTTCTTGTTCGAGAATTTCGCTCAACTCTTCTTGATCGACCATGTCAGCCATCTGAACCTCGAGCAGGCGAATGCGCGACTTGAGGGTGACGACTTCGAGCGCCGCCGCCTCGTACTTCTTCGTCACCGCCGGAAGCTCTCCGCCGTCTGCGAGGAGAGCGGCGATGCGTGCACGCATCTCTTTGTTTTCGGCCTCCAGGGCGAGGATCAAATCGGGCGAGTTAAGCTTGCCCGCGGCAAGTTCCATCAACTCGGCGTTCGTGACGCTGTCGGCGAGTTCGATTTCCAACCCGCGAATCGTCGCCAATAACGCGTCGCGATCCTCGAGTTTATGCTCGAGCTCACGCATGCTCGCCTTTAAGACCTCAATCTCCGCATCTTTCACCGCGAGATCGGCCTCGAGAGCCTCCGCCGCGTCGTCGTCCACGAGCTCCGCGAGCTCCTTCGCCGCGCTCACCAGTCGCGCGTTCAATCGTCGCGCCTCCTCGAGTTCGCCCTCCACTTCCTCCGTCCGCGCCGTTTGCTCCGCCAACTCCGCCGCTTCCTCCAGCAGCGCATCGACCGCCTCTCGATTCTCATCCTTCAATCGTCGCACCTCGGCTCGTAACTCCCGCGCCTCGGCCTCCAGCGCCGCCAGTCGCGCGCTCGTCGGCGCCGTCACCTCTCTCCGCGCTCGCTCGGCGCGCGCGCGATCGATCAGCGCGCGCGCTTCCGCCACGCTTCGCTCACCCTCTTCCCCGCTCGCGCTCGCCGCGTCTAACAGCGCCTTCAGCGCCTCCCTCCGCGTCGCTCGCGTCGTCACCGCCGCGCGCCTTCGTCCCCCCGCCGTCGTCGTCGTCGTCGCGCGCGCGCGCGTCGTCGCGTCCGCGCGCGCGCCTCGTCGCTCGAGCGTCGCGCGCGACGCGCACGTCGCTCGCATCGCGCGCATCGTCGAGCTCGACGACGCCGCGTCGCGCTGTGCCGTCGCGGACGACGCCGCGCGTCGCGCGCGTCGCGCGTCGGTCGCGTCGCCCTTCGTTCCCGTCCGCGCGCGCGTCCGCGCGTTCCGAACATGGCGCTCGGAACGCGCGGTGTACGCGTCGCGCGGTGATTTACGATGCGCGTTCGATGATTTATCGCGACGCCGCGCGCGTCGCGTACATAGCGTTCGAGACATCGCGCGTGCGATGATCATCGCCGTGCGGCGATCGCGCGCGCCGCGCGTCCGATCGCGATCGCCGTCGGTCCGATCGGTCGATCTCGGCGCGGCCGGCGCGTTTTTGAATTCGCGTCGACGCCGCGCGCGCGCGCGCGCCGCAGTGACGCGCGCGCGGAGGGCGCGAAGGCGCGGCGAGCGCGTCGAGACCGCGCGGACACGCGAACGCGCGAGCGACGCGCCGAGCGCGATCGAGCGCGCGCGAAACGAAACGAAACGAAACGAAACGAAACGAAACGAAACCATGGCGCTCGAGACGCGCGCGGGCGCGTTCGAATACGCCCACATCGCGGGGGCGTGCGACGTCGCGCACGGCGTCGCGGGCGAGAGGAAGAAGATCGTGACGTGCGGCGCGGATTCGTTCGTGATCGTGCGAGACGCGGAGACGGGAGAGGTGGAACAGAACTTCGACGACGCGCACGGGGACTGCGTCAACGCGTGCGCGGCGTCGCCGTGCGGGACGCTCGCGGCGACGGCGAGCTCGGATTACTCGGTGAAACTGTTTTCGCTGGAGAAGAAGGCGTTCGAGGCGAACGTGACGAGATTTTCATTGCCAGTGCACTGCGTGGCGTGGAGCGCGGACGGGAAGTACGTCGCCGCGGGGGGGGAGGACGCCGAGGTGAAAGTCATCAAGATGGAGGACAAAACCGTCTTGCACGTGTTTCCGTGTCAGCGAAGCAAGTGCATCAAGAGCGTGGCGTTCGATCCGCGAGGAGATTACTTGGCGGCGACGGATGAGAACGGCATGGTTGTCGTGTGGCTGTTGAAGCCCACGAGCGAGGACGAGGAGGCTGGGGATGTGAAACTACACGCCACCGAGGCGCCGTTGGCCACGGGCGAGTCGCCGCTTTTGAACGCCGTGGCGTGGCGACCGGATGGACAAATCCTAGCCGTGCCGGGACGGGAGAACGACGTGACGTTCTTCGAGCGTGGTACGTTTAAACAGATTGAATGGGAGCTGAAAGGGCATACCGACGCGATTTCCCTCATCCGTTGGTCCCCGAACGGGAAATACTTGGTCACGGCGAGCGCGGACAAGAGCGTCATCGTTTGGGACGTCAAGAAAAAGTTGGCGATTGCGAAGATGACGGACACCGAGCTCGTCTGCGGCGCCTCGTTCGACCCTACTGGTAACTCTTTGGCGCTCATCAACGGCAACGGCGAGTGGGCGATGTGGAACGACGTCATTCCATCCAAGTACTCGTCGCCCACGGCGAAGGTTTCGCCTTCGGAGATAGACTTTGTGAGCGGGATCGATGAGACAAATGCGGGCGATTTCGTCGACGATGAAGCAGACGGCATGGACGAAGATTTGGATGAAGAAGATGACTTCGTCGAATACGACGACGACGATGACGTCAAAGGACGCCGTCAGAGTCACGTGAAGCAGTCGGTGGTGCACGTCGAAGCCGGTCCCAAGCCGCAACCGGCGTTCCAAAGTGGATCCGTTGCCGCGGTTCCGGGAAGCAACCGTCGATTTTTGTCCTACACCATGGTTGGATCTATTACAAGCACTGTCGAAGGAGGATTCAACTCTGTTGAATTCCAGTTCCACGACACGTCGCGCATGGGACGCATCCCAACCATCACCGACTACAACGGGTACACGATGGGCGTCGCGGGGGAGAAGGGGTGCGCGCTCGCGAGTCCGATGAAGGATTCCGAAAACGAAAGCGTGCTTTACTTTCAACAGTACGACAACTGGGCGAACGATGGTGAATGGCAAGTGACGATGCCAGCGGGAGAGGATATCCTTTCCATCGCCACCGGCTCGACTTGGGTCGCTGCAGTGACGTCCAAGCGTTACCTTCGCATTTACTCTTTAGGTGGTGCGCAGCGACAAATAATATGCCTCGAAGGTGACGCGGTGTCAATTTCCGGTAGCGACGATGCGTTGGCTGTCGTTTGGCACGAAGCGGCGCCGATCGGACCAGCCCCAGGTAGTCAAGTTCTCGCGTACGCCGTGTACAACGTGCGATACTCCTCGGAACTCGCGCGTGGTCGCGTTGCTTTATCTACCCAATCGACTTTAACGTACTTGGGCTTTTCCGAGGAAGGCATGTTGGTTACTCGCGATAGTGCAGGTGTCGTTCGTATGCGTACCGACGCATTCGGTGGATCATGGTCGCCCGTCTTCCGTTCTTCGTCGGCGCGCGCCACGGATGGTCAGCACCACTGGATTGTTTCATCTTCCTCTTCCACCTTATATTGCATCATCACAAGAACGAGCGCGGGACCGGTGCCGAACCCAAGACCTGTGCTTTCTATGCTTCCGATGTCTTTGCCGATCATCATTCCCGAACAATCGATCGGTGACCTCGAAGACGAAGCCGCCCGAGCGAGCTTGGCCTTGTCCGTCGCGCAAAGTGCCGGAGAAGACACTCGATTGGCTTTGGGAGCGAACGAAAAAGCAGCCATCAAGCTCTTCCATACCGCCTGCAAGGCGAACAAGCTTGCGCGCGCGTCAGATATCGCGGAGACGTTCCGACAGCCGAATAGTTTGCGAGCGGTGCTCAAGCTCCCGGCGGTGGCGCGTCAACCCGAGCTCGTCGAGCGAATTAATGAGCTCATCGAAACGACAATCGACCCAGAACCGACGCAAGGTTACACGCAACCCGAAAGCTACACTCCGGCGCCGATGGTGCGATCGACGCCAACGGCGCCCAAAGGTAATCCGCTCGCTCGTAAGAGCGCGGCGCCGCCGCTCGCCAGCTCGGGCGACGAAAACAAAGACTCAAACGAGCGCGCGGCTGTGGAAGGTAAGAGAGACGCTGTGGCGACGCCGACGCCCTCAAAGGCAGCGAAAAAGTCCAAAGTCGCGTCGAACCCATTCGCGAGATGAGGAGCGCGCGTTCGTGCGGAGTAAAGCGTGTGTATATATCGTTCGACGCGGCGTTTGTGTGCAATCGAGTTCAACCATAACAACTAAATTTCTTCTTTTTCACTCTACATTCTTCCGCGCATCGCCCTAATTCACTCTTCCGCGCTCGTCTCATCGTCGCTTTCCTTCTTCTTTTGCACGGTCGGCATCACCGTCTTGTTGTCATCGTCGTACTTCTTATCCAAGTAAATCTCGATCCCGATGAAGTATCCCGCCGTGAGCACCAAGAACTGCCAAACCTCGATGTCCCCGAACACCGGGTCCCGAATCGACAGCGCGCTCGCGTGTTCCGGGAACATCGCGTTGATCGTCGCCAGCGCCACCGCGCCGCACGTCGACGTCACCGCCACCTTCGCCTCCGCGCGCGCTCTCGCGCGCGCGACGACGCGCACCGCGCGCGTCTTCCGTCTCGCCAAAGTCATCGCG
>JACLAB010009689.1_pt1 | contig 17212 bp, 13 predicted proteins | sample 8027921 | NCBI WGS metagenome assembly JACLAB01 (sample SAMN15725117, study PRJNA655200) | protist metagenome | isolation source: fluorescence activated cell sorting (FACS) single amplified genomes of... | place: USA: West Boothbay Harbor, Gulf of Maine | collected 2000-07-19 | reverse complement strand
GAGAGACAGTACCAGCGAGACAAAAGCGAGCAATCGGAAAGAGAAAGACAGGAACAGTTGGAGCAGTTTCGGAAGCAGTACGCCGGGGTGAGAGACGAAACCGAGAAGATGAAGAAGATGAAGCAGAAAGCGGAACGGGCAAAATATAAGTTTCAATTCGATTGGAGTAAAGAGGACGATACTTCGCGAGACGCGAATCCTTTGTACGACGCCAAGCACGACGTGAAGTTGTTGTTCGGGAGAGGAACGATCGCTGGAGTAGACGCGAGGATGCAAATGGAGCAAAATCACAAGTTTGAGAACTCTGTTGGGAAGAGGAGAGGGGGAAATACTGTGAATAACAATAGAAGTAGAAGTTACGACGCCGCCGGCGATGAAAACGCGCGCAGAATCGATAAGCATTCGAAAGCGCTCGAGAAATACGATAATCAATACGACAAGAAGAAGGAAACCACCCATTGGAGTTCGAAACCGTTAGCACAAATGAACGAACGCGATTGGCGAATCTTTCGGGAAGATTTTAACATCACGTTCAAAGGCGGGAAAGTGCCGAACCCGATGCGCGCGTGGAGCGAGAACGAGCTTTTGCCGCAGGAAATTTTACGCGCGATTGAGAAAGTTGGGTATACAAAACCTTCGCCGATTCAAATGGCGTCGATTCCTATCGGGTTGTTGAAGCGAGACGTCATTGGCGTTGCGGAAACCGGGTCCGGTAAAACGTGCGCGTTTGTTGTCCCCATGTTGGCGCACATCATGGGTTTGCCAAAAATGACCGACGAGGTCGCCGCGGATGGTCCGTATGCGTTAGTTATGGCCCCGACGAGAGAACTCGCGCAACAAATCGAAGAGGAGACGTTAAAATTCGCACATTTCTTGGGATATCGCGTCGCGTGCGTCGTCGGCGGTCAATCTATCGAAGACCAAGGCGTGCAATTGCGCAAAGGCGTCGAGATTGTCGTCGGTACGCCCGGTAGAATTATCGACGTCATAGAGAAGAGATACACCGTTCTCAATCAGTGCAACTACATCGTTCTCGATGAGGCGGATAGAATGATTGATATGGGCTTCGAACCGCAAGTGACGCAAGTCATGGAAGCTATGCCGAGCTCGAATTTGAAACCGATCGATATGGCGGAAGAGTTGGACAACAAGGCGATTGACAATAAACAATCGATTGAAACGTCTGCGAAGTACAGAACGACGTACATGTTCTCCGCCACCATGCCTCCATCCGTGGAACGATTAGCGCGCACGTATCTTCGCAACCCCGCGGTCGTGACCATCGGCTCCGCTGGGAAAACCTCCGATCTGATCAAACAAACCGTCATCTGGGTCAACCGATCGGAAAAAGAGCGCACGCTCGAACAAATCCTCTCCCAACACACGCAAACGCAAGCGATCGTTTTCGTCAACACCAAAAGAGGCGTGGATTCGTGCGTCACAGCTTGTCACTCCATGGGCTATTCCTGCGGCTCCATTCACGGCGGCAAAGGCCAAGACGCGCGAGAAGCCGCGTTAACTGGATTCAAACGCGGCGACTTTGACATATTAGTCGCCACCGACGTCGCCGGTCGCGGTATCGACGTCAAAGGCATCGATTTAGTCGTCAATTACGAGTTACCGGCGTCGATTGAAAACTACACGCACAGAATTGGCCGCACCGGTAGAGCTGGAAGGAAAGGGACCGCGGTATCCTTCATCACCAGCGAAGACCAAGACATCATGTACGACTTGCGCCAACTCCTCATCGAGAGCAACAACGAAGTACCTCCCGAGTTGGAACGGCAAAAAGCGGCCAAAGTCAAGCCGCAAAGAGACGCGCAAGGGAGAGTGTTGGAAGGAAGAGACGCCAGAGGGATGGACTCGATCATATTTTAATTGAAGTAGTACAGTAGTTGTACGTTGTAGTGATTTGTTTTTCTTATATTGCTAGAAATTACTTATCGAGAAGTATTTGTTATACGTCGCGAGCACTGAACCAACCAACAACTCAATCGAAGACCAACTCATCGAACGCGAGCAAAAAAAGAAGATGCAAAGCGAGCATTCTACCAACTGAATTATATCCCCGAATGATGATAGTTTGGAGATACAGCGAATCGAACGCTGGACAACTCACACATTTTTCTTTCTCCTCTGAAGAAGAGAAGAGCCAATCATCTCTTAGGGTTTAGAAGTAAATATATATTCCTAAAAAACGCAAATTCACTTCTCACAGTTTTGCGAAGGTGACGATGACGATTACGATGATGATAATGATGATGATGATGACGATGATGATGACGACGATGAGTAGCCTGTGATCAACTCTCCATGCTCGTATCGCCAACCAAATGGGAGAGGACAGTTCTTGTCGAGGAGGTATTGTAAACATTCGGGGTGGTTGTAGCGGTGCGCTTCTTGAACGGCCGCAGAGTTCCAAGGCGCTTTGGCGGTTTCGTGCAAGTACTTCAAACAGTCGAAGTGGCCGTTCCTGGCTGCCAACTTACACGCACCTTCGTCATATCCATCATACTTACGCTCAACAAGATATTCGAGTATGTGGAGATGACCTTTTTCAGCCGCCCAAGCGGAAGTACCATCAGCCCAAGGCGCTTTCGCTGTTTCGCGTAAGTATTTGAGTACCTCGAGATGACCATTTTTGGCAGCAAATGCACACGTCAACGTACTTATATCACACTCACACTCACTTGCCACGCAATACCTTACCATTTCCAGATTACCTTGAGATGCGGCCGTACGAATCATCCTATAATCCCACTCACACTTTTTCTCCTCTCGCGCCCACTTGAGCAACTCGAGTTTATTCGTGTGAGCAACTTTCCAGCAGAACAATGTTTGGTTCCACCAAATCGGCCACAACGATTTATTCTCCCACACAAACTCCAAAGTCGATATCGACGACATCTCTCTCACTTTAAACCTCTCTTTCAAATCACCCGTGCGAGAAGATCTCTTCACCAACTTTCTCGTCTCTTTATTCACCTCGTACAAGAATTTAAGATCCGTTCGATTCAATCTCGGCAAAATGTGAGTGAAACAAATATCATCGCACTTCACGATCACATCCCACAACGCGACCAATCTCCACCCAACGCCTCCCTCGTTCGCGCTCCTCCTCGTCGCTCCAGAAGAAGAAGAACAAGAGCGCATCATTCTCTCTAATCGTTTTTGATCTAATATTTTTTGTATCTCACATACATGCGAGAAAAAAAAAGAAAGACGTTTCAAGAAGAAAAAAGTTTAGGGTGTCTGCCGTCCGAGAAAACCTTCGCGATACCTCTTTAAAAACGCCATTGTTGCGCGACGCCTCGCTCGCAGTCCACACACTCTCAGGGCCCGCCCACGACGTAAATAACTTCGTTTCGTCTTCGTCGTCGCGTAAGTAACAACAACGGTGGTGGTGGTGGTTATTAAAAAGAATGTCCTCCTTAAAAACCAAAGCAGCGCAACACATCTCTCGGGAAATTCAAGCCACCGCGGTGCGACGGAATACCAATCGTACGTTTCTTTATTCTCTTCTTAATCATCACACTGACCTGCACGTCTTCTTAAAACAACAGTCTATGAACTCGCGAAAACGATGCCTGAATACGGCGTCGGGCAAAGGTTTACCAAAATCTATTGGCAACAACAAGAACAAGAGGAGAGCAAAAGAGTATTCCCAGGACCGACGTTTTGGACGTTGACGAAAATATTACCAAAAGCGAACGGTCGCACGGGTCATTGGGCGTACGGGATTTTAACCTGGAAAGGGAGGCAACGCATGACGGAGGAGAAAATTACCGGGACGCACAAGACGGTGTGGAAAGTAGTCGACGAGGTTAGAGAAGATGGGTTAGATAAAAGAGGGATGGGAGACGACGGGTTGAAGTTAGCGTTGCCGGAAAAAGAGGAGGAAGAAGAAGTAGTAGGAGGAGGAGGAGGAGAAGAAGAAGCTCAAAAATAGGTAGCAAAGAAAGAAAATGTATTATTTAGTTCGTTATTAAAATCTAATGGTGTTCATCATGTCGTCGTTGTTGTTGTTGTTGCTATCGCGATCGCGATCCTCGTCGTCGTCGAGGTAAACTCTCTCTTCCGCTCCGTCTTCGAGCTCTAAACTGCCGCTGCTCACGAACGGATTTGCCGCCGCGCCTCTCGCCTGTCGTCTCTCGTTCATTTGTTCAATCACTCGCGATTTCAACTTTTCACTTTCTACTTTTATGTCTACGCTGACGCCTTCGTTCGCCGCCGCGAACTGTTCTCTCAACGTTTGATGCAACTGACTCAAATCGTCTTGCTCGGAGGAGACGTACGCCGTGTATTTGCTTGCTCTTCGGGCGACGGTTTTCCTTCGGCGATTGACCACGTGCATGCGAAAGAAGCACGCCAAAAAACCTAACACGGTGCACGAGAGAATGAAATAGAAAAACCCGCCTCCTCCGTCTCTGGCGTCGATCAACGACCCTTTCTCTTGCACCGCGATTTCCTCGGCGTATAAAATCGCGTCCAAGTTCGGGTAGTTTTCCTTTACAGACGCGTACCCCTGAGTATATAACTCGCCTCGTCGCGGCCCGTCGCACCTAAATCCTAGACTTTGCGTCTCGTTGCACATGGTCGCGTCTTTCATCTCTCCGTACCCAGAATACAACTTCTCCACGATATCCATCCCTTCCGTGACTTCCGCGAACGGCACGCACTTTTTATCCAAGTCTTCGCTGTTGTCTCTCATGTTGACGAAAATTTCCGACGTTCTATCGTGGTACATTTCATCACCACTACTAGTATTATTACTACTGCTGCTATGTCCTAAACTCGTCCCAAACGCGACCCATCCTCTCTTATTACTCGTCGTCGTTTCCAACGTCTTCTCCGACTCGTCCGCGAGGACGCACCCGCTCGTCTCGTTTCGATCCGGATCGTACACTCGCGCCAAACTCGGTTCCGCCGCGATCCCAAACTGTACCCCGTACCCAGTTAAACTCCTATACACTAAACTCTTCCGGTAAAAGTGTTCGTTGACTAAACCTCGAAACCGGTCGAACGCGTTGGGCGCGAGCGCTCGATACGCTCGGACCGTAAACGTGCCTTTTGTTGTGGTGAATTTATAATCCGCTCGAAGTAACGCATTTTCCGTGGATTCTGAGACGTATTTCGCGTCCAATTCGGGAGGTTTGCAGACTAACGGTGTTGTGGACGCTGCTTCTTCTGTGCACGCGATCGGTTCTTCTTCTTCTTCTTCTTCTCCCGTAGTGCTTCCAAAGGTATTCCCGCTCATCTTTCACGAGACGTTTTTCCCGTTAGACAACAAAAGAGAGATGCAATCACAACACGCTCTATTATACGCTCTCGCCTTTTAATACGCAGAAAAGAACGCACTAAACACACACACACACACTTACGCGCGTAGTATATATACCAAGCGCGTTCTATTTCGACGAGAGACCGCACAGAAAGAGCGGAGAAGCGCGAGCGTATAATGGGGCACATCGAGGGAGAGCGATGCCCTTTCTTCAAAGGCATTATTAGGGTTGAAAACCCTAAGCAAAAAATGGCGAAGAAAAATTCGTGGTCAAAAAGCCGCCAAGCCGTCCTTTTCCTCGCACTTGTTTTGTTCCATTATTACGAGAGAGAGAGTTGGAGAGACGAGAGACTCAGAGAGGGATACGCGCGCGCGGACACACACACACACACACACAGAGAGAGAGAGAGAGACGGTGTGTTATCGTGCGTTTTGTGAGAGTTACAAGAGAGAGAGAGAGAGAGAGAGATTGACGCTTTTTTCTTTCTTCTGTGTGACGGACGAACTTATCCAAACGAGAGAGAGGAAGGAGGTATAGAAAAAGATGATGTCGCCGCTTCTTTCCGGGTCGTCTTCGACGACTTTGACTTCGGTTGGTTCGTTCAGCGGTAAAGGAGGACGCGCGATGACGACGATCGCGTCGCGTTCGAGGAGTGCTCGAGTCACCGCATCGTCGTCCTCGAAATCATTTCCATCGCCTCGAAGAGGTAAAGCGACGTCGACGACTAATCCGATGAAAGTCTTCACCGTCTTTGCCTCCAGAAAAGACACGCCTCCTCCCTTTACCACGAAAGCGGCGACAAAAACAACTCGTTTAAACGCAGTTCTAGAACCCGAGCAGCAAAGACAGCAAAACAACGGAGACAACATCAACATCAACGCCGAAAAGCCTTTGCAAGGAGTGAAAGGTGTAAAACGCTTGACGAAATCGGAACGCGAGAAAAATTCGAAAGATTACGAGTGGGCGGCGTTGATTTCGAGCTGCGGAGTAACCTCGATTGCAATTACGGCGACGTATTTTCGATTGTTGAGGTCGTATAACTTGATGGACGACGTCGGTGGGGTGAGTGTTTTTCCGACGGCGGAGTTATTCGCGCAGTTGGCGCTGATCGCCGGAGCGGCGGTCGGGATGGAGTTTTACGCTCGATTCGCGCATAAATACTTATGGCACGACGTTTGGTGGTCCATGCCGATGAAATACAGGAAAGATTGGAACAAAAAGATTTGGTTGTTGCACGAGTCGCACCATTTACCGAGAGAAGGCGCGTTCGAGGCGAACGATATCTTCGCGGTGGCCAACGGCGTGCCGGCGTTTGTGTTGTGCTCGTACGGTTTTTTCACGCCGGGGGTGTACGGAGGGTTATGTTTTGGCGCCGGTCTTGGCATCACCTTATTCGGTATCGCGTACATGTACGTTCACGATGGGATGGTTCACAAACGATTTCCGACCGGGCCGTTGGGAAAACTTCCGTGGTTGCGAAGGGTCGCCGCGGCGCACACCATCCACCACACCGAACAGTTCCAGGGCGCGCCGTGGGGGTTATTTTTAGGCGAAGACGAATTGAGTAAACACCCGGGCGGTATCGAAGAACTCGACAAAGTCTGTTTAGCCAACGACAGAGCGGATAAACGACGCGAAATGGAGTGTTTAGCGGCTGGGTTTTCCAACGCCGAGCAGTGCGACGTCCCGATCCATCTCTCCGTCGGATCTTCCAAGGATGACTATTTAGTCGTTTCCCAAGACGAAACCGAGTTAGGAATCAAAGCCGGATTACACATTCCAAGTCAAATAGAATCGCCGCAGTGCGTGATCACCGAAGACGGGAAGCGAATCAACGAATCCTTAAAAAGCGTCGTTTCCGAAGCCAAAGAATAAGACTAATAAGAATACTAATATGTAAAGAGCGAGCGAGCGAGCGAGCGAGAGAGGAAGCAAACCAGCAGAGCGCGAACCGCGTTACGCGAAGCGCCCGTGGCAAAGAGAACGCCGCAAAAGGGTAAAGTTTTGCGCCTATCCATAGAAAAAAGAAGTAAGAACGCAGCACACGCACCTTGTTAAGCAGCAGCGAAAGAGAAAACGAACTATGTAATATATAAAACCGATATATAAAGATAATAATACACGCGTAAATCGAGTACTTGTTTAGGGTATACTAAACCCTACAAGTACGTCGTTCTCTCTCTCTCTTTCTCTCTTCTTCATCTCTTCATTTCATTAAGGATTGAACGCTACACCGCGCAAAATCAAAATGTTCTCCTCTCCTTTTGCGACGACGATGACGCAGTCGTCCTCGTTTTCCATCATGAAAGCTCCCGCGAGTTTTTGCAACGCGAAACAACATAAACATAAACATCAAAGGAAGGAGATAAAAAGACATTTTTGCGTCCCCGTCAGCAGCACGATTCTCGTTAAGGAAACCAACGACGAGGAGGCATCGAAACCAACGAGGACGAGAAGAAGAGACGCCGTCCTTTTGGCAACGTCCGCCGTGTTCTACGCGTTGCCGTCTTTCGCGTTCGGTGGTGGGAAAAAAGAAGAGAAACCAGACCCGACCGCGGCGAAGAACGCGAAGAAAGCTGCCATTTTGGCTGCCGCGAGAGCGAAAGCGGAAGGGCAAGCCGCGAAACAACAAGCGATATCGCAAGAAGAGGACGCAACTCCAAAGAAGGAGTTACAATCGGCGGCGTTTTTTGATGCCAGCAATTCAGGCGCAGGAGTGAGAGGTGGAGGCGCGGATGCGAGCAACACGTACGAGGTCGTGAAAGAGCCCGAACCGGCGGCTCCGGCGCCGTCTGAACCGGCGGCGACGACTCCGCCGCCGCCGCCCGCCGCCGAAGCGCCCGCCGAAGCGGAGGAATCCGGAGGCTTCAGCTTACCGTCCGTCAGCTTACCATCCGTCAGCTTGCCGAAGTTGCCGTTTTAATACATTTATAATACTACCATACCATACAATACAATACGACATGTTACGACGTGTTCTTTTCTCCTCAGAACAAACAGACCTTTCATGGCTCAACTGATACTCGACACCAAAAGCCATCGAGGACGACGACGAGGACAACCGCGACGAGTATTTATTCCTCTCCTATCGCTCGTACTCGTCATACTCTACGCGAACTACCGGGTTTTCGACGTGCTGACGCAGATTGAATCCTCTCCGCCGCCGGCAAAAGGGAAAACCGAATTGGAAAATTCAAAAACTGATGAAACCAACGAGAACAAAACCGAAGATGAATCGATGACGATGACGATGCCTGCGATTGGATTCGGCACGGCTGGGTTAGGTCTTGAGACGAAAGAGAGCGTCAAAAAAGCCTTACAAGTTGGGTACAGAATGATAGACACGGCGCAAGCTCCGGAGTGGTACCGGGAAGATTTGGTTGGGTTAGCCATAGAGGAGAGCATAAACGTGGTGAAGAGAAAAGACGTGTTCGTGACGACGAAGATCCATCCGAGACATTTAGGCAGGAAAGGGATGGATATGATTGAAACTTCGTTAACAAACTTAAGAACGACATACGTAGATTTAGTTTTGTTGCATTACAGCGAGTGTTGGGGGAATTTATGTTCGCGAGGGGAAGTCGTTCCGGGGACGTGGAAAGAGGCGTACAGAGAGCTCGAACGGTTAGTCGTGGAGTTTAAAGTCGCGCGGTTTATTGGCGTCTCGAATTTCAACGCGAACGCTCTGGAAGAATTGCACGCGTTTGCAAACGTGCAACCGTTGGTGGTGCAAATGCGTTCTGACGTCTTCGCGCAAGATCGGAGGACGATGGACGTGTGCGCGAAATACGGGTGGCGATTCGAAGCGTATTCCTCTTTAGGCGGTCAGTGGTGGCAGTATAAAACCAATCCGGTGTTGAATAACGACGTCGTGAAAAATATTGCTGCGAGATATAACGTCTCGCCTGCATTGGTCGTCCTCAATTACGCCAAGAACGTGTTGCATCAAACAATCATCCCGCGAAGTCGAGATCGGAAGCACATGGAAGATAGTTTGTTGAGGTTAGATTCGTTCGAGTTAGATGACGAGGAAATCGAAAGTTTGAAGGCTCTGGACGGGAAAGTACCTTCGAAAGATTAGCGAGTATAGTATAGCAGCGGCAATGAATGTGTTTTGTTTTACAACATGAAATGAATCATCTATCTATAAACTAATATTAATCTTCTTTTTACAACTTCAGCTTCTTCTTCGCGGGTGGTTCGTCTTCTTTATCGCAGTTCGCGGTTTCGGCGAATGCATCGATCTTGACTTGACTCAACTTCTCCGCGCTTTGCTTCGCCACCACCTTCGCGAACATGCTCTTGATATCCTGCGTGTTCTTCTTCGCCACCGCGACGACTTCTTTTACGCACGCGTCACCTTGAAATTCGATTTTTCCCATCTCCGGAGTCACCGGGTACCACTGCAAATCTTCGCCTTTCTCGATGACGCCTCCTCCTCCTCGATGGGTGGTCGTTTCTTCGTCCTTCAAAAACGATGCGATACGTTTCGTGTTATCCGTCAGCCACGTCTTCACAGCTTCTTTTTTTAACATCACCGGCATCCGGTCGTGCAACCAACTCAACCTCGTCCCTTTCGAGTCTCTCGTTAACAAACTCGTCGTCCTTAATATCTCGCCGCCGTCGTCGCAATAATCGTCTCCTTTGTACGTGTCCATAACCGCGCACACGCACAGTAATTCCCCGTCTTTTCTCGACACGTAATACGGTTGTTTCCCCATTTTGTCCTTCTTCCATTCGTAAAAGCCGCGAATCAAAACCACCGCCCTTCCTCTCCCTTTATCTTTCGCGTTCGCCTCTGTGCACCTGTTGAACATCTGTCTTTCTAAAATCGTTTCCGAGCGACAGTTAAACGCCACGTAATGATCTCTCTTCCTATCGTACGTAGATTTCTTGTACGATGGAATCAATCCGAATCGTGTCGTCCACACCTCGTCTTCCGCGACGAGCGTTGCGACAGTTTCCGACGGCGCGCAGTTACGCAACTGAGCGTGCGCACCTTCGTTCACCCATGTGACGATTTTGACATCCTTTTCCTCCTCGTCTTTATCTTCTTTCACAGCAGAAAAGAGTTTTTGGACGTCCTCGAGGGAAACGCGAGCGTTGACTCGTCCGCACATGATGACGATGTGTGCTCTTCTTCTTCTTCTTCTCCCGGTCGAGCAAACATCAACAGAGCATTTCTCTGCGGTACGTGAAAGAAAATTGCGTCCCCCTTGAGTAGTTTAGGGTTGCTAATAAAACCCTAAATCAGAGAGAGGGGAAAATTTCTCGGAAGCTTGACTTTCCTCACTCTCCGTGGTCGCGCGCGCGCGCTCTTTCTAGAGAGAGAAAGAGAGAGAGAAGGAGAGACACGTAAAGATGTACTCGGAACCATCCTCCGAAAACCCGTTAAACGCGTGCACGTTTTGCGGCCGCCAACAGCTCAACAGTCGAGAGTACAATCACATTCGAGACACGTTGCATCAGCTCTCCCCGGCGGAGTTGGAAAATCGCGGGTTTTGTTTCGTCTGCTTGAACGAACAAAACATACTCTGGCAACTCATCACCGACCACGACGACATATTCCAAACGCACATCGTGTGCAAACTGAACGGCGCAGATTTGAAGTTCTTGAACCAAGCGAACAGCGAAAGCAGAGAGGCGATGAAGAGGAGCAAAAACGTCGCGTCCGTTCCCGGGAAGTTTAATGGTACGAATGCGTTACGGTTTGAGATCGAAGCGAATTCGCGAGAAACGCTTCGGAGGACATTTTCATCTCATCATCTCGCCCCTTTTTCTTCTACGCATCATCAGATCTTCTCGTTTGATTTAATATCACGTTGTGTTTTGTTCGATTTTCAACTGACCACGTATCGTCTTCTTTCTTTGACTTCATCGTTCTTCTTTTATTACGCAGTGGGCGAGTTCTCGTCGAAAGAAACGCTCGAGTGGGCGTGGCAGCGATGGACGCGAGAAGAGGAGGAGTTCTGCTCTTTAGTGTGCGAGATTAACGATTTGGAGTTGCTGAAATGGGCGAGAGAGGAAAAACAGTGCAGGTGGGACGCGACGACGTCGTGGGAAGCGGCGAGTAAAGGGAACATGAAGACGTTGAACTACTTGTGCGAGGAAAATTGTCCGATGGACGAAAAGACGTGCGCGGAGGCGGCGGAGAACGGACACTGGGAAGTGTTGAAGTTTTTGAGAGAGAAGAAGAAGGTGCCGTGGGATCACAACACGACGAGCGCGGCGGCCGCGGAAGGGAACTTTGAGATGTTGAAGTGGTGCAGGCAAAGAGAATGTCCGTGGAACATCGGAACTTCGCGAGGCGCGTGTCAAAGCGGCCACCTGGAAATGTTGAAATGGGCGATGTCGAACGGTTGCATGGCGAACGAGACGACCACGAGCGAAGCGGCAGAGTATGGACAGTTGCAGTGCTTGATTTTCTTACGATCGCAAGGCGTCAACTGGGATTACCGCACGTGCAAGATGGCCATGAAGCACGGCCACCGCGACGTCTACGAGTACGCCGTGGAAAACGGGTGCCCGACGCAAGCGCCGGAACCGACGGCGACGCATCATCACCACCCACACCACCACCATTTCCACCACATCTTGGGCGGTGGTCCAGGGGGCGGTTTAGGAGGCGGTCCAGGCGCAAATGGCGGCGGTCCCGCCCCGGGAGGACACATGCAAATGTTGCAACAACAACAAGCCGCCGCCGCGATCGCCGCCGCGCAACAACAACAGCAAGAACAAGATGAAATGGAACTCGAGGAGTGGGAAGCAGAACTTCATTGATTGCGAGACTAAGTTAAGAGAGAGAGAGAACGCGGGTGAAAACTTGATTCTTTTTCTCTCGGAGAGATACAACCAAAGAGGAGGAATATTTAATTGAAAAACTCTTTACAACATAACACGAACACGAATAACACGACGACGACGATCAATAAAACAATGCATCGTTACCGAAGAAGCTCGTAAAAATAAAAGAATACGCGAGATGTTCTCCACCACCGCCTCCGCCTCTTCGTTTCGTTTCCATCTTCCTCCTCGTCTTCCTCTTTCTCTTCGGGGGCGTTCCCCGCGTTTTTTATCCATTTCCAATTCGGAAGGAGGAGGAGGAGAAGAAGACAAACATCATGATTATCTGCGCCATCGATCGACCCCGGGCAGATACGAACGGACGAATCTAAAGCTCGAGCACGCGTGTTCGGACCATTACCCTCTGGATTTGTTTCGAGCGCAACTTTCGTTTGGTTTTAACGGTGGCAGAAAGACAAGCCTTTCAGGAGGGGAGTTGGGAACCAAAAGAGAACGAAATACGTCAGATGACGACGACGAGAATGTTGGAATCGAGATGTCCGTCATCCTCCCAGAGTCGGAAGAATTAGTGGCGAACGTATTCTCTGCTTTGGGAAAACCGGACGAGGATCCGCACTGGGCGGATGTGTGGCATGGCGGGATCGCGTTGAACGAATACTTGGTTTCGGACGAGAGCGGCGGCTCGTTAGTGCGAGGGAAGCGAGTGTTAGAGTTAGGTTGCGGCGTCGGGTTAACGGGTGTTTTGTGTGCGATGGAAGGAGCGAGGAAAGTGACCATGACGGATAGAGAGCCGTTCGCGTGTTATTGCGCGGCGGCGAGTGCGGTTGCGAATGGATTTGGCTCGGTGACGAAAGCGCTGGATGAAGACGCGAGCGTCGTAGACGGGTTGGCGCAGATGGATGTAGGTTTGTTAGAAGGTGTAGTCGATAGACGTAGCAGAAGTAGCCGAAAGTGTGAATGCATCGAGGCGAAGATTATGGATTGGTTCAAGTTGGATGAGTATCTCGTCAAAGAGCAGGATGATTTTGCGTACGACGTCGTCATCGCGTGCGATTGTTTGTATTGCGAAGAAGCCGTCGAAGCCGTGGCATCGATCGTATTTAAAGCCTTGTCGAGACGACAACAACACGGCGCCACGTCGTCGCCGTTTACGTTTCTCCTTGCCGATCCGCCGTCGCGATTCCCGCAAAACCACGAGAAGTTTCTCAAAATCATACGAGAGAAGAGCGGCGTGAAAGACGTAAAGAGGAAAGATACGCTGTTAGCAGTTCGGAATCCGTGTCAAGAGGATGAAGGCGAAATAATCGTCAAGATTTGCGAATATGCGTTCCGTTAGAACGTATGTCTGATGTATTTCTATATGCAATTTGTACTGCTGGTAGTATTATCTAGAATGTTAAGCGCTAAAATTTTAATTTATCATCTCGAAGTTTCGTACTCTTCCCTTCGGAGTCAATCATGTTCACGTCGTGCGCTTTGGCAATTTCCATAAACACTTCCATGGATAAATCAAACGAGTGCACAGCCGTCGTCCCTTTGACTTTATCAAAGTAGTGGTACGGAATCTTACTTCGACTCGGACGCCAATTCGAGAACCCGTACATGTCCACCGAGTCGCACAGATTCAGCATGAACAACATGGCAAAGAAACCAGACATTGGTTTGCGCTTGTACGCACCTGGATGTTTCAGCTGCTCGACTGCTTTACCTTCCTTGACCAACTTTTCATTTTTTTCGCGGCGTTCCGCCGCGCGTCGTTGTTCGAGGACGTCTTTCAGCTGCAACCAAATACCGTAGCCTTTTACGGTGAAATCCGGCGAGGTCAACACCGGGACAACTGGAAGCTGTCCTTGCGCTTGCATCCGGAGGAGTTTCGGGTACAATTGATTTCTCAACGTGTGCAACACGGACTCATACATGACTAAGAACGCGTCGGTTTCTACAACCGGCGTTCTTTGCGTGATTTCTCGCGCCCAGTGAAAATTGATCATGTTAAACGTCGTCTTCGAGCCGACGTAATCGGTAAATCGACCGCCAACCGGGGCGTTGTTCATTCGTAAAACCGCATCGTGCGCGTCGATATCTTTCCCATGTCTCGAGGTGAGTAAAGCTCCACCGTTACCGACAACTGCACACGTCTTGTACCGCCACGACGGATCGCGAGGTGGTAACGCGTCGTAGAGGTGTTTTGTGATGCGAAATGTTAAACCACGCGTTCCGGGCGGTTTTGAGCGCAACGCTTCTTCCAAACCAGCGCCGGCGGTTTCAATTTTCATGTGTTGCTGTTGTTGTTGTTGCTGCTGCAAGTTATCGCTACTATCACCACCAAGTCCGAATCCAACGTCGTCGCTTTCGTCAATCACCGTCTCGGCTTCAGCCGCTAAGGCTTCCACATCCGCATCCGCCGCGCCTTCGCCCCCCCCGCTATTTCTATGTCTCAACAACCTCCTCCGTCTTCTACTATTTGCCGTCGCCTCCATATCCGCCTCTCCAACGCTCTTCCAATTCGGCAAATCCTGCGCCATGCCGACTTGCGTCACCGCGTACACTCTTCTATAATAGTTCATCCCGTCCACTCTCGGCGTCGGATCGTACTTAAATATCCCTCGGTGCGTCAACAAAGGAACCGACCCGTTAAAATTCGCCTCCAAAGCCGTCCTCTCGCTCCCTGGTTGGTCCACATCGAATGGAAGCTTCGAAACGAGCCATCCTCGGGCGAGATGCGGCTTATTCCCCGTCGCCGCGGTTATCGTCGCGACCGGATCCTCGTTACGTTTCGCACTCGTCGTCGTCGTCTCGCTACCGCTACTCCTATTCTCCTCCTCCGTCTCATCTAAATGCGCGTCCACCGTCGACTGCGGTAAATCGTGCGCAATCACCGCTTCTCGTTCGTGTTCGCCTTCTTCCTCTCTTCTTCTTTCGTTCCCGTGGTTTTCCTCCTCCTCCTCCTGAAACGTCGTGTGTTGATGAAACTGAGCAAAGTGCTTCACCTCGTCCAAAACATTTTTCTTCGTCTTCGAAATCGTCGTTTCAGAGAGAAAGCCGCCGAGTTTACGTCGAATTCGCACTCTGAACGTGATTGTCTTCTTCCCCGAGGAGTTTGAGGTGGTTTTGAGGCAGACGCCGACGAGAAAGACGAGGCACAGAACGACGACGAAAATGCGAAAATTGGTTCTCTTCTTTCCCCGCGAAGGAGGATGATGAAAGAAAGACGACCACCCGAAAGCTGATGACGACGTTTTGAGGTTCGCTTTTGGCGTCACCGCCATCTCTCGAGGAATGGGGTGACGTGATTTCCAAAGGTGTTTTTGTTCTTTTCGCGTTTTTGTCGTCGTCGGGAGGGGTGAGAATTTGTGAAGTAAAACGCAGGTGTGTGAAGCGAGAAAAGACGCGAGCGATGGTATATATGGTATATATATTCGCTATACGACGAGTGCATAACAGTCGGTGCTAGGCTAAAAAGGTAAGTCTCTCTCTCTCTCTCTCTACATTATTCGGTGATCACTTTCGTCCCCAACCCTTTGAAATCCCCTTTCTGGACGTCTTCGCACACCGTCACGTACGAGTACATCTCCTCGTCGGCGTCTTCGTTGTCGTTTCTTCGTCGAGAGATTTGGACGCGAATGCGCTTCGGGACGTTGCGAATGCCTTTGGACCAAACGGCTTTGTTTAATTTCACGTCCACGCGGACGTCGGACGTTTTCATCATCTTTTGCGCGAACGTTTTGATCTGTGTTTGGTAATACAAGAGGTGAAGGGAGTTTTGAGTCAGTTTTTGTTTAGGGTGTTTTGGGGTCTTGCACCGGAACACAATTTTCCCTCATCTCTCTCTCTCTCGGTCGCGTCGCCCGAAGAGCACGAACGAACGCGCACCACGCGCAAATACGCGACAAACGCGCAAATAAATACACCGCGTGTACGTTTCGCGCGTTTCGCGCGTCTCTCGCAAGTCGCAACAGGATCCATTTTTCGAGATTTCAAGTGTGTGTTTTTACGCAAAAATTTACGCGTCTACGAAAGGAAAAACAAAAGGAGCAAATTTGCGCGTAGAAGAAATGCATTTTCGGAAATCACGCCGAACGAGCACGTACCGCTTTCACCGCGCGCGGAGCTCTCTTCTTAAAAGTCACTCCGTGCGTCGCTTTGCCCAAGTTGATGGTGTATTCTCTCGTGACGACGTCGTCGGCACCCATTATGTCTATATGCGTTTAACGAGTTGTGGTTTTGTCTAAAAGTGGAGAAATTTCTCTTTGCTTTCTTTCGGAGGTCTTTGTGTTAGGGTGTAGGGTTTAGTTGGGTTGCCTCTCGAACTTTACGCTTCGACTCTCTATTCGCTATACTCGTCGTCTAAATCGTCGTCGTCGTCGCTACTGCTAAAGGCTAAAGCGCCGGCGGGGATGCTTTTCTTTGTCTTATTATTCTTCTTCTTCCCTTTGGGTGGGTTCTTCGCTTCTCCTCCTCCTCCGCCGAGGAAGCCGTTTTCTTCTTCTTCGTCGTCGTCGTCGCCCGACGCGTCGAGGTCGTTTTCTTCGTCGTCGTCGTTTTCTTCTTTGCGGCGGAGCTCTTCGGGCTCGACGAAACCTCGAGAGACGCGCATTGCCGTGGTGGTGCCGTCCGAGTCGATGGTGACGACGATGATGGATTCGTAGGGTGCGGTTTCTTCTTCTTCTTTTCCTTCTTCTTTTACATTTTCCTCGATGTTTCGTCGATGGTTTCGTTCGTTTTCTTTCTCGTCTTCTTTCAAAGGCAGTTTTGCGGCGGTGCCTTTCTCCTCTTCCATCGCCAAAGCTATCAAACCCGCCTTCTCCTTCGCCTCCGGCTGCTCTTTCAAAGAAGGATCCGCTAACCTCTCCAAACCATCTCCGTTCGCCACCGCCTCTAAAAACGTCTCGTCGACGACGCCTCTGTTCAGCGCGAACGCGTACGCTTTCGTCTTCGCTCTCGCTCTTCGCTTCGCGCCGTTGCCGACGTTTCCGTCCCTCTTGTTCCTCGTTGTTGTGTTATTCTTTGTGTTTCTCTTCTTCGTTTCCTCCGGTTTCGGATTCGGTTCGCACATCAAACACAACAAAGGCGGTTGTTGGTGTTGTTCTTCTCGTCTGCGCTTTCCTTTTCCTCCTTCCTCCTCC
>JACLAB010014675.1_pt1 | contig 17223 bp, 7 predicted proteins | sample 8027921 | NCBI WGS metagenome assembly JACLAB01 (sample SAMN15725117, study PRJNA655200) | protist metagenome | isolation source: fluorescence activated cell sorting (FACS) single amplified genomes of... | place: USA: West Boothbay Harbor, Gulf of Maine | collected 2000-07-19 | reverse complement strand
GCGCGCTGACGCACGCGATGCGCGTCTCGGGCGCGACGATGGAAGATCTCGCGGACGACGGACTCGCGCGTCTCGCGCCGCTGGATCACGTCGCGTATCGCTCGTTCGCGCACGAGGATTACGGCGTCGAGGGCGTGTGCGAGGTGTTCGAACGGCTCGGGTGGACGACGGTGGACGCGAGCGAGGGCGGACGATTGGAGTTTACGGAGAAGCGCGTGCGCGCGCGGTGGTTGAAACCGCCGAAGACGCCGCGAGGAGAGACGCCGCTGCCGAGGATATTCGTCTCGGAGTTGGTCGTCGACGCGTGCGACGAGGAGTTGAAGGGATATCTGACGCAACACTTTAAGCGCGTGGGGGAGGGGAAGGTGGTGAAGAGCATGGAGTGGGCGTCCGGGCGAAACGCGCGATGGCAATTGCCGCCGGCGAGCGTGTACGCCAAGGTGGAACGGTTGAGCGAATACGCGAGTTGGACGCTGTTGCACGGATATGCGGTGAATCACGTGGCGCTGAGTTTGTTTCAGTTGCGTAAGATGTATCCGGAGACGCCGTTGCGGACGCTGGAGGATTTGGAGAAGTCGTTCGCGAGCAACGCGGCGTTTAGTAGGATCAAGTGGAACGAGAGCGGCGGGCGGATTAAACGCTCACCCTCGGGGCTGCTCGCACAGAGTGCGCTCATGTCGGTGCCGCACAGGTACGGTCTGTACAAGAAAACGATCGTCACGAAAACACGGTACGATCGGGAGGAACAGGAGGATATCTTCAAAGATTACGGTTTGCCAGGATCGTACTTGGAATTCGTGCAGCGATTACCGAAACCGCAGAACGCAGACAAGTCGTTCGAAGAACTCGAGGAGTGTGACTTACGCGAGGGCTTCGAGACGGGGAATGCGAGCAAGATTTTTGATTCCACGAGTACGAGGCCGCCACCGCCGTCCGGCGCGGGGTCGAGCGCGCCGCAGGGAGGAGCGCCGCCGGCGTCAAACGCACCACAGGGAGGAGGAGCGCCGCCGGGGTCGAACGCACCGAAGGAATCAAACGCCCCAGGATCGAGCGAACCGGCTGGGCGCCCCGCGGGGATGCTCATGAATTTGTCAAGTCGAGTCGCCAGCTTTTTCAGACCGTCTTCTCAATCCCCGGTCAAAAAGCCGCGCGTCGAAGAGGAGGGCGCGTCGGCTAGTGCTCCAGCCGCGAACGACGATGTGATAGATTTGACGTGATACACCGATAGATTTAGCGAAATGTGATGACTTTTGTGTACAACGAAAATTTGCTAGATGCGACCTGAGTCTCGTTCCCAAGTCTTTTTTGGTTTCGGCGTCTTCCATGTTTCAAAGGGAATGATGATGCACGACAAACAAATCATCGCGAAGAACGAGTATATGAACACGTTGTACTTGAAAAGATATCCTAAACCTTTGAGGTTTTCGATGTTGCCGCCGAAGATATCCGTCACCGCCGTTTCAGCCGCGTAAACGTTGAAGACTTGTGCGCAAAATTGCACGATTGAAATCGATCCCAACATGATCAATCCTGTGTTGAACAGCAACGAACTCATGCTCGTGCGACCTAATTTCATGGGATACAACTTCACGAAAAAGAATCGAAGCCCCAACCTTGTGTTACCCTTGATGACGCAAAACACCAAATAAAAGCAAAACAGCGCAAACGCAGCCGTGCCGAGGAGCGACCAACCACTATCCAACCATATGAAGAACGAGTTCAGGAACGGGTGCGCCGCGGGCTTGACGAGCACTGTAACGATGATGTGTATCGTCCACAAAGTGCTCAAGATGACGCTCAAGCCACCGAGGAAGCACTGTATGTAGTACGCTAACACCGTCATCAACCACGTCGCCTCGCGTTGTTCGCCTTGCGGAAACACAGTCATCAGCTCCACTTCGTCATCCTCGAGCTGGGAGAGCTTCACCTGAAGCTCTTTCAAATCTTTTCTAGTCTTTTTCGTCCGCCCACTTTCGCGTTGCTCCTTCTGAACGTTCTTAATTTGCTGATGTATCGCTTGCGCGTCACGAGCTAAAATCGTCGCGCACCGAATGTACTCGCTCTTGGGGATGACTTTTTGCGGACGGTTCATGAACCCCTTGATCATGTCCACCGGCAGGGCGACGATGCCGACGCCGGCGTACACTAAGAAAATGAACCAGGATATAATGGACGCCACGGCGATCATGTACACGATAAACGTCGGTCGGACGGTGAACGTTTCCGTTCCGACGTTTGGGCCGTAGGCGTCGCAATCCATCCCGCTCATCGTCGCGGTGTACGTCGCGAAATTCGTCGCCGTCGTTAGATTTGAAGGTAACGCTATGCATGACGTCGCACCATTCAACGCCGAGTTACCAATCAACGCCATCCCTGACTTGACGCTCTTCAACTCAAACTCGGCTTCGCCGCCGATGTAATACGCCAGCAACATCGCCATCAACAAAACAAACACCGTCGCCACGCTCCAAATCGACGAGCTCACCAGCTTCTTCCCGAGCGTCGCCTCGGAATCTTGCTCGTAATAAAACAACGTCCACGGCACCAAGACGAAGATATACGCGAACATCGTCAAATACGTCGCGTACCAAAAGTCCGCCATCGGCAGCGTGTACCGACACGCGCTCTCTATAATCGCCTCATCGCACGCCGCTCTGTTCGCCACGTCCAACGGCAGCAACAATATCGACAACACCGACAGCGTCAATCCGGTGACGACGACGATCTTCGGCAACCACGCCTGATTGCGATCATCCGGGTGTTGAAAGTGCACGAGCACGTAGACGTTGCCCGCGAGCGCCAGCGCCGTCACCACGATCGCCACGACGATCAAGAACCTGCGCGCGCGCCCCTCGCTCGCCGTCAGTCCGCGCGTCGACGCGCATCGCGTCGCGCGCGCGCGCGCGTTCCCGCGTCCGCGCGCGCGCGCGTCGTCACCGTCGCGCGCACGAATCTCGATCGCGCCGCGTGTCCCACATTCCGAACGCGTTCGCGCCCACCGCGCCGCGCGACGACCTCGCGCGCCGTCCGCGCGACGATCGCGCGACGCACCAGTTGTAGCTCTCGCTCGGCGCGCTCATCGCGCGCGCGACGCGGGACGCGAAGTGCCGTCGCGCGCCGGAGGCGCGCTCGCGTTCGACACTCTCGCGCGCGACGACACCGCCGCCGAGCTCGCGACGGCGCGCGCGCGACGACGACGAGTCGCGCGATCGCGGACCGCGCGTCGACGAGGCGACGCGCGCGCGAACGACGCGCGACGGCGACGGGACGCGCGAGCGCCGATCGCGAAGTGTGAATTGTGAATCGTGAAACGCTCGACGCGTTCGCGTACGCGCTCGCGACGCGACGCGCGCGATGACGGATCGCGTGCGGGAATCGACGGAGATGAACGATGACGCGAGCGAGGCGCGGTGGAGAGGGTCGGGCGAGGGCGATCGAGGCGGGCTGGAGGAACGCGCGAAGAATCCCGCGTTGTCGAGTCGGGACGACGACGAGGAAGACGACGGCGAGAGAACGACGACGAGAGCGCGGGCAGAGGGCGAGAGGGCGGACGCGCCGGATGGGGTCGCGAAGATGGGGTCGATTTCGGGGTCGTTATCGTCGTTCGGTGAGCGCACGGACAGAGAGCGGCCGTCGTCGAAGGCCGAGCGCGAAGGGTGGGACGACGAGGGCGAAGACAGAGGTTTGCAAAGGAGGAATTCGTGGTTCTTGGAGAGTGATTCGGAGAAAAATTCGAACGACGGTTCGAAGAGAAAGTTAAAAGTATCGTGGTCGAAGAAGCGAGAGTCGGTGAAAGCGAAAGACGACGAGCGGGACGATGATGCTAAACGACCGCCTTCGCTTTCTCGTATGATAGTACCGAGCGCGACTTTCGCCAAGCGGATGAAATCAAGAGCCCGCCCGGTGGACACGTTCGGGAGCAAGCGATTGGATGAAGATATGCTGTACGATTTGAGGAGTCTGCTGTGTCATCCCGCGAGTCCGTACGCGCGCGCGTGGACGCGAACGGTGAACATATTTATTCTAATCGTCGCTTTCACGGAACCGGCGATTTTGGCATATAAGAGCGAGCATCGTGCGGACCGCCTAGCTTGGAACGAAGTCATGGAGATTTGTTTCGACATCATCTTCATCGCCGACATCGCAATCAACTTTTATCGTCCAATTGACAAATATGGCAAGTTGATTTGGGACAGGTACACGATTGCGATGTCATATCTTCGACGATGGTTCGTCATAGACTTGCTCGCGTCGCTACCGATCGATCTCATGTTTGCCGGTTTGACCACTCCAGGCACGGTGGCGGCAAGAGTACTCGCTGCGTTGGGCATGCTTCGCCTGCTTCGATTGTATCGCATCCGACGCATGATGGCCGAGCTCGAAGGTAACCCTAATCTGCCGTACTTGGGGTTTGTAGCGCTCAAGTTTGCACTTTTGATCGCGTTGGCGAGTCATTGGAGTGCATGCTTTTTGTACTACCTCGCTCGTTGGCAAAAGTTTGATGAAAACACTTGGGTGTACGCGTACGATCCGGATCTTCCTAGCCGTACGTTTAGCGACAAATACACCACTTCACTGTACTGGGCAACCGTAACACTCACCACCGTGGGGTACGGCGACATATCGCCCGTGAGTAACCTCGAGCGAGCGTTTTCCATGATAATCATGATTTTGAACATGGGCGTCACGGCGTATATTTTAGGTAACGTCACGCAAATCGTCACCAAGGACGATTCGACAATCATGGACTTTCGTGATCAAATCGCGTCTCTTCAACGTTTCATGCGACGGAACGATATTCCAAGACCCATTAGACAAAAGATCAACGCCCACATTCAGCTTGAGTACGATATGTGTTGTCGAGACGACGAAGCGGTGCTGAATTTTTGTCCGCCGACGATTCAATCCGAGCTGAGACACGCAATCTACCAAGACTACATCAATCGATGCTCGATATTCTCCAATACGTCGGCGGTATTTATTCAATACTTTTTGGAGTGCATAAAAGTGGAGTACTATCATCCCGGAACGCTGCTCACGTCCAAGGGCTTGGACGCGACGGCGATGTTTTACGTGTGCCTCGGCAAGGTGGACATCGTATCTGAGAAATACATGTACGAACCAACGCTGAGTAACAAGATAAACACGATCATGCCCGGTCAATGGTTAAATATCGCAGCCGTGCTTTGTCGTCGAACTTGCTTTCACACTAGCATCGTGGCGTCTACGTGCAAAGTTTTGGTCATCTCCTCGAGCAAGCTCGACAGCGTCCTCGCACGTTTTCCTCGAGATGTCAAGAAAATTTTGCGTTCGTTGAAAGAGACGTATACGCTTGATCTGAGCGCGATGGGGCCTCGCGCGGAGGCTGGTTTTGATCTTTACACCAACTTTGTGCAAGCGCTCGACCAAAAGTCTACTGATCTGTATGAAAGTGAACTGCACGAGCTCAACGTCGCGGCGGTGACGGGCGATACGACGGCGCTCGACATGGCGCTCGCGGATGAGCCACGGAATGCGCATCTCACAGATAGTGCTGGACGCACACTCCTCATGATTGCTGTCGAAAACAAGCAAAACAGCGTCGTGAAGCTACTCCTCAAGTGGGGTGCAGATCCCAATGCCATGAGTAAGGCTGGGTATTCGCCGCTGTCGCGCGCCGTCTCCGTAGGAAGTCTCCCATTGGTGAAGATTCTTGTCGCCGCAGGCGGTCTCTATCACTCCCCTGACGACCAAACCGTGCTTCACTCGGCGATCACACAGGATCAAGTGCAGAGAATAAAACTTTTGATAGCCGCCGGGCTGAATTTGTCAAACCAAGACTATCAAGGGAGCACGGCGCTCCACGTCGCGGCGAGGCTGGGAACGCCGACCATCTTGAAGCTTTTATTCGAGGCTGGGATGCAAGATGACGTGGTGGATAAAGACGGAAGATCAGCCGAGGATGTCGCTAGGATCAGTGGGAACCCTGGATGCGTGCAAGTGCTCCGAGAAATGAAGAAACTCCGCCCGACGAGGTCCGGCGCGGAGCGGTACACTCCGATGTCGCCGTGACGAGCCGAGAGACTCCCCACAATTCGCCGCGATGACGTCCGATGGCACCTTGCCAGCCTTGAATGACGCGTCGGATGACACAACGCCACCGTCTGCCCCGCCGCTCACGTCGTGCTCGGCGCAAACGGATTTCGTCGACGACGAGTGCGGCGCGCGGGACGTCGACGTCGCCGAAGAAGAAGCTTGCCAAAAGTTTGAAGCCGTAATGGCTGTTTGCGCGATCGTCGGTCTTGTGGCTATCACGTGTGTCTTTGTCGTCGCTGGCGCGTTCGTCGGCACGAAAAGTGATTCAGCGACGATATTTCAAAGGCGATTAGAGACCTATAAAGTACTCAGAGGTGTCTCCAAGTCCTGACACCGTTCGCCTCTCCCCAACGTCGACCTTTCGTCGACAATTTTGATGCGCTCGTGTTGTAATACCACTGGTACGAATTGAGAATACAAGCGTCTAGCGCTAGCTATGTTTTTCCAGTGAACATCAAAGACGTGAATGTGCCGAGACCAAGCGCCGTCGCGACGACGATGCCGCCAAAAATCGCGTTGTTCGCGAGAGCCGCTTTATCCTTACTCGGAATGCACGCCGATTTTAGAACATTCGTGACGTCAAAGATGCGGTGCGAAATTCCAATATAAATGTACGAGCACACCATAAGATTGAGTAGAGGATAGCCCGGGACGAGAGACATCAACATTTTTGGCTGACCGTTCGGCACCTGCGACGTCGACAACCAAATGTGAAACTGCGCGATGTACGTCTCGAGCGTCACCTTGCCACATATGCAAAATAATTCGATGTGATTCTCGCGGAGCTTCTTCGTAGAGTTTCGCAAGACGAAGAACGCGGTTATCGGGATCCAACTCGTGTAAGGGTGATACTTGTTGTACTCAAACTTGTCCAGCGTGAAAAACGTCACCCACCACCAGTACATCGCGCCGCTCGCGAGGGCGACGACGCCACCCTGATACATCATCCGCTCTCGCGCCGTCGAACGCTCGTCGATCCATTTCATCGCCAACTCATATTTCGGGTGAAAGTACGCGCACGCCATGCCGTAAATCCACACGTAACGATCCAATCCAGACCGGAACTGCCACTCGTGCAACGGATGCACGTTTGGTTTCGCCGGATTGACGTATCCAAACAAAAACGTAAACGGCTTGAAAATCAATTTAAACGCCCCAGGAATTTCCCAAACCGCCACCACGATGGCGAAACACGCGATGAACTTTCCATATATCCATTTTGGCTCGGAATTCTTCTCCCGAGCGATCGCGAGCGCGCCGTACACGAGCAACGTGAACAGCGTGTGCATCGGGCAAATGTAATACAGCATGTAGTCGTTCTTCATCACCGCGCACGTCACGAAGACGAAAAAGTTTAACCGCCACATCATCTGCGCGAACCTCACCGCGGAGAAATCCTTCGTGACGTAATAAAATGAAAAGTTACCGAAGCCAGTCATCCACACGTACGCCGCGATGAAGACTCGAATCAAGTTGTACATTTCCCCCGCGTCAAAGTAATGATACAACAAAAACAAAACCTGCATCCATCCCTTCATCTCCTCCGTCTGTTCCCTGTGCAACGGCGCGTGCGTCTTCGACTCCTTCAGCGTCGTCTTCCACCCGTACGTCCCGAGCAGCGCGAACATCGCGAACAACAAATCCCGATCGTACGACTTGTTCGCCTCCCGCACCGCCCCGCTTCGGTCGCAAAACCAAAACAAAAACATGATCACCCCCAGCTCCGCCCACGCCTGCACCGCCCGCCGACTCTCCCGCAGCGCCTTCGGCCGCAGCATCGCGCACTGCACGCCGTTCGACGCCGCGAAACTCTCCAATCTCCCGCGCGTCGCTCTTCTTTCCTTCGCCTCCTCGTCGTCGTCGTCGTCGTCGTCGTCGTCGTCCTCGCGCGTCGTCCTCGTTCCATCCTCACCCCGTCCTCGCGTCCCGCGCTCGACGTCCGACGCGCGCGCGCGATCGAGCAACTCCACCGCATCGTCCTCGCGCGCGCTTCTCGTCGTCGCGCGCGTCGCCTTCGCGTCGGCGTCCGTGCCGCCGATCGCTTTAAATTCGCAAAACATCTCCAGCGCGAACGCGCTCGCGAGCGCGATCGTCGCGGCGCAGTGCGCGGACTCGCGAAGCATCGGAATCGCGCGCGATCGATCCGCGCCGTCGACCGCGCGCGCGCCGCCGCGTCGCGCGATGCCGCGTTCGATTTCGCGCGTCGTCGCGTGCGTCGCATCCGCAGAAGCGCGCGCGTGCGACGGCGATGCGCGCGGCGCGACGCTCGATCGACGACGACGACGACGCGCGCTCGCGCGCGTCCGCGCGCTCGGCGAGCCGCCGCGCGCCGTCGTCGCGGTACGCGCGAGACGCGCGCGAGTGGATGCGTTCGAACGAATTTGTCGCGTCGGACGACGACGGGAATCGCGGCGCGCGATCGACGCGACGGCGCGAGAGCGACGACGACGACGACGGGACGCGGTATAAACTTGAAAGCGGCGGGTCGAGCCGGGTGCGAGCGGCGTACGAACGCATGGAGGCGTTGGCGGCGGATTACGCGCGCGACGCGCGGCGCGCGGCGGAGGCGACGCGAAGAGAGATCGACGCGGAGCGCGAGGAAGCGCTGGAGAGGATCGAAGAGACGCGACGAGAGGTGCTGCGAGGGAAAGATTTGCTCGAACGCGAGCGGAGGGATTTCGACGCGCGAAGGGCGATGCAGGAGGATGAGTTGGAACGGGCGTACGCGGCGCTGCGAGACGAGCGGGAGGCGTTCGAGAGGGAACGAACGCGATTCGAGGCGGAGAGGATAAAGTTTGAGACGGAGATCAAGGTGCACGAGAGGTACGCGCGAGCGACGGGGGGGTCGCTGAGCGCGCGGTCGATGTCGTACGCGGCGAGTCAGAGTTTCGGAGGGGAGGACGTCGACGTCGAGTTGAGAGGCTTCGAACCGGCGCGCGGCGACGACGCGAAAGTCGCGGCGTGGGTGGACGAGGCGGTGGAAGAAACGATCGCTGGGTCGTCGCGAGTGGGAACGACGAGTCGATGGAAGAGGGCGAAGGATAAGGTGACGACGTTGACGCGAGCGGTGGAGAACGCGTCGCTGACGAAAACCGCCGAAACAAACGCGGCGGCGGGCATCGTTCCAGAATCCGCGCGCGCGTCGGCGTTGGACGGCATAGATCTCGTCGGGCGCGTTTTGTGCATCGGAGGACTAGAGCGTGGGAGCGACATTCCTTTGAGCGACGTGGAGTACATGAGACCGGGTGAGGCGGACGCGAGAGGGTACCTGAGTTGGAAGCCGTTCGCGTCGCTCAATACGCCGCGAGCGTACGCGGCGTGTTCCACGACCGCCATAGGAGGCACCGTCGTCATCGGTGGTAGTGATGGGAACGAAGCACTGCGGAGCGTTGAAGAATACCGCGAGAGCGTTGGGAAATGGCGCGTCGTAGATCCCATGAGCGTTCCGCGCATTTGGTGCGCGTCGACGATGATCGACGGCGTGACGTTTGCGTGCGGAGGATACGACGGGGAGTACTACTTACACTCCATGGAAGCGAACAAGACGTTCGGTTCGTTCGATTACGGCGAAGGTCTCGGCGCAGATGCTAGCACGCGCGGTGTGGGTTCGCAACCTTCGTCGTCCTGGGTCACCTGCGCTCCGATGAGCGAAGGTCGCGCCACGCTCGGCGTCGCCAATCTTGGCGGTAAGCTCTACGCCGTCGGTGGATTCAGCGGTACGGGAGAAATATTGGATCTATGCGAGGTCTATGACCCGCGCGCGGACACGTGGACGACTGGTCAACCTTTGAAGCATAAGCGTCGGGATTTGGGCGTGGCGAGCTTGAGCGCGCGAGGGATGATGCTCACCATCGGCGGACGCGACGAGCGAAGCGTGTTGAACCTCGTCGAGGCGCACGATCCTCGCGAAGCAAAGCGAGGATGGTGGGACTTAGCCCCGATGCATTATCGTCGACAATTGCACGCCACCGTGGTGGATCCTTCCGGCGACGCTGTCTACGCCATCGGCGGTTTCGACGGCGTGAGTGCCATCGCGGCGGTAGAGGTGTACGATGTGCGCGCGAACAAGTGGCGGGAAGTAGCGCCGTGTTCCACGGCTCGTCTCGGCATCGTGTCGTGTTGCATTCCGTAATTTAATAAATAAGGTTTGGTTTGATCGTACGGTATTATGTATTCTGTATTATGATAATCAACACGTAATAGGATATCAACACGTTTCGTGATTCATTCAGGCGTCTCTTCTTACGGCTCCTCCACGATTTTTTCTTCGTCTAGCGAGCTACGCGTTGTTGGCTTAGGAGGAGGCGAGGCCATGCTGAAGACGTCCTTCATCGACGGTCTGCTGTTCATGACCTTCGAACGTGGAATTGGCGAGTCTTCGGTGACATCGTCGGCGGATGGTTGACCGACAGACATGACGTCTAAATCCTTCTTCGAAAATGTTCGCTGCAACGCTCCGACAACACCAGGATTCGCCGCTCTTGCGGCTTCTTTTGCTTCTTTTTCTCGTTTTTGCTTGGCGAGCTCGGCTTTCATTTGATTTGACAAGATAGCGCCGAGCAAACTGGTGATGGATTTTTCATTCTCTCGCGAGTAATCTTTTTGCCCAACCGCGAGCTTGCTCGCCGCCTTAGCCCACGATTTTCGCGCCTGGCCCCTGGCCTGGATGTCTTTGAGACCAGCGGATAATTCACGACTAGACGTACCCACGCTCTCTCGCAGGTCTTTAGGTAGCTGTGAAACTGGCAAGGCTTCTTGATCGAAATCTCCGTGCGCCACGACATCCTTGACGTCGCGCCCGAGTAAACTCAAATCGTACGCCGCCACCTCTGCGGCGTCAGCTGTGGACATCGACTCCTTGGCGCGTTCTAAATACGCCTGTAAAGCGGCCTCGCGCGTAATACCGAGCTTATCGGCGTATTCTTGCAAAGACGTCGCGCAATGCGAACCGACGGTCGACGTGATGGCGTACACGGGAAGAATGAACATAGCGCTGTGCATCAATACGCAGAAGTCCACGGCAAACAGCGCCCAGGCGGTGCCGACCGACATACTCGCGTTGTAGGTCAACCACTTTTTATCTTGCCACATGCTGAAGATGAGCATGGATAGCGAAATGGCGTTTTCAAACAACACGAATTGGTAAACTTTGAGCAGCAAACGCGGTCGACCCAACCAAAAGAAATTTTGCGAATCAATCTCTTTTCGCAGCTCGCGTCGCCGCACAGTGGGCGACTTTTCGATAGAAATGTCTAGTTCTTCTTCCGCCAACTCTTCGAGTTCGTTCTCGGCGGCGAAACGTTCGTACGCAGCTTGCGCGAGACGCAACGCCACGCTCTCGAGCATCGTCCCCACGAAGAGCATGACGCCCAAACACACGATCCCCGCGGATAAGAACAACGCCTGCGGCACCGTCACGAAAATCGTAGCCATCGACCACATCATCACCGTCATCCCGATGAGCGAGCTCATGTCTTCCTCCATGGACTCGCGCAAGTAATCGTAAAAGTTGAAATCGTGCGTCGCCCCCGTGCGCTCCAAAAACAATCTTCGCAACGACAAGTACATCCCCTTATCCACCGCGAATCGAAACTGCGACCAAAACGCGCGCCACACCAAGTTCACCATCCCCGTCGCGTTCCTCGGATTAATCTTCGGATTCAACGCGTGCACCTTCACCTCCCCCTCCGTCTCCCAGCGCCGCCACTGCCGCAGCTTCCACGAGCACATGTACGTGCTCACCGCCACGTAACTCACGTGCGTGCACGCCAAAATGAATATGAAAATGTGCGTCTGATGCAGCGTCGTCGCGCTCCACAGCGGCCCCTCGCCGTTCGGGCACTCGTCCGTCCCGTGCGACCCCTCCTCCTTCACGCAAATCTTCATCAGCGCGTCCTGCAGCGCCGTCAGCACCAGCGACAGCGTCCCCAGCAGCATCAGCTCCAGCTGCAGGTGCTCGAACACGTGCAGCATCGCGCTCCGCTTGTGCCTTCGCAGCGATCGTCCGACGACGACGTTCAAGCGCGAGAGCGCGACGGAGAGCAGCGCGAGCGCGAGAAACAAACCGCCGAGCTCGTGGCCCTTCGCCGCGCTCCAGCCGCCGCCCGCGCCGCCCGCCATGGTTCGGTCGGGCTCGTCGACGCGCGTCGCGCGCGCGAGGTTCGCGTCGCGCGCGGCGGTGCGCCGTCGACGTCGCGCGCGCGGCGCCGCCGACGGTCGCGCGGGATCGGTCGCGGTCGGTCGGTCGGTCGGTCGGTCGGTCGGTCGGACACACGGGCGTGCGCATACAGTCAGACAGCGCGCGACGAAAAACACCGAGGGCGGACCCGAGATAGCGCTATGACGGATGCAGTACGCAGCGCGCGAGGCGCGGCGTTCGGAGGCGCGCGGCGACGTAAACGCAACACGGACGCGACCGCACAGGGAGCCACCCCGACGCGCGCGGACCGCGGACGCGCGCGCGAGACGACGACGCGCGCCGCGCGATCGATCGACGCGCGACGAAAGTTTTCATCGCGCGCGACGCGCGACGCGCGACGCGCGCGCGCGAGCGACGCGCGCGACGCGCGCGCGCGAAGGCGACGCGAAGGGCCGCGCTCGGGACGCGCGGCGAACGGCGACGACGGCGGCGCGCGGCGACGACGACGGCGCGCGCGGACGACGCGACGACGACGACGCGCGATAGATCGCGATGCCGAAGCGATTGGTGTCGCAGGGAATGCTGCCGGACGTGTTCCAGCAGTACATCATGAAGTATCTGGACGACACGGATTGCAACGTGCTGTCGCGCGTGTCGCACGGGTGCCTGGACGCGGTGATCGAGTCGGGACGGGATCCGGTGTGCGCGATGCGGGTGAGCAAGTTCGTGCACACGCCGGCGATGCTGCGGTGGGCGCAGGCGCAGGGCGTGCCGTGGGACTGGCGGCTGTGTCGCGCGGCGGCGGCGAGCGGGAAGTTGGAGAGCGTGCAGTGGCTGCGCGAGCAAGGGTTCTACGCGGGGCCGAAACCGGAGGAGTGGGGGTATCGAAACGGGTGCCCGTGGACGGCGGACACGTGCGTGGCGGCGGCGCGGGGAGGGTACTTAGATATTTTGAAGTGGGCGCACGCGCACGGGTGCCCGTTGAACTCGGCGGTGTTCGCGAACGCGGCGAACGGGGGGTACTTTGAAATGATGCGCTGGCTTCGCGAGGTGGGGTGTCCGTGGGACGAATTGACGCCGATTTGCGCCGCTCGAGGAGGACATTTGGAGATTTTACGCTGGTTAAAGGCGGAGGGGTGTCCGTGGGGAAGCGCGGTGTGCGCGAAGGCGGCGAAGAACGGCCAGCTCGCGGTACTGAAGTGGCTGAAGCGACACAATTTCCACTGGCACTCGAGCGCGATTCAGTACGCGTGCGAGGGCGGGCACTTGGAGGCGCTGAAGTGGTTGCGCGCGGAGGGCGAGACCTGGGACGAACAAGCGGTGTGGGACGCGGCCAAGGGTGGACACTTACACGTTCTCGAGTGGTTGCGCGCGGAGAACTGCCCATGGCCGCACTCGGCGGGCGACGTCGCCGCGCGCTTTGGCCACCTCGACTGCCTCAAGTTTTTGCACTCGCAAGGGGGGATCCTGCACGACTGGACGTGCCAAGAGGCCGCGGTGGGTGGGCATTTGGACATGCTCAAGTGGTTGCGAATGCAAGGCTGCCCGTGGAACTTGTGGACGCCCGTGCAAGCGGCGCGACACGGCCATCTCGAGGTGTTAAAGTGGGCGCATAAACAGGGGTGCCCCGTCGACGAGCGCGTGTGCGCCGCCGCGGCGTACGGCGGTCACGTCGAGTTGCTCGAGTACCTTCGCGCCGAAGAGGTGCCTTGGGATGAACAAACGTGCGCGCACGCCGCGCTCGGTGGTCACTTGAGCGTGCTTCAGTGGGCGCGCGCGCGCGGTTGTCCATGGAACATGTACACGTGCGAGTACAGCGCGTGGGAGGGAAATTTGCACATTTTGAAGTGGGCGCGTCAGCACGGGTGCTTGTGGAACTCACGCACGTGTGCGTTCGCCGCCATAGGCGGACACTTGGACGTCTTAAAATGGCTTCGTCAGCACGGATGCCCGTGGGACGGTTGGACGATTCAGAAAGCCACTGAAGAGGGTAACTTTGAACTTCGCGACTGGGCGCTCAAGCACGGCTGCCTCTCGACTTCGGCGTCGACGGAGTTTAATTTGTCGAATTTCCCGAACGATGAATTTTTACAAATGCTCGATGGATGATGGATAATCACTGCATCGTCTATACGCTTTAACACGCACGCCGCGTTCATCGACGCAGTACGACACGGTGAACGACGCAGTAAACTAGTAGGGCGCTTCACGAAAGCGCGTGTCACACAAAACGCTCAGCTTTGCAATCATGATTACAGACTAAGCATTTCTAAAGCCCGCGAAGCGATCTCGCCAGCATCGGTCGTCGATAACGACTTTGCTTTCTCGAAACAATCTTTCGCGCGCGCTAAACTATCATCTATCGCGTCTCCGGCGAGTTTGTACGCGTTGCCCAACTGCAAGTAAACGCGAGCCTCAGCGTCATTTCCGGACTCGCGTGCCTTCGTGAGCGCGGAATTTTTGTGTAAGTTGAACCCGTCATCGTCTTCGCCGCGAGTGAGCAAAAATGCGCTCGCGCAGTTCGCGAAAGCCTGCGCCAACGTCCCTGGATCGGTGGAATCGTCCGCTTCTAGCACTCGCAACTCTCGCGTCCAGCATCGCTCGGCGTAATCCGGCCGACCCGAACGCAAAAGCGCCGAACCCGCGCGATTATACGCGCGCGCCGCCTCGCGCGAGCGACCAAGTTTTTCCGCCGCCTCGCCCGCGGTGCTAAGCAACGGCGCACATCGCTCCCAGTCACCGAGATCGTGTAAAATAATCCCAGCGTCGAGCAACGTATCGCACTGCGCTTCGTCGCTCGTCGATTCGCTCGCGCAATCCAACGCCGCCGTCAATTCCTTGCGACACTGTTCCTTCTCGCCCTTCGCGCAATGCGCTTTCGCCGCGAGCGTGTGCGCGTCCGCGCTCGCCGCCCCACCCTCCCTTCGCGCCTCCTCCAGCGCCGGCGCTAAATAGTGCAAACATTCATCCGCGCGCTTCGCCTCTAAATACGCCCTCGCCAGCACCAATCGCACCTCGCGAGTCAACCCCTGATCCTCCTCCCCGATCGCGAACACGATCGCGTCTTCTAATCCCTCGATCAACTCGTCTAAATCCGCCGTCGCCGCGACGCCATCTCTTCGCAACGCCGCGCGCGCTCGCGGCAACGTCGTCTCGCGTATTCGCCGCGCCTCGCTCTCCTTCGCCTCTTCCTTTTCCGCCTTCGTCGGCATTCGAGGCGGTTCGGGCGGTTTGTACGCGGGTTTCGCGCTCGCATCCGCGACGCACTCGCGCGCGTGCGCGTCCCACGCCGCGCGCTGGCACGCGGCGTTGCAAAAGTGCGCGCGCCGGCACTTGGCGCACTTTTTGAGTCGGTCGCTCGCGACGCCGCAGTTCGCGCATCGCGGGGCGTCGGCGTCGACGGAGTCGGAGTCACTCAACGCGTACTTGTCGTCGATGACGATGGTGGACATCGCGCGCGCCGTTCGGGCGCGGCGGCGTGTGAAGCCCGCGCGAGCCGTCGCGAGCGGGACGGAGCCGAGACATGAGACGATGGACAACACGAATATGTGAGTATGGACAACACGAATATGTACTTTCACATGAGCGAGACGCTGGCGTCGCGGGAGATGCTCGACGAGCGCCCGAGACTCGGCGGTTCGACGAAGCGAGCGATGAAGCGCGTTAAATTGCGCTCCAACACGTCCGGTTCTCTCTCGTAAAGGTTCATCACGCCGCTCATCACGAGAGCGAATAAATAACTTTCGAAATTCGCGACGTGCGGAAGCATGCCTTTGTGCACCAAGACCAATACGAGGGAATCAACGGCGCGCGGTACGATCCAAAGAGTCAAGTCGGTGCGCCTGCCTTCGTCTTCGACCAACAACGCGCCGCTGGCGACGACGCCGGCGAGATAGTACAGCGCGCGGTGATCGCGGAGACCGGAGTTTCGATGCAAACACACCGTGCTCATATATAAACCGACGTACGTGGAAATCATCGTGGACGAGCGCACAGTCGCCTTGGTCGCGCGAAACAGCGTCGACAGCGGCTTCTGCAACGCTTTGCTTAAATTAAGAACCACGTACGGCACGTAATGAATCGAAAAGTAAAATGGGAAACACTTTTTGAAAGTGGAAATCGATGATGCGGCGACGTGGGACGAGCACCACAGCGCGCCCGTGCTTCCGTGCGTGTGCTCGCACCCCACGACGGCGGCGCTCGCGCCGCTTCGCACGCTCTCGCGCACGGCGCCGAGCGTCTGCTTGTCGATCGGTCCGGCGTTGACGATGAAGTTCCAGAACCCTGGATCGAGGGTATCGGGTCGCATGACGTACGCGTACATGATTTGCGCGGACGAAAGCGTGAAGAGCGCGAAATTCGTGTGCCTCCACGCCGCCGGACCTCGCTCCTTCATCCAAGGATGGTCCTTCTGCGCGCTCGCCCAGCTCGCCTGCGCGAGCTTGGCGAGAAGATACAGCGAAAACGCGCGACGATACTTCGGTTTGAGGAAGAACACGGACAGCCCCGCGACGCCGCCCGCGATGGACGCCGCGGACTCGGGCGTGAACGGCGTCCTCGCCGACCGCTCGACGACCGTCTCCGCGCCCTCCTCCGCGCCCTCCTCCGCGCCCTCCTCCGCGCCCTCCCGATCCCCGCTCGGCGCCGTGACGTAACACAGCCAACACCGCGTCGCCGAGTACGTCCCCGCGAACCCGCCCGCGAACAATCCGAACCTCGCCGCGTCTTCCCTGTACCTCAGCGACGACTCCCCCACCAGGTGCTCCAAATCGAAGCACTTCCTCGCCTCCCCCCGCCTGAGCGTCCGCACGACGTGCGCCGCCAGGCTTATCCCCGCCCGCGTCGCGTACGCCGCCGCGAACCCTCGCCGCGCGCCGTCCGCCGCGTTTCGCGCGCACGTCGTCGCCCCGCGCGCGTCGTCCCGCTCGAGCGTCCCCGTCGCCCCGCGCGCGCAGCACGGACACCCGTACGCCCGCCGCGACGCCCGCGCGCGCCCGCGCGCGCCGTAA
>JACLAB010014410.1_pt1 | contig 17230 bp, 15 predicted proteins | sample 8027921 | NCBI WGS metagenome assembly JACLAB01 (sample SAMN15725117, study PRJNA655200) | protist metagenome | isolation source: fluorescence activated cell sorting (FACS) single amplified genomes of... | place: USA: West Boothbay Harbor, Gulf of Maine | collected 2000-07-19 | reverse complement strand
ACCGAATTGCAAAAACACACGAAAACTCCTCTTACTTGGTTGCAAATTTCTTTCTTAGCGCACTTATTTCCGTTGTGCCCAACGATTTCAGGCGCTACGCAACAAATGTAGCCAGTTGGACAACAAATTTCCCCGCAACAGAAACGTACGAAAGAATCGATGAACTCGGTGGTAAAGGCTTTCTTCGTCGGGCCCGAGTCACAACGTTTGAAATCATCGCTTACACCACAAAAATCTGGGCACATGGAAAAGTGAGCCACGCACGATAAGTGGCCCGTCTGTGTCACGTCGCAGCAAGCTCGAGGATACAAACAATTTTTCGCGGTACACTTTTTGATTCCGCCGACGATGATAGCGCTCGAAGACGCCGGAGGATACAAATCGTAGTTTGATGAATACGACGAAGAAGGCGATGATGTAACGCCGCCAGTTCCAATACTTCCAGGAGTTCCTCCTACTACTCCTTCTCCATTATCCGTCGCGTTAGTGCCGTTGCTTCCGCTACCGCCAATACCACCGCCGAAGCTTGACAAATCCAACTGAAAAAATGAAAACAGCCAAGTCCACGCGTTGATTTCCGATGGACACGCCGCAAAGGCGTCGCCTTCCTCGAACTTCCCGAGCGCGCGATGTATTCTCTCCTCATTTTCTTTTTCGTCTTTATTCGCTAAATAAAACGACTTAGCTCGCGTGTAGAACGCATCTTCTATGTTTATCATTGGAATCGCTTCGTTCTCGTCGTCGTCGTTCTCGGTTATCGCGTTCGCTTCTCGCGTCGTACTCACGATACTATCGCCATCGCTCCTATTCGATCGCGAATGCATTTGGTACATACGATTCGTCTGGTCGTCGTACGCTCGAAATCCAGCCGCGTCCAAAAGCGCGTCAAAGAAATCAAAGATGAAATTCAAGGCGATGCCTCCGCTGGAATCCTCGCACCTCGCCGAAGCGTATCGAGCTTCGGCAACCGGATCGCCTCTCTCGACGAGCTCTCGAGGCATCCTCGCTCGCATTTTACTTACCATTTCACCGCTAATTCGATAAAGAAATGCCGCGTCAACGTCAGGACGAGTTCGAACGGGAGAAGAAGCGTCCAAGGTATTGCCAGTATTCGCGTCTCTGGTCGAAGAAGATGCAAAAGTTCCGTTGTTTCGAGGCGTTTTTTCATTTTGCATTCTCGCCCCAGCGTTCATCATCAAATTCGCCGCCAACTGATCCACGACTCTCGCATCTTCTTCTCTCTTCCTCGCCGCCGCGGACGACGACGACGAGGATGACGCATCTCTCTTCCTGGCCGCCGATGACGATACGTTCTTTGAAAGTGTATCTGCGGTTACCCCCCAAAAAACGCTCGAGAACGACAAGAACAAAAGACACGACAACGCTTTGACGATCGAGACTAAAGAAGAATTAGACGACGACGTAAACGACGACGACGCCATGATGATGATGATTCTCCTCCTCCTCTTCTTCACTCCGCTGCTTCACGTGGAGGAAAAGCGCTCGCGTGTGTGCGCTCTTTTTGCGCGCGCGTAAGTATATGTATTTTCTTTCTTTTTTTTAAGAAGATTTTCAATTTGAGCGTTTTTTTAAAATTAAAATGTCTCTCTCTTTCTGTTGTTGTATCTTTTGCTGCTGCGTTCTCTTTTCATTCGCCGTCATCATCTTCCAAATCGGCGTGCGTTTGCGCGTATTCCTCTTCTTTTTCCAGATCGATGAACGCAGCGTATTGTTCGTCCGTTGGTTCTGGGCACCCTTTTTCGAGCAAGTAGTTTTCGCAATCGGGGTGTTCGTAGTAACGAGCGTACGCGACGTATTGCCAGAAGTTAAGAGGCGCTTTCGCCTCTTCGCCTAATAAGTATTTGAGGCAATCGAGTTTGCCATGCAGTGCAGCGCCTCCGACGCAGGTGAACTTTACAACATCCGATATCTTTCTTTCTTCAACGAGATATTTCAAGATGTCCATTTGACCACGATTTGCCGCTACTAGTGCCGCGGTATCCTCCGTCTCTCGCGAAGGTTTCACTTTGTCGAAAAGAAATCGAAGACAGTCGAGGTGTCCTCCTGCAGCAGCTTGTCCACACGCCTCTCTTTCATCACACGGGCAACCATTAGAGAAGCAGTACTTCAACATCTCGAGATTACCTTTAAATGCTGCCTGATTAATCGACCATTCATCCCACTCGCAATGTTTCACTTCTCTCGCCCACTTGAGAAACTCGAGTTTATTCGTTGCAGCGACTTCACGACAAAACCAGGCTTGATCCATCACCGTTCCATCTTCAAATTTCTCTCCCCAGGGATAGTGATTCCACGCCCATTCCAACGTCGAAATGGATGAACATTCGTAAACATTCCAACATAATTTCGATACGTTTACCCCGGCATACTCAAGCACACCCCGACTCTCTGTATTCACCTCTGAAAAGAAATACCGATCTGTCCTATTCAATTTCGAAATCACATGCGAGACAAACACATCCCTATGATGCACCACCAACCCGGTCCACAACTTCGTCGGTCCAAGCTTCAACCGCTCCATGTCCAAAGCGAGCTCTTCTTTCTCCTTTTTCTTCTTCCTCTTCCGCGCTCCGGAGAGTTGCTTCTTCCCCATGACGACGATAAGATGATCAGAGTGTTCTGATCTGACGAATTTGCTTTCTTTTTTGTCTCGAGTATTTGCTCCATTGTGTGACGGCTGAATACACAAATAAAAACACATCATACTTTTGCTTTGAAAGACAACAACACAAAGAGCTTTACACGCGGGAACAACACCGCAAATCAACACTACTGCGACTACGAACACTAAGAATGCGAGAACGAAGCGAATCCAGAGAAAGGAACGACGATTGGAATCGCGACGAGAAGAATAACAACAACGACGACGATCACCATCGACGGGTGGAAAAGATTCCAATTTGGACGAGACGACGGCCGACCGGTTTCGACGTCATGCCCGAAGGTAAACATCTCTTTTACTCTCTCTCGGTTTTAACAACAACTCACGAATCTCTCTCTTCTTTCATCGAATCATCGCAGAAGGCGCGGACGACGAGAACAACAACAAGAACAAATCAAACATAAATCCTTACGACAACAACAACAACGGGAACAATGCGAATAACATGAACCCGCACATCAGAGCGCAAAAAATCACCAGTCACATCCTCGAAGAAGCGCAAGCGACGAGGCACGCGAGACGAGTATACGTCGGTGGGTTTCCGCCGAACGTTTCGGAAGTGCGCGTGGCGGATTTTTTCAACAACGCGTTGATGGCGGTTGGAGGGATAGCGGAAACGCAAACGGAAGGGAACGCGAATCCAGTCGTGAACGTGTACATGAACCACGAGAAGCACTTCGCGTTCGTAGAGTTTCGGAACGCGGAAGAGACGTCGAATTGTATGGCTTTAGACTCGATTTCGTTCGATTCGTCGCAGCTTAGAGTGAGGAGACCGAACGATTACAATCAACCGGCGGCGATGAAGTTAGGGCCGATCGTGCCGAATATTAAGATGAATTTAGAAGCGATTGGTTTGTCGAACGAAGTTTTGCAGAGAATGCAATCTGGAGTCGCGTCTGGGCAAAATAACGGTAACGCGAATGGATCCAACGTCGCCGATCCGAACGAAGATCGCGTGTTTGTCGGAGGCTTGCCGTATTTCTTAACCGAAGCGCAAATACGCGAGCTGTTAGAAGCGTTTGGTCCAATCACTAGGTTTGATTTAGTCAGAGATAGAGATACCGGAGGATCGAAAGGCTACGGGTTTGTCGTGTACAGAGACGGCCCGGCGATTACCGATATCGCCATCCAAGGTTTACACGGCATGAAAATGGGCGATAAACAGTTAACCGTGAGAAGAGCGAACGCGACGCTAGAACGAATGCAACAAGAACAACGAGCAGCGTTACAACAGCAGCAACAGCAACATCAGTTATTAGGTAACGGTGGCGCGGCGGCGCAATTTCTTCCGCAATCTGCCGCTCCTGCTGCGCCCGAGGTAGATGAAAACGCGACGGAATGTTTAGTCTTGAAAAACATGGGCATCAAAGACGAAGAGTTGAACGATCCGGAGGAGTACGAAATCATCGTCGAGGATACGCAGGAAGAGTGCGAAAAGTTCGGGAAGGTTCTGGGGATGAAGATCCCAAAACCACCGTCGAAGAGCGCGGGTGTGGTGTTTGTGCGTTTTGAAACCGCAGAGAGCGCGAGAAAAGCGAGGAAGAGTCTAAACGGGAGAAAGTTCGCCGGTAATATCGTGAGCGCTCAGTACGACTCGATCGAAACGTACGAGAAGCACGATTCGTGATGAAACACACAAAATTTTTACGCTACCCCTATTCAAAACTACTACTACTACTACTATACTCTCTTTCTCTACTTCTTCCTAAACGCCTTCTCGTACGCCAATTTTTGCTTTTCCAACAACTCTTTCTTCTGCTTTTCGAATTTCATCAAAGCCGCCTCGCCGTATTTCGTTTTCGTTTTCGAAGTCGTCGAAGCGCTTTTTGAATCGTCTTCCTCTTCCTCGTCGTTTAAGAAATCGTCCAAACTCTTCTCTTTCTTCTTCGAAACAGCCTTCAAGACGTCTTTTTCTTCCACGACGTCGCCTTTTAACGATAAGAACGCGTCGTCCTCGTCCTCTTTTCCTTTCGAAGCGCCAACGCCGCCCTTCTCAACCGCCGCTTCCTTCTTCAACTTCTTCTTCAACTCCAGCACTGCTTTCACCCCTTCCCGGTGTCGCTCTTCCTCCATCGCCACTTCTTCGTCCCTTTTCATCAACTTCTCGCGTTTTTCGTCGAGCATTTTACACAACTCCGCTTCCATCAGTAACCGTTCGACTGTCGTTTTCTCGTCTTTCGTATCTTTCCTCGCTTTGAGCGAGCGAGTCAGAGCTTCCACGTGTTCCAAAGTTTGCGATAAGTTCGAGTGCCTTTGCTCGGTTCGCAGCGAATTCTGTTCGCACAAAACGCGCAGTTTCACTATCGTTAATCGTGTGCATGCATATGCGTATCGTGATGATAAGTCAATAAGAGAGAGAAAAAGATACACGTTTACCGGTGAGATTGAGCAACACATCCACTCTGGATTTCCCGTGGAGAAACATCACGTCGATGACGTTCGCGAGCGATTCAGTTTCCACGTCGTGGAGGAAACGCGCGATGCCGCCTTCGTAGAACGACGCCGCGGTAGAGGTTGTTGCTTCTTTTTCTCGCGCTTTGTCTCGCTGTCGCCGAAAAAGCTGCCGCTCCTGAGGAGGAGGAAAATTCATATCGTCAGTGCGTCAGAGGAGAGAGAAAGTGTGAGGAATTCGTACTCGGATGCGTAAGTAGTATTATTATTCAAAGAAGTCTAACTCTGATTCTGAATCTAATTCTGATTCTGATTCTGGCACGTGTAACTTTCCGTCTTCGTATCGCCAACCATCTGGTATAGGACAGTTATTGTCGAGGAGGTATTGTACACATTCGGGTTGGTTGTTCTCGTGCGCAAAATATACCGCCATAAGGTCCCAAGGCGCTTTGGCGGTTTCGCGCAAGTACTTCAAACAGTCTAATTGGCCCTCCATGGCTGCCCCCCGACACGCATCTACGTCAAATTGATCATACTTACGCTCGACAAGATATTCGAGTATGTGAAGATGACCATTTGAAGCCGCCCGATTGGCAGTAGTCGCATCACAAGGCAATTTGGCTTCTTCGTGTAAGTATTTGAGTACCTCGAGATGACCGTTTTCGGCAGCACATGCACACGCAAACGCATCGATAGGACACTCATTTGCCACGCAATACTTTACCATTTCCAGATTACCTTGACGTGCGGCCACATTAATCGTCCTTGAATTCCACGTACACTTTTTCTCCTCTCGTATCCACTTGAGCAATTCGAGTTTATTCGTTTTAGCAACTTGCCAGCAGAAATATGTTTCGTTCATCCTTTGGTTGTAGTTTATCAACGTACCCCACGGACAATGCTCCCACGCTAACTCCAACGTCGATATCGACGACATCTCTTCGACCTTAAACCTCCCTTTCAACTCCCCCTTGCGAGTTGATCTCTCGACCAACTTTCTCGTCTTCTCACTCACTCCGTGCAAGAATTTCACATCCGTCCCGTTCAGTCTCGGCAAGATGTGCGTGAAACAAATATCGTCGTTATTTACGACCACATCCCACAACGAAGCGTCTCTTTTTCTTTTCCGACCGCCGCTTCTTTCTCGAGGAGCGTTCATCGAGCGCTCAATTCCAGGAGACGAGGAGGCGCCTCTTGGTACGTGTGTTTCTTTGTATTCGCGCGCGTTTCCTATCCAAACGGTCTCTGACGATATTTGCGCCACAAGTTTCCCCACAACATTGTATTTGGCCGGACCAGAGAGTGTAACGGCGCAAAAGGTGATACACGCATCGTCGTGAATGCACGCACTCTGCGACCCGAAGAGTAGTCGTCGTGGACGAGTAACGCGCAAAATCGTTCATGTGAACTGAGTGGTGGAACATCATCGCGAGACGAAACGAATACGAAAGAAGAATCTCAAGTGCGAAGACCCCGCCGATGGGGATATCCGGCGCGCAGAAAAGGAAGAAGAAAAAAGAGAGAGAAGAGCTCGCTTTGGACGTGGAGCGGTTGAAACTCGGACCGACCAAGTTATGGACCGGGTTGGTCGTGCATCACAAGGATGTGTTCGTCTCGCACGTCTTGTCGAAATTGAATAAGACGGATCGGTGGTTCTTTGCAAAAGCGAATACAGAGAGTCAAGATGTGCTTGAGTACGCCGGGGTAAAGGTATCGGGATTAGATTGGGGTGTTCACGAATGTTCATCCATCTCGATGTTGAAATGGATGTGGAATAACCATCTCTGGGGAGAGAAAGATGATAGAGGAAGAGTGATGGACCAAGCCTGGTTTTGCGTGCAAGTCGCTGCAACGAACAAACTCGAGTTTCTCAAGTGGGTGAGAGAAGTGAAACATTGCGAGTGGGGTGAAGAGACGATTATTGCGGCGGTAAGTTTTGGTAATCTCGAGATGCTGAAGTACTGCTTCTCTAATGGTTGCCCGTGCGATGAAGTAGAGTCGTGCATTCAAGCTGCTGCTTGTAAAGGACACCTCGACTGTGTTCGATTTCTTTTCGGCAAAGTGAAACCTTCGCGAAAGACGGAAAAAGAAGTGGGAGGACAAGCAGCATGCGGTGGTCATGTGGACATCTTGAAATATCTTGTTGAAGAAAGAAAGACATCCGAGGTAGTAAAGGTCAGCTGCGTGAGATACGCTGCAATATATGGCCAACTCGATTGTCTCAAATACTTAGTCGAAGAGGCGAAAATGCCTCTTACTTACTGGCGATACATCGCTTGGGCTCGGTACAGAGAGCACACCGAGTGCGAAAACTACTTGCTCGAAAAAGGATGTCCAGAACCGACGGACGAACAATACGCTTGCGTTGTCCAACACATGAAAGAAGAAGAAGAGGCACATGAAAGAATTAAAGAAGCAGCACGTAGAACACCAGTAGAGCAGCAGCACTAGAAAGAACCATATCATCGAAAACACTTTCGTAAGAATAAAAACGAATACGAATACGAGAGAGAGAGAGAGAAAGAGAGACGTACCGCCCCGCGCGGAGGTACCACCGGGACCAGATAGACTACGACTAAAATCTGGTCAGTTCACTCTATTCGTACACAAACCAACCGCAGTTGCAGCGTTCTGTGCACTACTCGTCGCCATTTGAACTGCAAGCTAGTACCTTTCGCATCGTACCTTTCGCCGCGGTATTAAAAAATCTTCGTCTTTTCTTCTCTCTTGCTTCGTCACAACGAAACACTTGAAACAAACATGTCGTCGCTTAACTCCTCCTTCTGTTCTGTCTCGAAGACCACCACCTTCCCTCGCACGCAGAGCGACAATAAAAGCGCTGTTTTTTGTTCCTCCTCTTTCTTGTCTTCTTCTTTTTCCACCACCCGCGCGAGTTGTATTCAAAGTCAACGGGGAAGTTTACGAACGCATCGGCGGTTTTCCAATTCCAACGCGCTCAGGAATAAGAACATCAACGAGGGACTTCTGAGTGCGAAAGCGAGGACGGTCGCGATGTCCTCCTCCTCCTCGAACGACGAACAAGACGTGAAAGACGTGCAAATTACGCTCGTGGATTGTTTCGTGTCGAACGATGATGAAAACAGCCGAGAAAAGATGACATCGGAGACGAGGCGAAACGCACGAGAATCCATCATGGAGCTGGAAAACGCGCGTTTCGACGCGTTGCGTAAAGACAACCAATTCGTCTTGGTGGAGATATTTAAAGGGAAAGAAGCACTCTCAGAGCATAAATCTGAACCGCACTATAAAAACTGGAACAAAAACGTGGAGTCTTTGATGTCGAAACCTCGGGCGAAGAGAAGTTACACGCCGGTGTTTCCGACCAACGAGGATTGGAACCGGGTGAACACGCCTTTGCAAATCGATGAGAACGGGCAACAGATTGAAGTTTTGGAAGGGTCCGGGACGTCGGTCGCGTGCCACGTGACGATTACCGTGCATAAGAAAGACTGCGCCGCGTTTGAGAAGATTTCGATCGAAAACGCGATTTCCTCCAAGCTCGAAGAGGACGGCGGGTGTTTACGATTTGACATTTTCAAAAGAATTTTTAGCGAAGAAGACGAAAACGATGAAAACGACTCCGCGGAAGAATACTTGTTCGCGGAAGTCTTCCGGGACTCTCACGCGCAAACGTTCCACGCGCAAACTCAGCACTCGCAAAACTGGAAAACCAAAGTCGAACCGATGATGGCCAAGGCGCGGACGTGGATTCAATTCGACCAAGTCGTGTTCCCGACGGACGATACAATGTGGGCCGACGGCGACGCGTGCGAGGAAGCGTGCGAAATGGCGTGGTAATACTACGAATACTACCAACAGAAGAGCGCATCTAAAGCAGCAACACGCACGCATCGCTGATGAAAGTGAACGAGATGCGCGTAAAACGGAGACTCACGATGAAGAGAAAGACATTTACAGTAGCGCGTACGTATTCCATCTAAAAACTCCTCAGAACAACGTGCCTCTCATCTCACATGCGCTCGAGCATTCCCGCGCGGTTCTCGCTCTTTTCGCTTCAAACCCATCTTCGTTTGAGAGGCATACAAACGCGCGCAAAAGTTCCTCTCGACAAAATGCGCGATTATTCGGAAGAAGACGCGCCTTTATTCTCGGACAGCACCGGCGAAGCGTTAAACGCGTCCGCCTGGAATTTGGTCCGCGAAGCGACCGCGTCGGCGACGAACCTCAACGCGGAGAACGACGACCTGAACGACGATCCCGCGTCCATGCGATGGATTGAACCGGTCGAAATGACACCTGGTAAACACAAATACGTTTTGATGAAAGTGTATAACGAAGAAAATGGAGAGAAAAAGTTCCTCGTCCGGTCGTACGCGAGGTGTTCGTACCACGCGGAGAACTTTCGAGAGGCGGTCGGTGAACTGAGAAAAGACGAGCGGATGGCGACGTTGAAAGCGCACGTCATCGGGGGGGGGAAGGATAGAGTACGATAAAGAGAAGAAACGCGTGTTCGTGTACGGATACTCGATGACGTTCGGGAGAACGCCCGGGTGTAACAAAAAGACGATGGAAATCATTCGGAAACGCTTCGCGGAGGAGGACGGCGACGGTCCTCTCGCGGAGTGCGAATGGTCCGACGAGGGGTATTAGCTTTCTTTCTTTCTTCTTCTTCTGTTTTAAACTCGCGCGCTATTGCTATTATTCTGTACAGTTTACTCTACCAGCTCTCGAAATTACCAAAGCCTCCTTTTCTTTTCGCGGATGTTGTTGTCGCTTTCGCTTTCTTGCGTCGTCGTTCTTCTTCTTCTTCTATTTCTTCCGAATTCATAAACTTCGTCGCGTTTACATTCGCCGTCGATCCAGTCACGAAACGACCGATGCCAGACCCGACTATTTTAGGACCCATCTTTTTCTTCTTTTCTTCCTCTTCTTCCATTTTTTTCTCCGTGTTTGTTTTGACCGCCATCGTCGCGTTGGCGGTCTTAATATCGGCGACGCCTCCTCGTTTGTCCTCGTACTCCTTCTCCAATTTTGTCCACGGGTTTTGATGAACCGTCGTCTTTTCGATGATGATATCCACGCCTGGTTTCTCGGGATGTTTATCGTCTGCTTCGATATCTTCCAACTCGTCCAATACTTTCAAACCTCCGACGACTCTCCCAAAGATTGTGTGTTTTCCGTCTAAATGCGTCAAATTCTTCCCGTACGTGATGAAAAATTGCGAATTGTTCGTGTCTTTACCTTTGTTCGCCATGGAGACGATGCCGCGTTCTTTGTGACTCAACACGCCTTTTTGTAAACCAAACTCGTCTTTAAACGTTTCGCCGTATATGGAGAAGCCTTTCTTCCCGGTTCCGGTTGGATCGCCGCCTTGAATCATAAAATTCGGGACGTTGCGATGGAATTTCACGCCGTCGTAAAAACCCTTCTCACACAGATGGAGAAAGTTTTCGCACGTTCTCGGCGCGATATCGCAGTGAAGTTCCAGGTTGAGAGAACCAAACTGTTGAATGTCGAGACTGACGTAGCCTTTCTCGCCTTTTTTGGGATTCAGAAAGACAGGTTTCTTCTCTTTGCCGCCTTTCAATCCTTCGCCGCCGATCGTGGACGTGAAGCCCATGGCTTGTTTACCGTCCGAGCGAGAGTGATTTTCTTCGAATCTTCGAGGTTTGAGAAAACGTTTCATAGAGTTCAAGAAACGTTGGCGTTCCTCCTCTAAAGGTCGTTTCAAGAAGTAATCGCGATCACTGACGCCTTTTTTCGAGTAATCGACGGGTTCCGCGCTCGAAAACGTCGCCGCGCCGGGCGCGAATTTCACCACGTCCGCCGCGTGCGGTTTGTCCGCGTACTGGTGAAGCTTCTTCAAATCTACTTTTATATCTTCGTCGTCGTCGTTGTTTCTAGCATCGTTCGCTTTTTTCATCTCCATCTCCGCGACTTTCCCTCCGCCGCCACCTTTAAAAGCCTCTTTCGCTTCCTTCGTTTTCAACGCATCCAACGCTCTCTTCACGTCTTCTGACATCGCGTCCGCGTTGATGCTTCCTCCTTCTTTCTTCACGCCGCCTTTACTCCCGATAAAGTTCGCGCCTTTTTTCGTGATCACGTGGTCCATCTTTTCTAACATTCTATTTCTATCGCCGCCGCCTTCTCGCGCGTTGCTCGTCGTCGCCATCGGATCTTGAACGATTAACAAATCATCCCTCGTAATCTTCTCGTCCGTCATCAAATCGCGCCATCTTTTCGGCTTTATCACCAACTCCTCGATCGCTTTGTAACTGTACGCGTACCCTATAATGAGGAAGAAGAAAGAAAGAAAAATGTTGCGTCGTTGTCAGTGAAAAACATGCATCCGCGAATCGTCTCGAACCGCCATCCCAAAGAGCATCCGGCATCCGGCATCCGTCGTCGCGGGCGAATCAAACGAAGAAAGAACTTCATCCGCCCAAAAGTCGAATCCAATCCAACGAAAAACAGCAACGTTAGTAATATACGCGAAAAGAACGAGAGCAAAACCGAAATCGTCTGCATCGTCTGCATCGTCGTCGAGCGCGTACAAAAACAGAGAAACAACACCCAAATGTCTCTTAAACCGTACCGGAACGTTTCACGACGCAAATCTTCGTCGAATCCGTAAACTCGCTCCCTAGGATTGGACACTCGTACGTAAAATCTTTGTTCCCTTCGCTTTTCTTCAGTTTCAGTTCTTTCAGGTCCTTTATTTGCATGTTTCGGCCGGTGATTGGATCCTGTTTATGTTTCAAAGCGTAGGGGAAAATGTTTTCCAAATCGTAAATCGAACCAGAATTGACATCAAAAACAGGCGTTTCGAACGGTAAAAAGGACAACGCGCAACAGTTGAACGGGAGTTTCTTTAAAGGCGCGTTGACCGAGGCGTTTTTTTTGCCACCGCCGTCGAGTTTCCACTCGGTGGCGGTGACGTAGCCACGGTCTTTGGCGGCTGATTTCTTTGCGCCCATTTTGTGTGAGAAAATATGAAGATTTTCAGGAAGACGCGAAGAAGAATGAGTATAACGCTCACGTAATAAACTCGAAAGATTGAGCATTCGCAAAACAGAAGTGCGGTTCTTGTTGTTCTCGTGTTGTTGGTTTCTTGTTTATGTGTGTGTGTGTGTGTGTGTGTGTGTGTGTATCAAAAATTGAGATCCTCGTTTTTGTTCTCGCTTTCCCGCCGCCCGCCGCGGGGAACCGCTTGGGACGAAGCTGCTCTTGGTGTTTTAGTGCTGCTCTTTCATGTCTTCGACAAAGTCAGCGTATTCTTCGTCCGTTGGTTCTGGAGACCCTTTTTCGAGCAAGTAGTTTTCGCACTCGGGGTGCTCGTGGTAACGAGCGTACGCGATGTATGTCCAGTTGTTCAGAGGCGTTTTCGCCTCTTCGCCAAATAAGTATTTGAGACAATCAAGTTGGCCATGCATCGCAGCGGTTCCCACGCAGTTGATCTTCAAATCATCCCATATCTTTCTTTCTTCAACAAGATATTTCAAGATGTTTATGCGACCCTTTCCTGCTGCCTGATGTGCCGCATCTTCTTCCGTCTCTCGCGAAGGTTTCACTTTGTCGAAAAGAAATCGAAGACAGTCGAGGTGTCCTCCTGCAGCAGCTTGCTTACACGACTCTTCCTCATCATACGGGCAATCATTAGAGAAGCAGTACTTTAACATCTCGAGATTACTTTTAATTGCGGCCTTATTAATCGTCCTTTCATCCCACTCGCAATGTTTCACTTCTCTCGCCCACTTGAGAAACTCGAGTTTGTTCGTTGCAGCAACTTGCTCGCAAAACCAGGCTTGATCTATCACGCTTCCTCTCTTTTCTTTCTTTCCCCAGGGCATGTGATTCCACACCAATTCCAGCGTCGAAACGGATGAGCATTCGTAAACACCCCAACCTAATCCCGATACGTTTACCCCGGCATACTTAAGCACATCTTGACTCTCTCTATTCACGCTCGCAAAGAAATACCGATCTGTCGTATTCAATTTCGAAATCACATGCGAGACAAAAATATCTTTATGATGCAACACCAATCCCATCCATATCTTGGTCGGTCCAAGCTTCAACCGCTCCATTTCCAAAGCGAGCTTTTCTTTCTCTTTCCTCTTCTTCCTCTTCTGCGCTCCAGATACCTTTTTCCCCATAGTATTCTTTTATTAATATCTACTAATATTGTCAAGAGATGAATGAGACATGCTAGAAAAAATGGAAAAATGTCCGTTTTATTATCTAAAACGCCAACTTTGAAGACTTCTTTCAGATATCAATTCGACCAATAATCACAAAAAAATTGACATCAATCGATCAATCTCTTCCGTGACTCTCCACCGACGCGCACATCGCTTCTTTTTATTCACTTCTGCATGCATCCAGAGCGCGTCAAAGATGGTCATTTCCCCCTAAATTTCGTATTTTGGAGTAAAAACTCAAACAAAAAATCCCTCAAAATTTCCAGTAAGAGAGTCATCATGTCCTCCGTCGGGTTAGGCAAAGGCGTCGGAATACCGGTCAAACTGATGCACGAGAGCGAAGGACACGTGATTACGGTACCATCACTACACTCTTTTCTCTCTTTTTCTCTCTGTCTCTCTCTTTAATGTTGTTTTTGTGTGTGTTCTTTATTAGGGAAAATTCGATCGCTCAAAATGGTTCAAAAGAGCCGCCAAGTTGAGAGAAGGTTTACGAGAGACTACGAACGCGATCATTTTCATCCTCGTCGTCGCCGTGACATTATTATTATTAGTAGTAGTATTAACAATAAGCGCTAACGAAAACGTTTCTTTTATGCGCACAACAGGTTGAACTGAAATCCGGAGAATTGTACCGAGGAACTCTGGTGGAAGCAGAGGATAACTGGAACTGTCAACTGACGAACGTGTCGCACACCGCGAGAGACGGTAAGACGTTTTTATTCTCATTTCGATGTTTCGTTTCTCTCTCTCTCTCTTTCTTTCTTTCTTTCTGACGCGAAAATGTATTCTCTTACTCTTCTTTATCGTCGTCGTTTACGAATTAAAGGGAAACACTCGTCGTTGGAGAACTGTTACTTGCGAGGATCGAAAATCCGGATGGTTATCGTGCCGGATATGTTGAAAAACGCGCCGATGTTTAAGAAAATCGATCCGAGGACGAAGAGCGTGTTAGCCGGAGGCGGGAAGAAGTGATCCGGATGGATTTGATTAAGAAGAATAGAGCATAATTGAGTTTAATTTGTGATGATGTACTGGTAGTAAATATAAACGAATAATTAACCAAAGAAGGAGAAGGATTGAAGATGAAACTCTTTCGGGTTCAATCAATCGCGCGCCCAGGCGGGCGATCGATCGTTCGTCGGCGAAAGGCGAGTTGAGCGCCGTCGCGTCGCGCTGTGTGTCCCGTTCGTTCCGTTCGTGTGCGGATGCTGCTTTTTCTGCTGCTCCGATTCCTTCTCTCTGCTAACACTATTTCTTCGTTTACTACTCTTCATACCTGGCGACGACGCCTTCTTCTTTGTCGTCGTCTGAATCGTCGTCGCGCTTTCGTCGTGCTTGTAAATGTCGTACACGTGTTCTTGAACCATGTGCACTAAATAGAACAAGCAATGGAGAGGAACTAAATACGGCAGATGTTCTCTAAACGATTCGTTCTTGTGGAACCCGAGTAACCCGACGATGCTCCCGACAATCATCGGGTGTGGGATGCCTAGATTGTACGGAAACCCGTCGACAAAGTTCGGCGCGCATTCGCCGAGCTCGACGCCAAAGTACGTTTGGTCCACGCCTAACGCGTACGCCGCGGAGAAGGATAACGAGTACCCACCGAGAATCATCGCTAACGAAATCAAATCGTATTCGAAATACTTGATGAAGTAATTATACCCCAAATGACACAAAGCGATGGTTTTGAAAAACACGACGTTTCGTTTAAACGTCCCAAAGTTAATCCCTTCTCGAATTTGGTACGTCGCGATGTACATGCAATAGTGCGTGTACGAGGTGAACGCCAAAAAGAAGTGTTCGTGAATGAAGTTTTTACCGACGTAATACGCCAATACGACGGCGACGATGGAGTTCAACCCGGCTCGTTTCTCCAACTCAAACACCGACCTCGTGACGAATAAGACCATAAACGCCATGAATTTCCAAAACCAATTCGACGGCGCGATTGTGTTCAAGAACAAGTTCCTCGCCGCCCAGTTATAAAACGACGCCAATTTCGCTAGAAATCTTCCCAGGAAACCAAAACACCTCGGGTACACGACGTAGTGTAACTTCATCGTGACTCTTCGATCGGTATTTCTCGTCGGCAAATCGCGAATGATGTGAATTTCGCGGTGATAATCGAAACCAACCACGTCGCCGTCGGATAAACACGACCCCGAACCTTCCATCGGGAAAATAGTTTCCACCTGCTTATTTTCGTTGACGGCAACCATGCACCTATACACGAAACACCACGGATATACCGACCACGGTCCGTCGCAGTGTTCCATGTAAAACACCGTGTCGCTGTTGAAATTATGGTGAGAACTCGCGACGTAGATTTCATTCATGGAATAAATCGGTTCCACCGCCCACGCGTCCGAGCGAAACTTCTTCGCAAACATCCCCGCAATCGCCTCGCTGTCGATGATAGTATCGAACGCTTTTTTCGTTTTCCCTTTCAATTTCTCAAACCACCAGTGCGCGGTTCGATCTCTCGACGGATTTTCCTTCGACACGAAATCGTAAATATCTCTCAAAGCGTTCGTCTCTTTCGCTCCGGTCAGTTTACATCGCAACAAATAGTTATGCGCGACGATCCAACTCAAGAGAGGAACGTCTCTCGTCTGCCACAACGCGTCGAAGCACAAAGGTAACAAAAAATACGCGTGTTCGATCAACAGCGATTGCCAATTTTGGAGATTCTCTTTTGAGGACATGTAGCTTTGCTGGTACGTCTTCTCGAACGTAATCGCGTGCGCGAGCTCTTGACCGACGTACCCGCACGCGAACAACATCGCGCACTGTTTCAAGTTTGTCACGTACTTAAACTCAACTAAATATTCGCTCAAAAGAGACATTCCAACGAGTGAAATCCACGTGAACAGTAGCGTCGTCCCTTTGTATTTCGTCCCGCGCTTTCGTTGGTCTCCCTCATCAAAGTGAAACGTCGTCATCGTCGTCTTCTTTACCACACCCATCGTTCTCGGTAAACTCATCGCGTATATCAAAACGAGCGTCCTGTGTAACCACTTCTTATTTTCCGCGAGTAAAATCAAAGAAACTGCGATTGAAACGAGCATCGCTGGCGTCGTGATCAGGTGTAAAAAAACGTTCAATCCGTTCGAATGAAATTCGCGGAACTTTGTTGCGGTGACGTCGAACGATACAGACGATGTCTTTGCCGTCGTCTTCTTCATCGTATTCGTGCGAACGTGGTGTTACGATGGTATTCTTCACAGAAGTGCACGTTTTGAGTGTTTGTATAGAATGAAAGGAGAGTGAATGCGCGGAGAAAGAGCGCGAATAAATGAGGCTTGAAAATGGAATATTCGTACTTTGAAAAGGGGCAGGTGACTCACATTTTCCTCTCGTATTAGAGCGAGAATACGCGTTTCTCTCGCTCTCGTCTCTTTGTCTCTCTTTTTCTCTGATTCTGTTCTTACCAGAGTTTAGTACATGTCTCTCTCTTTTTCTCTGATTCTGTTATTACACGAGTTTACTATATACTACTTTTGGAGGATGGTTTGTTGTTTGCGTTTTCCGCCTCTCTTAGTATACTATTGGGAGTATCTCGCCTTGTTTCTCTCGCAACGTCTCTTTCTCTCTAATTCTGTTATTCGTACAATTTTTGTTTGTTTTTATGTCTTTATTATGAACTGCGTTGTAACTCGCCGTGTTCGTATCGCCAACCAAGTGGTAATGGACAGTTGTTGTCGAGGAGGTATTGTAAACATTCGGTGTGGTTAAACATGTGCGCTCTAAATGCGGCGAACCGGTTCCAAGGCGCTTTGGCGGTTTCGTGTAAGTACTTCAAACAGTCCAAGTGGCCGTGCGTGGCTGCATACTCACACGCCAATTCGCTATATTCATCAAACTTACGCTCGACAAGATATTCGAGTATGTGAAGATGACCATTTTTAGCCGCCATTGAGGCAGTTCCTCGATTCCAAGGCGCTTTCGCTTCTTCGTGTAAGTATTT
>JACLAB010015818.1_pt1 | contig 17240 bp, 11 predicted proteins | sample 8027921 | NCBI WGS metagenome assembly JACLAB01 (sample SAMN15725117, study PRJNA655200) | protist metagenome | isolation source: fluorescence activated cell sorting (FACS) single amplified genomes of... | place: USA: West Boothbay Harbor, Gulf of Maine | collected 2000-07-19 | reverse complement strand
TCCGCGACCCCTCGTGGTCACGAGACAGTGTGCGACCCTAGCACACGGTCCCCATCGGTCCCCATCGGTCAGTCGGTTCCTCGTCGGTGAACCGCGTCGGAGCGGCGAATTTTGGTGAAAATTTTATACTGTAATGTGTACGCGTTTTTTGTCCGAAAGTATTGTACACGTACACGTGTACACGTACACAGTGTACAGCTGTACACGTACACGCTGACTTTTACACGCTGACTTTTCTCTCTGATTTTCTTCATCAGTACGAAAGTACTTTCGTTCGTGCTTCCAACGTACTTCCGTGAAATAGGCAGATAGAGCTAAAATATCAATATTTAAGTTGTTTTATCGAAGGTAGATAGGGCCGTACGACTGCCCTACGTGTACGTGTACAACTGCTACTCTCGAAAGTACTTTCGTACTTCCGTAAGTTGTACAGGTCCGTTTTTAACAATATTGTACGAAAGTACTTTGAAAGTACAGTGTACAGCTGTACACTTCTGTACAGCTGTATGTACAACTGCTGTACACGTACGTGTACGTTGTACATGTACGTTGTACACGTACTTCCGGAAATACTACAACGAGTCTACAACGTACGAAGGTACTGTACATAGATGGAATACAGTACATGTAGTACAACGTTGTACGTATTATCTATTTCCGGAAGTATTTTTTATCAGTTAAGGTACTGTATGTACACGTACGTTGTACAACCTCCCTTCCATACTTCCGTAGGGCCTACTTTCGTACGGAAGTCCGCGATGATAAGCGAGTTCAAAACTATAAAGGCTTTCATGCTAAGTTCACCATATATATTTCGAGGTATACAGTATACTGAGTGATGACTTCCCTCACCCCTTCTCTATATCGAGAGTCTGGGACACGGTTGGCTTTGGAACGGACCCATCTACCTATCTCCACTAACGCACGAGATACCTTTGCATCGCTCGGTTTGAATACTAGGTTGTGCGCTAATGTTGTAAAAGTGGGACTTCAGAAGCCCACCGCCGTTCAGCGGGAATGTATTCCTGCCATCCTCAGAGGCTTCGACGTTGTCGGCACTTCACAAACAGGCTCAGGTAAAACAGCAGCATTTGCCTTGCCGATTCTTGAACTGCTTGGTGTAGACCCTTATGGAATATTTTGTCTTTGTTTAACTCCGACACGCGAACTGGCTTCTCAAATCGCGGATCAGTTCGATGCGTTCTCCTCGGGAATATTGTTACGAAGCTGCATTGTGATTGGTGGTGAAAGCCTCCGAGCACAAGCTAGTGCACTTTCGTCGCGTCCACATGTCGTCGTTGCCACGCCTGGCCGGCTCGTGGAGCATTTTCTTTACAATGATGAGATAGTCGGGGCTTTCTCGAATCTACACAGTCTTGTGCTTGATGAAGCAGACCGACTTCTTGAGCCAGGTTTCGATGCAGAGCTTCGTATCATTATGCACAACTTGCCATCTCGCAGACGGAATACCCATCTCTTCTCGGCAACCTTGACACCCTCCATTTGTGCAATACAGGAAGTGACTCAAAAGACAGCATTTCACTATGAGGCCCAAAGCAATCCTGGGTTCAAAGACTGCGTGCAGGAATATTGCTTTGTGCCAGCTAAGGTGAAAGAAGTGTATCTCCTACACCTCTTAAAAGTCCTGCTCTCAAACGGGGTCTCATCAATTATCGTCTTCACGCGGACGATCTATTCTTGTGAGCTTTTGCACGAAATGCTGGGCATTCTTGGTTTGGATACAGTTTTATTGCATTCTATGAAAAAGCAAAGAATTCGTGCTTCTAATCTTGGTCGCTTTAAGTCTGGCGAGGCACAAATTCTAATTGCTACCGATATTGCCTCTCGGGGACTGGATATACCAACTGTTGATGTTGTTATTAATTATGATGTTCCATTTGTCCCTCGAGAGTACGTACACCGAATTGGGCGTGCAGGTCGCTCTGGCCGAAGGGGAAGAGCGATAACGCTTGTTTCCCAATTTGAAATCGTGTTGTTGCACAAAATTGAGCAGCTTACTGGCATTGACCTGGGCGAGGTTTCAGGAGTAGTCGAGGGTGAAGTGCTGAAGAACATGAGTGCAATTTTTTCTGCAAGGCGGGAAGGTAAAATGAAGATGAGCCAATTAGGTGGTTTTGAAGATCAGCTGAGGTTGAGGAAAAAATTAAAGAGATAGTAGTTATTTGTGAGACATCGATAAACTTTGTACAACCGGTCTCACAAAAATTGAATCAGTTCATATATGAACCACTAGTGATGACTCTGATTTGCAAGGTTTACTCAGTATTCGTTACCTTGTTCTTGATCTACCAGAATATAAACAGATATTCAAAAAGCAACTAAACTTCCTGATAAATTTGTGCTATAAGTCTTGATAACGAGTGCGTATCCAGCAACTTAAAGGGTGTATTGATTCCTACAAGAGCGACACTGCATGTAAGTTCTGAAATCGGCTCAACACTTGCTTCACTTAGTGCTCTCAAAGCAAACACGATTAGCTGGAAGCAATTATATTTAATTGAACAGACTACAGAGAACTGAAAGTGTCTTAACCTCATTTAAAGAACTTGCTTGGACGATTTGATTGTTTTCCAGGAAAGTCTTTGAGGCTTGAGATCTTGCTCCTGGAGCAATTGTCAACATCAAGTGAAGACACTATATTCAGTTCCAAAATATTAAAAAGCTTCAAGCTTCGAAAGCGTAAGTCTAACCAAACCGATTGCAATAGCTTCATGTTCGTAAATGCTGCCAGAAGGACACGTTTGAAAGATGTGGCAGCCACTCTCGTCACATCCTGCAATGAGAGTCCCAACTCCAGATGGTCTTGCCCCTGCTCTCTGTGTGCTGACCTGCAGCAGTAGAATAGAGAGCAGATAGTAAACTATGAAAGAGCGGTTGAAATCGAATATGATTCTTACCTGCGAGTTGTCAGCAACTTTTAGAGCTAGTCTACTGATATCGACATGAGATCCAAAGGTGAACTTGTGAGAGATGTTTTCACTCCTCAGCATCTTGACTAACGCAGTGCCGTCAGCTGTCAAACCAGAGACAGCAATGCCAACGAAATCATCGACTTTAAAAAGTTTCCGTTGAGATGAGGAGAGTTCAGAGGCAGAACGATTCAAAGTGACCAAGACGGCGTGATCTTTGTTCTGTTAAGAGTGACAAGAAGTTTGAGAAAGTGGTCAGAAAAAAGAAAAGACATGTCACCTTACAGCCGACCGAAGCTCCACCTTGCTTCACTGCCTCCATCGCATCTACGAAATGATGACAGATTGAGAAGCTTAACGAAAAATATATTTTAAATTTACATTCAACTTGATGCAAGCGTCCATGCGGACTCCAAGTGAGAATATCCTGTAAAAAAGTTAGCTTCAAATTTTAGAACAGAAGAAGTATCTTTGCTCACACACCTGATCATATTGGTTTCGAAACATCGGGTCCAGATACTATCCGTAACCGGGATATCAACTAACGATGATGTAGGCGAAAGAAATTATCCTCGATTCTAGTTTGTGTCGGTCAGCCGCAACTCGCAACTTCGAAACTGTACGGCCTGTACAAATCCGTAGGGCCTACAACTATCGGTACACGACTAAACTGTACACATAAAATGATAGTGCAGTAGTACGAAAGTATTTTAGTTCGACTATGATAGTTGTACAGTAATAGTACGTACTGTATGTAGATAGTACACGTAGGGCTACACGTACACGTAACGTTGTACGGAAATAGATACTTTCGTACGAAAGTACGAAAGTATTACTTTCGAAAGTACAACGTTGTACTTTCGTACTTTTTTATTTTCGTACGAAAGTACGAAAGTACTTTCGTACTTTCGTACGAAAGTATTCTACTGTATGTACAACGTTTTACAGTACACGTACGTGTACTCTATCTTCGAAACTCCTTCGAAGATTAGATAGGGCCATTGTAGATATGTACAGTACGTGTACTTGTAGCCGTACAGAAATAGACATACGTGTACACGTACAGTACCGTGCGTGTACAGCTGTACACCGGTTACTGTACTTCCGGAAAAACCTTCGTTCGGAATGAAGTACACATACTGTACACGTGTACAGCTACACACGGAAGTACTTTCGAAAGTACTTTCGTACATAAAGTACGGAAGTACTTTCGTACTTTAGTACTTTCGAAAGTAACAACTTACCTTCGTAGCTACGTACATACATATTATTACTTTCGTACTTTCGAAAATAGAATACTTTCGTACATATACTACGTGTACATACTACATACTTTCGTACATACGAAGGTAGCTAGCTAGCTAGCTAGGCTACATAGTACGAAGGTACATACTACATATTACATATTATGTACGAAAGTACATACTGTACAAGCTAAGTCATAGCTAACTTTACCAGGGGATACTTATTACTAAAATTTCGACACTACGTGTACGTGTACACGTACAACTACTATTATACTAAATACATGACTGCCGGAAAAAAAGGTAAATAAATAAGTATTTCAAAGTACTGCAATTTTAACTCACAATCGACGGTCTAATTTCGCCCGACCCGCAAAAGTCTTCGCCTTTCGAAAAACTAAGTAAACTTTTACTTTGTGTACACTACAGTACTCATTATTTATTTATTACTATTAAAAGTTATAACCCCTGCTACATACCTTCGAAGGTATCTAGCTAGCTAGCTAGCTACCTACCTACGTACCTACCTATCTACAGTATCTACCTAGCTACCTTCGAAGGTAGCTAATACCTTCGTAGCTAGCTACTAGCTCGCTACTAGCTAGCTACCTTCGTAGCTAGCTTGCCCTACAACGTCACGTACGAAGATAGTTAGTTCACTTTTTAGACACATGAATAGAGTAGCCCTACCATGGTTTAGTCCGAGGCCTCGATGAAATACTCACTAAATTTCCTTTGGTCTAGCTTGAGAGCAAAAAAACATTTTTTACGCGTGAAAAACATACCTTCGTACAACTTAGGGCTACTTCCGGAAGCACTTATTTAGTTACTCACATCGCTATCGTGGGTCGTATGTTTACAACCGGTGTTGGGCTGCACGGGTCTGTCGACAGTGCGGAGGATATGGTGGGCGTCGTGTAAATATTTCACTCTCCTCGTGTACAACGTACGGAATTATTTCAGAGAAAAAGCCCCGCAGCGCCGTGCCCTTCTCCCACTGACTGACGGCCCGCAGCACGAGGCGATGTATGTAGCTATAAACTACTTTAGTACCATCGAAGGTAGCTAGCGCTGTACAGCACATCGTCGTGGGCGGGGAAATTTTTCGCGCCCAAAAAATCTTAAAGAGTATTGCGCGACGGAAACATGAGACCTTTGAGAAACCCTTTTGACGAGACCTTCTCACCTTCTCCTGAGATTTTATTGTTCCCGTACCTCCGCTGTTTTCGTGTAAAATTAGGTTCAAATTGTGTATATTATTAAGGGTGAGTGAAACGAACCTTGACCGACGCAGTCGGTCAAGCTTAATAGTATCACACTATTTCACCTAATTTTACACGAAAAAAACGGAGGTACGTACGTGTACGTGTACAACATTGTACACGTACGTGTACGTGTACAGTACACGTAAGTTGTTTATTACTGTGTCTATTTATATTATCTTCGTATCTATCTATCTACAGTATGGAAATAGCGTAACGAACGTAAAACATTTATTAACGTATTACGAAAGTATTCTACAGTATGAAACATAGATACTTTCGTACTTTCGTATGTACGTGTACAGTACATTGTTGAACCGAAGGTAGTACACAGGCCCTAGCCCTACTTGGAAACAGAGACGAACGAGCCTCCGAAACTACCTGCAACTTTCTAATCGAGCAAGTTTCACGGAGCTGAATCAACTTGCCAGACGCTTCGCAAGCAATTATTGAATTCCGATGCCATCAAAAAGGAAAAAGTATTGTAACTGCCGCAACTCCCGCTGCTTAAAATTGTGCGTGTGAGAACATAGGGACAACAAATTAAACTGACGATTTGTCTCGATAGGTACTGTGAATGTTTTGCTTCGGGACTGCATTGTGATAGCTGTAACTGCGTTAACTGCTCTAACAATCTTGCAAGTGCTGCGATACGATGTACAGCTGTTGAGTCTACCCTCGAGCGCAATCCTAATGCGTTTCGCCCTAAAATCGCTCCTGGGGTTGGACCATTAGAGAAACGAAGAGAGGGTGCAAGCAGACATAACAGGGTATTTTTATCTAAACAAATTATTTTATTTGTCAACAGTGTATGATTCGCTGCAGGGCTGTCACTGCAAGAAAAGTAGTTGCCTTAAAAAATATTGCGAGTGCTTCCAGGCAAATATATTTTGTTCAGACATTTGCAGGTTGTTTTAATGATGTACATTCCAATCCTATTTTTTCTGCTTACTTTCGGCTTCAGATGCATGGAGTGTAAGAATTTTTTAGGTTCTTCACAGCGCGTAGTTGCCGCCAAAACTTTGAAAGTGGTACGGCTAGGATTCCTCCTCTCGTAGAGCGACCTACCCACTGTTTTTGTCGCATAGCTCTCAAGGACAACGGCTAAGGGGAGACTTTCAGCACATGCACGGCGAAGAAAAGCAGTTTCGGAAGTGTCGATCGAAAAGGCTGGCTCAGAGCTACTTGAGGTGCGGTGTAAATCTTCGGATCTTCTAAGCTGCGTGCAGTATCCCTTTTTTTTCGGTCTTCAATATCTGACAGTTGCAGCCCGCAAAAAAACAGGTTCAGGAGGGGTTTCTCCCAGGAGACATAGTTTGTGACCGTGCCGTCGACAAGATGCTTGAATCGCTGAGTTTTTTGGTACATTTTTCTCAGGTTTTCATTCATTTCTTTGAACACGACTACTAGCAGGGCTGCAAGAAACTTGAAGCTCTTGGTAGGGAAACCGAAATCGTGCAGGTTCACATACTCAATTTTCAATATTTTTCCTTGACTATACTTTCAAGTTCACGTTCGTTTTCGGTCGTTAGGAAAGTGATTCATTTGCGAATATTGAGCTTATGGTCAGGTAATCACCAGCGAGTGTAGTACGAAATCATTTCCTCATCGTAGGTGTTCACACAAAACTACTACAGGCACATGTTTATGCCGGAAATCAAATCACGATTTCCTACAGCTTCAACGACGTCACTGCGCGAAATGCAGGCTTTCACACTCTCGCACCTGAAGCCAACGACCAAGGCAGATATCACACGACTTCTGAAGAAAATTTGCCCTGCAAGACATATGTACCACATAAAAGTTGACGACGCACAAAGAAAACATGCGGAGAAACTATCACTAGCAAATGCCACCAAAGGTTTTGCTAGAGTGCTGGTAGGTACTGCCGTGTTTTGAAAAGTTCTGTTTTTACGAGTTATTTTGGTTTTGCTCGTATGTATTTTTGAAAGCAATATATTCTCACAGATAAACTATAAGAAGCAAAGAAAACACTAGAGCGCCCAGTATAGTTTTGCACAGCCAAATGTTTCAAGGTATTGACTGGAAAATGATAAGGCGTCCTTAAATTATATTCCGCTACGATCCTTCTCATGGGGATCATCGAATCCTCTTAGGTCCACAGAGTTGCGCTGTACAGTACACCTCTTGTTTGCAGGTTGAACCGGGCACCCAGTTATTCGAACATTGAACTCATCAACGGAGATTAAATCCAAGTTTTTTCATTGGCTGCACCAGAGAATTATGCACCAGTTTTGTAGCCCGTAAAAGCATCTTCTGTCGCAGTGTTTTCGAAGAAGCTTTGTGCCGTTTGCCCTTCTGCTTGCGCGCATATTTGCCTGTAGCAGTAGCGCGGAATCTTGCCTTCCAAGATGAGTATGGCTTTATTTTAGTCTTCATACCTCGAAACGAGCACATTTGTAAATGTATATTGGACACGGAATGTATTTCTCTAGCAAAGAACGAATTCGCTGTGTTACGTAGATTTGTGTCAACTACTGACTTCAAGCGTGGACTGCTCAAAACAAGGCGTGGCACGTTAGACCTGGAACGTAGAATGTTCAGCAACTCTAGTGGTCGTGACTCAAACTTGTCATCAACATTGCACATGCTTTTCGTCTTCATTCGCTCTTTCAACGGAGCTATAAAGCGCTCAATCTTCCGAGGGCATGCAACTCCCGGGTTAGTAATCGGCGCGGTTAAGGATAAGAAAGGAAGCAGAAAAACCCGTGAACTGGTGAACAACAGCGAGGACATAGCGCGCTCTGGCGTGCAAGAATTTTTCTCCTAGGCGCGTGCTTATTCCAGCTTGTTTTATACAGCTTGACAACGACAATGGATTTCGACCACGTCGTTCTGTTCACGAGCTAAACGAATGTTATGACTCGGCGTGCTGGTGTTCGAGCGCCATACCTGACGTTGTGTGTGTGTGTGTGTTATTTCAAGTCTCCGTGAAGTGCAGCCCTAGAAATCTGCTCGCTTAGGCAAAAACAACTACACGTACTGTACGAAGGTACATACAGTACGTAGTTACGTACTGTACACGATCAGAATGTACTGTAAATATTCTTAAGGTAGTCCTCTACAGTACACGTAGGGCTACTGTACAACGTTGTACTGTACGTAATTCGAAAAAAACTACAAAAAACGTACTCGTGACAAAATAACGTACAAAAGTGTACGCGCGAACACCCGCATACAGTACAATAATAGCTACTTTCGAAAGTACGAAAGTACTTTCGAAAGTACCTTCTACAAACAACTGCATTTTATAGTGCGCATCCGCGGATGGACCGTTCTCGATTAGTGCTTCGGCGAAAGCAACTGGATCTTGGCTACAATACGATAGGATATGCGCGATACGTACAACTCGTGCCGCGAGGACGCCGGTCGACGAACTTACGCCGACATCCAAGAACCCCGGATCCCCTCCGAGACTGCAGCAAGCGTAGCTTCGATGGCCAAATCAGAAGATGGCGACGACTTTTACATCAATATGACAACATCTGTAGTGATGAGAAGGGAGTTGAGGAGATTACGGCCTTGCAGGCCGAATCACGACCTTTGTACGCCGGCAGTCTTTCTACGGGTACGTCTACGTCAGAATTCCCACAACCAAACACCTTTTGTTTTTCCAGTTTTCTTCCTTTACAGCGGTACTTTCTCGAACTCTTCACAAATTCGGGTCTTACATGTGCTCTAGCTTTTCATTTGATTATGTGATCTAGTGTATTTCATGCACCCAAATCATGATTTGCTTGCCCAGTCCCGGACATCGGTATCCAATGAACATTTATTTATTTTTTCTGCTGTTCCTATCTCCAGAGTTGTCAACATTTCCTCATCAGTTGCTTGTAACTGAAAAGACTGCCCGGAGATCATATTATGCCACTAGCTGCATGTATAACGTATCAGAGGCAAACAGCAACAAGCTAACATACTGTTTAATTTTAGGCAACAGTCTGGCCGTCGCACGTAAAACTCAAAAGTTCACAAATCAAAGTTGTGTTACGTTGGTGTAGTTTGTTTTTGAAGAGAGACAGATTTAACTTCATCGAGGCTGTTTTCAACTCGTAGAGATGAGACATTTTTCTTTAAAAGTATTTGTTGTATGCTAAAGCTTCTAGCTTCATGAATATGCGAGTCATAACTCATGCTTTCGAGTTGCTATCAGCATGTATTTCTAGGTATTTCGACAATAATGTTGTACAGTATTGTAATCTAGCCAGAGATATTGACCATAGCATTATTATCATAAAAGTACAGTACGATAATATCATACTTCAGTACTTACTACTTTCGTACTTTCGTACTACTGTAGTTGTAGTCTATCTGTACAGTAGTTGTAGTACTGTATGTAGTCTATCTATCATACTATTGTACACGTATGTATTTCGAAAAAGGTCAGCAAAAGAATGTAGGGCTACACTACGTGTACACTACGGAAGTACGTTGTACATTGTACTCATAAAATAAATAAAAAACGCATACAAAAGTATATGCGCGATGCACATCTGCGCGCGGAGGTACACGTGTAATAAGTTGTTAGCTACGTAGCTAGAGAATACTTAGATATTTACTGTAGTGTAGCCCTGCATGGAATACTGTTAGGACACTGTTGTTATCATAGGCCCTAGGAATAAAGTAAAGGATACAGTATGTAGCCTATGTACGGAAGTACTATTGCGCCGGCAGTTGAACTACGCGGGTCGAGGCTGTTGTTGCGAAGAAAATTGCTCTTTTACAAATCGACGCGATCGCGCCAGTCCATGCTTTGCGCATACGATTCAGACAAGGACGCGGTCATTCCGCACACCTCGCGGGTGATGTCATCTAACATGCTGTGCAGTTACAGAGCTCAAAACGGCTTCTGCGTGATGTTACAGCACAACGCGAACACTTCCTTTTATAAATATCCTTTGTAACAGTTCTAACCGTACAACGTTGTATCCTTTCGCGGTGTTTGCCACTAGACTACTAGCTACACGTGTAATACTAGCCCTAGCTAGCCGTATCTAGCTATCTAGATAGTCTATCTACCTTCGGAGGTACTTCCGTATTAGATATGTACATATACAGTATGTATGTAGTTATATACCTTCGTACGAAGTACCTTCGAAGAGACTCTTTGAAGATATTGTAGAACAACTTATTATTGCACTTATTGCTATCCCATATTCTATTTCGGATATACTGTACCTTACTTGGGTACCTTCATTCGTAGCTATTATGGGATAACTTCGTTCGTAAACGTATGTGCGTGTACATAAATAAAACATATTATGCATATTATATGAAATATTCTATTATTTCCGTTTAATAATATAATACCTTCGTTCGTATGTATATATGTAGTAACAACTTAGTGTAAATAAATATATAAATCATATTATTATGTCGTCAAGAACGAAGATAGTACGGAAGTACGTAAGTATGATACGAAAATAGAATACTTCGTTCGTTCCGTGCTCTATCTGTACACGTACAGTACACGTACACGTACATGCAGTGACGCTGAACACGACACGTACGCGGGCCTCTGATCGTTAAAAAATGCCCAAAAAATAAAAGAGAGAATGAAGGAACGTTGTCCGGTCTTTCGGTGGCTCGTCTTCGCGGAAACATTTCTTCCTTGCAGCGAGAAGTAATTAGCACCGATGGGCGGGGCCTCAGCTCACGGACAGCATAATAAGGGTCACAAGTCCGGACGCTACGCGACGAAAAGCACGCGCAACAAATACAAAGTTGCAGGTTCGAAGTGTAAGAAAGGAAGTGGACTTCACAATCCTCAAAAGGTAAAAGTCTTCTCGGTTTCTCCGTTTAGCATGCTTCCTGCGAACAAGTCCTCGCAATATATTGCATCCGCCAACAATCGTTCAGGCCGCAACGTTCTTTCGGATTTATCATGTATGGATATCAGAACCTCAGAGACAAGCACCTTCTGAGTGTGTGTGAAAGAGAACTTTTCGGTGACGCACTCTTCTTTTTTCGTAGGTCGGCACTGAAGCAGCTCGCAAAGCGGTTCGTGCCCACCGCGCAAAACAAGCACGCGACGCCCGACGTGCTGTTATCATAGAAGAGAGGCGCAATGTCTGCAGTGCCCCTAAGGTCGTAGCTATCTTAGCACTAAATTCTAGAGTTAACCTGTCGGAATTTATTGAGGCTTTCATGACTGCTGCTGGGGTCTTGGACCCAGCGATTTTGGTCAGGGACATGCTGGCAAGCCCCAATATCCCCGTGACTTTCGATGTCAAGCGACAGTCCCATCGCTTGAGTCTTCTTATAGTGATTCCTGAGCAACCCCTTGCTGCCCTTGAGATCATGAAAGTTGCAGACCTGCTTCTGGTTGTAACTCAAGTTCAACCAAAAGCCAATACAGAGGAATTTGCTGACTTTTGTTATAAAGGCGAAATGTATTCGGATTCAGAAATCAAAGCTGTAGAAGTGGATGCGTCGCAAGCTGTCAGATCTGCAATGTTAGCACCTACAGCACTTGGTCTACCCCCGGTGCTATGTGCACTGCGGGGGCTTGAGAGGTGTTCACTCAAAATGCGTGCTAGTCTCCGAAACACCTGTGCTACAGCAGTGCGCGAATGCCTCCAACTACCTCACGATCGTCTACGAGTATTTCCAGCAGATTTGGATGGCGAGCTGCTTGAATTAATCCGGCATTTAGCTGAGCAAATGCCAGTGCAGCCTAGGTGGCGTGCCCAGAGGGCCTATGTTTTAGTAGAAAGAGCTAGCCTAATTCCTGAGCCCCAAAGCTTTGAATCATCAGCTTCTTTGTATCCGACGACAGTAACAATAGCTGCTGAGGGCCATGTGCGGGGTACTTCGATGTCATGCAATCAACTAGTCCACTTGCCCGGAGTGGGAGATTTCACGTTGGGTGGCATTGTCTCAGCTTCTAATCAGTTTACAAGAAGAGCCACGTGCACAGAAAATAGGAGGGACAGGTCAAACGTTATTTTTGATCCAATGAAGAAGACAACTGGTTTTGGATTACCGGGGACAACGATATTTCAGCAGCAACAATTTCCCGTCAGAGAGAACACGCCAGGCTTGTTTGGTGGCGATCAGACCTGGCCCTCTGATGAAGAGCTGGATGCGATGCAAGGGAACAATGCAACTCAGAATCTGGATAGTTGCGAAGTGCGACGTGCATCTTGGGATGTCATGATATCAGAATCATGCAATTCAGATAAAGGTAGAGATCATGACTGCAGACAAATGAAGAGCAAGTCCAAAATGATTTGCAAATCTGAGGAAGAACGCGACCGTTCGATTCTTTTAGAACAGACTGCACACTTTGGCGGTGATGAATTCACCAGTTCACAACACGTTGCAGCAGACGAGTTTCAACCCCAAGTTCAGCTCAGTTTTCAGACACGTGAGAGTGCTGTTACAATTCAGCATTCGAAGACACGTCAATCGAGTAGAGCAGGAGCCAGCGATGAACATTTCTTTCCCGATGAAATCGAGACCCCCATAGACATTCCAGCTCGCCTTCGCTTTGCTCGGTACCGCGGACTCAAGTCTTTCAGGTCATCACTTTGGGACACCAACGAGCAGCTTCCTGTAGACTACGAGCGAATCTTCACTTTCAAGAACTTTAAGAGAGCCACGCTGCTTGCTTCGACGGAAGCTAGGTCACAAGCTAGCAGTGGGCTCGGTATTGGCACTTTCGTGAAACTGATTATACGGGGCATACCTTCAGTAGCGGCTCGAGGACTCCTTGCAGGTGAAGAAGCATGTGTTTCTTCACCCGAAACTGTGAAGATAAACTGCAGTGGGGTCGTTGGTCGTGGTGGGGTAGGCCCCTCGTGGAGTGGCTGGTGTGGCGGTGCTGGGCCTTTCGTTATCAGCACTCTTATGCAACACGAATCGAAGCTTACAGTGATGCACTATGGTATCACAAAGACACCATCGTGTGACTTTCCGTTGCGAAGCAAGACCCCACTGTGGTTTCACATTGGATTCCGCCGTGAACGCGCTTCTCCGATATTCTCATCAGATGGCATTGGTGATAAGCACAAATTCGAGCGGTTCCTTCAGCATGGACGTCCTTCTATTGCTTCTGTATTTGGACCAGTAGTTTATCCACCAGCTCCAGTTTTAGCATTCAGTGAGAAGTCTTTCGCATCAGGAATGCCTGCACAGCTGGTATTATCTGGAAGTGTGCGTGAGGCTGCCCCGAATCGTGTGATTCTAAAGCGCATAGTTATAACTGGTGTGCCGCACAAGACACACAAGTCCAAGGCTGTTGTGCGCCAAATGTTCTTCAACCCAGAGGATGTTCTATGGTTTAAACCTCTTGAGCTGTGGACGAAATATGGCATGCGAGGGAAAATTAAGGACGCAGTTGGCACACACGGAAGCATGAAATGCCAATTTAATGGTGTCATTCAACAGAGAGACACGGTTTGTGCTTCTTTGTACAAACGTGTGTTTCCAAAGTTTCTGTGACGATATGACTTTTTCACATGTACTGTATGTCATGGACTTACGGAAGTAATAGACCACAGCTAACGGACTATAGTTCTACACTGCAGCGTTAGTTGCAGAAGTACACGTACGAAGGTACACCAGAAGTATGAAGTAGATAGACTACACGTGTACGAACGAAGATACTAGGGGCGTAGGGGGTGCTGGATTACAACGTGTGCAGATTGCTCCAGAAGAAGCCGTGCTGCTGCTACCGTTCCAGTGCATCCGTCAAAAAGTCATATTTTTTCCACCAGAGAACGACCATATCGAAATACTCCCGTGCCCTAACAAAGGACGGCTATATATATTAAATAAATATCATGCATATCTATCATGATATCATATGATATGATATATATCTATCTTCGAAGGTGTACATATATATAAGATATATATAGGCATATCTATCTATCATAATTATTATTATTAGTAGTAATAAATAAATTATTGCACCTCGGGACGTGATGAAGTCGTCCTGTACGGAAACTTTCGTATTCTTCAGACTAAATACGCACCCGGGCCCCATCTCCCAACTACCGACGGCCGAAGAGGCGCTGATCATAGGTACGTAGCTACGTACTGTATGTACTGTATGCCTATCGTCAAAGATGACGACGACGTCTACAGCGTACGTTACGGTCATTTTTTACGCGAAGGTTTTTCTATGCCGCACAACCGGAAGCTGCCGCTTCGAAAATAACTTCACTGGACGAGCTGCGAGAGAAACAAGTAGATATGTTTTGAATACAAGATTCTAAGGAGGAATGACGGCTCTGGGCCGCGAATGCGTACCCAGAAAAGTAGACGTTGATGATGTTCGTGATAGGGCGATGTCCACCTTGAAAGAGGAGGACGTCTTGGCGCTAACCACGGCTGTAGCCCCCGTACTCGCGATTGACTCGTCCGTAAGGGAGTGGTGTAGTAGGGCTTAGAAATATTTTTTTCCTCCTCGACTGTGCAGCCGTTTATATGCTTTGAATAAGGACGCGAGTCCGATCGTGTCAAATCATTTTTTCCTTGCTCTGTACGATCAATATTGGCGTGTTCCGGGAAGTTCCCTGTCGCTCGCCGTCGACACCGTTCGTCGTTTCCTTCGCGCGGACAGGGGAAACATCTCGAAGGCGAAGAAGCGTTTGGAAGAAACTTTAAAGTGGCGCATTGATGTCCAGCCCCAGACGAAAATGTGTTCAACCTGTTTAAATGAAGATCTTCGTTCGCATTATATGCAACATGTTGGCTGGGACAAGCGAGGCCGCGCTTTGGTATATTCCGACATCGGCATGGCACGCGACAAGGGTCACAAGTCCAATGTTGAGCACTGTATTCAGGTTCTTGAGCTTATGGAGCCTATTCTTCCTCCCTTTCCAAACGATCAGTATATATGGGTGGTGGATTTTCATAAGTTCTCAATATCGGACATGAATCCAAAGATGGCTATTGCTTGCTTGAAACTTTTCGGTCGCAGCTACCCTGAAAGACTTGGGCAAATGATCCTCGTGGGTGCACCTCGCATATTTAACGGGTTTTTTCGTGCAGTTTCACCTTTCGCAGACCCAGTCACAGTGAAAAAGGTGCGCTTCATCAAAGGGCCAGATGGCAAAGGCGGGGGAAAAAAATTTGACTTGGTTGTGAACGAGTTTTTTGACGCTGAAACCAAGGCATGGCTTGTGGCAGAAATGATGGAGAACAGATTGCGATGGAAAGACCTCGCCCGGCGTAAGAGCTGGCTTGCGGCGTTAATAACTGCAGATGGCACGCGCCATGGGTGGTGGGAGCAAAACACGAAGAGAAAGTCCAAGTTCAATAGTGAAGCGGAAGAAGGCTTCGATGAAGATAAACTAGCACCAGCCGTCTTAAGCGAGCACGGACACGATATACGGGGGTGCCCCTCATTCATTCAGACAGAGGCGTGTGTTCGAATGACAAACTTTGCAATCCAACATAGTTCACGTGGAAAGTTGACCAATTTGTTGGTATGTAAGTCTGCAAAGAAGAGCACAGCCGTGCCCGTGAACACCGAGACAGACCGATCTGGGGGAACAGCGTTGCAGGGCTAGGTAGTAGGGAGCTACCTTCTAAGGTACTTCCGTAGGTAGGTACAACGACAACGATGGAGGGCTACAGTACATGTACATGTTGTACTAGAAAAAAGTCACTTTTTTTTCCAGATAAATCTGGAAGTACAACGTACAGAGACTACAATAATGTACACCACGTTACTCAAGCTACATACGGTATCCCTACAATGTTGTGCACGTGTCGAGTATTCTTATTTTGCAAGGAGATACAGTACGTGTGCCCTACGAGTCTTAAACTTCGTTCCGTACTTCCAGAAATATGCCCTACACGTACAGTACGTGTACAGCTGTACACGTACGTGTAGCCATAATATTTGCCATGCACACATAATACCTTCGAAGATATTTTAGTCTACACGTGTAGAACTGTAGATAATACGTACACGTTAATAATATATGCCGTACTGTATACATACATTTATGCACGCACGCAGATAGAATACGGAAGTACATACTTTCGAAAGTACGAAAGTACGAAAGTAAGTTGTTACTTTATTTATTTCATTCGTTCGTATCATACGAAATAATAAATAAAGTACGAAAGTACTTTCAGTACTGTACCTTCGAAGGTAGAATATATGGAATTTCCGAAAGTACCTTCGAAGGTAGGGAATTTCCATCTTGGGAAGCTTGAGAATTACCTCAACAGTTTCGATGCAGCGCTCGTCTAAAAGCTGACTTAAAACTGTGGAGAAAAAGGCTTGTTTGAGTGCAACAACAACGAAGAGTTGGAGTGTCAAAACACCTTTCTCTTCATCTGGAAGAGATCTGAACTCCTGCAATTAAAAACTATAGTACGTCAGAAACGAAAGCTCATTTCTGATCCATGATCGTTGACCATGTTTGCGGGGGTAACACTCACAAAAAGCACATCGATGGAAAGCTCTCGAGGCGTAGGATGCGATCTACTCTTCGCGCGACTGCCCCGGCCCGCAAACTGCGCGAAAAGCGGCGCGCAAGCGCGCGCTAGGGTCAGCTCCTTTGAAAGTTTGAAAGCAACTCACGAGTCAACGAATTTTTCTTTTTTCAATTTTCTCCTTTCAAGTACATCATGGGGTCGATTCATTTTTAGATTGTTTGCTCATAGAAATCGTCGTTCTCGTTCCTGACTACTATATAATCGATACAGCACCACGGAAACGAATAGAATGAGTTCCTTCATCTCGCGCTGTCTGAGATTGCAATTCACGTGTTGTATCTTCGTACTACTTGAGTAGGTACGGAAGTACGGAAGTACTT
>JACLAB010000037.1_pt1 | contig 17262 bp, 17 predicted proteins | sample 8027921 | NCBI WGS metagenome assembly JACLAB01 (sample SAMN15725117, study PRJNA655200) | protist metagenome | isolation source: fluorescence activated cell sorting (FACS) single amplified genomes of... | place: USA: West Boothbay Harbor, Gulf of Maine | collected 2000-07-19 | reverse complement strand
ATATATTCCTATCAAGGCTCTAATCTTCATCCTCTCCGTCCTCTTCTTCCATTTCCGCGTCATCCACCACGTTTCCATCGCCGCCACCTCCTCTCGCGTTTGCTTGCGCCGCCCTGAGCGCTTTTTCGCACGACTCCAATCCGGATTTCGCTCGAGCGTTATTTGGCTCGATTCCTAACGCACTTTGGAAGTGTTGCACAGCTTCGGCCCTTTCGTTCATCTCCACGAGAATCGTAGCGTACTTCACGTGCAACATCACCTTACTCTGCGCATCTTTCGGCGGATGTTTCTCGAGAATGTTTTTAATAACAAACTTGGCGCGCTCGACGTCGTTGTTGTCTCGCATGCACGCGTCCGCCAAGCCAAACGCCGCTCTCAATAAGCTTGGATCCATTTGTAATGCTTTCGCAAACGCATCTTTCGTTCTTTTCAAACCAATGTCTCCAGAAACGCGTTTGTGTGCGTCTCCTAATAACGAGGCGGCAAACGCCGAGTGCGTGTTCAACTCCGTCGCCGCTTGCGCGCTTTCGATGGCTTCTTTCCGTCTCCCTGCCGCCGAGTACGCTTTGACGAGTCCGTGGTAGGACTTCAAACTCGGTTTCACTTCGTTCGCGCCTCGAAAGCACGCTATGGCGACGTCTGTTTTCTTCACTTTCATCGCGCATTCTCCCAACGTTACCAAAGCGACTTGGTTTCTCGGATTTAAATCTCTCGCTTTTTGTGCAAACGATAACGCCTTCTCTTTTTCCTTCGATAAATCTGACGCCATCGCCGAAGCTATCCAAGACTCGCACGAATTCTCGTTGATTTCAAACAAACGCTGGGCCAAGATTCTCAATTTTTCACCCTCTCTCGCATCTCGGAGCGCGGCGGCGTACTTTTCCATGTTCGTTACGCGTTTGTTGTCCATTTTCACGACCATCTCGTACGCCTCCATCGCCTTATCCGGCTTCCCTCTCAAACCATCCCATCGAGCTTTCATAATTAAAACCTCCGGTTGTTTCGGTCGGTCTTTCATCAACTTGGTCACGTGTGGGGACGCCTGTCTGACGCTATTTCTTTCCAATCCTTCCATGGCGTCGATCCAACAGTGTATCGTTTTTCGGTAATTCGCCGATCCTCCCACGAGCATGTCTTCAACGAGACCCCCTAAGCTATTCTTCTCGCAGTGGCGGGTGAAAATCTCTCGCGCGCGTTGACCCCCAACTGGCGATAACGATATTAATTGCGGCACGCACTCTAAATACGAGGCGTCGTTTTTGAAGACAAACTCGTACGCTCGCATCGCTTTTTGCGTGTGTCCCAAAGCTTGGTGCGCTTTCGCTTTCAACAAGTGGTATTTTAGAGGCACTATCGCCGTCATTGTTGAATCGTGCTGTTCCCCTGTTTTGTATTTCTTTGCCGTTTGCGTCCCTGTCATCGTCTCGTCTCCTTCTCGCTGTTGTTCTTTTTCGTACCCGTTGGTCGCCTCGAAACACTCGATGGCCCGCAGATATTGCTGCGTTTTGAAAAGACACTCCATCACGTGTAACTTCACCTCGTCCGCGTCAAAATTATCCATGGCGTAGCGATGCGCTTCTGAACTGTTTTCTGCTTCGTTATTATGTTCTTCCGCTTCGATGTTCGCCGAGGAAAGTTGTTGAAAGTTTCTCTCGAAGTCCATCGCCTGTTCGAACCATTTCAAAGCTCTGAGATATTCCTCCTTTCCCATGAACGACGTCGCAAAGTTCACGCAATCGATCGCTTTTAACCTCCAAGTCAACACCATATCGTTCTCTTCCACGGTCGATGATGCCCTCACAGGCGATACGACTGATTGTTCCGCGTGGTGTATAAACGAACAGAGCAGCTCAGCGGACTCGAACGCTCCCGATGCGTTCAACGTTGTGACTTTTGCGCGACCGCCTAACGACCAGATTTCGTGCGGTGCCATGGACAGGACTTGCTTTTGCGTTCTTTGGAATTCTACAGCGGATGAAGAGGGAGTGGTGTTCTCGTTCCTGGTAGAAAATGGTGGCATCGTCATCTTCTACTTCGTGCTTCTTGTGTGTTCCCTCTCGTCGTCGTCGTCTTCTGTTTGTGGTGACGATGATGATGAAAAACGAAGTGGTGTGTGAATGAAGAAGTTCCCCCTCCAAATCTTTTTTTCTTTTTTCTTCCTTTTTTCGTTTTCTGCAGAAATTTCTTTCTCTCAACCAAAAAGAAATCTTCACTCCCCTCTCTTCACACGCTCTCGATAAATGGGAGGTAAGAAAGCGCCCAACAACAACAACAACAACAACAACAACAACAACAGCGTGGTATTCGTTGAACTGAAACCGTCGGAAATCTATTTCACGTTTTCTAAAATCTCCGACACGTTCAGTGGATGCTCGAAAACGTTGATGGAGACTTTGTTACAGTTGGAAAAGAGAGATATTAGTTCGAGAGATATTCCTGCGGTTGCGGTCGTGGAGATTGATAAACCTACGGCTGGTGATGAAAGGGAGGAAGACGACGAAGAAAGCGACGACGAGGAAGAAGACCGACGAAAAAGTAGTGCTCGCAAGAAGAAGAAGAAGAACAAGATGAAAACAGAAAAGATATTCGTCAGCATGAACAACCGGAGGCTGTGGGTCTTCAAAGAAGCCGAGAAGAGAGGAATACTGCAAACGATACGCGTTCGATTACAACCGAAAGAGGTTGGAGAACGCTTAGCGAGGAAAGGTTCGAGAAATTTCCGATTAGATAGAATAAGTTTAGACGCTAGAATCGTCGCTGAAAAGGCGACAGCGGTTGTTGTTGATAAAGAAGAAGAAGAAGAAGAACCGCCTCGCGTGGAGTAGGAATAGTAAAAGATAGAGTTATAAAATAGAGAGTATCTTACACACATGATGACAGTTCTTTCTCAAGCCATGGTTTTGTTCGACAACAACACCAACAAACCTTGTTTCCCTAACAAGATTTCGTTCAAAAACGAAATCATTCCGACCCAAATGATTGGCGAAACGTCCACGCCTCCGACCGGCGGTATCGCCGACCTCGTCGGTTTCAACAAAGGCTCCGTCGGCACGTAAGCGACCACCCACGGCAGCTTCGTAATCGGCACGGACGGGTACCAGGTCATCACAATTCTCACGATGAATAGAATTTCTGACACCGCGAATAACGGACCGAGAATGCCCGCGATTGTCTTTGCTGTTTCCGGATCTAAAGCATCCGCGTTCGATTCCGCCAACTCCAAGACGAGTTGCGTCGTGGGCATCGCGAACGCTTCAGATGGGTTGAGAAGCATCGCGCACCCTCCTACGGTACACAACGCCGTTATGGCACCTAAAGCGGTCAACGATGATGCGTTCAATGTACGTTCTCCTTTTTCTTTTTCTAATTTATCCGATGATGATCTTCTCGTTGTTGCTGCGTTAATAATAATACTATCTTCTTCTTTCGCTAAAATTGACGTCGTCGTCTTTTGTTTTGGAAAAGAAGAACGCATTTTGCGCGAAGAAAAAGACGAGGAGAAGGATTTTGAGGCTGATGCGTAGGCTAGTATTCTACATGATGATGACGACGACGACGACGATGATGATGATGACGATGGTGCCGATGATGTCGTCGTCGTCGTTTTCATCATTATCGCTCTGCAAAACATTTTTTTTTTTTCTTTGTTGTTTTCTGCGTGTTGTGTTGTTTGTGTTTTGTGTGGTCTCCATTCTCTTTGCTTTCTTTTTTCTTTTTTTCGGGGGTCGCTCTTTCTTTTCGATCCCACAAGCAAGCAACCAAAAAATCTGACACGTATTTCTCCTCACAACACCAACGCTCTCGTTTGATTAGAGGAGTAATTAATAGCAGAGTCGACCGATTCGATTGGTTCCTCTCTCTCTCTCTCTCTCTCTCTCTCTCTTTCTAACACACACGCACTCTCAAGCCTTTCTCTCTTCATCTTTCCCTCTGCACACGACGCACACGCCATCGCGTCATCATCATCAGCGCGCGACGAAAAGAGAGAAAGAGAAGAGAGAGAGTGAGAGTGAGAGAGAATATTACCCTTTTTTTGTACGAGTACTCCTTTTTCTTTTCGAGAAGAGGATCAATCAAATTAGAGAAAGGAAAGGAAAAGGGTAACAACGAACGACGAAGCCTTTTCGTCGAGTGCGTCAAGTATACGCACACAAAGCAGAGATCGAGAAACCTTGACGTTAAAGAAGTAGACCCCCAAGCGGACGGAAGAAAACGCCCGAAGAAGAAGAGAAAGAAACAAAGAAGTGAGAGAAGATAATGGGCGACAATCAACACCCTCATTCGAGCAGCGATCAGCCGACCTCTCACGAAGAAGGCCAACATAACAACCAAAGAAGAGAAAATGAATTCTTCAGCGAGTTTGAGGACGCAAACAGATACTCCGTCCATGAAGTCATCGGAAAAGGCTCTTACGGAGTCGTTTGCTCAGCCACGGATACGAAAACGGACAAGAAAGTCGCGGTGAAGAAAATAACCGATATATTCGAGCACGTGAGCGATGCCACGCGGATTTTACGAGAGGTTAAACTATTGAGAGCGCTGAAACATCCAGACGTGGTGGAGATCTTACACATTTTATTACCCTCGAATCCTCGAGAGTTTAAAGACGTCTACGTAGTATTCGAACTTTTGGATACAGATTTGCACCAAGTGATCAAAGCGAACGATGACTTGACGCAAGATCACCATCAGTTTTTCCTGTATCAACTTTTGAGAGGTTTGAAATATATTCACACGGCGAACGTGTACCATCGAGATTTGAAACCTAAAAATATTTTAGCCAACGCGGATTGCAAGTTAAAGATTTGCGATTTCGGTTTAGCTAGGCCGAGTTTCCACGATCAAGGGCCGACGACGGTGTTTTGGACCGATTACGTGGCGACGCGGTGGTACCGAGCGCCCGAGTTGTGCGGCAGTTTTTTCACCAAGTACACGCCGGCGATTGATATTTGGTCTATTGGGTGTATTTTCGCGGAAATTTTGAACGGGAAACCTATCTTTCCTGGGAAGAACGTCGTCAATCAGTTGGAGATCATCACCGATATTCTCGGGACACCTACCTTGGAGCAGATTGCAAAAGTGAGAAACGAAAAAGCGAGGAGGTTTTTAGGAACGATGAGAGTAAAACCGAAAGCGATTTTGAAAGACAAGTTTCCGAAAGCTTCGGAGAAAGCGTTAAAGTTGCTGTCTAGGTTGTTAGCTTTCGATCCGGACGAGCGACCGAACGCGACAGAGGCTTTGCAAGACCCGTACTTTGAAGGTTTAGCCGATCCGAGCAGAGAACCGACGGCGAGGCCGGTGAAGGTGGAGGATTTCGAGTTTGAAAAAAGGAAGATTGGGAAAGAGGAAGTCAGGAGACTATTATACGAAGAGATATTGGAGTATCATCCGCAAGCGAAGAGAGAGTTTGAAGGCGCGGAGTTAGGGTCGAGTTATCGATCGGGCGAAGGAGACCAGTTTGGCGCGCAGTTCGCCGCGGCACAAATACAAGAGGATATGGCGGCTGGGAGTAAGAGCGCTATTGCACGAAAATCACAAAGTTTACCTCGCGAAAAGATGAACGCATATGTAAAAAACGCAGAAGAAGAATACGGGGAGAGAGTCAAACGCCAGGCAGCAGAGCAAGTGTACAGAGAGAAAGTTAATTCAGAGTCATTTAGCGAAGGTCGATCGAACGGTTCGCCTTCAATCCAAGACGATATTTCTTTTGAAAAGGAGAAGTTATCCTCTGCAACTGCTGCAGCATATTCAATGACGCAGTCAGAGATGGATGAAATGATTGATGTCGTGGAAACGATGAGTTTAGACGACGCAGATGTAGAGGAATTAGAACGCAACGCGAGACAAATGTTAGAAAATCGATAACGACGAACGTATGAAGGAATTGGATGCACGATGTTTATGTATTTATTATAGTAAAAGCTATGTCCCTGTATGTACAACTAAATAATAAGTCTTCCCGTTTCACTTAATATTAACTCACCGCGCAACTATTACCACTACTACTACCCTTCTTCTTGCTAGAACATCTATGTGCTAAAAGCGCGGCCCTATGCGGAAAAGTCTTGTGACACGCCTCGCAGGTCGCAGAAGGAAGCGCGCTACTGCGAGAAGAAGTTACTCCACCACCACCCTTCTTTTCCCTTTTCTTCGACGCGTGTCGCATGAACATTCCGCTATTGCGAGTCTTTTGCTTTCCTAACGGTTGATACCGACTCCGTCGAATCTCTTCGCATCTGTGTTCCTCGTGTCTATGTGCCAAGCACAAAACAGTTTGACATTTCATGCACTCATATTGATTCGATGCATATATCTTTTCTTTGCATCCTTCGATCGGGCAGGTCAGTTTTTTCTTTTTCACGCAGAAATTTGAATTCATATGTTTTTCCATTGTCACGTTGATATCTTCATTTAATACGTACACGACCGACTTTTCACATATCGGGCACAGCTCTGATTGTTTATTCTGTGCTGAAGGCACCTCAATTCCCGTGCAGTCGTGTTCGATTTTGTCTTTGTGCTCTTCGCAGAAATACAAATGGCAACACGAGCAACGATGAGGTAGGAAATCGAGTTGGTTGCAGGAGGAGAGCGCACAATTCCTCCCGAGGTGTGGAAGTTCCATTTTATTTTAGGTGTGCGTACGACTTAAAAAGAATGACGTTTCGATTCTCTTCTTCTTTTTTATTTAGTTTTCTGTATGTGTTAAAAATTACAATGTTGTTTCCTCGACGTCTGTGGTGTGTAAGCGTAAACTCTAAAAGTTAACTCTCATCATCATCATCAACATCCTCTTCATCTTCATCCTCTTTATAAAGTATTACTTTTCTTTCTTTTCTTTCTTCTCCTTCTTTTTCTTCTCCTTACCTTCCTTTCCTTCTTTCGCTTTCTTCTCCTTCTTTTGTTTCTTGCCGCCGCCGTTGGAGTCGTCGTCCGTGGAACTCTTTCTCTTCTTATTGACCGAAGTACCTCCCATGGCTTCGACAACTTCTTGCATCACCGCGACGTTACGTCTCGGCGCGGTGCCTTTGTCGTAAAACTCTAAGCGTTCCTCCACTTGCTCCTTCAACTTTTCGCCAAACAAGGAGGTTTGAACGTCCGCGAAGCAATCGATTCGCGAGGCGATTGAACACTTATTGGCCAGGTATCTCGAGATTCGACCTTTGTTTCTCGATGAAGCCTTACCAATAAACGGCGAGTGGAAGATCAAACCGTACTTTGGCGTGTTACCTTTCGTTTTTAACGCTCTGAACAACGCTTTTTCGGCGCCCAGAATTTGGACAGTCGACGCCGGGTATTTCGCCAGGTTGGTCAACGAACCGGCGTGCGAAATCAAACGCGCGCCGACAAAGTCTCCGATGAGTGCTTGTAAGTTTGGTGCAACCTGTGTGGATAAAAGAGAAGAAAAATACGACGTCAGCGTGATAATGATGACGATGCTAAAGATACTCGAAAAGGTATAAAAGAACAGAGAACGAGAATTTGGTAAAAAATGTTCGCGTTGTCGTTTTGTTGCTGCGTGTAATATGACTCAGAGTGGTGCATGAATTGTAGCATCAAAGAATTCAGATCAGGTCTGTGATAGGTGTATCAAATCATCAACGCCATATTTCACGCACCCCCAACGACGCGACATAACCAAACAAGAGAGAAAAAAAAGAAATAAAAACACGTACCGCTTGCATCTTTTCGTTCAAATAGTTGTGTAAGTTCGTTCTGTATTCCGCCAACTTGATGACTCGCTTCGCGAACGACTCGATATTCATCATGTCCACCGGAGAGATATCTTGTCCCATACTCGCTTTTGCGGCCTCGACGACTTCCTTCGCTTTGTCCTCGTCTCCGGTGATCTCTGCTAAAGCCGACACGTGACCGTCGGAAAGCGTCGCCTTATCCTTAATCGCCAAAGCGCATCGACAGTACATGTAGTTGTCCGCGATGATCTTCACCAATTCCGGAAAGTGCCACCCGTACCACTCTCTCACGCGCATGACGAACGTGTTGATGTCTTTGTCCAAAGTGTCGATCAACGCAATCGCTTGGATAATCATGTTATCCGAACGGTTGACGTTAAACTTCACCTTCGCTCTCGAATACGAGTGCGCCAAACCCAACTGTGCTTTTTCGTAGTCGCCTTCTTTCAAACCTTTGATGAACTTTCCAAAGTGTATTCTAACGCCTCTGGTCATCTCGTTGATGGAGTCGTTGCACACGCACGGAATTTTCATGCTGTCTACGATCGAGTTCCCGAGTTTTGAATCTAAAACGCCCAAAGTGAACTTTGCCTTTTTCTCGTCTTTGATTCTCGGCAAGTTTTGCTCCAAAAAGTTGTGCAACAAGTCGGTGCAAACGCCCTCGGAGATGGCGTTGATTTGTTCCAAAGCGTCTTTGGCCGATTTAAACGGCTTGAACGATTGCAACGAGCACACTTTACCGAAACGATCCATGTTACTGTAGAAAGTATAGTAGAAATTTAGTAAATACGCGTGGTGAGTAAACGTGTATCCGAATAAGAAGAGAGGAGATACAAATAGAATTTGCCCTCTCGCAACAAAAGAAAAATTTGGCGGCCCAAGAAGAGAAAATCGGAGAAGAAGAAGAAGACAAAGAAGAAGAAAACGTACTTGACGGTTTCCGCCACGGATTGCGGCGTATCCCCGACCCAATCCATGTCTTTCGCCTCGAACAAGGCGTAACCGGACGCGCTCTCGTAGAGCAAAAACGTCGCCATCTTTTATTATTATATGTTGTACTAAATTCCAAAGGCAAAAATTGGGCGTTGTTTTTCTCGTTAACAAGTTCTCTCCCAATCAATCAATCCCGCTCTTTCTCTCAGCTCACTTCTTCGGCTAAATGCGAACGAGAGTTCTCCGATATCGATGGAAATTCACGTTCGAGTTATTCCCAAGGGTTGGAAAATCTATCGAATGAATGGATTGCGCGTGTGTGTTCCCGAAACGCGACCGAACGGTGAGAGGCGTTTGTTTGTTTTTGGCGTAATTCCGCCGCCCCTCCTCCTCTTTCTTTACAAAGAGAGTGAAAATCGATTTTTTTTTTGCTTCTTCTTCTTCTTCAGTTTTTCTTCTTCTTCTCAAGTTTTTTAACTGCCAACAACAACCTACGAAGAAGAAGAGGAACGAAAATGGGTGTGGTGGTCAACAAAATCCACCCGGAGTACGTCTCCGGAGGATGTAATCACTCCGCGCACGCTTTGGATGCGGATTATTCTCAGAATGTAATCGTATACGCGTCGAATAAGAACGTTTTCGAGTTGCACATTTCTTCGGGTGGAGTCGCGACGATTTTGGGCGACGGCGTCGGTGCTGGTGGTTCCGACGCAAAAGAACGACACCACGAAGCGCCGGTGACGTGCGTGAAGATTGTCGAGAAGAAGAATGTATCAGATAACGAGAATAATACGAACGCGGTTATCGTCCTCTCCGCCGACGCGAGCGGGACAGTCATCGCGTGGGAGGCTGTTGCAGAAAAAGAAGACGCCAGAAAAAGAAAATGGATACCGAGAGCGAATAATGAGCACTCGTTCGGTCCAATCACGCAAATTGCCGCGAAACGCGAGACGAGTGATTCTGTCATCGTAGCTACGGTTGCCGCGGACGATTACGTGCGTTTGTGGAATCTAAATGTCACAAACTGGACGATGGAACAAGTCGGCGAGAAGGCGTTCCCTTCGCAACATCGACCGATGTGCGTGGACGTTTCCGATCGTATTTCTTCTACTACTACTACTACTACTATTACTACTCCATCATCGTCTTCGAGTAGGTTTGTCGCGGTTGGATGTGCGGATGGTACAACGCGCGTATACGCCGTAGATACGAAGGCGGCGACGGATTTCGAGTTTATAACGGAATTGGTTGGTCACGACGATTGGGTTCGAGACGCAAAGTTTCAATCTTTGACGAGCGATAGTGAAAGTGATAGTAATATGACTTTATATTTAGCCACATGCAGCCAAGATAAAAACGCGAGAGTTTGGAAAATTGTCATCAGAAACGATACTTTAGGAGAAAGCGAATCAACGAATACGCGTTTGCCGTTTGAAACTTTAGCGGCGCCGCCGCGACCGCCTTCGGAAGTTTTAGGAGGCGCGCGAGTGGACTTCCAGTTGGAAGCATTACTTTGCGGACACGAAGACTGGGTGTTCACGTGCGCGTGGCGACCATTGTCAGAGAATAGTGACAATCCTGTCCCATCTTCTTTGCATCAACAGCTTCTAACGGCATCGGCAGATCGCTCGGTAAACTTATGGTCTCCGTCGATGAATGACGAGGCTGATAGTATGGGAACATCACTTTGGTTTTCGTTAGCATCGCTCGGGGAAGCTGGTGAAAACTGTCTTGGATATCGAGGCGCTTCGTTTTACGGTAGAAACTGTTTTATTGCCCACTCGCAATCTGGCGCGTTGCACGCTTGGGAGTTTATCGAAGAGTTACAATCGTGGGAATCGCTTCCGGTAAATTCTGGGCACACGGATAAAATTCGAGCGTTGGTTTGGGACAACGACGGTAGATATTTCTTAACGGGATCCGAAGATCACACGACGAGGTTGATTGGGTATTGGAACGAAGACGCTTGTCGCAACACAAATAGAATTCAAACGCCGAAAGGGTGGCGAGAAATTGCTAGACCGCAAACGCACGGCCACGCGATATCGTGTTTAGCATTCGTGCCTCCGCCCAAGAATAGGCAGTCTGGACAGACTAGCAGCAACGATAGTCAAAATAGTCAAAATAGTAGTAAGAGTAGTCAATCATTTATTTCAGGCTCGAGCGAAAAAGCTCTCCGTGCGTTCCGAGCACCTCGAGTGTTCTGGGAGCGCACGAAGATTGGAAATATGAACGTCGACAACGTGGACGTTTTGATTGTTTCTGGTGAAGGCGCCGCCGAAGCTTCCGCGCTCGGTTTATCAAATAAAGGCGTGCACAACACCAATAATAACAACAACGAAAATGTAGACGCGAACGTAGAGTTACTCCAAGAAGAGCTTTCGAAAGCAAATTTAGATGTAAAACACGGCGGCACGATTGTTGAAGAGTACTTGGCGACGAACACGTTGTGGCCGGAAACGTCAAAACTGTACGGTCACGGCGACGACGTTTTCTCCGTCGCCGCGCATCCGAGTGGAAAGTTGCTAGCGTCTGGTGCAAAAGGAACGAAGGAGTCGACGGCTGAAATCTTACTCTGGGAGCACAACGAAACGCACAACGATTGGCGGATGGTGGAATCGCTGTTAGGACCGACGCTCACAGCAGTCGCTTTGGAATTCTCAAACGATGGAGGGACGTTAATTGTCGCCTCGCGAGATCGACACGCCTGCGTATTCACTCGGATTTCCGACGATTCTAAGGATTTATCTGAAGGATGGTTGTTAACGAACCGATTTAAAGCGCACGCGCGAGAGATGTACGATTTGGCGTTCTTGAACGATAGCCTCTTCATCACGGTCGGACGCGACAAAAAAGTAAACGTGTGGCAAATAAACGCGTCTTCGTCGTCCTCGTCTTCAGAAGAAGAAATGAAACCATCGTGGTCGTCCGACTCCGCGTGTTCGTCTGCGCCGACGTGTGTGAGTGTTTTGAACGACGTAACCTTCGCCACCGGGCACGAAAACGGTTCGATTAAAATCTGGACGCGAAAGGGCAAAGACGACGACGACGACGAAGACAGCGTGAAGTGGAGCGTCGCCGGTGATATTCCAAACGCTCACCGCGCCGAAGTGACGAAAGTAGCTTTTAAACCGTCGTCATCAGAGATAGTTTTAGCCACGTGCGGTGCCGATCACGTCACGAGAGTCTACCGCATAACAGAACTGTGAGTAGTTTTAAAGATCTTACAACTGATAAAAACAAAAAAAACGCGACAAAAAAAAGAGAGAACCAAAGAAAGGCTTCCCGGGGGGCAATAAATGTATAATGTTTCGCTCACCTCCACCTCCTCCAACCGTGCGACGACAGAGAGAAATTCTCCGCAGACTTCTTTCTTCTTCTTCTTCGCGCAGAAGTAGCCACCAATGCCGATCGTATTCGTATTCATCCTCGTCGAATCCAAATCCAAATTCTCGTGATGGTTTCTCCACCGGTTTCCAACGCTATTTCGGTTTCGGTTTATCCGCGTTAACTCTGTACGCGTTCAATTTAGCCATCGACGATTTACTCTTGTACGAAAAAGCGAAGTCAGTCGCGATGCCAAAGCTGGAAAAGAGCCAGAGAGTGTTGAACGTCGTCGCTTTGAATAGAAATGACGACGACGGCGTTCGTTTAGAAACTGATTTTTGGTACAACGCGTCGTGTAACAAACGAGGCGAGAACGTGCGAGTGGTCGCGTTCATAGCGGACGGAAAGAAGGCGAGTTGCGACGTGAAAGTGGTGATGATGCGGAAATTCGAACACAAAGGAATAGCGAGTAATAGTACAGAGAAGAAGATCAAGAAGATCAAGAAGGAGGGAGAGACGGATGATAGCACGAGTAACGAAAACGAAGACAAAGACGACGCGGCGAGAGCGAAACCGTACCAATCCGCGTGGTTGCGTTCGCCTCTGAAATATCTGCCAGAGTCTGTGAAAAACGCAGTGGCGATGGACCAAATCTGGGAGATTGTAGAAGTGAGCGCGACGTTACCGAACGAGCAAGGGATGGGCGTGCCTGGACAGGTGGATTTGCTCAAGAAAGAGAAGCAGTGGAAACATACGAGTAAAAAGAAGAAGAGGTGAGAAAAAAAGTAGAGCGTGTTTAGTTTTGTAGCAAATAATATTCATTAATGATGAGGTACAGTTCTTATATGTATATGTATAAATTGATATTCTATGTGACTATTGACGTTGTTGTTGTTGTTGATGACGATGTTGACCTTTTCATCACTTCTTATTCAACCATTTTGTATCTATATTCTCTATTGTGTTGAATCCATCCGCCCATTCTGTGATAAAACGCGAGCAACTGAGGAATGACAACCAACGCGCCGGTGACGTACCAATACTCCGCCTTGGCCACAAAACTCTTGTTCACTTCGCAATAAATCATGTTCATCAACAAAACTATCGATGTCGCTAATATCAACAATCTCTGCGCTAACGGGGGTCCCGTAACTCCGGGAATACCCGTCAACGACCTCTGGAAAATCATCGAATAAAACACCCCGAACGCTAAACTCGTCATCGGCGGCACTAAAGCGTACACGGCGTTGTATTGCATTTGCAACAACAACACCGCGCCACCCAAGGACCAATACAACATCCCGACGTCAAAGTTCCCGCTGGAAATGTACGCGGAAAAGAGAGCGTACTCTTTCGACTCTCTCACTTTATTCAACTCTGACAGCGCTTGACTCTCTTGGAAATTTTCCTTCCAGGCGTATTTACATCTCCACATGTACATCAAACCAATCAACAAGAACGCGCTTGGGGCTAATATTAAAACTTCCACGAACGGAGATTCATCTTTACTCATCGTGTCCACTTTCGGGACTTTTTTGTTCTTAAACGCGTCTAACAAACTTGGCGGCGCCGCTCCCATCTCTCCCAAATCTTCTTCTTCTTCTTCGTAATCCGGGTCCACGATGTTATCGTCCCACGCCGTGTCGTCCTCTTCCACCGGGTCTGGGTTCATCTTCTTCTCAAAATTTTCCTTCGCTACTTTCTGCACGTGCTTATCGAACGCCGAAGTGTCCGGCGCTTTCGTTTCTGCCCACGAAAACGGTCGCGGGTGATTCACCAAGTAGTTTTCTTTCATCTCTTTCTTCGACGGCTTTTCAATCAACTTTCTCGCCGCGACCGTCGTAAATGATGATGATGGTGTTGATGACGACGACGACGACGACGACGACGACGAGAGAGACGCGAGCGCGACAAGGAAAAGAGCTACGGCTATTTTCATCGGCTTGTTTAACGATGCCAACAACCCTGATGATGATATTGTTGTTGTTGTTCGTCTTCTTCTTCTTCTCGTTGTTGTGCTCTTCGTCATCTTTTGTTGCCGCGGCATTTTTGCCTCCTCTGATGAGATCAGATGATGACTTTTTTCCTTCCGTGCGTCGTCGTGCGGCGTGTACTAATAATGTGCTACAAAAAGAGAACAACAACAACAACAACAACAACACTATCAACAACAACAACAATCACGCGATGATCGATCACAGGTGGTGGTGTGCGTTTGAAGAAAAGTCACGCAAAATGTTGTGATGTCTAAAAGTTCTTCAAATGTGTTTGAAGCGCGGGAAAGAGTGGAAGAAGAGATTGTAAAAAATTTGCTTGAAAAATGAGAAGAAGAAGAAAAGAGCAAACAGAAAAAGGCACGAGAGAAAAGAGTTATGTCTCACAAGAAGAATTCCTCTCTTCTTTGTTAAAGATGATGTCTTCTATCGCGGAAGAGGAGCCATCGCTGCCTGCGATGCAACAACAACAACAACAACAACAACAAGAAATAAAGAAACCAACGCTCGCGGCGACTTCCCCGCCTCACTCTCCGAGAAGTAGTGATGACAGTAGCAGTCGAAGAAGAAGAAGAGCTTCAAAATTCAACATCGACCCGCCACCGTCGCTTCTCGTGAGAGCGATTGAAAAAGCGATCAAATGCGCGTGTTACGCGATCGTTATCTTCTACGTGGGGAAAGCGTTTCACCGAAACGTGTTTAATCCTCTTCTGTCGTTATCGAATGCGGATTATAGTCTTAAAACGATCGTCCGAGACGTGTTTTACGGGTACGAGAAACCGAAAAACAGGAAAGCGGCGAGTTCGGTGCGAGATATCGAGCACAAGAAAAAGTTACTCGCGGACGAGTCACATTTGAAGAGGAAGTTAGAACACAGGGATAGAAAGAGACAGAAATTGCACGAGAAGTTAGGATTGAACCACGAGGACGAGATGGAAATTTGGAGAAGGAAGTCGGAGGAGATGAAGAGGAGCAACGGTAGGAGCGCTTCGACGCGTCGCGACGACGACGGCGAGTTGTAAAACACATGCATAGAAAAAGAGAAGAGATTTATTGTCAATAGACGAAGTGGGCGCGCGCGAGTTATTAGCAAAATACAATTAAAAGGTGTTCTAAACGATACTATTCACTCTTTGCGTTCCTTCTTCTCCTTTTTCTCCTCTGAAGCTGGAAACTGCATGTTCGCTAAATCTCTCTGCAGCTTCTCTAAAGCGTCGACGGTTTCGTCGTACTCGCCGAGTTTCACCCACTCGCTCGGCCTAACTTTCGACTCGTCCTCGATGCGTTTCCGTTCGATCCGTTCGCACTGTTGCAATTGCTTTCGTAACTGTTTGATTTCCGTCGTCAAGTATTCCTCCTGTTCTGCGTTTGCTCCTTCTTCTTCTTCCTTCTTCGTCGGTATCGTTTTCTCTTGCTTTTGCTCTTCCACTTGCAGTTGCTCCAGTCGTTTCTTCTCTCGTCGTTTCGCGTTCTTCCTTTGCGCCGCCGTCGTATTGTTGTTGTTGTTATTCAAAGTAGCAGAGATCACCGCGCTATTACTACTGCTATTCTCATTATTATTATTACTACTACTACTACTACTACTCTTCGCACTCGATGAAGCCTTCTTCTTTTCTTCTTCTTCTTTAACTTCTTCTTGTCTCAGCGCCGGAGAGACGTACTTTTTGACTTCAAATTGGTTCACGTATCCCGCGCGGATGCGGATGGGTTTACGCACCGAACCGTCCGCGCGAACCGAAGATGGGATGATTGTTCCTCCTTTTTCTTCTTCGTTTTTGGATTCGTCTTTCTGCTTCTTCTTCTTCTTCTCGTCATCATTAAGCGTCGTCGAAGACATGTTGTTGTTTACTTTTTAACTCTGCTGCAGTGTGATGTTTTTTGATTCAACTTCTTGCTTTGACATATGAAAAAATCATCAGAAAAAAGAAGAGAGAGAATACAAAAGAACTCTTTAAAACGGTTCGGATGATGAGAACGAGAGAGGAGACGCGCGTTGTTGTTGAACATCGAGAAGAGTAACAGCATCTCTCTCAAAACAAAGTGGTGGTGGTGAAAGAAAGAAAGAAGATGAAACCAAACACGCGCGCGAAACCCGATTTTTCCTATTATCTCACCCAAAACGCAATCAAAGAAAAGTTAGTAAAGTTGGAAACGGATTATCGATCCGTGTTACGGGTGAAATACGTGAAGAAATCGACGGCGAACGGCGTCGGGGATAAAATCGCCGAATTTGGCGGGAACGCGAACGCGAAGTCGTATTCCGTGATCATCCCCGTGGTGACGATTAATTTAGACGGAAATTTTGACGAGGTTGAGAATAGGAAGAAAACGAGACTGATGTTTGACTTTGGAGAACACGGGAGAGAGTTGATTACGGTGGATACGGCGTTTCGATTTATGGAGACGTTAGTCGAGGCCGCGGCAAAAGAAGAAGAAGACGACGAAGAAGAAGACAACAGTAGCAACACCAGCAGTGCATTCTCTATGCAGAAAGCGACGACTGACCGCCACTCTTTCCTCGAATCGTTAAAACAAACGACGTTTACCATCATCCCGATTGAAAACGTCAACGGCCGAGCGATGGTGGAAGAGTCAAAGAAGTTTTGCGAACGGAAGAACGGTCGAGGTGTGGACGTGAATAGAAATTTTCCGGTAAATTTCGGCGTCAAAGAGATAGATTACGATCCGAACGAGGAGTTTCCAGGCCCTTACGCGATGTCAGAACCCGAGTCGAAAGTTTTGGAGAAATTGTTTAAAGACGTGAAACCGCACGCTTGGGTAAACGTGCACTCGGGGATGGAGGCTATTTTTACGCCGTACGATCACAAGAACGAGGAACCGAAAGGAGAGTATCCAGAGTTTGCTAGAAAGATTGGTGAGGAGATCAATCAAATGCACTGCGGGAAACGTTGCGTGACTGGGAGCGGAGGGAAAGGCGTCGGATATTTAGCGCACGGGACGGTAACGGATTACGCGTTTGATGTGGTGAAAGTTCCAGCGGCGTTTACGTGGGAAATTTATGGCGACACGCAGGCGCACTTTGACGATTGCTTCGCAATGTTTAATCCAGTCACAAAGGAGAAGCACGATGATGTCGTCGAGTCGTGGGCGGGAGCAGGGTTGAGCTTTGCGCATTTGATGCGGGCGCATCCCGCAGTCGGAGAAAGAAAAGAGGAAGATGGAAGTGGTTCGTCGAGAACGGCGATGAGCGATGGAGGAAAAAAAGAAGAAGCAGAAACAACATTTGCATTATCGGCTTCTCCTTCGGATTCAGTACTTCCTGTTAACACTAATCATGACTACCAGTCGCTTCG
>JACLAB010007042.1_pt1 | contig 17264 bp, 13 predicted proteins | sample 8027921 | NCBI WGS metagenome assembly JACLAB01 (sample SAMN15725117, study PRJNA655200) | protist metagenome | isolation source: fluorescence activated cell sorting (FACS) single amplified genomes of... | place: USA: West Boothbay Harbor, Gulf of Maine | collected 2000-07-19 | reverse complement strand
GATGAGAAGTGCGTGTCCATCTTCGGGTTTCGCACGGCGTTTGGTGGCGGTAAGTCCACCGGGTTTGGTTTGATCTACGACAACCTCGACGCGTTCAAGAAGTTCGAACCGAAGCACCGCCTCATCCGCGCTGGCTTGAAGGATGCCGTCCAAAAGTCCCGCAAGAACATCAAGGAGAAGAAGAACCGTGTCAAGAAGCTCCGTGGTGCCGCCAAGAACAAGGTTATGTAAATCTTTTGGCTTGGTTCTCAGAGTGTATGGGGGATGTGAGGGCGAGCGCGCCTTGAAATTAGTTTGGGCACAGCTGTGTGCTACATTAGAAGACGAAGCTTTGACGTAGCGATTATACTCGTCTGTCTCGCGGCATCGAGTGATTGTAAAACGAGAGAAAGCTGTTTCGGATAAAATCAGCGCTGCGCGTCTCTCGAAGCGGTTCGCGTCGCGCCCAAGGTTCTATCATAGGCAGATGAAGGATTTTCGTAACAAAATCAGTCTAATGATCACCTAGGCCCGTATATAACTATTGCAGGGTTTGCGGCGCATGTTTTATTAGTGCGCCTCGCCAGAGCGCGTCTCTTGAGTTTCACTTCGCGCGCACGCCGGTTAGCCCAAGACGTTCATGCCCATCTCGAACGCTCTTTCTTTCTCAAACGTCTCAAAGTATTGATAAATGATCGTGACCGCGAGCAAGATACCAGTACCAGACCCAATCGCACCGAAGAAGTCAGCCACGATCGTCAACGCGCCGATGCACATACCGCCGAACGCCGCGGCGATGGGGATGTACCTGTTGAGCTCCTTTTCAATCTTCACGTCGCGATGACCTTTGATGATCATTTGTTGTTGCTTGAGCTGCTTGGCGACATCTCTGGCGGAAGAACCCGCGACTTCGATCCAAGTCTTAGAGAACAACGCGCAAGCGGAGAGCATGAAGGTGACGTAGAAGATGGCGTGCAGCGGATTCGCCGCGACGTCAGCCAAAGACGTCGGCGGCGAAATGTAATATACCAAACCACCAGTGGGGATGAGTTGACCGTTGCTTTCGCTCTCGTGCCAGCGACCGAAGAGTTGGATGAAAAAGTTACCACCGTATCTCTTGTATAAGAGTTGGGAGATGAAGTACAAGTTCGACACCAAGGCAGACTGCAAGATGATCGGCATGTTGGACGTGTAAAAGAGCTTGATGGGATAGTTTTGCACGTAGCCGCGGTTTTGCTTGGACTGGATCGGCAAGTCGACGCGGAATCCTTGGAAATAGATGACGATGAGGAAGATAAGGATCGTCGACAGCAGATTGGTGATGTTCGGCAAGTTGGTGCGGTAGAACGCTTCCTTGAGCGCGCGAATCTTGTCCGTTCGCGTGAGCATCAAGTGGAAAAACGCGATGATCGCGCCCTCGAATTCGGTACCTCGGCCGGTGTTCACCGTGGTCGGAGAGAACGCCTTCCAGATGATCGATTCGCACTGGTTCGTGGCGATGAACAGAGAGATCCCCGACCCTAAACCGTAGCCCTTTTGCAACAATTCGTCCAAGCAAATGACGATTATTCCCGCGAAGAAGAGCTGAATGATGATGAGCAGCGCGTTGCCCACCCCCAAGTCGCGCACGTCACCGTAGATCCCGCTCACGACGTACGCCACGGCCTCACCGATGGTGATCAACACCCCGAGAAGTTTCTGCGCGCCATTCAACAGCGCTCTGTCCTCCTTCACGCTCTCGTCCACCTCGATGATCTTCGACCCCGACAAGAGCTGAATCACCAGCCCCGACGTCACGATTGGCGATATCCCGAGCTCCATGCACGTCCCTCGATTGCTCGCCATGATCACCCGCGCCCAGTAGAACGGATCCGCCCCGCTCGCGGTGTTGATCCCGTACAGCGGCAGCTGCGAGCACACCAAGAAGACGAACAACGCCACGCACGTGTAGAGCGTCTTTTCGCGAAACGGAATCTTGCGATCGGCCGCCTTGACTTCGGGCAAGAAGCCCAAGAAGGGGCGCACGAGGTGCAACACGCGGAATCCGCTCGACATCGCGCGCGTGCGTTATCTCAACACCAGCGCGCGGCACTGCGGGGACGCGAATCGATCTCGATTCACGACCGCAATCATCGTCATCGTCAATCACCCTCGCCGGCGCGACGCGACGCGGTCGATGTCGATCCCCTGGTGGCGTGCGCGATGGAGAATCGACGACGCCCGAACCCTCAATCGCGATCGCGACACTCGCATTATAGCGACACATAACGGCATCGAGCGTAAAAAGAACACAAAACATAAAAACAAAAAACATCCCGAACCCCGACGCGACGCCCCGCGCGCGTTTCCGCGCGCGCGTTTCGGCGCCGCGGCACAGGCGGGCGTCGTCGCGCGCGCGATGGATGCGGAGGCGCGAGAGGTGTACGAGGAGATACGCGCGCTGGAGCGAGAGGCGTTGGAGAGGGTGAACGAAGCCCTCGATGACGGGCGCGAAGACGCGGAAGCGTCGCGCGAAGACGCGCTGACGAGGGCGAAAGCGTGCGCACTTCGAGTGCGAGCGCTGATTGAGGAATTGCGAGAAATTGGTGACGACGCGGAGAGCGTGGACGCGCGACGCGCGATCGCGAGCGCGGTGAGCGAGCGGGAGTTGGCGTTAGAGAACACGCGGGCGATCATGAGGCACGCGGTGATCGAGGCGGCGTCGAAAGGGCGAGCGAGAGAAGCTCGAGAACGCGAGGCGCTGCTGACGGGACAGAGCGGGACGAGCCGACTCGACGCGATAAAGGCCAGCGGCGCGGTGTCGATCGCGAGCGAAGCCACGGAGGGATTACGACGGGCTCGACAAATGATGGCGACGGAGTTGGAGAAGGGCGAAAAGACGTTGGCGGCGATGACGGAATCGACTGCGACGATGGAGCGAACCGGAACAGAGTACTCAAACCAAACCACAAAGCTTAAATCAGGTCGCCGTTTGCTGACGACGATCGAGAGGCAAACATTCATGGATAGAATCATCCTATGGGTCGGGTTCACGCTCTTCTTGTTGGTCGTCATACACATTTTGTGGAAGCGAACGCCCGTGCTCGCGAGGTTTCATCCGCTGTACTACAAGTGGTCTTCAAAGACCGCGGCTGTGGCACCGGTCCTCGGTGATTCTTCCAAAGAATCGACGTATTCGTTCGAAATTCCTCAGCATCCGTCCGATGGTGCGGTGAGTGGGGAATCTGGTGTCGGTGTTCAGGAAGACGACCCTTACAAGATCGGCGTCGAGGCGCGCCGCGGCGACGGCGAACTTTAGGCATTTAGCGTCGTTTTAGTCGTGTAAATTACATATTAGCGTAAAGAATCGCGCGCTGCTCATTGCGGCGGCGGCGCACCTCGTCGCTTGCGCGGTCGATTCAATTCGAGAACGCGCTGTTCAGCGGCGCGTTCCTCCTCCGGCGTCAACTTTTCCTTCATCGCCCACGGGTGGTTTGCAGGAATCTCCGCCTCGGAGAGGGACTTTTCAAAGTTATCGTTCCCGGCCGCGGACGCTCGACGACGCTCGCGCGCCGCCAAGATTTGTTCCTCCGTCAGTTCGGGCATCTCCACCGTTCGCACGGATTTCATCATGCCCTTGAAGAACTTTTCCTCGTCCACCTCTCGGTTTTCGTCCAACATCCCGCGTTCCTCCAAATCGCCGAGCGATCCTTTGCTACCACTCCGTCGCCCGAACAAGAGTTTTTTCAGAATCAACAGCACCAACACTCCTCCCGCGTACACCACCGGTCGAGGCGCTTGCTCCAACGCGCGCGGTATCCCCTCCGGCACGTCCACGGACACCGAACCAATCTTCAGCGTCCTCGTCCCCTCCGTCGGCGGTTTCAAGTGCTTGGAGTTCTTCTTCCCCGACGTCTTCGCGTTCTTCCCATCGCTCTTCCCTTTCTTGACGTTCTTTTTATTCTTTTTATCGTTCGCGTTCACCGCCGCGCTCTTCCTCGCGCGCGTCACGATCGCGCCACCGCGACGGTGGGTTCGGCGCGCGCGCGCGCGTTTTGAAGTCGAGCTCGAGCTCGAGCTCGACGACGACGGGCGCGCCGCGTTCGGCGCGCGCGTCGAGCCCACCGTCGTCGTAGCGACGCTCGCGCGCATCGTCGTCGTCGTCGTCGTCTCCCGCGACGCCGCGACCGTCGCGCGCGCGTCGCGATCGCGTCGCGATGCGCCGCGCGCGCGCGCGATCGAGCGCCGGGCGTCCGAACAACCGAACGTCCGAAGCTGTCGCGCGCCGCGTTTGAAACGCGCTCGACGTCGGCGTTTTTTTATCGTTCGCGACGCGTCGTTTTTTTTCGAGATGCGCGCGCATAGCGGATGTTCCGAGCGCCATGTGCGATCGAGGCGCTTCCCGGTCGCCGTCCGCCGTCCGTCGCCGCGCGCGCGACGCCGCGACGCCGCGACGCCGGGACGCCGAGCGACGGGCGACGGGCGACGGATGACGCGGCGTCGTCCGTCCAGAGCGCGACGCGGCGCGCGCTCGCGGACGCGACGGAGACGCGAACGCGAACGCTCGACGCGTCCCGCGCGCGCGGAAGCGAGGCGACGGCGCGCGCGCGCGGACGCGACGCGAACGCGATGGCGACGACGGCGACGGGCGACGACGGGCGATGGGAAATTGGCGGGAACTTTGACCGCGACGACGTCGCGGGACGGGCGCGAAGCGCGATCGAATCGAACCGCTCGAGCGTGAAAACGCGCGATGGATCGCTCGCGCGCAAGCGCGTCACGGAAAGCTCGCCGACGAACGTCCTGAGCGCGGGCTCGTGCGCGAGCTCCGAGACGAGCGAAGACGGCGATCGGGACGGGCTCGATCGGGGAGGCGAGGAGACTCGGAAGTTTGGCGCGCGAAACGCGGCGGTGACGACGGATTCGTTCGAATCGAAGGGAGACGAGCGCGAGGAGAGGGCGCGGCACGGGAGATTGATGCGCCCGATAGCGCCGAGCGCGGAGAACGATGGGTTGCAAAAGCGCGTGAGCGAGCTGCGAACCGCCTTGAGAACGGCGGAACAAGTGCTAGATAGAACGCAAAATCGATTAGAGCTCGCGGAGGGGGCGAAACGAGCGGCGGAAGCTGAAACGGCCACTTTACGCGCGCGCGTTTGGTCGCTCGAAGGCGCGGAAGCGCTGGCAAAGGGCGCCGAGAGCGATGGTTCCCTCGACTCTTTGCGAGGACGGCTGCTGAATAAAGCGACGGTTGAACTCTCGTACGCCGCAAAGATGACTGCTGCGGCCGATCGTAAGGTTCAGATCCTTCGCCAGGACTGCAAAAAATTACAAGACACCGTCGCCGCGCTTTCCGCGGCTTCTGCGGCTGAACACGCCACGCTGTCTATGGAACTTGAGCAAGCGCGAATGCGCATTCGGTCGGACGCTCGCGAAATCGCCTCGCTCACGGATAGATTGAAACACGTCGAAGAGAACTCCGATCGATTGCGCGGGGCGGATGAATCAGCGAAAAAAGCCATATGTCAGTATCAGGCGGCCGAGAAGGAGGCCCAGCAAGCGAAAGAATCTTTGGTGGAGACGATGCGCCACAACGAATTTCTTCAAGGACGCGTGAACGAGCTCGAAGAGATGGTCAAGTCTGACGGCACCGCACACTACGATCAAGAATTACGTCGCGTCCGAGAGCATTTGGGTAACGAAATCGCTCGATTGAACGCAGATTTGAAGCAGGAACGCTCTGGTCGAAAGGCGTTGGAGGTTGAATTGCGCGACGCGATACAAACCGACACCCCAAAGCGCATCGGTTCGATGGAGGACGCCGCGCTTGACGCGGAAAGATCAAAGAACGCGGCATTGGTGATAGAAATCGGAGAGTTGAAAGCTCGGCTTGAACAAAATCACAGTTACAGTGGGTCTCCGCGTAAAGATGACTGGTCCAATGCCCTGGGCCTTGGCGGTGGCGACGACGAGGACGACGACGGGTCGGTCGAAGCGCTGAGTCCTTCAGGCACGCCGTCTCGAGTACGCGACGCCTTGTTGGCCGCCGCTCGTCTCGAGGTCCAGAAGCTTGGTGAAATGAATCGTAAGCTCGTGCAAGCGAAGCTCGCGGCGGAAAATGAAAGCATTTCCAAGACGGAATATGAAGCGGCGCTCACGCGACACAACGAAGCATGGGCCTCCAAGGTTGCAGAAATCGAATTGGAAGTCACGAAAACCAAAGAACAGCTGGCGACGATGCAAATTCAAAACGAAATACTCTCTAGAGAGATTGAAACGAGCCGACTGGAGTTGGATGAGACGAAAATCGCCAACCGCGAGCTCGAGTCGTCCCTTTTGTCTCGAACCTCGAACCAACAACAAACGACGGATGAAGGAAGCTGGTTGAAGTTACTCCCAAGAAGGCACTCCAGCCCAGGCGTTTGCACTCAGCAAGATAATAATTTAGTGTGTTTGGGATCATGGGCGAGTTTAGCGGGCATGGACAATAGCACTGATGATGACCTGTGCCGCTTGGAGGAGAATGACGTCGCCGAAGAAGTGTCGCAAGAGTCCATTGAACAACCTTCTCGCAAGCAATTGTTAGAGGAGAAATCTCGAAACATCCGTGAAAGGTTAGCTTCGAGACGGATTAAGCCACCTCTCAGCCCGTTGAAGTTATCGGAACAAGCCATGGAACGATCTATTCGTGAAGGTAGACTGGCCATGGAAGCCATGAAGGCGTCGAGATCGTCTTTACTTCGCGCTTCGACATCGTCTCTCAGGACAGCACTCTCTAATACGAGTACGATAGACGCGATGGCGAATGTCAAAACTTGATGTAAGATAAGATATATATACAACATGCCTACTTGAGCTACCACTTCTAATATTCCACTCCTCGTTCTTGCGCCGTGAGCAACGTTCCCGCTCGCATGCCGTACGTATCAACGATTTGTTCCTCGCGAGTTCCGAATTCCCACAAGTCTTCCAACTTTGGCCCGAGATCTTTGATGTCGAGCCATTTCTGATCCAACTTCATCGGTGCTCGCTCTGTCTTCAGCACCACCTTTTCAGGAATCTTGAGAACGTTGGGGTACACTCGCTCGTCCCGCGGGATTGTTCGACTAACTTTTGCCGCCGCCCTGGCGTGAATGTGCGCTTCCGTCAGACGTCTGATTTCATCCGGATCGGTTACGCCTAAAGTTGCCATATGATCTATCAACTCTGCTTCGACGTCGAAATCGTCCTCGACCGCCGTGTTTACCGGTTCCCAAACCGCTTCCTCTTGTCCGTCATTGATGTTCACTTGCGGCACGCTCGATGGGACGTCATCAGGCGTCGCTACCTTCGCTCGCGATGGCGTGGCGGCTCCGTCTTTCCTCAGAGCAGAAACCTGAAGCGCTCCTTCGAATATCTGAGGAGGAGTTTGCGGCGTACACACCAAGAGTCGGTCGTTCGAAGATTCCAAATAATCGCACGTCAGGCAGGCCGAGACGAGCTCGTGCGACGCCACTGTGGACCAATCCTTCGTGTCGAAAAGTTGCACCGTTCCCTTTCCGATGGTCTCCCCTATCTCTTGCGTACCTAAAGCGAGGATGGCTTCATCAGCGCGGAACGACAAGCAAGTGATAGCTAATCCTTTGTTATGATCCAACACCTTTTCCAAACGAGCGCTTGCTGCTTCGGTGTTCACACGCCAAACGTGCAAGCATCCATCAGAAGACCCAGCGGCTACAGTGATATCAGGATCTTTCTGCGTTACCGCTAACGACACGACATACTTCAGCTGTTCAGATGCTAGTCTGTGCATCATTCGCAACCGAGGCCCGTCCGTCTTGACACTCCAAATTCTGACCACACCGTCTCTTCCGGCAGAGACGAGCGTACGATTCCCCGAAAGGGCAACGCATCGCACTAAGCCATCGTGCGCAGTCGTCATACTTGCCACTCGTCGCCCGTCGTCCAAAGCCCAGACCGCTAAGCTTCCATCTTCCGTTCCAGTCGCTGTGATGCTTCCATCCACGCTTACGGCTAAGCTCGTCACGGGCGCGCTGTGCTTCCCAAGAAGATACACCAAACTAGGCTCGGACTCGCTCTGGGGCAGCGACGTGAAGAGTAAATTTTGTGACTCCGCCTGAACGACAAGTATGGCCCCCGGTTGGCCTGGGATGAAAGCGAATTGCCACCACGGGCGTCCAGTCGGCGTCGCCGCGCCGTCCTTGGCGGTTTGAAATTGGAAACGCCTGACTTTGCTGTCGCCTTGCGTCACCCTGATCGTGCGCAACACCCCCATGTGTTCGATGACGGCGACTAAAGTGCAATCGTTCGGGTCACCGTGTCCACCGTCGTACAGTTTTCCATCTCTCACCTCCTTCGACGCGTCCTCGAGCACCGGTGCGCCTCGCAGCCCAGCGGCGTGTCTGGGCGATGCGTCGTCCGCGTCGAGCGGTAGCGCGACGAGCTTGAGCCTAGACATCGTCTACCGCGCGCGAAGACGTTTGCGAGCGCGTTTTCGACGACGTTCGAGTTCGAGCGCGCCGACGAGTGCGGTGTTCGTCGCCCGAGCGTCGTCGAGGCCCTTCGATTTCAAAACGCCCACACTCTCGCGCGCTCGTTTCGATAACTACCAAACCATGGCGACCTTCGCTCGGGCGCTCGGATGCGAGCCGACGGCGATTCGGGAGCGCAACGAAATGAACACGCGACGTCCATCGCGTTCATCCGTCTCGCATCGCGGGCGACGCGTCATCGCCGCGGCGCAGGCCCCGGACGGAACCGAGCTCGCGCGCGTGCTCGAGGTGCGTGCGCTCGACGAGTTCGTCGCCCTCGACTGACGCTCGCGAGTTTTCTAGGTGGCTGTGGGCGCGGCGAAGGAGGGTGGAATCGTCATGGCTCGAAAAGTCGGCGCAGATGTGATTAAAACCAAAGTGAACGCGCGTGACTTGCTTACAGAGGTGGACGGAGAGGTGCAGCGCATCATAGAGACGCGCGTGGCCGAGGCTTTCCCAGAACACGGATTTTTGGTGAGTAACGTGAACGAGCGAAGGCAACGGTATGAAACTAACAATGAACGTAGGGTGAAGAAAGCGTCGCGGCGGGCAAAGACGCGAGCGCGGACGCGCTGAGAGACATCCTACAACAAGGTAGGTTGTGCGCGACTCAGGGATTCGTGGGAATAATTTAATTAATTTTTTATATATAATAAACGAGTGTCGACGAGCGAGTACGCACGCGACTGACGTTTCATCGCATTTATAGGACCGAACTGGCTTTGGATTGTCGATCCCATCGACGGCACGACGAATTTCGTGCACGGCATGCCATTATCCGCGATTTCTATTGGCGTGGCGTACAAAGGGTGGGTATTAAATCATTTCGCGTCGGTTGTCTCACGCGCAAACGTCGCTCGCACGTGGCCTTTCGAGGCGCTGATTTCACACGCGTACTGACAGTAACTCATAAAACAGGGAATTACAAGCGGCTGTGATTTTAGATCCGTTCCGAGACGAATGCTTCACCGCTACGCTCGGTGGTGGCGCTAAATTAAATGGTTCGCCTATGAAGGTGGGAGAAGAGAGCACTGCGTTGGAAGCAGTCGTCGTCACTGGATACGCGCCCACGGATGCATCGACGGATGTGATGCTCAAAGGGATGACAGGTAAACACGCGCTCGCGCGTCGTTAACGTCGAAAATTGATTTCCTGACAAAATATTCTGACCAATTAATTATTTTGCTCGCAGCGCTGTCGAATTTACCCGTTCGTACGATTCGCATGTTAGGAAGTGCGGCTATCATGCTCGCGTGGGTGGCTTGTGGAAGGGTAACGGCGTACTTCGAGGCTGATTTGAATAGCTGGGACACCGCAGGTGGAGCTTTGTTGGTGGGTATTTCTATTAATTTAATTCGCCAGAATTTAATTAGTTCTCGATGCAGATCAGAGAAGCGGGCGGGCAAATGACGAACTTGGTCGGCGAGGAGTACGGTACGTCAGATTAAAAATCGAGCGATCGAAATTCGACGGCATTGCGAACTTACACGCGGTCCACGCGATCAAAAACAACCGGACTGATTAAATAAATTTCTGTGCGCACAGACTTGACCACGCGGCCCATCTTAGCGAGCAACAGGGCGACGCACGCAGAGCTCTTAGCTTGCCTGATGGTTTCTCTACGCCATTGAATAATTCATCTACACTTTCTACAATCTATATCGTGTTCTATGCATTCGTGCACCCTTACTCGCGAGCCGCGGGCGCTTTCTTCTTTGTTCGTATGCCGAACGCCTCGAGGTCTTGCGTTGATTTGTTCGCTCGACCTTTCAGCTGCGGAGGCAGGAGCGTGTTGATCTTGCCTGAAGACTTCGAATACTTCTGTTGTGCCGGTCGTGGATTCAGTGCGGGCGTCGGCGCGGTGCGTTTCGTTCCAACCACCGTCGGCGCTCCAGCCACCGCCCGTGTTGCGCTCAATTCCCGCTCAACCGTCTCGGCCTCGTTTGAAAACATCGCCGCCGCGGACGGTAGCGCCCCGGTCGGCTTCACGCTCTTCACCGTCGGCGCCGCGCTCTGGTCTTCCTCGGCGACGCCCTTCCCGACGCCCTCCGCGACGTCGGTGTCGGCGTCGTCGTCGGACGACGAGTAGTCCAGTCCGAGCATGTTCGCGCGCCGCGGACGCTGCGCGAAGACTCCGCGGCCTTCGCGCTTGTCGTGCGGCGGCGGATGAGCGCGCTGCCTCTAGTCGTTGCTTGGACTCGCGCCGAGCGCGCCCCGAGCGCGCGTCGATGTGCGCACACGCGCCTGAACGACGCGCAGAAGGCCGACGACGTCGACGTGCGTCGACACATCGACGCGTGCGCGAGCTCGAGCGCGCGACCGAGCCGGATCGAAACCCGACGCAGGGTGATGATGAAAGTCTTCGCATCGCGCGCGAACGTCGGCGCGTGCACGACGGCGACGACGCGCTCTCGAACGACGACGACGATTCGCGCGTCGTCTCGCAAGTCCACCGGCATGGACGCCGGTAAAGCGTCGATCAAGGAGTGGAGCACGTCCAGACGGAGCGCGTTCGTGGCGCCTGGTGCGTCTGCAATCTTGCGCACGATCGGTGCGGGCAGCGCGATGTTTGGGGGCGGGAAGGCGTACGCCAAGGCGCCGCGCGCCAAGGCGGACCCCTTCGCGGATGTTCTGAAGGACCCGGGCTTCCCGGCCGAATACCCGTTCGGGGAGAAAGAGATGGCGAGATACGACGAGAGCTCTGATTTTATCTTTTACTCTCAACCTAGATTCGTGACGCACATCGACGACGAAGCGATCGGGGCGTTGACGAAGTATTACGAGCGCTCGTTTCCACCGGCGAGCGAAGACGTGGCGATTTTGGACGTGTGCAGTAGCTGGATCTCCCATTATCCCGAAGGATACAAGGCCGGGAAGATTTCTGGGATCGGGATGAACGAGGAAGAGTTGAAGAAGAACCCTATTTTAACCGATTACGCCGTCCGGGACTTGAACGAAGACCCGACGTTTCCGTATGCGGACAATACCTTCGACGTCGTCACGAACACGGTGAGCGTCGATTACCTCACCAGACCTTTGGAAGTCATGAAAGAAGTGAGCAGAGTGTTGAAACCGGGCGGCACGGCGATCATGAGTTTCTCGAATAGGTGCTTCCCCACCAAAGCCGTGGCCATTTGGACCGCCACGGGGGACTTGGATCACGTTTGGATCGTCGGCGCGTATTACCATTTCGCCGGCGGTTTCGAGCCGCCCGCGGCGGAGGACATCTCGCCCAATCCCGGCAAGACGGATCCCATGTACGTCGTCACGGCGAAGAAAATGACCGCGTGATAGATTTATCATGTAGCACGCACGCACCACGCTTTGTTTGTTACGCATAGATTTCGACTTCCGTAAACGCCGCTCGCGCTCGCGGGTCCGCACACCTCGACTCTCGTCGACATGTTCGCCACGACTTTGTCGACGCACATCGCCCGCGCCCGCGTTCAGGCGCCCACGCGTGCGAAGACGCACTCTCACGCCGACGCGCGCGTCGTCCGGGCGTCGTCCACGCCCTCGCGCGCCGTCGACGCCGCCGACTCGACCACCCGTCGACGCGCGTTGGCGTCCACGGCATCGCTCGCGCTGGCGCTCGTGATGACGCCCGCGAACGCGCACGCCAAGGACGGTAAAAATGGAGTGTATTTCATCGAACCGCGCGGTGATAACCCCGTCGTCGGCCAAGAGTTCGTCGCCAAGTTTGGTGTGAAGGGTTACGAGCTCGCCCCGGCGTCCGCCGGGTTGCAAGAGGGCACGGGACATCACCACTTGATCATCGATGGACCGGCGTTCGTGGAGAAAGGACAAGAGATCCCGTTCGATGACACGCATTTACACTTCGGGAAGGCGCAAAAAGAGGGAACGGTGAAATTGAGCCCGGGCGAACACACGCTCACGCTGCAGTTCGCCGACGCCAAGCACCGGTCGTTCGGGAAAAAGTTCGCGAAGCGAATCACGGTCGTCGTGGAGTGATCGTCGATCGCGGGCTTTGGTATTTATATTAATGTGTGTGTAAGCAGTACAGAATGAGAATTGAACGAACGCCGCGCGCCCGTGCGCGCTCAACGACGTTTCGATTTCGAGCGTTCGCCTTCGTCCGCGCCTCGAAACGCCGTCGCCGCGAGGCTCAGCGTCGCCGCCGCCGTGAGCCCGTAGCGCATGGGCAGTAACCATCGTGGGTACCCTCCCGCGCGCGCGTACACCGTGTCCACGCCCGCACACGCGAGTAAACCTCCCATGAGCGTCCCGCACGCCGCCACCTCGCTCGGCGCCGACAGCGCGGCCCACGCCAGCAGGCTCGGCGTCACCGACCACGCGTACCTCGCCGCGAGCTGCGCGGGCGTTGGATTCCAATGCTTCACCACCGTGTGCTTCACCGCGGCCAGGCCCCAGTGTATGCCACCGAGAAAGCTCAAAATCGTCGCCCCGTACGCGATTTGCGCTCGCGCGCACGTCTCGCCGCTCGCCACGGCGCGCAGACCGAGCGCGTCGCGCGCCTGCGGCGTGAGACCGACGAACGGCACCGCACCGAGCGCGCCCAGGGCGTGCGCCGCGCGCGCCATGGCGCGCGCGCGAACGCGCCGCGGACTGACGCGTCGAACGGAATCGAGCGACGAACGCGAAAGTCTCGGGACGACGCGAAGCCCGCGACGCCGTCGCGAGATCGCGGCGCGCGAGGCGCGAGCGCGGCGCGCGCGATCGCGATGACGTCGTTCGAGTACATCGAACCGCGCGCGCGCGTGGTGATTCACGGGATCAAGGCGAAACCCGAGCTGAACGGACGCGCGGGGACGGTGATGGAGTACGTCCCGGCGCGCGCGAGATACCGCGTGCGCGTGAGCGACGGCGACGACGGCGAAGCGACGAACGGAGGGGCGACGGAGGAGGTGTATCTGAAGCCGGATAACGTGCGGAAAGCGGAGACGACGACGAAGGCGACGACGACGAAGGCGACGAGGACGGAGCCGGAGCGAGAGCCGACGCGGACGGCGGCGACGACGACGCGGGACGAGGTCGCGACGACGTCTGAAAAGAACGTGGATGAGATTTTGACGACGCAGAAGGCGATGAAAGAAATTGTGCCGAATCCAGACGCGGTGGCGGCGCCGATCGAGGAGATTAAAGATAGTGAGACGCTTTTGAAGGAATTCTTTCAGGACGTTTCGGACGCCACGCGAGACGCCGAGGTGGAACGTATTTTGTCTTGCTTCAAGCTGAATCCGTACGAATTCTTAAACCTTCCGTTTGATTGCGAAAAGAAGGCGATTCCTCGCTCGTTTCGCAAGATTTCTTTGCTCGTACACCCTGATAAGTGCAAACATGCGGACGCAAAGGCGGCGTTCGACGCGTTGGGACAGGCACAAAAGCTTTTGCTCGACGAAGACTTCAAGCGCACCTTGGACTTTCACCTCGAGCAAGCGAAGGAATCTGTGCTGACAACTTGGAAAAAAGAAGCCCGAGATGACGTGGCGCTTCGTGTGAAGTACGAAGGCAACAAGGAGGGGATGCTTGAAGACTTTTGCAAGACGGATGAATTTCATGAGCGCTGGAAGTACGAGGGACGCAACTACATCGTCGAATTGGAGTGGCGACGCCGTAAGATGGCGCTGCGAATCAAGGGAGAGGAAAAGCGGGTGACTGAGGAAGAGAAGGCTGAACTCGCGCAGCGTCGTAAAGAACACAAGGAAAAGAAAGAATGGGACCAAGACGATAGGCGCGAAGCGCGAGTCGGCGGTTGGCGAGATTTCATGAAGGATAAAAAGGCGAAGAAGACGAAAACTGCGGGCGAGTTCAAGAGTTACCTAAAAACTGAAATGAACCCAAACAAGAAAGCGTTCGCGCTCGAAAAAGATAAAGTGCTTCGCCCCGATGAGATCAAGAGAGCGTTTTAAGATTCGCTAATTTGTATTGAAATCTATGACTTCTCTTCGCTAGGTTCATCAACAGTCACCCAACTCGACGTTGGATTCGCTGTTTGTTTCACATCTTCCTTCTCTTCTGTTTCCTTATCGTCTTTCTTCTCTTCGTCGGGTTGAACCGCCTGAGGCTTGAATGCGTTTCGTTGTGCGGCCGTCAAACTCTCACCGCGAGGCGGCGAAGTGACACCCGGTTTTGATTTCTTCAAATTCTCCCCTGATTCTCCCGGTGATGCATCGTCCAAGCCAGGTGGTGGACTAGTGGATCGTCCCCGCTTGCCCAACTCACCGTGCGTCGGCCCAGTGTCGACTTCATCCTCGAACACCGAGTGCGCCATAGGCGGCGGCGCAAAGCGCGAACCTTGGAAGTGGAGCACGGGCGGACTGTGAACTGCAGCTAAGTGCGGGGGCTGCTCGACACCCGAGTCTGGATCATCATCGGATTCGAAATAATCTTCTTCATCTTTGCTCATCGAGCTATCACGCCTCGCGCGCTGCTCTGAGAGCGCCTGCGCCGCCGCAATTTCTTGTCTCCCGTACGCCGCGGGGCCAACTCCGGCAAGCATAACTCCCGGGGGGAGCTCGATCGTCGTTGCGCTAAGGCCTTGCTGGTATCGAAGCTTGAGCAATCTAAATGTGTCGACGTAGTACACCTCTTCGAACCACTCTTCGTACTTTTCTACTAGATGATGGATCAAGTTTCGAATGTTTTCACGACGAATAAAGTCGATCAATTCGAGCACGGAGCTGTTCAACAAGTTGTACTTGTCGCCATTCATCTTGAAGACTTTCATCACAGGATCGAATGCATTCATTTTAATGAAGTAGCGGTTGTAGAACTCATCCTTCAGGCTCACGCACGCGCGCAAGAAACGAATGGCTGACACCACGACGTACTTTTCTTTGCGCTCCGTGAGGTGAAGGACGTGCTGCAACACGTGATTCCTCAGCATGTAATACTTGATTCGATATTGATGATTCTGCACCAAGAAGATGAGTAGATCGACGATCTTTGTAAGCGCCCATGGAGGGACGCCCTTTTCGTCGGGCGTGACGTCTTCTTTGCCGAGGGTTATGCGCGCCACCACCGCATCCATGTGCTTGTCGTAAAAGATGTCCAAAAGTTTATCCTTGTCCGAGGACGTCCCCTCCATCGTCTCCGGATCCATCAAAAACAGCAAAATTTCCAAGTAAGTCGCCTGAATCCCGTCGCTCCCGACAAGAAACAGACGCACTAATTCCGAGAGCATGTTCCGCTCCGCCGAGCTAGCTTGTTGCACCATGAAGTCTCGAAGCACCGCTGGATCGTTTTGCAGGCTAGACATGATGACGTCCGCGGCTTTTAACTGCGAATATTCACCACCATGAATTAAGATGTCCGTCAACACGTCAAACAGCCCGTGGTCTTGCAGAGTTGAAAATACTTGCAAACGCGAGGCGTTTTGCAAGTGCCTCGCCAGAGTGCACAACTCTTGAAGGAATCCCACCAGGTCGTTCCAATCTTCATCGCCGGGTTTGGACGCTTTTAACCTTTTGAACAACTCCCCAAAGAATTCTGGGTCTCGATGGAGCTCTTGCACCACCTCGACGTTGTTGCACATCATCATCGACGTGAGCGTGCTAAACGCCGAGTCGTCGAGTGCACGAGGAAGAATGACATCTTTGAGATACCCTAAACGGCACGTCTGATGGATTTTCTCTCGAATCATCGTATTTGTGATCGGTACCACCTCTTTAAAGGCGACATTTTCCTTCAAAAACTGTCGATGATGAACCCTCTCGATTTGGTCCGGGTCGTACTCCAACGCGCCCACAAAGTCGAATACAAATTCTTCGCTCAGTAACTTTTCGTACAGACTCGGATCGTTCAGCATCACCATCGCCCTAAATACGGCGTAGAACAAATGCAAGTTCTCGATGTCGTCCACGTCTTCGGACTGCCTGAATAGCTCGAATAGCTTGGGCAGATACTCTTTCGATTTCAAAATTTGCATCGGGATGCGCTCTCGAGCAAACAGCGAGCTCCCCGAGATGAGGTTGCAAAGCTGCTCCAAATTCTTCATCTCGGGCTCGGGAAGTTCTATTTGCACGTCACGTTGCAGTCCTATGTATCTCACACCGCCTTGCGCCTCGACGGCTTGAAACTGAAGTAGCTCTGACCCGACGTCCATCGCCGCCACCTTGGAACCGTCCTCAAAAGGCAATCCTCCCCCGAGCTGCTCCACATCACCACCAGCCTGCTGCATGTAAGCCCTCTGTACCGATTTGATCTGTTCCCAAATAAAGTTGCACCCCATCCCTTCCTGAAAGCTCAGCGCTATGTCTGTCTCGAGCTCGGCGTCGACCCAGGAAATAATGGTCTCGTCCTCTTGTCTCGAGTAAAATCCCACCTCAGGCGATATCGCGTGCACTAAAAGCGGTTCTTGACTGTGTTCAGACATCACCACCAACCCAACCGATCCCGATTGCTGCGAAATCGCGAGAAACCCGTCAGTCGCCTCGTCTGCGCGCGCGCGCCAGTCGTTCGTTCGCACCTCCATGTACTCGCACGACGCGAACCCCGTGCCTTTATCGTCCCAATGCCCTCGGTCGTTCAGCCTGTACAGCTTCACCCTCGCCATGGCGTTCCTTTTCTCTCCATCCTGCGCCGAAATCACCGAGCCCGGAGCGTCGAGGTCGTCCGCCGCGTCGCCTCGCCGCGCCTCCAGAATCGTCTCCTCTTCCCTCGCGTCCTCTTCTCCCGCGTTCGCCGCCGTCGTCGACGCCTCGATCGCGTCTCGCGCGTCGTCATCTCCGCCTCCCTCCGCGCCGTCCATCGCGTCCGAGTTCTCCATCGCGGCGACGTCGCGTCGACGCAGATTTC
>JACLAB010011904.1_pt1 | contig 17265 bp, 9 predicted proteins | sample 8027921 | NCBI WGS metagenome assembly JACLAB01 (sample SAMN15725117, study PRJNA655200) | protist metagenome | isolation source: fluorescence activated cell sorting (FACS) single amplified genomes of... | place: USA: West Boothbay Harbor, Gulf of Maine | collected 2000-07-19 | reverse complement strand
TGCTGCAACGAACAAACTCGAGTTGCTCAAGTGGGCGAGAGAAGTGAAACATTGCGAGTGGGGTAAATATACGAGTATAGTGGCAGCACGTAGAGGAAATCTCGAGATGTTGAAGTACTGTTTTTCTAATGGTTGCCCGTGTGATAAAAACGCTTCGTGTGAACAAGCTGCTCTTGGAGGACACCTCGACTGTCTTCGATTTCTTTTCGACAAAGTGGAACCTTCGCGAGATACGGAAAAAGTAGCGGCAATAGAGGCAGCATGCGGTGGTCACATGGACATCTTGAAATATTTCGTTGAAGAAAGAAAAATATCTGATGCAGTAAAGCTCGACTGTGTGGTAGCCGCTGCAAGTTATGGTCGCCTCGATTGTCTCAAATACTTAGTCGAAGAGGCGAAAGTGCCTCTTAACCGCTGGGATTTCATCGCTAACGCTCGTTACTACGAGCACCCCGAGTGCGAAAACTACTTGCTCGAAAAAGGGTTCCGGGAACCAACGGACGAAGAATACGCGCAAACCATCGCGTTCTGGGACATCCACAAGAAGCAAAACCCATCATCACAGCATCACAACGACGCCTAAAGGAGGGAAAATCCTCCTCCCCCGCGTCTTAGAAAAGTCAACGCATATACGCACAAAACACAAAACCTCTCAAGCCGGAGAATCGATTACAGTCGTAATAAGGGCAAAAATACACTTTCATAGTAGCACAAACTAAAGTAACTCCTCCATTATTTATCTGCGTATCCGCACTTTTGCCGTCGTTCCATCATTGGGATACGATTAAACTTTCACTCGCTCGGACATTTTTTGTCACAAAATTCAAATTCCTCACTCCAAAGGAGCAGAAGACTTTGAGCAATTCATATCATCTCGAGTCATGCTCGCTTCTTGAAAGCACGCAACAAAACGACGCACACGCAGAGAGGGGACTACTTGCGACCGGCGCTCCTCCTTCCTTCCCCTCTGTTTTAAACTCGTCGTCTTTGATCGCTAAGAGAAAGAAACAGAAATGCGCAGCGCTTTGCTCCTTCTCGTCTCCAATGTGACGAATGTTTACGACGTAAACGAAGAAGAACGAGAAGCTTCGGAAACACAAAACCACCGCGACGATGATGACGACGGATTCCTCGACGTCGATGGAGTGCTGCGAGAAAAAATGAGCGATGTGGTGCGCGTGTGCGAATCGAGCGCGAAGATGAAGACGACGCTGAAAGATGTCACGAGAGAAAAGGAGGAGGATTTTGTACCGGAGGACGGATGCGAGATGGCGGCGGTGTCGTGGTTTCCACCAGTTCTCGATGATGCTGCTACGAAAGAGGACGATGGAAATGCTTGTTTCGTGCCGTGGACGAAAGCTACGAATGCATCATCCGATGGTATGGGCGAACGGTTGCGACTGACGCGAAGTAAACGCTCGATGCTTTTAGCGAAGAAAACCGCGGAAGATTTGTTCATGGAAGAGGTACAAACGCCGACGAAAAAGAAGATGAAATCAGGAGGAGGGAAGAGTACGAGTAGTAAGAGTGAGCGCAAAAAGGGAATGGTCGTGTTGCAAAGACGCGCGGCGACGGAGGCGATGAAGCTCGTCGACCAGGTGGAAAGGAAGGCATTGAGCGCGATGGATATCGTGTGCGTGGTTCCAATCGTATTAGGGAAGGATGTAAATGCTGCTCTGTTTGATATGAACGACCCAGGGAAATGGCCGGAAAGCTTCATTCTCGCACACGGCGTCGTAAAAAGGGCGAAAGAAAGGCTCGGTGGCGAGAAGGTGCGAGTGAAAATCGTTCCCGTTTATATCGCCGCGGACGATGATGAAGACGAAGTAGACGCAAGAACGAAAACATCGGAAACGAGGACGGAGAGAGAGGCACTCATCAACGCGCGTTTAGAACACGTTTCGAACGCGTGGGGGTTTACGAATGCTGTCGTTGTCGAGTCATTGAATGCCGGCCCTGTCACCGTGAGCGACGCGTCGGTGATTTGGCGAGGAAAGCTTCTCATCGGCGGTGGATTGAAAACGAAAGCGAAGAACAAGAAGAAGAATAACAGTAGTAAATGTAAAACATACGATCGGTGCATAGCCGCGGTGGAGGTCTCGAGAGAGTGTTCTCAGTGCGCGATACCGTTTCTTCCGATGGAATCGAATATAATCGACGATGGTGAAGAAGCTGCCGTAATAAAGGAAGAACGCGCCGGCGAAAAGAAATCGATTATTGAGAAAAAGGCACCACCGGTGAAGAAATCGACGACGGCGACGACAAAGAAGAACACGAATAGTACTAATAGGAAAAACGCAGGAGAAAACGAAGTAGAAGACGAGGAGGAAACGGTGCTCAAAATTAACGACATCGTTCTCATGAGCGCCATCGACGCGGTCGATATCGACTCCTCGCAGGCGCCGAGACACGTCTCGTTTCATCCTCCTCCTTCAGAAAGTGTCGGCAACTCTGCTTCGAATTGGATGTCAGCCTACGCGTCGTTTTGTGCAAAGAAGCACGACGAAGGCGTTCCCGGCGAGTGCCCAGTTCTGCTTTGCTCTATCGCGACGGCGATGCCGATGGTTGTCGCTCGCGGCAAAAATGGTGCCGTCGGCACCAAAGGGAAAGAGAAGAAGGACGACGACTTCGACTTGGACGACGACGACGACAATGTTCGCAAAAAAATGCGCGACAAAGGAGCCGCGTTAGCAAATCACGCGAACAACAAGTATTTCCCAGTGCAATCGCGAGATGAGCGCGTGTTTGTGTTAATGCCGGTCTTCTCAAAGAAGAAAACGACAACGTCGGTGACGTTCAGATTGGTCAAATTGGTTGACCCGCGAAGCGCTTTAGAACGAAGAGTTTTGTTTCCACGCAAATTTTTGAGTCAAAATCAAAACGGAAACGACGATGGTGATGAATACTGCTCTTCGCAACCTCCGCTTCTCGCGCTCCCAGGCTCGGAGAACCGCCGTCTGTCCGCAGAAGAGGAACGCTTGGACGAGGCTTTAAAAACCGTGGCGAAAATGGTCGTCGCTCGAGGAGGGGGAGAAGGAGCAGGTAGGTCTAAATCGAAAGAAGTGGACGAAGTATCGAGCAAAGGCGACGACGATACATTTGAGACTCTTTTTCGAGTAGTCGACGACTATTTCGCGAAACGAGCGAGATGCCGCGGTGGCAAAGCCTCCGATGAAGACGAATCCATGCGAGAGTATTGCATCGCGTGGATGAGATTTCTCTATTTGACCAAGAAGGACGCGAGCGCGATTATCGTTACGTCATCAACGAATGTTCTATCCGACGCGCATCGTCATCAATTTTCGACGAAGGCGAATAACGACAAGAAGATGAACGATGAAGCCGAACTCAACGAATTGAAACGCTTTTACGACGCGCTCGAAAAATCCTCCAAGGAAACCGCGGACGATATTCGCCACGACGTCTCGTTGGTCTCTGTCTTGCGTTCGGCGGCGATGGATTGCGAAAAGAAACTCGAGAGTTCGGAAACGGTCGCGAGATTGTTGCGTTCACGCATGCCTTCGAGGAATGACAAGAACATCTCGTCGATGAAAAGACAACGAGGAGGAAAAGGTGACGACGGTAAGAAGAGGAAGAAAACGGGAGAAGAGAACAAGAGCGCGGCCGCGATGAAGAAAAAGGCGAAGAAGAATACCACCACAACCACCTTGAAAACGGCGGTGAACGATAAACTCGCCAAGCTCCGCGGAAGCGGTGGTGGTGTCGTTGCCGGCAAACTTAAAGCTCCGACTATGATGCACAATCCGATGACGACGACGACCGCGAACGAACGTGGTTCAGCTCCTCTTTCAATGCGATACGGCAGAAACAAAGCGCCCTCGAATGGTTCCGCATTAGTCGCCGCTGCGACGATGAGCACGGACGATGCGTCGTTGGAGGCTTGGAAATACGGCATGCACCGCACGGCGGCCAACGCGCAAGGGCCAACTTCCTTCAGCGGGTTGGGTCTCAATAATAATAATAATAATAATAACAACAACAACAACAATACCGCTTCGTTATCGCAACAGCGACCGAGCGAGTCCGGCGCGGGAAGTGGCGCCATCGGTGCTCGAGGCACAATTTTGTGTCCAAACTGTAACGCGGATTTGAAACTGACCGGAGGCATGAAGTTCTGCTCGTACTGCGGCGGGACTTTGCACTGATGAAAAGCTTTTAACATACTAAATAGACGAAAGAGCTTACTTAGCGAAGATAGTAGAGATAATTATAAATAATAGATGATTTAGTTCGAGTATACTTGATGATGATAGAAGTACAATGATGTTGTGTTTTTCCTTTGACAATGTTAGTACATAATGGAATACAACGGCAGAAATTATATACAGCAGTTTCATGCGTAATACATCTTCTCTCTCTTCTTCTTCTCTTTCCGAGAAGAATGTTAGTTGTTACGAAAAAGACGCTCTTTCCAAGAACCTTCTCCATAAATACGGCAAAGTCTCCGTAAACTCCCCGTACGGAAAATACTTCGCCACTCGTTCGCCTTCGTTCAGTAACGATAACGTCACCTCGTCGTCCATGCCCATCAGCTGCGCGAACTGCACGTCCTCCGAATGCCCCAACGCCGATTGAATGTTATCTTTGTTCCTCGTCGCCAACAAAATCTTCACCCCAGCGGGAGCGTTTTCGTTTTTCTTCTCCTTTATTTTATTCAAAGCGAACGCCAATCCGTCCGCGAAGCTCTCATCCGTCTCTTCTTTCGTCTCGAACAAAACCCCGGGTTTCCCTTTATCTGCGTTTAAATAAGCGCCTCTGACCAATTTCGCGCCTAAAACAAAACCTTCTCTCTCCGCGGTCGCGATGTCTCGTTTCAACTGTTCCACGCTATCCTGGCGATACATTTGGTACGTTTTATACACCGCCGCGTTTCTACTCGCGCTCCCATCGTCGGATTTGGTGTTCATCGTCCGCATCAACTTCATGCTCACCGCGTCCACTTGCTCGTGCAAAAAATCTTCCTCGGCGTCCACGCACAACCCTCTCGCCCCAACTTCTCTGGCCATTTCCGCGATATCCATCGTCAAACGTTCGCACAAACTCTCGTTAAAACTCGCGCCTAACGCGGAGAGTTTTATCGCGTGCATCTCGTTCGGAAACTCGAGAAGCGTTTGCGTCGCCATTTTTTTCGTTTGTTCCGCTTTCCTCTCGTTTTCCGAGTGCTCCAATGCGGCTATCAGAAGTGATTGTAAACCTTGCTCTCGGTGCGCCTCGACGGTCGCTTTGAGTTCAAAATTCAAGGACGCAAATCTCAACAACGCACTATTGGTTAGTCTTTGCACTAAAGCGGTGCTTTTTGTCTTCGTTTTGTTCGTCTCGTCGTCATCTTTCGAGGCGAGTGGGAAGACCGTTACCAGTGGTTTCCCGTAAATTCGAGAGGTCGAGAACGAAGCGTTAGCTCCTCGCGACACCAAAGCTGCTTCCCTCCAGTACAAATTCGCACCGCGACGCATCAACGCAAGAGACGGGGAGGTAATTTGCGGCGCAGATCTCGGTTTTTCTCTCTTTACTCTTCGCGTATTCGAAGCGTTTTTAATGCGAACGTTTGGCTTTAAATTTTGAGGATAACGTTTCGGGGGAAACGAAGGAAGTTGAGAAAAATACCAAACCTGCACATTTTCCGCGAAAACGTACGAAACCCGCACAGTTTTCCTCTCGTTTTGCCACTTTCCACGCGCACATCCCTGGCGAGGACTCTGAAACCTCGATGTTCCCTCCTTTATGTCGCGCGTCTCTCTTAAACCTGCGTCTGTTTCTCGCGCTTTTGTTGTTCTTCTTTTTTTTTCTCGTCGATTGAATGTCACATGTGCAGGAGGAGAAAGAAAAAAAGTATATCTCTATGCAACCAATTCTCTTCTCATTGTGACTGCACAGTTCCTCGATACACTCGCTTTACGTTATACACGCGTACTCATCAAACGCATTTCATTCGTTGTTCTTGTCGTCGTGACAGAAGAGAGAACAGAAGCGTTGAACTACTATTCAACACAAATCACGCATACAATTGCAGGAACAGAAAGGCGTTTTCGGGGGAAAAAAAGTGTATCTCTAAACCTCATAAATTACACGCGCGGGAAGCGCAACAGAACACCACCCCACGAAAGAACTCCCATCGCGATATTTTACCTCAAAAATGTCCATCATCTACCACGGCATAAAACGCGCGCCGAAAATGGGATACCTCGCGATGCAAAAGAAACTTTTGATGCAGGAAATGGTTCGAAAATCATCCTTCGGAACGAGTTCGTTACGAACAGAGACGAACGCATTCGAGGAAACATTTTTCATCCCACGCGAGAACTGGGCGACGGTAGAACCGGAAACGATGTCCAACGCGATCCCTGCAATTGCCTCGTGCATCGTCGACGGGCAGTTCGCGTTGTCGGCGAAGAAAGAGTACAAAACCTTCCCGGATCCGATGGATAAAAACGAGGATTCGTTCCTCTTGGTACCGGAGATAACGAGAGAAGAGTTGGGACATTTTCTACAGTCGAGAGTCGCAAAGACGCCGAAATCAGGCGCACACAACGCGTTTAAACATCCAGAAAGGTATTTGAAATATGGAGATGTTACTATGAAGCTAGCAGAGGCGTTGAGAGATGCATCGAACGTGACGTATTTTGCGAAATTGATACAACGCGTCGCTCCGAAATCGTACGCTCAAGCCGAGGCGGAAGTCGTGGTGACGAGGAAGTTTTTGGAGAATTTTACCGGGGATAACGTGAGGTTTTTGTCGAGAGGGTTTTCCGTGCCTGGAGACCACACGGGCCAGACGAGTTTCGGGTACCGATGGCCGTACGGGAAGGTGTGCATTATCACGCCGTTTAACTTTCCGTTGGAAATTCCCGTGTTGCAATTGTTAGGCGCTTTGTACATGGGCAATCGAGTGTTGTTACACGTCGATTCGAGAGTGTCGATCGTCATGGAACAGTTTTTACGATTAATGCACGCGTGCGGGATGCCCACTGAAGACGTGGATTTGATTCATTGCGACGGGCAAATCATGGGAGAGTTACTCGAACAGTTGCAACCTCGGATGACGCTGTTCACCGGATCGCAAGGCGTCGCCGAACGATTAGCGTTGCAGTTGAAAGGGAGAGTCAAGTTGGAAGACGCCGGCTTTGATTGGAAGATTTTAGGTCCGGACGCGAAGGAAGAGGAGTTGCCGTTTACCGCGTACCAGTGCGACCAAGACGCGTACGCGTGTTCCGGACAAAAATGCTCCGCGCAGTCGATTTTGTTCGCGCACGCGAACTGGATGCGATTGGGCGTCTGCGACGCCATGGCGTCGTTGGCGAAGAAGAGAAACTTAACGGATTTAACCGTCGGACCGGTGTTGACGAAAACAACCGAGCAAATGTTGACGCACGTGAGACAAATTTTATCGCAAATCGAAGGGTCCAAAGTCTTATTCGGCGGAAAAGAGTTGCAAAATCACAACATTCCGGAACGGTACGGCGCGATCGAACCGACCGCGGTGTTCGTACCTCTGAAAGAAATGTTGAAAACCAGAGACAACTTCGAGTTGGTCACGACGGAAATCTTTGGTCCGTTCCAAATCGTCGTCGAATACGACGATTCAACCTTACCAGACGTGTTAAAAGCCATGGAAAAGATGGAAAATCATTTAACCGCGGCCATCGTGAGCAACGACGTCGATTTCCGAAGAAAAGTGTTATCGGAAACCGTCAACGGCACCACCTACGTCGGGAACCGAGCGCGAACGACGGGTGCGCCGCAAAACCACTGGTTTGGCCCGGCTGGTGACCCTCGCGCCGGTGGAATCGGCACAAAAGAAGCCATACAGTTGGTCTGGTCGTCGCACCGAGAAGTCATCGTCGACGATAACGAGAGCAGCAAAAAGAACTGGACGCAACCGGCGCAATCGTAAAGAGAAAACAAATAGAATACACCATAGAAGTCACACAACATACACGCATACAAAAAAAAAAGAGAATGTACGATGATTGAATTCAAGTCCGCCTCCTTAACCACTCGGACATCGTAGCTAATAATAGATGTATCGCTACGAACAGGATTTGAACCTGCGCGGGCATTGCCCAGCGGATGTCGCAAAATTCGCTCTTACTTTTCTCCTTGCAAAACAGTGCTGTTAGGGTTTAGTACTCATAATAAAAAACTCATAATTTAGGGTTTTGAAGCGGTCTTTCTTTTCCTCCTCTTCTCGTTTTTCCTCAGAAACACAAACGCAACGAATACGAATACAAATGACCGCGACCGAACCATCGACGACTTCAAAACCGCCCACAAAACACGACGTCGAGGTCAACTGGGAAGACCAACAGCGCATATGCGCGTTCGGCCGCTTAAACAACCGCACGCACGAGTTACGCGCGATGATTGCTTCCCGAGAGGTACGAACACATTTCTTCTTTTCCCCGCACGACGAGTAAAACGTTGACTTTTCTCTTAAACAGAAACAATTGGAGGACACCGAAGAAGCGGAATCCGAAATCACCTTCGCAGACGACGACTCAAAATGTGATCTCGTCTTAGGCGAGTGCTTTTTCGAAACCGAGAAATTAAAAGCCGAGGAAATGTTGCAAACTAAGATCGAAAATGAGACGAAATCAATCGAAGAGAACAAGGAGGAATTGACGAGCGTCGAGCGAGCGATGGAACAATTGAAAGGACACTTATACGGGAAGTTTGGCTCGAGCATCAACTTAGAGGAATAATAAATACTATAATAATAGCGGTATAGCAGAGAAAGAGAGAGGGAGAGAATGCGCGCGCATCTTCATAGTCGAGCGTGATGTACATTTGATATACAATTAAAAGCATCTAGTCCTCTGTCGCTTCGTGTCCCGAACGCTGCTGCTGCTCGGAGAAAAACGCGCGCGAGCACTCTTTTTTGCACGTCTCGTCTCTCAAACGCTCGTAGTCTTTCATTTTCTGTTCGTTCGCGTGGAATTTTAACGACGTGGAGTGGTAATACGCGTCCGCGCACGCCCGTTCGCAGGCGTTTTCGGACGCGTTTGATTCTAAAATCGGGGAGGAGCGACAGACGCGATTTGAAGTTTTCGTGTCGTCGTTTTCGAATTCCACGCACACGTCCACGCATTTCACGGACAAGCTCGTCGATTCCGTCGTCCTGGTTCGATAACACGCGCTTTCTGGATCATCTGTTGCGTCGTTTTCGGTTTCGTTCATGGCGTTTAAACGCACGTTTTGTGATGATGATGATGATGATTCGATGGTTTTGAAAGTGAGGAAAGAAAAGATGAGAAAAATCCTCGAAAGCGTTCGACGACGCGAACGACTGATGTCGAAAGCAGTTTTGCACCACATCTCTGATCGTTTTGCGATGACGACGACGACGATAACAAAGTGAGTTTTAAAGTGGTGGTGGTGGTCGAATGCTACGCATTTTTAAAAGTATCGTCATCGCGTAGTATCGTTACGTTTTCTTCTCGATCTCGATTATCTCGTCAAAGTCTCACATCCTTCGCATCCGCCTCGCGCCCGTGGCGCCACCGGCGACCGCTCCCGCCGACGCCGGTCCAACTGCACTGCTCTCCTTCGCGAGTCCAATGACATCCAACGCGGAGGCGAAAGAGGAGGACATTTTCTTCGTCTTCTCGAACTGTTTCCCGCCTTCTCGCGTCGGGAACTTTTGGGACGTGAGCGCGGACTGTCGCTTTGCGCCTAAAGGCGTTTTCAACAGCCGGTCGAGCTCGTTCCGCAACGAAATCTCCCGTTTCGTCACGTTTCTAAGTTCGGCCTCTCGTTCCAGTTTCTTTTGCGTCAACTCTTTCTTCATTTTATGTTTCCCGTAGGATTCGAAATCCTCGATGACTTGGACGCCGTCTTCGTTATCGGAAAAGTGCATCACGTCCTGGTCGTCGGAATCGGAATTTTTGTCGAAATCGGAATCGTCGTCTGCGTCGAGACCGAGGTCCATGGCCTCGGCCGTTCTTTTCTTCCACGCTTTATCCGCGCGCTTCTTCTCGTTTTTGTGAACGATAGCGTCTAATCTTTTCGCCAATTGTACTCTCTTCGTCGCCTCGCGAACGGTTTCTTCCGCCACCGGAAACGGCGGTAATCGAAAGCCTCTCTCGCGACCCATGGCGGCGAGCATGGCGAGGTACCGCGAGCGTTCTTTTGGCGTGACTAAAGCTACGGAAACGCCCGATAGATTCGCGCGACCGGTTCGTCCGCATCTGTGCACGTAGGCGTCCGCTTGGCGAGGCACTTGGTAGTGCACGACCAACTCGACGCCTTTAATGTCTAAACCTCTCGCGGCGACATCCGTGGCGATTAGAGCGGACGCCTTATTACCTTTGAATCGGTCCAACGCTTTCAAGCGAGCGCGTTGTTGCATTCCAGCGTGTAAACCAACCGCGTTGACTTTCATGAGTTTTAAAAGCGCCGTTAAGCGGCGTAAGGATGAGATAGCGTTGACAAACACAATCGATGGTTTTCCGGCGTGCGCGGAGAGAAGGTATAAAGTCAACGCGTCGCGCTCGTCGTCCGTACACTCTAACGCAGATTCGTGCACTTTAGATGCCACTTTCGTTGTTGATGTTATCGCCGCTTTTGATGATGATTCATCGGGGTTGTTGTCTTTCTTCTTTTTCGTCACCGAGTCGCTCACGTCGCAAAGCTTGACGCGGCCGTAAAATGGAACCATTTTCATGAGATTACCCATCGTGTTCGTCGACGCTAACTCTTTCGGTGGTTCCAAGCGATACATGGTTTCATCGTTCCCGTTGTTGTTCTCGACGCCGCTGCCGCCGCCGCCGTCCTTCTTTTTACCGTTGTTCACTTTCTTGGACGACGCTTGCGGTTTCTTCCGATCGAGTTTGTATTTGACTTCATCCGGAACGGTAAGCGTCGCGGAAAAGACAAACGTCTGACGATCTCGCGCCATGATTCGATTATCCGCCGCTGGTTCATTTTCTTCATCATTTTTTTCTTCATTTTCTTCTTCTTCTTCTCCTTTCTTCGTTTTACTATCATTGCTAACTTTCGTCGCCGCCATCATCGGTTGTTTCCGTTTCGTCAACTTTGCGGACCGCGCGATCCTCCTCGTCTCTGGCGGTTCCGGAATCGATTTAATCACGCTCTCGAGCTCCTTAAAGTGACCTCTCTCTACCATCCTATCCGCCTCGTCTAGAGTCAAAAACGTCAACCGCTCCAAACTCGTCAAATGTTTCTCTCCGTCGCGAATCAACTCCCACAACCGCCCCGGCGTCGCGACGATAATCTCCGGCTGTTTCTTCAACACTCTCTCTTGTTTCTGCTTGGACATCCCTCCTACGATCGCCGCTATTTGAATGCCCGTGTATATCGCGACGTCAGCTAACATCTTCGCCACTTGCAACGCCAACTCTCTCGTCGGCGTCACTATCAACGCTCGCAAATGTTTCTTCCCTTTCCCCGGTTTCTCCTCGTCCGCGTATTCTTCGTACCATTTCTCTTCCTCTTTATCTTGCATCAACCGTTGTAAAATGGGCAAACCAAACGCCAACGTTTTCCCGCTCCCGGTTTCCGCCGCGCCGACGATATCCATCCTTCCTTTAATCGCCGGGTGCAAAACTTTCTCTTGAATCGGCGTCGGCGAAGTAAACCGAAGCTTCCGAATAGCTTTGAGCAGGAGCGGGTGCAAATCGTACTGCGCCCACGCGGCGACGTCTTCTTCATCGCCTAACAAATCGTCGTCCTCGTTTTCATAGTCACTACCACCACCACCCGCCGTTTCACCGTCGCCACGTTTTACCTCGTCCTTTTCATTCCTCTTCCTCTTCTTCGCCTCTTCCACCTTCTCCTTCCACCGTTTCTTGCGCTTCAATATTCTCGCCTCTTTCGCGTTCGACGCCTTTGATTTTGTCGCTTCCTTCTTTTCTTTTCCATCTTCTTTTTCTTTTTCATTTTCTTTTTCTCGGACGGTGATGCTGCAGTCGTCGTTGTTGTCGTTTTTGCTCGCGCTCTTCTTCGCTGTCTTATTCTTCGTCTTCTTCGTCTTCGCGTCGTCTTTCTCTCCTTCTTTCTCGGTTGAAAGCACTTCGAGACTCACGAATCCTTCCTCGGAACTTCCGACTAAAAATTGCGAGTTTACGTCGATCGTGCGCCAATTGTTGCACTCAGTGTTACCCTCGTCCTTTTCCCCGACCGCTCTGGAGGCGTAGAGTGCTCTCAATCGTTTCAATTCTTCGTCTTTCTCTTCGTCGTAACGGAAGCTTTTCGTTTGCTTTTCTTCGATGCATTCGCCGCCGGATGCGCTCGACGACTCTCGCGCGGCTGCTGCTTTCAAAGCTTTCCTCGCTTTGGAACCGACTTTAAAGGAGGGTTTCTTTTTACTCGAGTTGTTGTTGCTCTTCATCTTTTCGTCGCACTTTTGGTGGCAAACGCAGTGCTCTCTTCTCGTCGTCGTCGTCGCAAAGTATCGCGCGCGTGCGAAAGTGAAGAAGACGAGAGAGAGAGAAGATTTTAGGGGGGTGTATTTTAGGGTTTCAGATGTATGAGATGAACAACGGAGCGAAGAGTCGATGATGATGATGATATGTGATTAGTATTCATTTCGAGAAGACACTCGTTCCCTAGGTACTACTATTCGTTATTGCTCCCTTCTTTTCTTTTTCGAAAGGATCGTTACGTTCCAATTTTTTCAATCCGCTATTATATTATAACGAAACCAACGGCCCGTCCCAGGGATTGCTAGATCCTCCTTCTCCTCCTCCTCCTCCTTTTGTACCGTAGCGTTCGAACGTGCCGAGGGGTACATCTGGTGGTTGCCGGTTGGAGGAAGATTTTTGGTACCGTGCTGCCGCTGTTATCGTCGCTTCTTGAGCGTTGTTGTTATTCGACGATGATCCTCCGACGTTGACGATGACTTTTTCCACGTGGCTCCGAATCGCCAAGCAGGCGCTCGCGATAGGCGCGTCGCCGCCGCGAGGGTGTTTCACCGTTTTGATGCACTTGCCGCTCGCGCGATCCCACAGACGGCAGGTGCCGTCTTCCGAGGTGGAGAGCAAATGGTGCCCGTTCGACGTGCAGTGTAAAGAGACGATGGCGCGGTCGTGGCCGCGGTAGGTCGTGAACGATTCGTTTTTGTTCTTCCTTCTCCTTCGTTTTCTATTGTTGTTGTTGCCCTTTTCTTTATCGTCTTCTTCTTCTTTAACTTCTTCTCCTCCTCGGTCGTCGTCGTCTGAATCGTCGCTTTCGACGTCGTGTAAATGTCCTCCGCCTCTTCCTCCTCCCCCTCCCATTTCCACCACCGGCGCTCCGTTGATGTTCATCTCGTAAATCTCCCCGTCGCAACTTCCTACGAATATGCATCGATCTTCTCCGTCCATGCATATCGCCGTCAACGCTTTCGGCAAACCAAACGTCGCTAAACACTCGCTCCCGGTTCCGTGCGTCATCGAAAACACTCTCGCGGTTCGATCGATTGAACAACTCGCGACTAAATCCGCCCCAGCTCCTGCGCTTTTCGAACAACACACGTCCGTCACTTGAAGCTGGTGACTGGTCCAACTCTTCATCGGTTCCAACGATGAAGACGACGTAAACGACGAAGACGCATTAATGTTATTCAAAGTATCGTTGTTCTTCAACGCTTCGCAAACGCTCCACGCGCTCACCGCGGTATCTTCCGAGCACGTGATTAAACTCGACCCGTCGCTGGTAAACTGCATCTTCACGATCCGTTTAAAATGTGCCGTAAATTTCCCTCGCATTTTCCCCGTCGTTCGTTCATACATCGACACGTCCCCGGATTCAAATCCAACCGCTACCAAACTGCCACAGGTGCTCGAGCACACGCTCGTCGGTTTTTCGTTGAACAAGAACCGTTTTATCTTCTGATCTTTAACACTTATTGATCCTCCTTTCCCTCCTGGACAGTCGTAAACGTCTAACGCGTTCTTTTCCCGCACAATTTGGAACAGAAATCGCGTCCCGCACGGGTCCACCGAGCGAGGACTTTGGTGCGTTCCCGCGCAAGATTTCCAGCGGCGAACAACGTGGAAATGCGGTAAACTCAACGCGAGTAAAGACGAAGAGGATACATTTTCGGAGGATAAAGCGGAGGCGAGGATGATACACTCTTCCGTCGCGTCTTCTCCGTCGTGACGACGACCGCGCGTGCTCATATCTCTCGATACGAAGCGCGTGAGACGAGCGCTTTTTATGGCGGCTCAGACCAAAATGGACAGAAGGCGTTTCGTGTATTATTTAGGGTGTTCGCGCTACTGGCACTAAGGCGTTACTAAAACCTGGCGACGCGTTTCGGCACGACACCTACGGGCGCGCCGTTCCCTCTGTATAAAGTTCTCTCTCGTTTTCGTTCGTCTTCTTTCACTTCTTCTTCTCCCGCGACTTCTTCGTTTCGCCAGCGCTCGTATTCCGCGATTAAATTTTTCTCGATGGCGCCTTGTAAGTTTGCTAAAACCGCGTCGTTGATGGCGTTGACGACGTCGTCTAAACCCGGGACTAAAGCGACGAAGTCGTTCACGGACGCGTCGAGGGTCATGACCACGTCGCCTCGAACCGCTCTTTTCATATCGTCGTTTTTATCGTCCTCTCCGTGTTCCTCTTCCTCTTCGTCTCCTCCAACCTCTTCGTCTGAATCGTTCCTCCGCCTCTTTCGAAAGCTTCTCTCTTCGCCTAACTTCCCTTCCATTTTCAACGTCACCGTCTCGTCTAAATTGAATTCTTTCGGCATGCCTTCAAACTCGAGCTTTTTCGCGTTTATACTGATTGATTTATCCGTTCGATTTGGAATTAACGCGATCGTCGTTCTCACGACGACTTTGTTGCCCAGAAAATCGAACGGTAAAAGCTCCACCTTCCAGGTGTTTTCATCGATTCTTGTGCGTCTGTTTTCGTCCGGAAAAGTGACCGAAAGAATTCGAGATCCGTCCGAAACGTAACTCGCGAACGACTTTGCTTCGGTTTCATCTTTTTTCCAGTCTTTTAAAGGCATGCGGAGGGATTTTCGCGACGTCCACGAGCGGGACACATCGCCGTAGATTTTCCCCGTTGGTCGTCTTACATGTCTCCGTCGACTTTTCGCACTCGTCGAGAAACAACGACAACAACCCACAAAACCGCTACTATTACTCAATATACCAACGCTGCTACTACTGCTGCTCATTGTGTTCCGTCTGAAAGGAGAGAAGATGCGATAAAAACAGATGTAAAAGAGAGACGAGAGGTGAGAAATTCTGAAGCGTTTTTCTCTCACGTGTCTACTCAAAAGGAGGAAAAGGAGGAAGATGTCGAGACGACGAGACGCGCGAGGGAAACAGTCTCATCTCTCTCTTTATTCTCTCTCTCTCTCTCACGTGGTGTACAGAGTTTGCGTTTTGTGGAAGTGGTGTTGTTTTCTTCTTCGTACGAGGAGTATAGTATTGCTTTATTATTCATTAAAATAAAACGCTCACGGAGTCTACATCTTTAGTACGTTTTGATCCCGTATTGGTTCCGCGATCTCTTCTCGTCTCTCTTATGTCGCGTCGTCATCAAAAAGCTTCTTCTTTTCTGCTGCTTCTAATAGTATTATTAGTATTATTATTTATTACTTATATTATTTCCCGATGCTCTGGTAATACAAGTCGATGTACTCGAGCGCGGGTTTATTCCAGGTCCAATCTTGTCGCATGACTCTCGCTTGTAAAGAGCGAAACCATTTCGTGTCGTTCCAAAACGCGTCGATGCATCTATCCAAAGCGTAGTCTAAATCACCCTCCGAGGTACCTTCGAAGGAGAAGCCGTTGGTACAGTCGCCGTTTTCGCCGTCGAGTTCCCAGTTCGTGCTTGCGTTGATTTCCCACGCCGCTCTGGCTTTGTCCGTGTCGACGTCAAAGACGGTGTCTCGTAAACCGCCTGTGGCGCGAACGCACGGGACGGTGCCGTACCGCATGGCGGTCATTTGGGTCAAGCCGCACGGTTCAAACATAGACGGGACGACGATGACGTCGCAGCCAGCGTACATTAATCGCGAGAGCGTTTCGTCGAATGCGAAGAAGAATCCAGCGTCTTCGCCGCCGAGTTGCGCGCCTAAACCGTTGAAATCAGCTTGGACTTTCGGGTCCGGAGCGGAGCCGAGCAAGACGAATTGACCGCCTCTCGATAACGTGTGATGCGCGGCGTGTTTGATTAAATGGATGCCTTTTTGCGCGGTGAGACGCGAGATGACGCCGACGACTGGTTTATCGCCGTAACCGGTTAAGCCGAGTCGACTGCGCAATTCGTCTCGAGCTGCTTTTTTACCTTTGACGACGCTATCGGCGTCGTATTTCAACGGGATGAAGTTATCCGTCGCCGGGTTCCAAATTTCCGGGTCGATGCCGTTTCTCACGCCGTGGAATTTGTGGAGGTTTCCAGATACCGCCGGGTGGCCGGAGACTTCGCCGGCGTAGGACGGGGACACCGTCGTGGTCATTTGCGAGTGGAACGCGGCTTCGCCTAATTTCGCTTGGCCGTAGTTCATGTTGTGAATGGTAAACGCCACTTTCGGCTTCCATAAGCCGTTGTGGTGGTAATTCTTCCAGTGCGCTCGCGCGACTTCCGCGGTGGACCAATCGTGGCAATGCAAAATGTCCGGTTGTCTTCCAGTTTTCAACAAAAATTCCAACGCGGCGTTGCAGAAAAAGTTAAATCTGCTGGCGTCGTCGTTCCACCCGTACACGGCGTCGCGCGCAAACATCCCGTTGCTCGGTTCCACGAAAAACACCATCACGCCTTCGACGCGACATTTCGTGACGGTGATCCCACACCCTCCGAAATCAAAATTTGTTTCAAACTCCCTCGCGCCTAATAAAGGACTCGAGTTGAAGAAGGAATACATCGGCAAAATGATTTCCACGTGGTGTCCAAAATCCGAAATCGCTCTCGATAAACTGGTCACCACGTCCGCTAAACCGCCAACTTTTGCAATAGGGGCCATTTCGACCGCGATGTTGATGATGTGCAATGGCGGCGCTTTTTCCGTTGACCCGTTGGTCGGTAAATGGTAATCTTTGCCACCTCTGTTGTCGTATTGCGCGCCTTCGCCGACGCCGGAGGAGAAGACGAAATCACACATCCAAGCGTCGCTCGGAACGTCGATTTCAATCGTATAAAATGGATCAGTTTCTGGGTTTACCGGTTTGTGCATCTTTAACGGTTCGGGTAAGTTATTTGCGTGTTTCCATCGGTTGAAACCGCCAGTTAAGTAAACATCTTCCGCGAACGATAAGTTGGTGTTGTTCTTGTTGTATCTCACCGTGCACTTTT
>JACLAB010004189.1_pt1 | contig 17293 bp, 33 predicted proteins | sample 8027921 | NCBI WGS metagenome assembly JACLAB01 (sample SAMN15725117, study PRJNA655200) | protist metagenome | isolation source: fluorescence activated cell sorting (FACS) single amplified genomes of... | place: USA: West Boothbay Harbor, Gulf of Maine | collected 2000-07-19 | reverse complement strand
AAAGTCTAGCATTAAGTAATTCAAATTCTGTTTGTAGTGCAACACCTGAAGCTATATTTGATTTAGTAGTTCTTACTGCCCCTGTGTGTGCTATTCTATTTATAGATTCTACTTTGTTATTAATTGAATCCATTATTGATTGTAAGCTAGAACCAGATGGTTGTAGTAAATAAGGTTTTAGATTAGGCTCCATTTCGTCAGGCATTTCAATCACTGCACCAGCACCAGCACTTGCATTAACGCTAGGAGTTTTAACTAATGATGGGTGGTTTGTTAATCTAATTAACTGTTCCATTTCAGAGTATTCATTGTAAATAGATTTTTGAAGATCAGCTATATCAGTTAAATCAGATTGACCAATTCCTCTTTTGTGAGATTTAGAATTGTATAAAATAACTGCTGGTATTTTGCCAATCATGTTAGGTACAGTATCTATTAATCTAGGCTCTGAATCTTTAGGGAGATATAATGTGTCAATCCTATCAGGATACCATATTCTTAAATATTGACCATTATCTCTATCAACTTCTTCTCTTATTTTTAAATAATTTAATTCGTACTTACCATTTGGTTGTCTTTCAAAATTCCAATCTAAAACATTTTCTGGTGTGACGATTGATAAGTAAGGTCTTATTTCTTGTTGTATTTCATCTGCTTTAGTTTCTGTTTGGATATTTGGTTTATCTAACATCATAAAACAATGACCATAAATAGAAGCATAATTTTGTGCTTGTTTAACAACAGAGTTTAAATTGTTACCCTCTAGGTCAGCGTCTTTCAAGAATGATTCTAAACTTGCTTCATCTTCCATAGAACCAAAATCTCTACTTGGTCTAACTCTAAATAAAAATGATGAATAGATTTGAATAATATTTTTACAATGATTATCACAAGGTGTGTTTGCAAGTCTTTGATTAAACTCGTTATCTAGTTCAAGATTATATCTTGATAGATATTGACCTATCATATAATCATAACCACCATTATAAGACCTAATATAGTATTCCCAATTATTAATTGTTTCTGCGTAATCTTTGTGTGTTTCTATTGCTTGATCTCTAGTGTATGCCATAACTATTTAATTGCCCATCTTGTTGGTCGAGAAAACTGTGCCTGTGTAGTAAGTGGTTTTAAAAAATCTATCATGTAACCTATTGCGTCATTCATGTGATCAAAACCATCTTCCTTATCAGGAATATTAGTATTCTCCTTGTATATTTGTCTTTGTAATCCTTTTACAATAGTTTTGCAAGTTTTGGAAACAAAAATATGCCTATTCCCATTAGAATCTTTAAGTTTGCCATTAACAGCATTTATCCTATCTCTAACTGCTGGGTGTTTTAATTTACATTTAACTTTGAAACCAGCATTTTGTAAGATACTTAAATCAGTCTTTCCACCAGCAGAAGTCTTTCGTTGTCTTGAAGCTGGGTCTGGGTAGATAAATATTGGTATTCTAGTTCCATATCTATTTCTTATTTCCTCTACCATTTCGTCTGTATTTGAAGAATAGATTATTACCTCATCAAGAAAAAATATTTTATCTTTTTCTATTTGCCCTACACAAGCTGACATAGGGTCTACGTTAAAGTCCATGCCAATATGTAAAGGTTTAGTCCAATCTATTTGTTTATCAACTACACTTTCGACAGGGTGGAAATTATAATAAACACTACCAGCATAGTTCTCAAATGTACCCTCAAATTCTTGTCTGAATGTTCTTATATCAATATCTTGTTTAGCCTGTTCTATTTCATGTTCAGAAACCATACCACCTTGTAGAGTTGTATATTGAAAACTATCCCATTCTTTATCTTGATCTTGTCCTTTAAGATACATACGGTAAGACCAATTACCATAACCTTTTGGAGAACCACACATCAATACATCTCCCTCTGTGTCAGATACAGAAGCCCTTAATACTTCAGTCCATGCTTTTTCATCTATGTCAGCAAACTCATCTAATATTAAAAAGTCTAAACCTACACCCCTTAAACTATCGTAAGCGTCGCAACCTTTTAATGATATTTTACTGCCTGTCTTTTTAATTGTGATTGTCATATTGGATTCATTAATATCTTCTATCCAATTAAACTCTGCTAACATTTCTTTTAGTTTAGACCAAACAATCTCTTTAGCCATTTTGAATGTAGGTGCAACGTACCATATTTTTTTATTAACCCCTGTTGCATACTTCATCATTTCAGTAATACACAAATAAGTTTTACCAAACCTACGACCACTTACTAGAACTCTAAACCTTGATTTGCTTGATGATACTTTAAGCTGGGGTTTTGTCAGAGATATTTTCATTACAGAAATAAGTGATATAGAGTTTATCCTTATTTATTTTTTCTTCCATTTTAATTGTATATTCAATAGTTAATTTACTACCACCTATAACACATTCAGACCATGTATTAAACTTTACAGGAACTAATGATGTACTATTACAAAAGCCTGTGATTGCAGAGCAGATACTAAAGGCTAATACGTAGTGCATTATTGAAGTGGGTTTTTAGATGCTTCTTTTAATTCTTGAATTTCTAGCTTTAGAACTTCTATTTCTTTTTTTAGAATTTTAACATCAGTATTATCGTGAGCATGATCGTTATTATGACCATGTGTTTTAAGTTTCTCTTTTATAACTGCTATATCTGTACTGTTATCTGTTATTGCAAATCCATTAGTTTCAATGCCTGATAAATCTGGTGCAGTTTGATTAGATAGTTGCTCAATAGTAGATTCCATATTAGCAAACTTTGTAAAGCCAGCACCAATAGAAGCGATCAATCCTAGTACAACAACTATGTTAGTTAAATTGTCTTGTATTTTTTTAACCATTTTTTAACTCCTGTAATTCTAAAAGTAATATTCTTTTCTTATACTTTATTTCGTTTAATTTTTTAATCTTAATTTCCATTATATCATTAGCAGTATATTTTTTCAAATCAACATTTGCATATATAGACCTATTATCAAATATCTCTATCTGATTCAAATAAATGTCTTTTGGCTTGTAAAACTCTACATTATTATAAGCTGTAAGTGAAGCTTGATCGTTTTGCATAGCGTCTAATTTAATAATGTTTTTTATAGTTAAGTTCTTTGCACTATCTTTTACTTGTGCGTCTACCTTTGCCATAATCTTGTCTATTTTAGGTTTCTTGCTTTTCTTACTTGCTACTTTTGTTTTAACTTCTTTTTTAGGTGCTTCTTGTGTAGTTTCCTTTGCTGCTTCTTCAATAACTTCTTCTTCTTTAGTTTCTTCTGGCATTTCCTCTTTAGCTTCTTTAATAATTTCTTCAGTTATAATTTCTTCCTCTGGTTTTTCTTCTACAATTTCTTCTACAACTTCTGGCTTTTCTTCCATTATTTCAGGCTCTTTTTTAGGCATAGATATTATCTCTATAAGTTCTTCAATCTCTAATTCTTCTTCCATTGGTGGTGCTTGTACTATTTTAAATTCTTCTTCAAACTTAAATTCTTGTTTAAATTCTACTTCTTGAAATATCTCCTCTTGCAACTCCTCGAATATGTTTTCTATTTCCTCTATAAGTTCGTTAGATAAAACTTCATTATCATAAGTCATAGTTACAATAATATTATCTACATTTGCCCCACCTAGATTAGATGGTGCGTTAGCGTCAGTTCCAGCAATATTAAGATTACCTAAATTAGAATCTACTCCATTGTATGTAAGTGAATCTGTAAAGTTAGCACCATTGATATTAGTTACATCAGTTCTAATCTTTGTACTTGTGGCTAATACATTACCATCTGAATCTTTGATCTTTAATGTAACTGTAAATGAATCTGCATTACCTCTACCACCCCAACAACCAGCAACACCACATTCTCCATTCTGTACTTCTACTGTGCTATTTAATGTAATACCATTATCTAACATAGCTTGTGAAATAGTTTCTGTTGTTAAATTAAACTGTTGTTCTATTGAACCACTATCTCCAAACTCTAAATCATAATTACTAGCTACATTGTTTAATGTACAGCAATCGTTTAATACTTGGACATCTCCATTAGTAGTCCAGCCATTAGCATTTCCTGTTTCAAAATTATTATTAATGATTAGGTTATTTGTTGTTATTTCTTCTGCTGAAATTGTAAGGATTGACATCATCAACAAAACGATTGATACGATATACTGCATAAGCCATTACTCCTATAAAAATTATTAACCAAATCATTAATTCCTTACTGAATCTATAAAATTATAAACTCTGCCGAATTGTTTATCAATACTAATTAAATCTTGTTGTATCATATTAACTAAAATTTGTAATTCCATTAATGTAACTAACGTCCATGTTGCTAAACCCATTAAGATTGTACCTAATAAGCCTATCAACATTGTATTAGTTTTTCTCGTCATTTAGTGTGTAGTTCTAATTTTTTAGATTCAGCTTTGTTAATCTTTTTATCTATCTTTTCTCTTTTCTTAATTCGTTTAACGTAAGTTTCGTAATCAGGTCTTTCAAATTCATATCTATTCCAAATCTTTAATGCTTCTTTACCTATCTTGCCATCTACAGGACAGGGTGTACCAGCGTTAATCATTGCTTCAAATACTCTTTCATCTTGACACAATAAAGCCACACTTCCTACTTTCATACCAAAGTCATACAATACTTTTGCTAATTTAATTCTTTCACAGTTCATATCTCTATTAGTCTTTCCACCAGAGAAGCCTGTACCAAATGTCTGAATACCTACTGATACTCCTGTTGCACAAACGTCTTGCGATTGAGCAGAGAATGATGGTGCTGAAGCAGTATAAGGTGCTGATTTAACATTAGAATGATTAGTAGAGTTTGATGTAGTATTTGATGATGAACCTGATTGGTAGGTTGTACTAGATTCTGAAGTATATCCACCCTCGATAGATGTATTAGAGCCAGACGTATTTGTTTGTGTACTGTCAGGATATGCTGGTGGAATTAAACATAGCAAACAAAATAAGATAACCAATACTCCTGTAAAATAATAATTCATGCGTCCTATCTCCATGATCTAATACTCCAATAAGCTGGACTTAAATTCTTTTGACCTTTTACTTTTTTGAGAACTCCACCCATACGAGCCATGAAGCTACGTTTTCTTGCTGGGATATGTTTCTTAATAGACATAGACTTTGAGCCAAAATTTACTTTCTTGACTTTGCCTGTTGATTTGTTTTTTACAAATACTTTAAATTTTTTTACATCTCCCCTAGAGATTTTATTTAACTTAACTGTTCTGCCTTGATACTTTGCCATGAGGCATAAATATCACAAAACTATCTTTGAAAAAACCTTTTTCTCAACTCACGATAAAATTAATTTGTTTAAAGTTTTAACAACTTCTAATGCTTTGTTTAATTTTCTTAAACCTACATCTCTTTGTAGTTTAACTTGTTCACACTCTGCTCTAGCTTGATCTCTTTCTTGTCTTAATTTTAAAAATGTATTTTGCCCTATCTTATTTTCCTTGTCCACGATATTTGCCCTTTCCTTTTTGTCTACGTTTATTTTTATTCATTGTTGAAGTTATAGGTCGTCTGCCAATAGAAGTTCCTTTTTCAGTTCTAGTGTAAAGAACAACTGTTCCAAATACATTACCCTTTTTCTGTGACATTCTTGGCTTCTATGATTAATGGTAATGGCTCATTGTAAGTTGTTTGTTCAATCTTATCTCGTTGGTCTAAATGCTGTTTCCCTAACCATATCTGCATAACAACATTGCCACCTAATGCTTTCTCAAATTGAGCACGTCTTAAACTTATTTTGCCCATCTGACGACCCTTTTTTATAAGGTGGACATAATTACGCTGTAATGTCTTTGTGGAAACCCCAGAAAATTCTGCAATCTCGTCAAAAGTACAATGTAATTGCGCTAATTTCTTTATAGCCTCTGGGTCTACTTTTTTCAGTGGTCTTGCCATTATGTCCTTTTTACTTCCTAACACAATATACGATAGAATCTATAAATCCACCCCAAAAACCCTCTTTACCTTGATATTTTTGATTGTGATAACTTTTTTGAATATCAACATGAAAATGTTTTGAAAGTATATCAGCACGTCTAAAAAAGTTCTCCATGTTTCTATCTTTAGTAAATGAATATTCAAATACAAGTTTGTTAATATTGGCAAAATTGTGTTCAAAGTCAAATATCTCTAGTTCAGACCCCTCAATATCTAATTTGATTGCGTTTATGTCAGAATATGTCGATAATATGTCGTCAATTTTCTTACACTCTATTTCTACTGTTGGTAGCTTCTTCTTATAGTGTGTCATTAGAGAATGTCGCCAAGTATTAGGTGCAATAGTAAATTGATGTGTACCCCCATTTTGATTAATAGCATACTTAAAGCACTCTATTTGTGTGTTGTAAGTTGAATTAATTGTTGCAGCGTTCTTTTGTAATATTTGGTAATTTTCAGTTTCAGGCTCGTAACAATAAACTTTTTTACCTTTATTCTGTGCAACATATAAACCAAAGATACCAATATGAGCACCCCCATCAAGCCATACATCATCTTCACTTATACCAAAATTAATTTTCTTTTTTCTATAAGCCTGTTTATCTAATATTTCTTTCATGACGTTTTCGTCAGTTGTATTTTTTCTGTATATAAAATTATCTAGCATGTTTAATCCTATTAAGTTCTTCCTCTGCTGTTCCACAATCAATCATTTTTTCTCTGTAATAACAAATAACTGATATACGTTCATAAGGTTGTGTTGATTTAATTTCAGTATTACCATGTAATTCGTGAACGTCAAATAATGCTACATCACAAGTTCTAACGTCAACAGCTACACCATATTTAGGAATGACGGTATAACCACCCTCATAATTTCCTGTTTGTAATACTGCTAAATTTCCGAAACCCTCTTTTAGATCTCCTCTGTCATAATGTGAAGCTGTACGGAAATTCTTATTTACTGTTATCGTAGTAAAAACTGTATCGTGTATTCTAAAATCTTTGCTTGTTTTATCCCATTGTGCTTTTTGATTAGCCCATCTTTCTGGTAATGCTTCTTCAAACACTTTAGAAATACTTTGAATATAAGGTAAAGCGTTTTTATAAATATCAAAATTTTTTTCAGTAAAAGCTGTTTGTCTACAATAAGGTATTCTAGGGTATCTATCAGCGTAACCAATAATACTAGAATCTACGTTTTTTGATTTAGGAGAGTTAGACAAAGTTCCATCTCTTTTTAAAGGTACAAATCTATTACCACTTAATACTTTACCAACTACTGAACCATCTACAACATCTCCAACTTGAAAGTTATGATTACCACCAGCTTTACCACGATTGCTAGTCTTTCCTATTGCTTTTTTTAATACAGGATAAGCAAGTTTGATATGGTTGCTAGGAATACAGTTTTTTCTAAAAACTACTAAAGGCTCATTCTTTTCATTATAAACGATTGTGTCCTCATTAACTAAATGGTCTATGTGGCTTTCGTCTAAAAATGTACCCTCTAATTTTTTTATTTCTTCATCAGATAATTTAGGTTTGACGTGTATAGTTTTCATCTAGCTGTTTCGTCTTTGTAATTCTTAAATTCTCTTTCTACGATTGCAAATACTGTATCTGTTATATTATCTTTATTGTATTCCGATTCTAATTCTTTTACCATTGATCTAAATTTTTTTTCTGTTTCATCATTAAAAAATAGCTGTACCATTTTAACAGTAGAAATAGGTGCAGTTATATCTTCTGTATTAATATCAGCTATAATATCATTAGTAGGCTCAAAGATAGGAGAAGTATCTGTAAAATTTTCTATTTCATCAAACGTCAATCCTGTTAAATCAAGGTTAAAATCTTTATCTCTTAATATATTAATTTCGTTCTTCAAAAGTTCTTTTTCCCATTTTGAACCCTCTCCAGAACGATTATCCATAATACGATATGCCATAGCCTCGTTTTGATTAAAATCTTTCTTGACTATATATGCCTTAGTTCTGCCTAATTGTTTCAAGGCTTTCCATCTAGTATGACCAACAACAATTATATTTTCATTATCTACTACAATAGGTTGGTTGTTTCCGAACTCTTTAATTGAATCAGCTACTTTTTTTACTGATTCTATGGGTATTTCTCTAGGATTGTTTTTGTATGGAACAATTAGATTAATATCTATTTCTTCTAATTTCATAAATCTATTTTTATCATTGAAACTATTACACCGATAGGGAAAACATTACAATCTGAAAATTCTTCATCATTATCATCATAAGTACCAAAGGTATGTATAAACTTTTTACTCTTTTTGAAAATAAATGCAAATGTTGTTTTAGACGCTGGTTGCATATTAGCTAATCCCTCGAAACTTCTATGTCCAGCATCTCCAACAATATCTAACCATTTAATTTTGTATAAATTATACTTCTGTTTATTTACAATAATACTTGTGGATTTTTTCATTGTATTAATTGTATTTGGTGTTTCTCATCAAATATATCTATTTTATAATTTTTCCCATTTTTTTCAAACAATTCAAAATTTCCATCTTTACCATTATGAATATAACCTAGATTGACAAGTCTATCAATTAAATCTGGCATTTCATTATTATCATCTTCTATTTCCCATCTCCTTTGAGATAACCAAGTAGCAAAGTGAGGTATAAATTTAGTGTCCTCTATACCTTTTATTTGATTGTTGTATATTCTAGCAACATTTTCAATATCTAAATTAATAAAATTATTGAATTTTAACCAATATCCATAGGCTTTATATTTTGAACCTTTTTTTTTATGTAATAAACTCCAAAGTTTTTCAAAATCTTGTTCATATATATTATTATTAGGACTAGGACTAGGACTAGGTATAGGTGCTACGTTTTTGCTTGTAGCATTTTCACGTTTTGCTAGACCACCCTTTTTACCAGCTTCTGATCTCCTTTGATATTTATCTGTTAAATATGCGTGTTCTTGAACTAACCTTTTATGAGTAAAAGTAAAATCATCACCTTTTTTGCTAATCAAAAAAAATTCAGTTAAAACTTCCATAACTCTTAATTCACACTCTGGAGTTCTGCATTGGCAAATCCTCATTGCGTCTTTTTCTTTGAATGGTTTAGTGTTTTTAGTCCAAGCGAAACTTAATAGTCTAATATATATTCCTATCGCTTCGTTTGTTAAATGTACCGTTTCAGCAGTAAATGTATCTGTAAATAATTGCAGTGCATGAAATTTATTCGTTTCCTTTGTCATAAAATATATCTTCCTTTTCTAGTTGTTTGATTTTTTCGTTTGCTTCGTCTAACAATTCATGTTCTGTACCGAACAGAGCAATGAATACTTTCTTATTTAAGTGTACAGATTCATTTCCCATATTATGATGTTGTGGGCATAAAGGAATTGTATCTGTATGTGGTGGTCTTAATGATAAGCCTGTGTGTTTTCTTATGTGGTGTATTATAGGCTCACTAAATAAACCTCTTTTAGCACAAGCCATACAACCAATTTGTTTTAACTTATCAAATCTTTCTTTATCTTGTTTTTTCATTTGTTCATGTCGTCTGTGTCTGTTGCGATCTATAACTTCAAAATGTTCATCTTTTAGTTCAGTCATATTATCTACATATTGTTGGTACTCGTTTCTAATAGCTTCATCTTTTCCAAAAGTATCTTGATGTGCAAGTTCTTTGTTAAGTTTAAATTCAAGATAACTAATCGTCTGTAATTGAATCTTTAATTTTTTCACAGTGGTTTTCGATATTTTCTATCTCTTGTAAAATAGATTGAATATTATATTTGCTTCCTGTGTAATCTGAAAGTTCAACTAAACTACCAAGCCTTATCATTTTTAATAATCTTTTGAATGCTCTCCGAACGTGCATATCAGACATATCAGAAACCATAATCCAATCTTGTTTAGATTTAGAAAAATAATATTCCTCTGGCGTTGATTGTTGCGTTTCATCAGTTTTAGGAATATCTAAAAAATCTTCTCCACTCATAATAAAACTCCTTGATCTGTGTTAGCTTCTTTATAAGGCTTCCAATCAAAATCTACAAGCCTATATTTTTTGCCATTAAACTTACTTTTAAAAGATTCTTCAGTATAACTTTTAGCAGATTTTAATTTTTCGTAAGGTATAAACATATATTCTTTACCATGTGTAATACCTAAAGAAGTTTTCAGTCTTAATGCTTTTTTATAAATGTAATCTCTTACACTTACTTTACCTAACCAAACTTTATCTACTTGAACTTTGATCATTTGTTATCTCCATATCTTTAGTTAATAATAAAGGCTCTAATTCATTTTCATAAGTTAGTTTTTCAATTTTAGATAACGCCTTTTCTTTTTCAAGAATAGAAATATCTGCACCCTCTAAAACTTGGTAAGCATCGCCATCTTGAAAACTTGTTAAAGGAACTTTTAAGCTAACACAAAATTGTAAAAGTTTTTCTGATGATATTCCATTTTGCATATGCTCATACTTTTGTACTTGCTGAAATGAAACGCCTAATTTTTTTGCAACTTTAGTTTGTGTTAGTTTTTTTGCATAACGATGTGCAACTAGCATTGAAGCTATTTGTAATTTAACATTCATGATTTTCCTGTGAGTTGTGGGGAAAGGAATCGGTAAAAAACTTTCCCCATTTAACTAGAAAGGGAGTTAATGATAACTCATCTTTATTAATAACCGATTTGTACATTAAGGTCTATATATCTTATTACGAGTGTAGAAGCTGTCAAAAAACTTTGATGAAAAAGATGTTATTGCCGAAAAACGTCTTAATTGCTGAAAAGAAACAAGTTTGCTTTTTTCGTCAAATCAGTCATAGTCTTAGTATTAAGTCTATGTTAAATCGGTACTCGACTTTAATCGCATAAAAACTGATTCAGAGCCATTGACGGTAATTCTAAGTTTAGCCCTTGCACTAAGTCAGAGCATTAATCAATGGAGATCCTCAGAGAGTGTGTGTTCAGACCTACGATCTAGATTGTTAAAAATAGTTTCTACAACCTTTAGCAAGTTGTACTGATGATGTTAGCTAAATAATAAATACGAAAAACTAGGAAGGTAAAAATGAGTACATTTATACAAACATATATTGATGAAGATTTTTTTAAAGGTAAAAATCCAAAGTCAAAGGGTAGAATAATTCACGAAGCAAAAACTATGAAAGACGCTTCAAGAATAGTAGATAAAAAATATCCTAACATACCAAATAAGTTTTCTACTTTATCTTTATTAGAGTACGTAGATGGTAAAGCAGTTTAATTTAAAAGACGAAAGGGGAAATCATTTTTTCCCCTCTACCTTTTGTTGCGATTAGGTACTGATGATGTCAGCTACATTAAATAACTAGAAAAAGGAAACACGATGAAAAAAGGTATGGAAATACAAAGTATGTTAAAGCAGATCAATGATGATGTAAAACACAAAAGAGATTACCTTGTTGATTTGAATGGCATGAAAGTAAATACAAATGATTACGTTTATCCAAGTATAGAGGTTGATCATTTGACGACAGGAGAATATCAATTAACTGATACTTCTTTAGGTCATTTATGCAACAGATTAGAAATCGGTACAAGATATATTTCTAAATGTTTGCCTGTAAGTCAAGAACTTGTAACTCACAATCTTAACTTTTGGATTAACAAAAGTAAAAAGAAAGAGTTGATGTTAAGAACTTACGATATGGAACCTATCAACGAGGTTAGAGCAATAATGTCAAATCGTTACAAAAGAATTGATAATGATGTTGTTGCAAACTCTACTCTTGAAAAACTGATGGATATGAATGCAGAGTTGAAGTACGCTCACTACGACAGAGATACTTTAAACATTACTGCTGTTCTTCCAAAGTTAGAGGGAGAAGTTGTTGAGGGTGATCTTGTTCAAGGTGGTATCACGATTACAAACTCTGAAATAGGTGGTGGCTCTTTAATTGTTAAGCCATTCATTTACAGATTAGTTTGTACTAATGGTATGGTTGCACCTGAATATCTAAATCAGTTTTACGCAAAGCACGTTGGTAAAATGATTATTGATTTAGATGGAGATGAGCAATGGAAAACGATAGTTGATAAAATGGGTCAGCAGTTAGAACTTATCAGTAACCCTGAATTGTTTCAGGAAAATGTTGAAAAGTTAAAACAAGCGACTGAAGAAAAAATCAACTCACATCAAGTAGAAGTTCTTGCAAAAAAACATGGTCTTTCAGATGATGAGAGAGCAGGAGTTTTTGAAAGACTTAATCACTATGTAGGAGAAACTTTTGTTACTTCTAAATATGATGTTGCCAATGCGATTACGAATATTGCTAATGACGAAAGTAAGTCAGACGACAGAGCAAGATTCTTACAAGAACTTGGTGGCTTGGTTATTTTTTCAAATAATCCAATAAGTGCAAGAATATAAATCAATCAAAATGCTGTGTGTGACAGGCACAGCTAGAAAGGAAATATGAACAATTTGAAATGGCAATTAATATTTGGTGCAGTATTTGTTTTATTTACTGTATCACTTACTATGTTGGCTTTACATCAATGGGCTACACAAGGAGTTATATAATGAAAAAAACAAAAGTTGTATATGGTATTACATACGAATGGACGACTAAATATGGTATCACGTATTGGTGGAGGGTTAAATAATGCTCATATTCGGTAAAACTAAAAGCGATTGGAAAGCAATAGAACTTTATTACAGACGTGAATGGTTATGTTTTGTAGTAGGGTTTATTTTGGGAGTAATATTATGGTAGATGTAGTCATAGAAAAAAGGTTAGACTTCATTACTAGAATATCTAACAAAAGAAAATGGACATTCGGAGATAACAACCCTTATTTTGAGGAAGTGTTCACACACATGCCAAGAATAAAAGCTGTTAATTTGAATGAGTATAAAAAAAAGTTAAAGGAAAGGAAAAAAGATGAAAAAGATAGGCGTCTTTCTTATTTTGATTAGTCTTACTAATTGTGCCTATCGTCCTCTGGTTGATACTGCAGGACGTAGTGGTACTTTTGATAAGGCTAAAGCAGTTGAACTGACTAATGATCTTCAGCATTGTAAGACTATCGGAAAAGATAATACAAATTTTGTTAGCAACATTTTGTATTGGTCTGTTAGTCCTACGATGGATACCAAGTATGAAGCACTCGTTAGAAAGTGTTTAAATAATCGTGGACACTCCATATTAAATTAGAAAGGTTAATATGAACAAACAAGTAAAATACGATTATATGATTAAGGGTATGATTGACACTTTTAAGAAAAAAAAATGTTCCAAACTTTTTAATCAGATAATAGGTCTTGTGTTTAAAACCATAAGATTAGAAAGAAAGATTACTGCAGAAGCAGTAGTAGACGACAATAAAATATACTTTGGATCAATTTATGATTTATATAAATTTGAGAAAGGTATCAAACCAGACAGTTCTAAATTATGTGCTTTGCAATCATATTATAATTATGATGTAAAACCATTGTTTGAACGTCTTAACTAAGAAGGAAAACATGTACATAAAACATAAGTTAAAAAATGGTATCGAGTTAGACTTTGATGACCAAAACCACATTTATTATTGTAATGGGGAAAAGGTTGAAAGTGTAACAGGAATTTGTGGTAAGGGTATTCCTAAACCACAATTAGTTAATTGGTTAGTTTATACTCCGATCAGAGAGATAAAAGATTCAATTAATCATGTTATGGATAATGGTAAAACATTAGACAGAGTAAGCCTTGATAGAATCATAAATCAAGCTACAAATAAAACTGAAAGAGTGAAAGTAGACGCTGGTTTAGTTGGTAGTGTAGTTCATGGTTTAATTGAAGATTTTCTTCAAGGTAAAAAAATTCCTACCCAATCTGATCCAGCAGTTGTTAATTGTTGGAATCTATTTTTAGATTGGTGGAAAACCCAAGAATACGAGGTAGTTGAATTAGAGAAAAAGATTTTTTCTAAGAAACATAACTACGCTGGTACTCTTGATCTTGTCCTAAAGGATAAGGAAGGAAACCTTGTTTTAGCCGATATTAAAACAAGTAACCATATATCATTTGACTACACATTACAGTTAAATGCGTATAAGTATGCTTACGAGGAAGAAACAAAACGAAAAATTGCTAAAGGCTTAATTATAAGATTGCCTAAAAAAGATAGCAAGATTGAAGTTAAAGAACTTCCTTTAAGCAAAGAAATGTTTAATGCTTTTCTTGGTGCTAAATATATGATGTTAGCTATGGAAAGTAATAAACCTAAAAAACAAAAACAGAAACAATAAGGAAAAAACATGACACAAGCACAAGCACAAAGACTACCGTTTGCTGGATTAAGTTTAAAACTTTATTCAACAGGCAAAAAAGCACCAAGCATGGAATATCAAGCCTCATCAAACAAGGCTCAATTTCAATGTAGCTTAACTAAAAAGCTGTATGGAGTTTTTGAAATTTCAAATTGGCTTAACAGTCCTGAATTACAAGAATATGTAAGGTCTGGACACGTTTTGAAATGGGGTAGTAAAACACAACAAAACGAACCAAACAAATATAGCGATGGTATGGAACAAATTATTACTTGCTATATGGTTAAACCATTTAACAAAGCTGGTTTTAACCCTCAACCGATTGCGACACCTATGCAACAAGTTAATCAAGGTGTTCAATTAGCTGATGATAAGTTACCACAGAGTGAAGTTGATTGGGCTAAAGAACTGCCTACTGACTTTAATCCTGATATGTACGAGCAAGAATTAGGTTAATGTCAGACCAACCTAAGTACATAGAACTAAGACCAAAAATTTTTAACCCTGATACTATATTAGTATATTTAGATAAGGTAGATAAGCAATTTGCTAATGCTGAAATTGAATATAGTAATTTCAAAGATCAGGTACAAGAAGTTTTTGATTATGTTGTTAGTGAAAGAATGGATAATGAAAAAATATCTGTTTCTTTAGCTAAAGTTAAAGCAAGTAATGATGACAGATATAAAAAAGTCAAAGTTGATTTTTCTAAATCTCACAAAATGTATTTGTATTATAAAATACAATCCAAGTTGGCTCATTCATATTGCGAAAACTTAAAGCAACAATCTATTAATATCATCGCAACAGAAAAGTTGATGAAATAGATAAATGAATTTTACTAGCATTTATCTCTGTTAGTAAATAGAACTATGAGCGAGAGTGAATAGTTTGGCTAGGGTGGTTTCTTAATCTGGTTTGGAACTGCCCTAGTTTCTCGTCACATCTAAATACTTCAAACTTGTCCTAGAAGTAATTTTTATTTCCCTATAATGATAATCAATTAATTCCACATCATCATGTGCTGTCAAATCTTGAATCGTTTTTAATAATTTAGGTTTAGCTGGAACAGTATCTATAAATTTTAAAGCAACATAATGCCCATAAGGATTGTACTTACTTTCAATCTGAAACTCTGCGTCTATGATTACTGCGTCTATCATTAAGACATCTTACTACTTCTTACGCATAATGTCAGCACCCTTTAATCCATAAATTGCAGATACGACACCAATAAAAATTGCTTGATACCAATAAGGTAGCTGATTAAAATACTCAAAAAATAAATCTAGTTTATTACGTATGTCCACATCGTCAGTGAAAATAGAATAACCCAATATAAGAATAGGAATGGATATAAGAATGAGGACAAATTCATCTTTGTAACCATTATCATTACTCTCAATAATTTTCGCTTTATATTCAATTTCGCCTTTGCTCATTTTCTCTGCATGAAGCATTTGTGCGTCTGAAAGTAATTGTTTAGTTCGTTGTTTATTTTGGTATAGCTTCGCCCCTGTCTTTACACCCAAAGATAATAAATTCAACCACATATTATTCTTTCTCCAATAATTCTATTTGCATATCAATAACATGCTTTGCTTTTTTTAAATCTTTAATCTGATCTTTTTTATCTTTCCATTTTTTATCATACCTTGAAACATATTTAATGACGTGAGTTTGACAGGCGTTTAAATCATTAGCCATACAATACTCCAAAGGCTGAATTTTAAGCGTCTTATAGTGGTTTCCTGATACCTGATCAGAAAAAGCAGAGTTTGTTGTCTGCGTGGCTCTATGGCTCTTTAAAAGGGTCTTTTTTAGTGTATTTGAACTCATACTATCTCTCCTATCCAATCTCCTTTGGCATTTAGCACCATCGGTAGTAATCTTGGTACACCATTTAAAATTATACCACAACCTAAAATGAATCTAGTTTTAAAGTTCTTGGCATAAGCAAACGCCATTGATTTTTGATTAATTAAACAACCTACATTCATTCCGAAAAATAGATTGTCAGGATTTGCCCACCAAGAAATTACAAACTTAGTATGATAATGACCTTGAACACAACTCATACCCATTGCTTGACTTGTCTTTAATACATCTGCACTACGACCATGTGTAAAAAAACATCTTTGTCCATTTGACATTGTTAAAGTTAAATCATCTACCCATTTCCATTTTTTAGTTCCTAGAAAATCTCCATAATCTTTTAAAAATTCTTTACTCATTCCATATTTTAATGCACGTCTATAAACCAGACTAGAGTGATTACTATCTACTTCTGTAACATCAGGAAATATATTTTCTAATTCTTTCACATATTTTCTAGCTTCAGTTAGTTCTTGTCCAGCAGAATATAAATCAGGGTTGCTGTCGTGCATTGAGATCGCATGAAAGTCCAAACTATCTCCAATATTAATTATTCGATCTGGCTTAAATTGTTTTTTAATTTCTGCTAAAAAATTTATGCTGTCCTTATGATGATAAGGAATGTGCATATCAGAAATGACAAGGATTCTTTTATTCTTCATACAAGTATAGCTTGTACCTTATTTTGATAATAATGTAAATATCACATAACCCATTGCACTAATCAATGAGCCTGTAGAGATTAGTAAAATTTTCTCTAATCGTTTTACTCTTTCTTCTATTGAATTAATTTTATCGTGAGTTAATTTCTGCATGATACGACATAGCTTTTCGTGAGATTCTATTTTCTGTAATGCGTTTTGTTTAGCCATTACTTTTTCTTTCTAGGTTTATATTTTTTAATAGCTTGTGAAATAAACATATTTTTTACTAAACTAACGCCACTACCGAATCTACGATCTGCTTTAGCTTTTGCACTTTTATATGCTTTAGATTTTTTACTAAAGGGTTTTGGCTTTCCTAATTTCTTTGGTCGTGTTTTATCCCAGACGGCTTTTTTTCTCATTACTTTTTCTTTTTCTTTTTACTCATTTTGTTTTTCTTTTTAGGTGGTCGTCCTTTTTTAG
>JACLAB010016771.1_pt1 | contig 17295 bp, 3 predicted proteins | sample 8027921 | NCBI WGS metagenome assembly JACLAB01 (sample SAMN15725117, study PRJNA655200) | protist metagenome | isolation source: fluorescence activated cell sorting (FACS) single amplified genomes of... | place: USA: West Boothbay Harbor, Gulf of Maine | collected 2000-07-19 | reverse complement strand
GGGCGCATCGTCGCCGGGCGGGAGGGGAGACGCACGTGAATGGCCACGAAGAAAAGGCCACCCTGGTAAGGCGAGTCCGAAGGTCCGATGATGGTGGCGTCCCAGTGGAAAATGTCATCGTCCGCCCTCGGCCCGGCGCTGCAGGACGTCGGGGGATCCTTTTGGAGATCCTGTTGCGGGTGGGGATCACACGGGGGGTCGTGGTCAGTCGGTTCGCTCGGTCGTGGCCCCGCGGCGACGGTCGCGGTGAGGTCCGCGGGGCGTTTCCGAGGCGCCTCGAAACGCGGCACGCCTCGCCACGCCTCGCCATCGCTCCGTTTCGCGCGACGCGCGGACTGCCCGGAAAACCGCCGCGGCGTGCGACTCGGGCGCGATCGAGGCGAGCGCCGAGGCGCACGGCGTGCACACGCACCTGGAGCTCCTTGGTGATGCGCTTCGAAGCCATCGCGGGCGTTCGTCCGTCGCTCGGGCGCGCACCAGTGTATGCAACCCCGTTCGGGTCTCCTCCTCTCGAGTCTCTTTCGGTTGGCGCGGCTCGAAGAAGCGTCGAAAAAATCGTCGGCGAAGGGGAGGCGTGCGCGACACGTCAGGCGGCTTCGCGCGACGAGATTTGCGCGCGTTTCCAGTCACAGAAAAAGTGCGGTCAAAAAGCGCGTCAGCTTCGAACCGTCGTCGCGAAATGCTTCGCAAAACTTCCGCCGCCGGCGCTGGTGCCCCACTCTCCCCCGCGGGCTTCCCATCAAAGGAAGAGACCCGTCGATCGAGTGACACCCCCCGCGCTCGCTCGCAAGCTTTCTCGAGACCGTCTCCGGATCCACCCATAACGCACGACGCCATGCCTCGTTCCACCGCCGCCACCCTGCTGGTGGCCCTCGCGATCTGCATCGCCGCCGCCGGCGTTTCGGCGCAGCACCACGAGCTGCACGGCTCGGGGACCACCAACCCCAGCAAGTTCTTCTGGAAGGTCATGGACCTGATGGAGGAGCGCTCGCGCACGCCCGTCACCATGACCTACCGCGCCGTCGGTACGTCTCGAACGCGCGCCCGCGAGCCCGTCGTGTCCGAGACGCGTCGCGTCACTTTCCCCCCGAAAAAGTGACAAGAAAGAACCCTACTTTTCCAAGAGCCCGGCGACTGAACCGATCTCCTCCTCCGCTCCCGATGTCGTCTCGTCTCAGGCTCCGGCACCGGCATGTCCGATTTCATCGGCGATGGTACCGCCGGCGGCCACTACAACCACTTCGGCTCGGGAGACATCCCTTTCGACGCGGCTGACTACGCCGCCGCCAACGCCGTGCACACCAGCTTCATCCAAGTGCCCTTTGTCATCGGCGGCATCGGGTTTTTCCACTCCGTGCCCGCTTCGTACGGCGAAATCGATCTCAACGCGTGCCTGTTGGCGAAGATCTTCAACCGCGACATCACCCGCTGGAACGACGCCGAAATCGTGCTCCTGAACCCCAACCTCGCGAGCCTGGATCAGCCCATCACCGTCGCGAGACGCGTCGAGGGATCTTCCTCGACTTCCCTCATCACCCAGTACCTTTTCCAGAAGTGCCCCACGGTCTGGGCGCCGGAAGCCACGATGGTCGGCAAAGAGCCCTGCTCTGCCACCAAGACCTCGGGCTGCGTGACCTGGGCCAGCGACACGGTCGAGGCGCAAGGCTCTGGCGGGATCTCCGGCTACCTCGCAGAGAACCCCTACTCCATCTCGTACATCGACAACGGGCACGGCTTGTCGTCGGGGCTCGGCGAGATCGCGCTCGAGAACAAAAACGAGAAATTTGTGAAGCCCTCCACCGAGGACGCCGTCGCGGGCGCCGCGCTGGGATCGACCGGTCCGCTCGGTGCGACCAGAGAAGCCAGCCTGTACACGAGCACCTGGGCAGACGTCACGCTGATGGACCAAGCCGGCGATAGCACGTGGCCCATCTGCACGTTCTCGTACATGTACATCGAGAATGACATGTCCGGCTGGACCGGCGACGACATCAAATCCGCTGCGCTCGTCAAGGCGTTTGCGCAGTTCGTCCTCTCCGAGGAGGCGCAGGACATGCTGCCCGAATTCGGCTTCGTGGGCCTCCCCAACGACATCCTGCTCAAGGCCAGGACCGCCGTGAACGCCATCGTTCTGCCCGCCGGTGCCGATGCTTGGACGTTCGAGAAGGACACCAACGACCTGCTCGACATGCAGACGGGCGTCACCGACGCGACGCAATCCATCGTCGGCCAGGGCCCGTTGATCTTCTCGAGCAAGCGCTCGGCGTACGCCGACTACGAGCGCACCAAGCTCGTGGCGAAGGTCGCGGCGCTCCAGGCGCAGGTGACCACGCTCCAGGCTGAGCACGTCACCCTGCACCCCAGGGCGTGGTACGACGACCCGACGAAGCAGATCGAGGGCGCCGCCGCGGTTGGCGCGCTCGGCTTCATCTTCGGCTTCATCGGCCTCGTGCTGGGTGCCGTCGCCATGACCCGCGTCAAGGGCCTCGCCAAGAACGCGAGCGGGGGCTACCAGATTTAAAATCTCTGAAGCTCTGTGAAGCGCTCTGAAGTAATCGAAGCGCTCTCTGTGACCGCGACGTGTTCGTCGAGTATCCAGACACTGGAAGACACGTAACACCGCGCCGCCTCGATGCGCCGACGTCTGTGGGCGGACGAGCGCGCGCGGCGCGACAGATGAGCGCGAATAACGAAAAACGAAACGCTCCGCCGCGAGGAGAGGAGGCGCGTCGCGTGACGGCGCGCCCGCTCCCCGCGCGCGTCGAGCGCGGCCCGCGTGCGCGTTCGGCGGTCGGCACAGCCCCCGTCGCTCGCGCGCAGCGTTCGCTCGCGCGCCCCCGAACCGGGCGAGACGCGACGACCGTCGGAGCTCTCATATATAAGGCGACGTTGTACATACCATCTACGCGAGCGTCGCCGCAACCTCTCGCTCTTCGACTCGTTTCTGATGCCCAGTGACTTTGCAGAATTCTCGGAACGCGCGACTCATTCTGTCGTGTCGGTCGCAGGCTCGAACTGCCTCGTGTTTTCGGGTGTTCGACAAATGCTTGAAATCGCGTCGTCCGTTCGCGTGGCGCCAGACGCGCTCGCACCCGGCGGGGTCGCACGACCCGCGGCCGCGCCGTCCTCGGATACCGCCCTCACGCGGGGAGACGCGCGGATCGCTCCAGGTCCGCACGTCGGCTCGGGACGTGGGGCGCGGACGCGGAGAAGGAACCTGCCTGTGCCGAAAGGTATCTCTCTCGATCGGTCCGACGATCGCGCGCGTCCCGGTGTCCCGCGCTCGTGAGCGCGATGGCCGGCCCGCGAGGCGCGCCCCGCGCATCGCCTCCGCCGTCCGCGGCGGTTGAGCCCGCCATCCCGGGCGCGCGCGCGGTCGAGACCGCGACGCGCGTGTCGAACGGCGTGGCGACGGCGCACGCGGCGATGGCCTCCGGCGTTCACTCGAAGCGCGCGTCCGAGGACGCGCCCGCCGCGGCGCCGGGCACGCCCGACGCGCGCGGCGCGGACGCCGAGGCGCCGCGGCTCGAGCCCGCGGCGTCGCCGATCAGCCAACGCGCGTTGACCAAGAGGAAGAAGTCGTACACGTTCGGCGTGTACAAGGCGGCGAAGATCGCGCTGGGCCTGAAGAAAACCAAAACTGTCTCCGCGCGCGCGGGGAACGCGCCGGCGCCGTCGTCGTCGCGGCGCGCGTTCGGGGAAGAAGGCGCGGGACTTTCTTCTCGACGCGGCGTTTCCGCCGCATCGCCACACCCTGGAACGCCTTCAACTCTGACCTTGGACGTCCCGAAAGGCCCGTGGCACGAAGTGGAGGACCCCAATCCGTGGTCCGGCCCCCCGGTCCCGACCGCCGGCCCCGACGAATCCGCCGAGCCGTTCATGACGGAGTCGCCAAAGACGCTCTTAAACGGGTTCGCGTTGCAGCCCTGGGAGGGTACGGCGGTGACTGGCCCTTTAGTGCTGGCGGTCATAGACTGCGGGCTGGTGGATAACGCCGTGTGCCCGGACAAAAACCGGCCGGACACGAAGAATCTCACGGAGGATGAGCGGGTGTTCCACATGCGCCGCGCCGTGGCGGACGCGCTGAAGACGCCTTTGTTCGCGTTCGCGCTGCGACTGTTCGAGGGCCCTAAAACGGACCAGGCCGTGGCGTGCGACCGGTTCCTTAAGCGACTGTTAAAAGGGTGCGGCGGCGCGGTGTACTGCTCCATCGGCGAGCCCCCCGGTTCGGCGAAGGCGTACGAGAAGATGACGGACAGCAAACTCGCCGGCGCCGCGTTGTTTCTGCGCGTGTTCCTCGTGCGCTTCGCCAAGCGCTACCCGCAGCAGCACGGCTTCGTGCACCCCGTGGTGGACTCGCCGGAACAGCGCGAGCGTTTGATTACGACGCTGGGCGAGGGGTTCCAGAGCTGGTCGTTCATGCCCGCGACCACCTCCGTGCCGGCGGCGATTGTCGTGCGCATGACCAACGACGGCGTGCGGTCGCTGGTGCGCGCGCCGCAGCCGCACTCGTGGATCGCCGTGAACCACTTCTACGAGTTTTGCATCGCTCAGCCCTCGCGGGAGTTGTCCGGGCACCCCTCCATCTTCATCATCGACCTGCAGAAGCTCACCTTCTCCATCTACACCAGCTCGAACATCAAGGCCATCGCGGGGCAGCTCATCGCCGCCATGTTCCACCCGGAGCCCTTCTCGGCGTTTGTTGTCGCGCACGCGCCGTCGGCGATTCAGTTCGTGTGGGGCGTCGCCAAGCTCTTCCTGACCGAGAGCGCGCGGCAAAAGTTCGTGATCCAGAGCGGAAGCGCGTCCACGCACTTCCACAAGACGCTGGGCGTGCCTCTGGACGAAATCCCAGAGGCGGTGGGGGGGACCGCGAAGGACAAGCCCCTTCTCTCGGCGGCGGATTTGCTGCGCGTGCGGAACCAAGACGAAGCCGTCGCCGCGTACGTCGACGCGCACGGCGCCGACGTCGCGTCTCACAAGGCGGGGACGTTCCTCGCCTTCTCAAAGCTCCCCAGGCACCTCGCCGGCTCGGAACTGTTCCGCGTGGGGAGCCTGAGCGAGCCGGGGACGCCCACGGAGGGTTCCCGCTCGTCCCCGGGGATGTCCCCGGGGACGAGCGGGGACACGGGCGACCCCGCTTTGGACCTGATGCGGCGGCGGCGGTTCGGCGGCGCGCTCTTGAGCGCGTCGAAGGCGAGTAGTTCTGCGCGGGCGTCGCGACGCGCGACTCCGGGCAAGACCCCCACGGCGCGTGATCTGCGCGTGAAGATCTCGAGTCTGGCGGAGAAGCTGGAGAAGGCGGGCGTGGTGTCCGCCGCGCACGAGGCGGCGCGCGCGGCGGCGGTGGCGAAGCTGCGGGACATGAAGCGGCGGCTGTTTTGGATGATCTTCGCGAGAGTCGCGTACGCGCTGTTCCTGATCGCGGCGGGGATCTGGGTCGCGTACCGCGCCGCGTTCGCGGACCTTCCGAGTCAGGCGCGTCATTGAATGCATAGTCTATGGTAGTATAACAACAACACGTCGCGCGTCATCGCCGACCGCGATTCGTCGGATTCCATTCGTCGGATTCCATCAATCCTTGAGCGAGAGCAGCAGACACGCGCCGCGCCGGATCCAGTGGTCGGCGTCGCGCTCGCTGGGCAGCCGTATGTTCATCACGAAGTTGGTGGAGTGCCCCGTGGTGCTCAGGATGCCGCGCCGGTCCGCGGTCTTGTACAGCGGGCACGAGTAGTTCGAGTACAAATCGAAGTCCTCGATCTTGCGGGGGATCATGTGCACGCCGGGACACGTCGCGTACAAAACTTTCGGTTCGCTCTCCGTCAGCGATTTCTTCTCGGCGCTCCACGCCGCGCCGTCCAGGAACATCCCGAAGCAGTACACGCCATCTTCCGGTTTTGTATCCGCGTAGCTCTCCGCGGACCCCTGTAACACGTTAAAGTCGAAGTCCACCTTGTCGATCTCTACTTTGTACTTGCGCGCGAAGTTCTGCTTCGAGCCGGTGAGGAACGCCTGCGTGAAGAAAAAAGCGTACAGCGGGAAGACGTCGGGCACGCCTTCTTTGACCCACGTTTCGAAAAACGCGCACCGCTCGACGAGCTCCTTGAAGTAGCTGCCCAGCGGTTTGAGCGAGGGAAACGATTTTTTGAGCCACAAGGCGGGCACTTTGCCGTCGTACAGAGCCTTGCCCACCTGGTCCAGCTCGTCGGACATAAGCACGAGGCCCTTCACGGCTTTTCCCAGGTTCGTCAAGCTGGACCGCACAACCGCTAACAGAGCGTTGACCCTCACGAGTTCCTGCGTCAGCACCGTGTTCATGCTCTCGAAGTAGTCCACCGGATACTTCATCGCCGCGCGCTCGACGTCGAACGAGTCGGGACACTTTTCCGACAAATCCATCGCGACCGCGCCTATCGCTTCCTCCGGTGACACCCCCCCCTTCACGCCGTCCCGCGACTGCGTCAAGGAGAAGGCGTCGAGGAACTCGTCCGTGTCCTTGACGTCCTTCGCGATGTCGGCGTTGGCGTGGAAGCCGTACACCTCCGGCGCGGCGACGCGCGGGAGCGAGTCGATGTACGCGAGGTACTCCCCGTACTCGCCGTGTTTCGGCGCGAGGTACGTCCCCGAGGGGGAAAACGCGTAGTCGTCATTCACGATCTCGGGCGTGTAGAAGAGCTTCAGAATGCAGTCCACGGTGATTCGGTCGTGGCCGTCGGTGACTTTGCCGCCGTAATTGCACTCGCCGCACGTGTACCGCAAAGTCTCGTACGGCGTCTCGTCGTACTCGTCCAGGAACATCTTCAGTTGGCGAATCGAAATTCTTAAATCGTTCTCGTTGAACTGGTACGGGATATTAAACCCGATAGCGCCGTACTTGGCTCTTTCCTGCACGAAGCTGTGGAAGAACGCCAGGCCGAAAACCATCTTGCGCCACGTCTGGTCTTTCGTGCACGTCTCGAAAAACGCCGAGTCGCTCAGCGGGTCCGACAAAAACGTGCGCGCCAAGCCGGCTTTCAAGCCGCTCGGCGCTTCGTTGGTCATCTTCACCGAGTTTTCTAAAATGGAAACCGGGAAGATGGGGCTCGGGTAGGACGTGAGCCAGAGCCTGAAATCGGGGTGGACGTCCTCGCGCTTGATGCGAAGCTCGCACTGCTGCTCGAGCTCGGGCATGAACGACTTGGCGAGGTGGCAGTTCTGGAGCACAACCCAGTGCCCCTCTTTGGCGCCGGTTTCGATGCACCGCAGCGCGAACGGGCCTTGGCCTTGGCCGAGCGAAACCGCCTCGACGCGCGTCGGTACCTCAGCGTCGTCCGGCTTGGCGCCCTCCTTCTTGCGCGTCTTCGTTTCGGCGAACTTTAAAAGGTTCGCCATCGGGTCCGAGCCGGGTGATAAGATGAACACTAAAGGCGTGCCGGCGTCCGAGTCGGCGAAGCACGCGTCCAGGTCGAACGGAAGAGGGTCGACGTACGCCGCGCCCATCTCTTTGCCGACGTACTCGGTGATCGCCGGCACGACTTTGTCCGGCCGGAACGCTCTTAGGACGAGCATGCGCTGCAGCGGCGAGAAACTTTCGTGGAAAGGCGAAGGCAAAGCCTCGTCCTGCGGCTCGGGAGAGTCGTAAAGCACCTTCCACCGATTCGGGTCGTTCGCGACGTCGCTCGGGACGTCGCCGCGCGCCGCCACCGTCGGAAGATCGGTCATGCGGAGCAGCTCGCCCCACGCTTTGTCCGAAAGCCACTCCGGCGCCGGGTTGGGCTTCGAGACGTCGCCGGTGCTGATGCCGCCGGTCAGGAAGAAACGGAGCTCCTCGGACTCGATACCCTCCTTCGTCCCTCCTGCGTCGTCGGGGTCGCCGTCGTCTTCCCCCGCGCGCGGTTCGTCGTCGTCGGAAAACGCGAGCTCGCCGTCGTTTTCGAGGCGCGCCTCAGACCGCTCGGGATCTTCGTCTTCCCCGTCTGAACCGTTCTCCTCAGCCTCCCTCGCCGCCTCGGCGGCTTCCTCCGCGGCGAGGCGCGCCTCCTCTTCCGCCTCAAGAGCCGCTCGCTCTTCCGCCTCCCGCGCCGCGCGCTCCTCCGCCTCGACGTCCTCGCCGGCGGCGATGCGCGCGGCGCGCGCGTCGGCGATTCGCTTCTCCTCCTCGGCGGCTTCGCGCTCGGCTTTGGCGACGCTCGCCGCCTCCTCCTCCGCTTTTCGTTTGTTCTCCTCGGCGGCGGCGAGGAGCAGCTTGGTGGTGACGAGGAACGAGAAGAGCAGTTTGTCCTTCTCGAACAGGCTGCGGCACACGTTGACGTACAGGAAGAACGTGAAGTGCTCGGTGATGTTCTTGAGTCGCTTCGCGACGCGCGGGTCGGTGGGCGCGTCCTCGATGCCGCGCACGAACAAGTCGGTGAACCACTGCAGCGAGTACTGGTACATGTCCCCGATGGAGGCCATGTCTGCGACGCAGAAGAACACGATGCTGCTGTGCTTCGCGACCGGGCGGTACCCGGCGCGCGTCGCGTCGATCTTCGCCTCGGTGGCGTCCGCGACTTTTTGCTTCTCCGAAATCTCGTCGGACAAAGTCTTGGACGCGCTCAGAATCTTCACCGCGTTTTCATCCTCCAGGATGTTCCCCTCGGAGGAGGACAACACCGCCAAGATCTGCTCCTCGATGTCGTTGAGCTGCTTTTTGTTCTGCGCGCCCTGGATGATGAGCTGGTTCTTCTCCTCAGCCAAGTCGGGGCGTTCCTTCGCCACGACCACGCCCAACAGCTGGTCCTCCAGCCCGTCCACGGTGATCATGAAGTTGATGAGCGAAACCTTCGTGCACAGCTCGGGCGTGTAGTGCGGGTTGCGAAGCTTGGTGGTGATGTACAGCTTGAAGTCCTCGTGGTACGGCACGGTGATGTCCCCGATCTTGATGTTCAGCGTGCCCCCTTGTTTGAACGTCTGCTTCAACAGCAGCCCCTCCAGCGACGCGTCCAGGCTCTCCCGCACGTTCTCCAGCAAGACGGGTTTCCCAAACTCCACCGCCGTCTCCAGCGAGCGCGCGAAGTTTTCATCCGACAGCTTGCACACGACGAGTCCGTTGGACTTCTCCATCGTCCGCACCCACTCGTTCGCCTGGGACTGCGGGTCGATGAACAGAGGCCACCGCCGGCCGTACTCCATCATCACGCCGTTCTCGCTGGAGAAGGTATCCTTGGGTAAACCCTGGATGTTCCACTCGCGGATCTTCACCGCATCGCCGAGGATCTTGACGAGCGAGTACTTGGCGTCGCATTGAATCGAACGCGCCGCGCAAAGCTCCACCCAACGCGCGGTGGTCTGCTCGCGGTACGACGCCGAAAAGGCGCCGAGGTACGCGATGCACCCACTGGAAAGCAGCACGTCACCCGTCAGGGCTTCGTAGTCGATCACGAGTTGCCGGCTCGAAGCCGTCCACCGGATCTTCTCGCCGCCCAAACCGCCGATGAGCTTCTCCGCGCGCTCGAGCTTCACTTTGCACATCTCGACGTCGCGTTCGAGCTTCTCGCTGTACGCTTTCTTCGCCTCGAGGTCGTCGTTCAGGTTCTGGATCTTGTCCACGACGGCTTGAAGCGCGTCTTGCTTCTCCTTGAGCGCCGCCATCACCTCGGAGAGGTCCTTCTCCGCCGCCGCGAGCTGAACGCGTTTTGGGCCCACAACCTTGGCGACGCGATCGTACGCCTCCATGGCTCTTACCCACGAGCACAAGCCGTACGCCGCCTTGGAGGCTTTCTTGACGACTTTGAGCTGGAAGTCCTTCTTGGCGAGGTACGGGCGGATTTTCTTGATCACCTTCGCCTTGATGTTATCCTTGTCGTACTTCTTGAGCGACTCCAGGAACTTGGGGTCCATCAGCATCTTCTTCGCGGCGTCCCAGTAGTCGTCGCCCATCTTGCCATCCGGGAGCTTCACGCGCGTCGGCTTCACGCCCTTGCAGATGCACACCGCCTCCATCACCAACTTCACCGGCGCGGGGGGAGAGGAGAAACCCTTGACTTGCGAGATGTCCGCGGCGGAGAGGGTGTCCAGCGCCGCGATCGCTTTGTTCAGCATGGGCATAGCCTGCGCCAGGTCCTTCTCGCAGTCATCCTTGATCGCCTTGACCCGCGCGGCTTCCTCCGAAGCCGTCGCCTCGTCCTTCGCGACGAGCACCTTCACCTTGTCCGCCTCCACCGTCTCCGCGGCGATCACCACCATCGCCGCGGCGGTCTCCTCGCCAGCCTTCACCAGCTCGGGCTGTAAAGCCGTCAGCTCGTCCTGCATGACGGCGACGGACTTCTCCGTCGCGACGAGCTTCTCGAGCCCGACGTCGTAGCGGTTACGCAGGTCCTGCACGGCCCTTTGCTTCTTCTCCAGCAAATCCTTGTAGCTCGAGATGAGCTCCAGGTAGGACGTCGGCGTGACGTAGAAGTGCCGCCGCGCCTCGGAGAGGTACCGCGCGGAGAGCTCCGTGACCATGCTGTGCATGGCGACGCACATCTCCGCCAGAGCGGGTTTCTTCTCCTCCGGCGCGTTCACCGCCGCCAAAAACTCCACCGCGACGTTGCGCAGCGCGTCCACGGGCCACGCGCTGAACCAGTCGATGGTCGTGCACGTGACTAACGACGGGAACTTTCTTAACCGTTCGCGGAACGCCTCGCCGACGGGGGAGAAGCACAGCACGACGTGTAAGTTCCGGCGCACTTCGCCGAAGAAAAAGTTGGTCATCGCGTCTTTGCTTCCGTCCATGCCCGCCGCCTTGGCGCGGCCGCGGATGGTCTCGAAGATCGTGCCCAGGTCGCCCGCCTCCATCAAGTTGGGAACCTCGCCGGTGTTGAGGATGTTGGAGATATCCTCCACGAAAAACTCGTGGTTGATCTGCGTGTCCGAAAACAGAAACACCGTCTTTTTGTTCTGCTCGCCGGCGAGACGCATGAGCGCTCTTAAGTCGTCGTGCCACTCCTGCTTGCCGTACGTCTGCGACACCTCGATCTGGAACACCGTGTACTCCTGCATGTACGCGGCGAGCTTTGTGAGCGACTGCCGCCCCGAGCCGCCGACGCCCACCAGCAGCGCGTGGCCGCCGGGCTGGCTCACGATGCGGCAGATGCGGCAGACGTGCTCGAGCGCGAACAGGAACAGCACTAAACGCATGGGCTTCTTGGAGGTGGCGTTGAAGTCCCCGAGGTACTCGGACACCACGCCGTGCAGGACGGAGTACTCCGTCACTTCCTCGTACACTCTAGGGTCCGCGCCGGGCACGAGAAAGTCGCCGAACATGAGCTTGCGCAGCTCGTTAGCGTCCACCGAGCCGTCCCCGTCGCTGTCCAGGTGCTGGAAGCACTTATCGAACTTGACGTTGGGGAAGTGCTTCTCCGTCAAACGCTTGATCGTGTCGAAGAACCACTCGCGGTCGGGGTCGTCCGTCAGCCGGTCGTGGAACACGCGCAGGGACTCGTGCACCCACAGTCTGGTCAGCGCGTCGGGGTCGGGCACCGACGCCGCCGACGCCGAGCACACCATCTGGAACACCTTGCTGACGTCGCGCAGGTTGAAGGTGTAGTGCGACTTGGTGGGCGTCGGCAAAAGCTCGCGCTGCACGACGCGGTACAAGTCGACGGTGGCGGCAACCAGATTGCCCTGCAGACGCGCCACGGGCGCCGGGATCTCGTTCGACCTACTCCACCACTCGGTGAGCGCGCCGAAAATTTTGCTCATCGCCGCGTCGTCAAACGCCGACGCGCACACGAGCGAGTAGTGCCGCAGGTACCTGTTGGTGACGTTGTTGCGCCCGCCACCGGGCGGGCCCATGGCGGCGCAGAACTTGACGTCCACGATTTTGCGGAACGTCAGCTCCTTGCGGTCGTACCAGCCGTCGTAGTCCATGCTCTGCCGTAAAAGCTCGATGGGCGGCTGCGCGCCGTACTCCTCAACCTGCGGCATGTTGAGGTCGTCCACGAACACAACCATTTTTTTGCCGATGGGCGGGCCGAACACACCCTTGCGCCGCTTGTCCAGCTTCCCGTCCACCACGTCCTGCGTCTGGTTCGCCGAGGTCTGCGCGGAGAAGTTCATGAACAGGTACGACCAGGTCGAGCCCTCCGTCTCGTCCGCCAAGTGTGAGATGTGCCGCTTGATGTACGCCGTCTTGCCCGTGCCCGTCGGGCCGACAAACAGAAAGTTGACGCGCGCGTTGACGAAGACGTCGATGAGGAAGGTGTACCGGATCGTGTCCACGGTGGGCACGATGATGTCCGTGTACTGCGCGCCCTCGGGGATGGGCGTCTCCTCGCGCGTCTTGACCCACGCGACCCACTTCCCAGAGGGCTTGTCGAACACGAAGTCGTACACCGTCGCGTCTTTGCCGTCCACCGCGTCGGGGAAGAGCTGCGTCACCTTGCGGTTCGGGGGCAGGTTCTTCGTCATGAACGCCTGCAGCGCCTCGGGCACCTCGCCGATGAGCAAGCCGCGCAGCGTGGCGTCGAATTTCTTGCGCCCCTCCTCGTCCACGGCGGCACCCGCGGACCACACGAGCGCGAACAGGAACAGCGAGTCCAGCCACGTCAGCATCACGTTCTTGTTCATCTCCGCGGCGAGCGCGGGGTTTTTGAAATCCGCCAGCAGGGCGTCCAGCAGACGCATGCACGCCTGCGCGAGGTTGATCTCGTGCATCGGCTGCGGCATTTTGCACTCCTTGGTGGCCAGGCGCACGCAGGGAGGCAGGAGCCAGTCGAAAAGACCCTCGATGTGCGCCTTGTGCTCGTCCGTCAGCCCTTCTGGCAGCGTGTTCATCCAAGAGACCATCACCGGTCGCCACCCGAGCAGGGACGGCTGCACGTACACCATGCCGCATCGCGAAACCGTCGCCGGCGACGCCACCGCCAGGTCCTGCACCTCGAAGATCATGTTCATCAGGCCCTGCATGGCGATGATCTCGCCCGAGTTCAAGCACAGCTTCTTGTTATCGTCCAGCACGGTGTTCATGTTCTCGATCCAGATCGCGTCCACGGGGCCGTCGAAAACCACCCACTTGCGGTCGGGAGACGTGTCTCGCGCGGCGTTGCGAAACGTCACAGCCAACACGCCGTCCGCCCACTCCTTGGACACGGCGTCCTCGGCGCCGTAGAGCTGCGCCATCGTCACCGACTTCGGGTTTATGCAGAAGTACTTGACGTGGAACTCGTTGTTTTGTTTCTGGTCGCACAGGTCGCCCAGCGCCGCGGCGAGCACGGAGATGCACGAGGACTTCATCCCGAAACTCTCGCCGACGATCATCAAGCCGTGTCGCACGATGATCATCTCGTACAGCTGGATGATCTTCTCGAAAAACGTCGGCAACGGCTGCAGGTTGCGCCGCTTGGACTCCTTCTCGAGCGCCGCGACGAGGTTTTCGTAGTCAATCTCGGGGAGCTCAACCCCGGGGAAGAGGTCGGAGAGGATGCCCCTGAACAAAGGCACGTCCTGGTCCAGGAACTTGGGCAGGTTCACGTCGGTGATCGCGCGAAGCATCAGGATATCCTCGCGTTCGTCCACGAACTTGCGCTTCAAGTTTCCGGCGGCGCGGAGCACGGAAATCACCGCGCGCATGCCGTAATCGTAGTGGTCCTGCGACGAGAGCTGCTCCGAGCACAGGCGGTAGGTCTGCACCAGCTTGCGCGCCATGTCTCGCGCCTCGAGGTACCCGTACGAGTACATGATGATCTCTGCGATCATGGCGTAGTCGGGGACCATCATCGCGACGTCGCGGAACAGCGCCTTGAGGTTATCCGGGAGCTCCGACCGCCCGGCGTACCCGGGGTTCATGGTGATGAACACGTTCGCCGTCGGGATGAGCCGAAGCTCGACGCCCTCGAACACGAACGTCTTGACCCGCGCGGCGACGGCTCTTTGGATGCACAGCACCTGCTGCGCCACGACGGACAACACCTCCAGCTCGATGCGGTTGAACTCGTCGAAACACGCCCACGCGCCGGACGCGGCGAGACCCTTGAAGAACTTGCCCATCGCCTTGTAGTCGAGGCCGTCCGAGCAGTTGAACACCACGCACTGGATCGCGATCGCCTTGGAGAGGTCCTTGGTGGTCTCCGTCTTGCCCGTGCCCGCGGGGCCGGCGGGGGCGCCGCCCAGGTTCAGGTGGATCGCGCCCATCAACGTGCGGTAGCACCGGTCCGTCAGCGGCGTGATCACCAGCCGCGTGCTGTTCCCCAGGTACTCGTACCCGTACCGCGCCTCGGCGTTGATCATCCGCACCGCCAGGTCGCCGTCCTCCCAGAAGTACCGCAGCTGCGCCAGCCACTTGAAGTCCTTGGGGTCGGAGACGCCGTCCGCGGACATCTGCTGCACGACGTCGCGCGCGTGCACGTCGATCACCACCAGCGACGCCATCGTCGCGCGCTCGAGCTTGCTCAGCTCGCCGCGCACCATGTTCACGATGTTGGTGAGCTGCCCGTTGCACTTCTCACCGTACTCCGCCAGCTTCTTTGCGCCGCCCTGCTCGATGGCGGCGGTGACCTCGGCGGTCCAGTGCACCTGCGACGCGGCGAGGACCACCTGGCCCGGCCACTCCAGGATCCACCGTTCGCGCGGCTTCGTGACGTACTCCGCCACGGCTTTTTCGGTGACCTCGCGGATGGACACCTTCATGACGTCCTCGAACTCGAGCATCCAACACTCCACCGCGTTTGTCTCCGCGGGGTCGATCTCTTTGCTCAGCGGCACGCGCTCGCCCTCCACCGAAATCATCGCGCGCATCGTGACGTTGTCCGTGAACTCCACTTCCTTCACCGCCTCGAAGCACTTCTTCATGAACGGCTGGATCTTCAGCGGGTCCTTCGCCTCGGAGAGGATCTCGAGCAGCTCGTCGTTGGACAGGAAGAAGAACCGCGGGAACGCCAGCTTCTTGGTGTCGAGGAAATCGTTCAGGCCCTTCTCCACGACGTCCAGCTCGTGGTTCGCGGCTTGCAAATCCTCCAGCAGATTCGGAATCTCCGGCGCGTCCATCGCCGCCGGCCGTTCGCGGATCGCCTCCACCAGCCGCCGCCAGCTCTGGTCCATCTTCATGAACGCCGCGCCCTCCGTGGGGATCTGCTTCATGATCTCCTCGGAGTTGAAGATGGGCTCTAAGTAAAGCCACTTGCTCTGACACCGCAGCCACGCGTCCACGATGTCCTGCAGTCGCGTCAGACGCGCTTCCCACGGCACCACGCGGTCCATGAAGGGAATCGCGAAGGGCGACGCGCGCATCGCCTGCGTCTTGACGATGTGCTCGTCCAGCAGCGTCTGCGCCTCCTCCATGGGCGCGCCCTCCATGATGCACGTGCCGGTGGCTTTCCAGTCCTTCAAACCGAACACGCACGGTTTCCAGTCGGCGATCATCTTGTCCAGCGCCTTTTCAAAGTTGAACTCGCGCGACGCGACGTCGGAGCACTCGGCGATTTTTTCGAGGTGGTCCAGCACGCCCTTGTCCAGGAGCTTCTTCAAGCTCGTGTGGTCGTCGCGCTTCAGCTCGAACCCGACGACGTCGATCACGTCCGTCATCGCGATCCAGTGCCGGTCTCTTAGACCGGGGTTGCACACCGCGTCGATCAAAGGCTGGTACGTCTTGAAGTCCTCGATCTTCGCCAGCGTCGCCGTCGCCGCTTTGAGCGGCTCGGGAAGCCGGTCGCCGCCGGTGAGCCCGCTGAACACTTTCTGCAGTTTGAACATGATCCGATACGCGTCCTGCACCGCTTCGTCCATCGTTTCAGGGACGAGCGTGGAGAACGGACCGGTCAGCCAATCCCTGTGGTTGCGGAACATGCTCCTCGTCGTCTGCCACAGCTTCTTGAACGGGTCCAAAGAGAAAATCTGCGCGTTGATCTGCGGCGCGTACTGAGTGGGCGCGAACGAAAACAGCCGTTCCTCCGCGTTGATCTCCTGGCTCTCCACAAGCGCGCGCTCGATCGCCTCGGCCAAAGCGTCCACCTTGCTCGCGATCGCCTCGCGCTCGACGACGTCGCCCAAAACGCGAAACTCGGCGATTTCCTTTTTGCGCGCCTCGAGAGCCTCCGCGAACGCCTTGCGACGCGCCTTCACCTCCTTCTCGAACACCTTGTACTCCTTCTCCACCGTCACCGAGGCTTTCAAAAGCACAGCCTTGCACTTCAAAGGCCACCCCTTGGCGAGAACGCTCAGTTCCAGGTCCTCGTCCGACTGGTCGCGGAAGTACTCATGCAGGAACTCGTCCCGCGCGGCGTTGAACGCGATCGCGGCTTTGAGCTGCTCGAGCTCGGCGGGAAGAAACTTCATGTACGTCTTCAAACCGACGCACGCCTCGCCCGTCTCGGAAACCCGCGTGACGCGCGCCTGGATCGTCTCGTACGCCGCGACGATTTTCTCGTTGGACTCGCGCGCGGCGGCGCGAATGGAATCCGTCAGCGCCTCGGCGATTCGCCGCGCGGCGTCCGCCAGCGCCGACTTGAGCCGCGAGCAGTCCACGCTGTACGCGCCGCACATCACGCGCTCAGACGCGAGGTTTTCTATGGTTCGCGCCTCCGCGAGAAACGCGTCAATCTCCTCCTTGTACTCGGGGAGGGTCTTCTCGGCCTCCGCGAACGTTCGCGCGTGCGTCTCCGCGTCAATCGTCAGCAGGCGCAGGTGCGGGTCGAACAGACCGGCGACGCCCCGCGGCGCGATGGCGGCGCGGAGCATCACCACGTGCACGGCGCGCCTCGCCTCGGCGATGGGCGAGTCTTCCAGCGTCGCGGAGGATAACGCGGTTTTCGGTTTCGGTTTGCTCTTCTCGGCGGCGATCTCGGCGGCGATCTCGGCGGCGATCATCTCGCGCACAGCCTTCTTGGGCGGCGCGGGGGGGCAGACGCGCGGCACGCCGGCGGCGGCGAGCACGAAGCGGTCGAGCGCGCCGACGGCGATGCGCGCCACGGCGTCGAGTGGCGGGTCGAACCGCGCCTCCGCGGACTTGACGATCCGCGTCACGAACCGGCGCTTCTTGCCGCCGACGGAGCCCTCGGGCGTGTCCGGCTCCGTCGCGATGGACGCGGCGTCGTCCTCCGTCGTCCCAAACGGTCGCTCCGACGTCGTCTCGTCGGCGGTCTCCGTCTCTTGACCCGCCGCCGTACGCGCTTTTTCTTCGTCGTCGCGAACCTCCTCGCTCGTCTCCTCCTCCTCGCCCTCCTCCCCGTTTTCTTCTTCAACCACCTCCACCCGCGTCTCCGTCTCGGTCACGTGCGGCACGAGGCGCACCACGAACACGGGCTCTTTGTCCCACAGCAGCCTCTCAGAAAGTGGATCGGCGTCGAGGTGCTCGTCGCT
>JACLAB010006597.1_pt1 | contig 17303 bp, 25 predicted proteins | sample 8027921 | NCBI WGS metagenome assembly JACLAB01 (sample SAMN15725117, study PRJNA655200) | protist metagenome | isolation source: fluorescence activated cell sorting (FACS) single amplified genomes of... | place: USA: West Boothbay Harbor, Gulf of Maine | collected 2000-07-19 | reverse complement strand
ACCCATATTTATATACAAACATGGTCCTTCATCCACATTGGAAAAGACTGAACAAAAACCGTCCGTTGATATATTACATATGGCAACGTTACGTACACAAAGCATGGAACCAGTTATCATAGAAGGAACTCGCGAAGAAGTTACATTTACAACATTACAAACTAAAAATGAGTTCAAGGACCAAGAGGCTCTTTTACTCGTCGAAGCATTTGTTCGTAAAAATGTAGAAGGACAAACTACCGCATCAATCACTAAAATGTTTAAATATAACAAACAGTTTCTCGTCTCGACAAATTCTAAATATTGTGAAAATAAAAAATGTAATCATAATTCCAATCACGTATGGTTTCATATAGTAGGTGATACTATAGCCCAAAAGTGTTTTTCTACTACGAACGTACTAAGACAATACGGGTTTTGTAAGGATTTTTCGGGGAGACGACATCAACTCTCTAAAAAAATAACGGACATTCTTTATGAAGATGGTAAAGTTGAAACGTATACACCGAAAAAGAAAGTTGTTGTAGAACCAGAACAAAACTTACTTGAAAAATTTATAAAAAAGTATATCGTCAAGAAAGAAACGTTTATAATAGAATCACTCAAACGCGAAGGTGTTAAGAAATATACAGTTACGACGAAGGAATCGTGTGATACGTGTAAAGAAACGATTTCATTCAGTATACTTAAAAGTCAAATACATCAGGTGTGTAAATGTAAATGTCGCGCACATAATCTTACAGATAAAATTGTCAGTACTTTATAGAATGTTAGCTGTAATATTAATTGCACTCGTTGTATATTTGGCATCAACTTTAATAAAAAAGGATACAGGTACAAAACATATAACTAAACTCATACGTGAAACTTTACCGTATTCAGGATTAAATGAAGTTTTATACAGGGAGTTTTTAGCGAATATAAACATGGCTATAGAATATAAATCACATACAGAAGTTTCAGAAAAGTTATTAAACCGTGCACTCGAAAACTTACGAGAACTCGCATTATATACCGTTTCTACAGATACAAGTGTTATAGAAGAGTTAGACACGTTAGCGAACAGTATAAACGCTGAATTTAGCCTTGTTTTAATAAATGAATCAATTAACAGTGCGTAATGTATTTAAAAGAATAAACATACTTTACTTTATAATGACAAAAACAATTGTTTCTACGCGTACACGTTCAGGGAGAGTCTCAAAGGTTCCAGAACGCTTAGACCCACTCGAAGATCTCCCAGAAGATGATTTTTCTGATGATGATTATGAAACTGAATCCGAATCGGAAATAGAAAGTGATATTGATCTTCTTCAAACAGATGACGAGGATGATTTTGAAGAAGATGATAGTGATATGGATGAAAACGGTAATTTAAAAGGGTTTGTTGTTGACGAAGAAGAGGAGGAAGATGAGGAATAATAGGCTTAAAAAAATAGGTTTACATTTTATAAATGGAAGCTGAAGTTGGTACACCTATAAACTATAATCCGGATGATTTCATGAGTAAAGAAGAAGATCATCAATTAGATGAACCAAAATCAGAACCGGAAAATAACGAACAGTATTATTTTCCGCCACCGCAACCGTATTACGAACCATACCCACAACAACCTACACAAAAGGAAGATATATTTACAAATTTAGATAAAACGGCGTATATCATTATATTCGTATCATTTATTTTGGGTTTTTTTATGGGTAAGACCATGCAACCAGTCATTCTTAGACCTGGATAGGTTTACCTCTAACCCACATATGTTCAGAGGATGTTTGTTGTCCTTCAAAATCACCGATAGGACCAATTTTAGATCCGGTAAAATATGCACGACTTACAACCAGTGGGTCTTTTAGTATATCTTGTGCGACATCAGACGCACTCACATTTTCAGTACCCGATTTACTTTTTCGATCTTCATACAATCGTAAAAATAAACCGACCATGGCTAAAACAATAATTATGGTGATTATATTTAGTATAATACTCAACATTCTTACATTTATATAACAAATTTATTTAGATTCTACCTCTTCGCCTTCCTCAACTTCGCCTTCACCTTTCGTATCCTGAGCTTCCGTAGATGATACAGTCTTTTCATTGTTGAACTTTTCCATTGCTTCAACCGAATTAAACCCCTTATCAACCGCCTCTTTTTCGAGAGCCACCTTCGCCTCGGCTTCACGCTTTTCTTTTCTTTCTTCAATTTCTTTAGCAACGATTTCATCCGCTTCCTTAACAAGTTCTTCCATTGGTGTATCTGGTTTTTCCTTTTGGAGACGTTCGAGAACTTCGGCTGGGTGACTGATTGGTGGTTCATCAGGTTTCGTATAATACTTCGAATTTTCATCACCCGGCTTCGCAAATGTAGATGCACTTTCGATCATGTCACGTTTACGTTCCGCAAACATTTGTGCCGCTTGTGCTTGATTTTCTTTGTATCCCGACATAAGTTCCTCAAGCTTTTCGTTCGTATAATGAACATCTTCGATCTTTGTCGGATCGGGTGGGATTAACAACCATTTATACAGATCAACGACGTAAATATCGAACGTCGCATCTTCTTTTTGAAGACGCTTGGCGTGCGATGCAGCCTCATCTCTGGAATTAAATGCACCCCGGATCTTAATACCAAACTTATCGTTCTTTTGGGGTGCTTCTGGTCCTATGACGGAAAGACACGCATATAATTGACCAGGAACGGTCGTGTAGTCTTGTTCAAGAGTTGACATTGTTTTATATGATTAAATAGTATCTTCTGTTTAAGCCTCTTATACTTAGGCTTTATATGACGACATTACTGATTAATCAAAATACCATGTCGAGTTAAATGATGGTCAATTGTTTTCATTTCACTTTTTGGATCACCGTACGATATAGTAATCTGATCACCTTTATTATAATTTCTCGATGAGTAAAGCTTAATCTTGTTGTCTATAAATCTTATATCAAATCCGAATGATTTACCATTTGAATGTTCGTCATGATTTATCATATCAATAAATGGTATCATGATTAACAAATTATGATCATAGTACCTGAATATGATTCGTCTAGATCGAACTAAATCTAAATATATTTTCATATGTTGTGGATAAAGTTCATTTTCATTCTTCTGCTTTTCCCTTAATTCGTATGACTTTTGGTAATTTAATTTCTCTATTTCATTATCACTCCAATCGGCGATTAGATGTGGTCTCTTTGGTAAAAAGTTTATATACCCATTATATTTACTATTCCGTGTATCACAATCTCTCAATTTTTTTGCGAGTATGTAATCTTCTTCTATAGTTGTTATATCAGGTCTCACTCTTTCACTGATACATGATTCAAATGGTATTTCAATAAGCAAGTCTCCAATTTTTATATCTTTAGTGGTATATAACCCTCTTAAACCCCCCTGGTATCCCACATCAATACCATCATGTCGAACGTTGTTGTTTTTACACCACTTTTTGAATTTCATAGTTGTAAGCTGTTGAATTCTTAACAGCAAAACAATCACACAAATAACGATTAATGCGTATATACCAACCATTTATATAAACCGTGATATTATTTTCTGGGTTTATACAAATGAAACTAACTTACATCTTTTTCGGTTTTATTGTGATATTCACAATTATCATTATAACAAATAAACCGGGTAAATATTCATGGAAGGATTTCAATAAACGATTTGGTTATATCAGAGGTCATGTAACATTTTATGATTTATCTCAATGTGTAGATGACGAGCAAAATTATAAAAGTCGCAGGGAGAATATCACATATTCAAAACTACTAAATAAAGAACATCGAGAAGAGAATTCTACGGGTATGATAAAAATAGTCGAATCTAAATGTACACCAAGTGAAATGAAATTAATAAACTATGTGAAACCAGTTATAAAAAACAGTAATAATGCTGATACCATGTTACGAATTCAAACGTCTCCATGGTTATACAGTGCGCATTTTGATTGTTTTGATCAGTTTGTATACATGTTGTATGGTAGTAAGAAATGGTTGATTTTTAATATCACATTTGACGACATGGAAGAGGAAAAAAGATTTATAATATCCATAGCCAATAAAAGTATAAAAGAAGTTTCAGGAATTTTGAATTCCAAAAACATTTCTTATGAAACACGAATAACTAAACCTGGTGATACATTATTTATACCAGAAGGTGTATATCATCTAGTAGAAAGTATTGGTCGGGGTGGAACCATAATGGCTAATTCTCGTGTAGGTAAACCAGAAGATAAAAATTTAACTGAAAAATTCTGTTATTTATGGCCGGTATGGTTTAATAAGAAATATAATTGACTTTATATTTATTGTTTTTTCAACCTTAGTAACCTCATTTAAAAAAGAAAAGCTAATATAAATAAATGGAGGAGATACGTAAGTACCATAACGAGTCTAAGCGTCTCCTCATCCAATCGGCTACCCGCGAAGGCGATAGTATTTTGGATGTAGGATGTGGATTCGGTGGTGATCTCCAAAAGTGGCGACACGCAGGTGCAAATATAAGTATGTGTGAACCAAACCCAGACTCACTTAAGGAGGCTAAGTCTCGCGCTAAGAACATGAAAATACGAGTCAATTTTTACGAAGGTGATATATTTGCGTGTCCACAAAGGAAATACGATGTCGTATGTTATAACTTTGCGTTACACTATATATTCGAATCATCCAAGTTATTCGAGACGTCTTTATTAGCAATTAAAAATAGAATAAAACCAGGTGGTCAATTCATAGGAATTATACCGAATTCTGATAAGATTATCATGAAAACACCCGTAAAAGATGAGTTAGGAAACTATTTTCTAATGAAACATACGAGTTCGGGAAACTTTGGGGAAAAGTTATACGTCCACTTAGCCGATACACCATATTATGCAGACGGACCAAAAGTCGAACCCATTGCACACAAGGATATGTTTTTTACGCGTATGGAAGATTTGGGGTTTACTTTAACATTATGGGAAGATCTTAAAGGGAACCCGGTTTCGGATTTGTATAGTAAATTTAAGTTTGTATATAAGAGGTGAACCCATCTATTTTTTTATATGTTTATGATAAGATGATACTCACTATAATTCTACTTATCATAAACGTGTTATTATTCATAAACACAAGGGAACCACAGGAATTATCTGAAGTTCGTGAAAAATACAGGACACTCAGGGAACACCTTAAGGATACTAATAATCAGAAATTCAAAATGTTATGTAAAGAAATTCCAATTACCGCACATCGATATACAAATGGGTATATCGGATATAATGTTAGTAAGGGTGTGGGTATAGGTATATGTATCGATGGCAAACCTAATGAAATATTCCATGTTTTATTACACGAACTCGCACACTGTACTGTTGACGAATATTCACACAGTAAAGAATTCTGGAAAAATTTTAGTGAACTTAAAACCATATGCGTTTCTTTAGGGATATACCAGGAAATACCACAAAAAACTGAATTTTGTGGTAAACACGTCCAGGATAAATAATGTTTGGTATTAATAAAATGCAATCGTTTGGTGATTTAATGAAAGCGTATTTGTTACTGAACACTTTACTCGTGTCTTCGAGTGCTCCCCTACTTTTAAATGATAAATGGTTAAACATGTTTATAATCATGGTCGTTACACCATTAGTCATCACGATATTACCACGTGGTGGTAATATAATTGGGCGTTTAGCTATAGATGGTCCATTTTTAATGATATCGACGTTGTTGGGTATGGGTATGGTTGCGGGTATTTCGCAAATAAACAAAAGGTTTGAAAAGGATTTTAGAGATTATGGTAAAACTACGAAGAGTACTGGTACTGTTTTAGGACTTCGCGCAGTTGGTTTACTGTTCGGATTTCTCGTTTCCTATTTAATTTTTGGAAAGAGAATGTATAAACATTATAATGCTATTTAAGCGTATTTTCTTGCAAGGTAAAAGGCGACCGCCGCGACCATACCGGTCGACGCTAAGCCGATTGCACTTCGGTGTCCTTGGTCGTTCAAAAACGATGGGACGAAGTTTGCGAGTTTTTCTTGAACTGGTTTACTAATTGCCACCGCAGCACACACAGCTACAATGAGTGCTTGGAACTGGTCATCAGTAAGGTTGAATGGATTTTTAGATTCAGATTTTTTTTCAGTCGTTTGTTGTCCTACTGGTTGTTGTTGTTGTGCCATCATCATTGGAGCTTGCATATGCATTTGTGACATTCTTGGGTCAGCGCTCATCATTGGTGGTTCGAGTGGTTCCTCGGCTTGGCCCATAATATCGGAAATCGAAGTAGAGTCCATTGTCTGTTTATTTTCACTCACATTTTTTTCAGGGGGGATATTCGGCACGAACGATGTCCCTTGATTGTTATTTAGAGATACCATACCGTCGCCATTATCTGAAAGATTCATCGTTCTAACGTCTGTCGCCATTTATATGTACATAGTTTTTTTGGTTTTAAATGATTACGCATTATTGTCCTGAAGAGTGTAGTTTGGATACAAACACCCGAATGTTTTTATGATCCTGGGTAAATCGTTTAATTTATCGTAATCACACATATCATTATCTATATAAACAGTTTTAGTATGATGACATATATCAATTATAACACGGTACCCATCATCACTATCATCTGGTTTAAATTCATTATAAGCTGGATACACTACAGTGTTGGTATTTTTTATAGGTGTATACAGTCGTTTAGCAATTGATCTTATCATTTCCTTTTCGTAACTTTAAATGGTGTATTCTTTTTAACTGAATTTGGGTCACCTATTTTCATGTTTCCATGTTTCGGATTAAACATCTTTTTATGTGTTTGCCAGTACTCTGGTGCACCTACCCTGAAATTTTTACGAAGTGTTGCTTTATACCAAAAGACACAATCTTCTATTTTATTACTTTTAGAAGTATTATCCAATACCAAACATTCGTAATTTTCCGTACACGAATCCATAACCTTATTAAACATCTCAAAGGATGGAAAAATACCAAAAAAGTTTTTAAACAATTTTTCCCTATTTTGAATAATATTTTCACGTAAAATGAAAATATAATCTATATTTGCCCTGAGTGCGGGTGGTAAATCCATACAGTACTGCATGGTTAACATGAAAAATATCTTCCAATGACGACCATTCATAAAACATTGACGAATACATGTATCTTTCATAAACTTAGAATCATACATACAGTCATCTAAAAGAAGAAAGGCTCCACAATTTTTTTTACCCGCACCAACTAATCTCTTTTGTCTATCCATTACACGTTCAATAGCTTCTCTGTCGTAATCACCGTATATGAATAAATCTGGTATATACTGTTGATAATAATGATTACCTTCTTCCGTTGCTGATAAAACTATACCCGCTGGTAAATGTTTTTTATGGTACAGAATATCAGTAACAAGGGTTGATTTACCCGTATTACGTTTACCTATAAAAACACATACTTTATCATCCGCCATGTTTTCGGGTTTAAATTTTCTCAACTGAAGATTCATCTATAATATCGTGTCGTTTTATTTAATAAAATTTTACTCACGTAAAGTAAGAATGGCTGGTCGATTAAACCTTGCTATCACGGGTATCCAGGACCAATGGCTTACTGGGGAACCCGAGTTTTCATATTTCCTGATGAATTTTAGAAGACATACTAAATTTTCAATTGAATCTATCGAAACACCTTTTGATGGTGATGTTGATTACGATGCAACTGTAGAGTGTCGTATACCCAAAAACAAAGGGGATCTTATTCGAAGTATGATGCTTAAATTCACTTTACCTAAACCAACGACACCTGATAAATCATTTACGGTGACTGCTTCTGATGGTGTATACTTTATAGATGGTGTTCAACAGGCAACATTGACTTTATACGAAGGTACGACGTATACCTTCAACAATTTAAGTCACGTAGATGGTCATCCGTTTAGGTTTTCCACAACGGCTTCCCCCAGTTATTCCGATTACACAACTGGTGTTACCGATCCGAGTACATCTACAGTTACATTTGTTGTACCAGTGGGTGCACCATCAACTTTATACTATTACTGTGATTCACACACCGGTATGGGTGGTCAGATAAACGTGAAAACGCTTCGATACCGTGAATCTATAGGTGCACAATTAATAGACCATGCTGATCTCATTATTGGTGGTCAAACCATAGAGAGAATAACGGGTGATTATATTTACATGTATGACCAAATACACAGTAATAAAGATGATATTGATCAAACACTCTACTTCTTAACGGGACACGGTAATTATATAGACGTGACGTATGATTGGGATTATAGTGTATTCTTACCCTTTTATTTCTTTAGAAACCCGAGTTTAGCTATACCTGTATGTGCCTTAACAAAACAACTGGTAGAAATACGTATAAAGTTTAAAAAACTCGCAGACGTCACATTATCATACACGAGAACAGGTGGTGGTGTATCCGATCCACCGTCGAGTGTTTTGTCTTCGATTAAAAAGGTTTCACTTGTAACAGATTTCTTTTTTATTACAGAACATGAAAAGAATTTCTTACTTACACGCCCTGTAGAATACGTTATAACTCAACTCCAATTGTCTCAATTCAAGTTTAAAGCGGGTGAATCTAAAAAATCTGGTATGCTTAATTTTAAAAACCCGGTCAAGGAAATGTTTTTTATAGCTGTTAGTGATGACGTATACAAATACGAACCAATAAAACAAGTTACCATGAAATTTAATAATAACATAATCATAGATGCCGATAATTTAATGCTCAGTTACGAACAACCATTAAAGTATTATACGGGTGTAACGAGTAATAACTTTGGTGTCTATAGTTTCTCGTTGAAACCGGAAACGTATTACCCTACCGGTCAAGTCAATATGAGTAGAATAGCCCACAATTTGATAGATATTGAACTTGATTCACCAGACGCGAGTTTCGCACACAAAGTTTACGTATACGCTGTAAACTATAACGTTTTACGTATAAGCAGCGGACTTGGGGGTTTAAAATTTTAGTCAGTTATACTAGTAATGGCTGGTCGTGTTCAATTAGAAACATCTGGCCCACAGGACGCTTTTTTTACAGACGACCCCGAATATACATATTTCATAAAGAATTTTCAAAAACATACCAATTTTGCACCATTCTTTGTTGATTTAGACGTTCAAGGTGAAGTAGAATTTGGAAACACTATTCGGTGTACCATACCACAAAACCAAGGTGATCTCCTTAAAACTGTAAGTATGAAAGTTGAATTATCTAGTATACAACAGAATTTAGTAGATGGTATCGAAGGTATAGGATACGTTGAGTCTATAGGTCATGCCATGATTGAGTATGTTGAAATTCTGATAGGTGGTCAGGTTATTCAGCGTATACCAAGTGATTTCTTAGCTATATATTCAGATAATTACGTTACACAAACAAAACAACATAACCTGGCGAAACTTATTGGTAAACCACCTTTAGAACTTTCAGGTACGAATGTAAGACAACGTAAAATTGCAGGGTATCTAGGTTTAGCAACTTCTGATACTAAATATTTTGTTGATATACCATTTTATTTTTATAATAATCCCGAACTCGCTGTACCACTTTGTGCCATAACAGGTCAGGAAATAGAAATTGTTATAAAACTTAGAGATCTAAAAGATTGTGTTTGGGGGTACGATGCAACCGACCCTGCAAATAGTAATTCAATTTATTATTTAAGTGATTACATACAAACAAAAGGACTTATAAAAAGTTTAAAATTAACAACTGAAATGGTTTCTCTAGATGAAGAAGAAAAACAGATGTTATTAAGTAAAAAAATAGATTATATAATCACACAAATACAAGAGAGTAAATCTATAATACCACAGGATTCAAATGCGAACTCTATGGTTGATGTTAAACATAAACTTAAATTTAAAAACCCCGTAAAAGAACTTTTTTTTATAATTCAAAGACTTATAAAGGTAGATCTTTATTCAGTGAACCCTGTGCCTATATTTGTTACCAATTTTGATTATGATTCAGACTACCAATTGTATAACGGTGAATATGTAAATTACGAACATTTACAAAACCTTGAATTACAATTAGACGATTCCGTTATTTTAGACAGAGTTACAGGTAATGTCATAAACTTACGCGCAATACAGAGTGGTATACATCATTCAAGAACACAATTATTTAGAAGATACTATTCGTATAGTTTTGCACTTGAACCGGAACGGTGGTATCCAACGGGACAAAGAAATTTTAGTTTAATTAAAGAACAGGATTTAAAACTCAAGATATTACCAGACATCTCTGCTAAAAGAGAACTTAGAGTTTTAGGCCTAAGTTATAACATACTCCGTGTAGAAAACGGAATTGCTAAAACACTGTTTAATTTATAATGAATCAACAAGAAAAAGACGCAACCGAAAACTTAATTGAGCAGGTCCAGGACTCTGCTATTAACATTATCCAACCCGTACTCGAAAGAACTATGGTTCTCGCAGCCGAATACGCTACGGCGTGTGGTCGAGATATGGTACTTGGTGAAGATATGGAATATGCCATGAAATATTGTGCCATGAACGAAGTTGGTAAGAAAATGGGAACACATTTTCCGGAAATATATGAAGAATCTTCCGATGAAGAAGACCAGGAAGAAGACATCGAGTTTGAAGATGAAGAGATTCCTTTTACACGATATACAGGACGTGAATATAAATTCGTTAAAATGAATATGGCGTACGATAATTGGGATGCATGGGAACCAAAAAATCCGTCGGAATCGATGTTAAAAAATGCTATAGATAGTAATGAACACATCGGAACCAACGGGGTATGTGACGACTTCTGAATATTTTAGATTACGTGATGATGATTCCGATTCCGAATCCGATTCTGATACAGAAACAGATTCGGAATCCGATTCAGGTATAGATTCTATAAATGTCGGAATGTTAAGAGGGTATATGAAACCCAAATGTTATAAAAAAATTTTAATTGAAGAGGAACTACTCCCTGATTAAAATCTCAGGATACTATATATAAAATGTCTACTGCTGCTGAAACTGTTACGCTCGTCGCTCGTGAACTCGAGTCCCAATCCCTCAACGCCGTCGTTGCTGGATTCTCCTTCGCCGCCGCCCTCTCGTGGATGGACTTGGTTAGATGGACTGTCAACCAAGTTGTTAAGGTCAACAAGAACGGTGGTATGAACTACACGCTCACGGCCTTGTTCACAACACTCTTGTCCATCTTGGTCTACGTCGGTATCTCTCGTGTTTCCACTCGTGTGCAAAAGCCAGCCCAACCACTCTTCGCGGTTACTCGATAAGTTTAGGCTTACGCATAACCAATAATAAAAATAAACCGGTTGCGACTACCATAAATATAGATATAAACGCATCCCATCTACGCGGATCCTCCATTTCGGGGATACTCATAGGTGGTGGAAGAGAAAAGTCTCGTTCCACTTTAGCAATATTCTCAAGTTTATTAGTAGAACACGTCACTGCGAGTTTAAGTATATGGTTCGCATTTCTAAAATCGTATGGTATCAATCGATTATTACTACTATAATAAAACTGAACACGTAAACTTGATATCGTTTTTTGTGATCCAGAATCAAAATTGTGTTCAACTGTATCGTCAACACCCGAAAAGTTAATCACATCCCCACATAGAAGTATACGCCCTGTATAAAAGGGGGTTTCAGAAAATACAGTTTTGTTAAATTCGTCTGAACCACTACTCAATTTAACTATAATTGCATCAGCGCCCTGTAAATTAATACTCCCAGTTTCTAATGAACTCGAAGTTGATGATACATTTGAAGCAGGTAAACCTAAAACATCGTGTGGCGTGGTGTACCCATTTGTACCAGATGTATAACCATTCGTACCAGTATAAAACAAAAATGTAAAATCACCCGACCCTGTAAACGTTATAGCATTTGTATCTTTATCAAAAGTTGCACCTGTAATTATGTCACAGTTGGTATTAATCGCCGCGGCTAATTCTTCTCCGCTATAGTTTCCAATTGGTATAGTTACCGTTTGAGTACTATCACCGTTTGTCAAAACATCAAATTGATTGTTCCTGGAGTGTATGAGGTATTGACTATTATGAATACGTGCTGATATAAGTGATATTTTAGTCACGTCGTAAATAGGGTTTTTTAAGTGGACAACATAATCACTTGGATTTGAATATAAAACTGGGTCTCGTTCACCACTGTCTATATCTAAGGTGTGTACCTTCATTAAAATATAGGAGCATTATTTTAATGAGTGTAAATCTCATAATTTTTAATTATTTAAGAAAGACTATGAACTAATGGGTTACTTGAAAGTTGTCGTCTCGCCGTATCCAAACTCATATTTGTAGCATTTGGATTTTCGTGACCTTTATAAGCATTGAATTTATGATAATCATTATTTCTATATTGTTGTGTCCAAGCACCATTTGCGGAATTTACTCTACCGTCAATTCTCGTTGTATCGGAACGAACACTTGTGACCATACCCCCTTGGTTAAGTGCATCTGCACGAACGTTCATCCGCCCTGGACCCGCGGCTCTATTTGGTTTACCGCGACGATCCTCTGGTCTTAAACCATATTTCGTAAGTTCTTCGGCTGTATATGCGGAACCGTATGTTCTCTTTTCACCGATCTTAGTTGCTGGGGTGTTCAAGTATCCACCTACAAAACTCGATATACCTGGGGCTGGTTGATTGTTGTATTGATATTGTTCTATAGCACCATCGGCTTTGTTTCGTGTTGGTTCCTGAGCACGTGTAAGTGCGGAAACGGTTCTCTTCGCAGATGCATAATTTAATGTATCAGTTCTCAAACCGGTTTCTGATCTATTTGTTGTTTTCTTTGTACGTTCGTGTTCCGCTCTTGGCGTTCTACCAGTCATGCCCTGTGCTCTGCCTGCAACTGGAGGAAGACGACCATGTAAAAAGGCTGTCTTTTCTGGTCTATTGTGTGCAACTTCACCGACAATACCACGTCTACCACCCTTAGAATCAAAGGCTGGACCCGACCTACCAGGTAAAGTCGTTAAGCGATACGCACCAACATTATCTGGGTTAACACGAAACAATTGTTGATGACCCCCAAACGCAGGAACTTCTGCTCCAACACCCAAGCCTGGTCCGACGAGTTGTTTTTCAATTGGTGAAAGATTATTCATTCGCCCTGCGTCATACATACGATTTCTCATAGACAAAACTTCGCCCCCCGATGATCGTTGTTGTGGTGCAATTTCAGCGAATGACCCCATTTCTTGTTTCGAATTATATGATGGTTCTACTAATGGTGATAAAGGTCCCAAATAATCAGATTGTATAGAGACATCTCTATCCGAAAATTCTGAAACGATTTCAGGTTCTATTTCATTACCTTCCATTGCTATTGTATATTTTTCGTCTGGTTGACTTAATTTTCTACCGGCATAAACTAAGCCGGCTATAGCCATTATAGATATAGGATCAGCCATTCTTATTTCTTAGCGAGATTTTTATTGAGGTATCTTTGCTGAAACAATCCATTTTGCATTTCAGCTCTGGTACTCGATGGTTCGTAGGTTTGTGTTCTAAGTGGTAATTTACACTCAACATTTTGGAGTGGGTGGAAGTTTCTTTCGTAAGTCTTCGCTAAAACCTTGTTGAAACGAGATGTACTTTGTGGTCTGAGTTCATCAGATGTATTAATAAATTGTGCTGGTGAACCTTTACCCGCCATGTATGGTGAAGTACCATATAACATGGTATTTGGTCTACCTGACCCATAGTTAAGGGTACTGGGCTGAGGATATACAAAAACTTCTTCGGTCGCACAAACGGTGGGAACCGCGTGATCTTGAACCATTTTCATTCCTGGTTGGAGTTGATACGCCATTTATTATTACAAAAGATTTTGTTTATGGAAATCGAGTATCTACTACTTTATTATTAAATTGTTTAAAATTAAGGTCCTAATCCAGAGCCTCTGTGCATACCACTTCTCTTATCCCCGTTTGGATCGAGACCCGAAAACGCCTCAAGTTGAACACCTCTCGCGTCTGGGTTACACAATGTTGGATCTTGGCGACACGTATTACCTCTGTTACCGTGGATAAATTCATAATATGGTGTACTACCGATGGATGTGTCTGGCATACTTACAAATTGTCTTGATAATGCATTTCTTTGGTATTCGGGCATAGCCGAACGCGAACGGGCTGGACCATATGGGACGCCACCTGTAAGGAATTTGTTTACTGATGTTTTTACTGTTGGGTAATGACACGCCTGTGGTCTATCTGGTCTATCTGTATAATCCGACATGAGAACATTTCCCATGGGGTTATCATTTGTTGGTATAGAACATGATTTATCTACACTATTGTATACATTTGTTGGTCGTATAACACCCTCCTTCACCATATTAGATTTTTCCATTATATAAAGAACACCGAGTGCAGTTGCACCCAAAACGAATATACGTGGATCTCGTCTTATGAGATAAATTATACATGTCGCATAAATAATAAAACGAGCTGATGCGTTAACACGGTCTGCTGAAGATTGCGTCTTCGACGGCCAAAATTCATGAACTTTTTCTACTCGAACCAATTGTTTTGGATCTTCAAACCAAGATGTCATTTATATATAGTGAGTTTATTTTTTCATCATACCACCCAACATACCCTGCATGGTTTTCATCAACGCAGCTTCGTCAAGTTCACTTCCATCTTCACCCATTTTATCTGCACACTGCTTTGCAACTGTCTCAATCATGGAAAGTGTGTCTTCTGGGATAGAACTAATGGTTGTACCGAGCATGTAGAGCGTCTGAACATATTGCCAAATTGCACCTTTTGTATTCTCGGAAGCAGTTCCCCAATGTTTTTCGAGGTTTACACCTTTCATAAAATCTAAATTCTTAGATTCTTCAATGAAAAATGATTCGTCTTTGGACGAAATCTTATCGGCATACGGAGCAACGCCCTGCATAAACCCATCTACAACTAAACGTGGGTTGGAAGCTTTCATTAAATCGAAAGCCGATAAACATTTTTTCAAGCCTTTTTCTTCTGGAAATGTCTTGTGTAATTCCACAAGAAATTGACCCATCATATCATTGAATGCGGTCACGGAAGTCATATTATATTGTAAATACGTATATTATCTTTAAGTCAGAAAATTAAAATGGTTCCGTTGATATGGTCTCTTTCTTACCTAATCCGTTAGTAACAATAAAAAATACTAAAATTGCTATAAGTGCAGCTGGTTTCATGTACGCACTCACTGGAAGCTTACCTTCGTTGTTAATCTTTGCTTTAAAGTGTATGTATCCTGCGGTTATAAAACCGGCGATTATTCCGGCCCACGCGGGGTCTCTTAAATAGTCTTCAAACTCCATTTAATAGTACCCAACTTTTTTTGCACGGGTCTCTGATGCATCTGGAAATAAAACACCTTCTTCTTCCTGCTGCGGTTGTGGGTATGGTTGTTGTTTAGTATTAATAGTTTTAAATTCGTTATCGAATGGTGAAGTTTGTTCTGGTTCCATTACCTGTTCCATTGAGGCTTCCATAGATTGTTCCATTGGGGTTTCCATAGATTGTTCCATTGGGGTTTCCATAGATTGTTCCATTGGGGTTTCCATAGATTGTTCAGCATCGAATGGTTCTTCTGACGTTTCCTCTTCATACCCATCAATAAGGTCAGGGTCTTCAGAATCACCAACTTCAGCTTGATCGAGATCTAAATCCTGTCCCTCGTGTGTTTGAGACATATACGTTTGTAAAATCTGTTGTACGGGTATAAGTTCTTTTACGGATGTTTCGATACATACACAAAAACGCTCGTATAATTTATCGTTTCTCGCGTGTTCGTTTTGCGTTTCGTGATAAATGTATGGGTCTCTATATAGATCTTTGGCTGCGTTGTTATAACACGTTTGAATGAAAACTTCATTCGTTGGAAGTTTCAATGAGATTTTCTTATTATCTTTATTCAATCGAACCGCGGATAAAATTTTAACACAACTTACAAAAACAGCAGCTAACAGGTCGTTAAACCACGCACATCTATTTGATATATTATCCGTGTGTTGTTTAGACATAGCATCACTCCAATTTGGAACCTCTTTCAGAAGTTTTTGGTACATGACAAGAACTTTTCGACCTTTTGTAAGTTTGTATGCTTCCTCATACATTGTTTCAAACGTTTCAATCATAACTGGACACATAAGTAAACATAATTGTCCTATGTATTCACGTTTTGCCTCGACGAGTATATTTAAAGGGTCACTCATATTTGTAATATATTTACATATTTAAACTTTAAGTCTCACGCATCAATTATTTTCCCCTGTATTTATTTGCTGCTTTTTTAAGGTTTACGAGTGTGGGGAAATCCTCTGTGTCTTCTGGATGTTCGTGTTGTTCATTTTTTCGTGATTTTTTATTCGGTTTCCATGAAATACATAATTCGTATTCGCCTATAATCTGGACTGTAAATCCACCTATTTCAAATTGTCGTTTTATATACTGTAGCGCTTTTGCTCTGTTAAAATGAGGGTACCCCATAACAAAAGAAGGTATCTGACAAAACAAATATTTATGGCCTAAATCTACCGACTGACGTATCTTCTTTGAAATCTGTTCGTAAATTTTAGTATACGTTTCCTTTTTCAAATGATTCCTCTTTTCAGTTATACGTGATATTTCATCAATACTGATCATTATAATTATTTTAGAGTTTTAAATGTTAATTTTACCGTACATCGAGTTTGAGTCATGTATAACCTTATCTATTATTTTTGTATTTTTAACCATATCAAGTTCACTCCGTCTAACTTCTGTATAATCTTCGAATTCTTTACCCTTTATAGATTTTTGATAAATACTTGGGTCTGTAAGGGGTTTATCGTCGATGGGTTGTGTTGTCACGTTTAATACGATAGCTTTTCCATCAATGATTCGTAAATCAGACGTAACGGAAAACCCTAATGCAAAACCTTTATGTTTCACCGACATAAACATACATCTATATTTTTCCTGATTACTTTTCTTATTTACATATTTTTTTACAGATAATGTTTCGATAATATACGTACAAAGACCAGTTTTTTTAGAAACTTCTTTATTTGTTGCGAGAACCATCTCTTGCATGAGATCATTTGATATCTCAAGTTCTTCACCTGATTCTTCATAATCAGATAATTCCGTATTAGAACTTTTCAATAATACTGGGTTTTCTGGTTTAATTTCCACCCTGGACATGGTCACAAATACAATGAGTACAACGAGTATTAATAATATCAATAGTATAGTATT
>JACLAB010006236.1_pt1 | contig 17310 bp, 12 predicted proteins | sample 8027921 | NCBI WGS metagenome assembly JACLAB01 (sample SAMN15725117, study PRJNA655200) | protist metagenome | isolation source: fluorescence activated cell sorting (FACS) single amplified genomes of... | place: USA: West Boothbay Harbor, Gulf of Maine | collected 2000-07-19 | reverse complement strand
TAATCTGGAAATGGTAAAGTATTGCGTTGCAAATTATTTCCTCATCGATAGTGAAGCGTGCGCATATGCTGCCTTAAACGGTCATCTCGAGATACTCAAATACTTACGCGAAGTAGCGAAAGCGCCGTGGGATTGGAGAATTGCCGCTTGGGCGGCTGGAAATGGTCATCTTCATATACTCGAATATCTTGTTGAGCGTAAGTATGATCGATATAGCGAATGGGCGTGTATGCATGCGGCCAAGAACGGCCACTTCGACTGTTTGAAGTACTTACACGAAACCGCCAAAGCGCCGTGGAGCTCTTGGGCGGTACGCTACGCGCACGAGAACAAACACCCCGAGTGTTTACAATACTGCCTCGACAACGACTGTCCTCTCCCAGAAGGCTGGTCTCACGAAGATGGAACGTTATGCACATCAGAAGAATAAGAAGAAGAGGAAGAGGAAGAAGAAGGAGATTTCGACGACTGGGAAGAAGGAGAATACTGGGAAGAAGAAATGCAGCAAAAGTGATGAAAAAAGACACAACAAACACAAATCTTCTCTTCATAAAAAAACGCTTGATTTATTTATTTCTCAATCAAATCTTTCAGATCAAGAACACACGTTAGTGACAGTTTGTTTTCCGCGCTTCGATCGACGATTTTCCCGGTTTTATCCGTGGTGAAACGAAAACCACTCTTTTCCTTCCTTTCTATCTCTTTCGGGTCGCTCGAGAAAAACGAGGAGATATACTAACGCTTTCGTTTGAAGAACTCTTCGATGATGTTGAATGTCGGACGACGTTTGGTTTTCGGTGGTGGGACAGCAGCACTCGCAGCAGCAATCGGGGTGACCGCAACGATGACGACAAAAACATCGTCGGAGTACTTTAACTACGAAAACGCGAAGCGTACGACGACGTTTTGGTACCACGCGTTGCCGGCGTATTTGAGTTACCGGTACGTGCAACGGAGGAACGAATTGTTCCATCGGTTTCATCAAAAACAAAATCGTCCCGGGGACGAAGACGACGACGTGATGTCCTCTTCTTTCCCTCTTTCGACGATGTTCTCCTCCTTCTTTCTCCTCTCGGATACCGACGCGAACGCAGAGTACGAGAAATTACATAACTATTTCAGCCCAATAATTGAGAAACAAGTCTGGGAACAGAGAGGATTTTACATCAAACACGCGCAGTTCTTAAGCACGAGAGATGACTTCGTCCCGGAGAAATATCTCGAGTGGTGCAAGAAAGTGCAAGATCAAGCGCCGACGAAGTTGGAGAAAGGTGAGGCGCTGAAAATAGCGGAAGAAAGCTTACGAGGGACGAAGTATGAAAACGCGATCGAGTATTGGGAGGAAACGCCGATTGGCGTGGCATCGATTGGAGCGGTGCATCGATGTCGCTTGCGAGGCGAATCGAAAACGTGCGTGGTGAAAGTGCAAGCGCCGGAGGTGGAGAGTCGGTTTAGGAACGACGTGGACACGATGATTTTCTTTTTGAGACTGTTTCAACCGCAACACGTGCCGCCGTTGAAGGAAGTGCAGAGGAACTTTTTGAACGAGTTTGATTATCGAATCGAGGCGGAGAATTTGCGAGAGATGAAACGGTTGATCGAGGACGGGAAGTTTTCAGATCGGGTGAAAATACCAGAACCAAAAGTGGAGATGTGTTCAAAGAACGCGTTGTTTATGGAAGAGATCGAAGGAGTGCCGTTGGTGAGAGGTGTGAAGGAGTCGTACGAGAGATTTTTGAAGGCGACTGGGAAGAGCGCGGACGCGAACGCGATGCGTCATTCGGCGAATGCGTTGTTAGCCGACGAGGCAAAAAACGAAACGAATTTTAAAGACGTGGAAGAAACCGCGCGAGCGACGAGGAAGGCGAACGCGATGATTCGAGCGAAATTTCTTCTCATCGATGAACCAATTCGGTTGGCGTATAATCTCTCACCGTTACGTCTCGTGTTTGGGAAGTCAGAAAAGAAACCGTCCGCGACGCTTGTCAATCTCGGAGACGTGTTGCGAACCATGTTGGACGTTCACGCGCACGAAATTTTTGAGTGCGGCACGTTCAACGGCGACCCGCATCCGGGAAACATTCTTTTAATGCCCGATGGAAGACTCGGTCTCATTGACTACGGTCAAACCGTGCGCATCGACGAATGCGCCCGACGCGCGTATGCCAAACTCGTCTTGGCGTTACTGCATGAAGATAAAGAAGAAGTAGCGAGGCTGGTCTGGTCCTCGCCGCCGGACGGGTTCGGAGGAAAGACGAAGAAGAGAGACGTCGATACGGCGTACAAATTAGCAACCTTTTGGAACGATCGAGACACGCCAGATATCACCGAAGGCTTAAATTTGCAAGAATTTATCGACGAGATGGAGCGAAGGGATCCAATGATTGACACGCCGAGGCAAATGGTCATGATCTCCAGAGTGTCTGTTTTATTGAGAGGTATGGGAAACGCGTTCGATATGCGATTGCGAGTTTCCGAAGCTTGGAGGAAACACGCGAGAGCGTTGTTAAAGAAGACCGATCCGGAGTATTATTTATTGAAAAAGGAAGAGGCGGAGGAAGAGAAGAAGTAGAACTGTAGTAGAATTTAGTATTTAGTTTTAGTATCATCATAACACTTTTGTCGAGCACTACACGTCTCTCAGAAGACTCGAACACGTTTTTCTTCTTTCTAATCCTCTTTTTTCGGCGAAATCGAAACAACCACCGTCTTCTCGTCCTCCTTGACTTCGAACGATACCGTCACGAGCATCTTGCCTCCACCACCATCACCACCACCTTTCTTTTTATTCTTGTTCTTCTTGCCGTTTTTTTCTTTCTTTTCTTCGTCTTTGGACTCCTCTTCGACGACGGGGTCTCCTAATCCGGCGGCGATGCGCTCTTTCTTCACCTTTCGCTTCTCCAAGAATTCTTCCTTCTTCTCGTTGAGCAATTCTACACATCTGGGTACCTCGCCAACTATTAACGGCGCGGAAATGCCAACTTTACCAAACATACCGTACGCGTCTAAAGATAGGTTCACTTTGTCGGTTTCCTTTGGCGGTTTAGGTCCCGCGTTTTTCATCGCGTTGACTTTGTTCTTCTTCGCTTTCGTGAGCGTACCAGTCATGGAGAGCAAATCGTCCATCTCTTCGTCTTTGTCTCTCTTGTTGACCATTTTCAGACCGGACAACTTCGCGGTCAAGTCCTCCGCGCTTCCGTTTTTAGACGACGAGGACGTCGCTTCCGCCGGTGCACTTTTCGGTAAGAACTTTTGCAAGAAACTCACCAACTGGTCGCACGAAGAAATTTCCGCCTCGAACGGTTCCGGAGCGTTTTCTCTTTCCCACTGCTTTTTCCTCTCTTCCGACGCTTTTTTCTCCGACGCGTACTCCGCGTCTCGCTCCGCGCGAAAGACTTTCTCTCTCTTCAACCACTCGTTGTTTTTCTTCTTAAAATCGTCTCGCAAATCGTCCATTTCTTTCCGAATCTTCAAGATTTGCTTATACGCGCCGTCTCTTTCTGATTCTAAAGCTTTCACGTTCTTGTTGAAGTTATCGCCGCCGCCGCTATTACCACTTTTACCATTTTCTTTCTTATTCTTGTTGTTGCCACCTCCCTCTACGCCGCGAATCTTATCGATTTCGTTCTTCAGTTTTTGCTGCTCCGCTTTGTTCGCGTTGATCTCCACGTCCTTCGCTTTCGCCTTTTCTTGCATAGCCTTCCTCGACCCGTCCGTCCCGGTAATCTGCGCCTGCTTCGCCGCCATCGCTCTCGCCGAATCCTTCATCTTATTCAACTGCTTAATCTTCTCCACCAAGACTTTCTCTTCCTTCAAACTCATCGTTTCGTGCGAAAGTTGGTCTTCGATTCTCGCCATCTCCGCGTCGATTTGCTCCGCGCTCTTCCCTCCGCCTCGGTTCCCGGAACCGCCGTCTCTCTCGCCTTTCCCCATGTTATCCAAAGCTTGAACTTCTTTCCTACACGCATCTCTCGTTTGCATCAAAATTTGACATTGCGCGGCTAACTCGTTTAATTTCGATCGAATCGGTGCGTATTTCGCTTGCTCTTTTTCTCGTCCGTCTCTCAAGACTTTGATTTTGCTTTTGGCCGACTCGATCGTTTTTTTCCTCTCCTCGATTTGTTCGTTCAACCTTTTCATCGCGGTTTCGTGCTTCTCTCGCGACGGTCTCGGGAGCCTTTGCACATCAGAGGTACTCTTCGTCTTGCTTTTGTTCGACGCTTTCTTCTCCTCGTCCTCGTCCTCGTCCGCAACATTTTCCGTCGTCGTCTTTAAATCTTCTTTTTCCTCTTTTTCCGCCGCGCTGACGACGACTTTCATCTCGTCCTCCTCTTTTTCCTTCTTCTCTTCTTTGGACGCTGCTTTCGAGGAGGAGGATGCGCTGGCGCTGCTCTTGGTGCCGCTCATATTGCGTCTGACGTCTCCAATTGAAGAAGCGTTTCGCGGAAGAAGAGAAACGCGCGAAGGAAAGAGTATCTAAAAAAACGGATCGTCTCCCCGATGAGATGATTTTCTTACTCGTACGCGCTCTCTTGGATCTCCCAACAACGAGAGAAGAAGAAGAACGTGAGAGTATATATTTCTTCCGCTAAAAACGAGAAAAGGATACACAACGCTCCGCACGAGTGAGAGAGAGAGAAATAGGCGTTTTCTCGGTAAGAAGTCTCGGACTTGAAGCGTGTATGCAGGGGAAAACACTGACGGATGGGTTTCTTTTGGGGGAATAATATTCCTTGTCTCCCCAAACAGAGGGAGGGAAACCACGCACCAAAAAGAGGCGAAAAATGATCGAATGCTTCCCTGTCCCAGAAAAAGAACGAAAGCAAGAGAAAGAGAAAGAGAGGAGTAAATTATGAATGTGAGAAAAGTGCTCTGCTGGCAAATTTTTCCATTTTGATTTTGGCTCGTGTGTTGTTCCTGCTTTGAACGCTGTATTTTGCGAGCGCGGAAGAACCCTGGCACACTATATATACATATACATATACATTAGAGATGAACAAACTCTCTCTTTCTCTCTCTCTCTCTTTCAAAATGAAAGCGCGCTTTTTATCATCGTTCTTCGTATTCCAACAAAATCTGGTGACAATCGACCAATACTTGCGCGTCTAAAGCGGCGTACGCGGTTTGAGATTCCGAGAGCGGCCGCGAGGACCAATCGGACATTCTGACGGATTTATCGAGCGGTTTTGAGAGAAGGACCGAGCACAGGTTGGAGAGACCGATGGGTTGGTGTCGGTTGAGTTCTTTCTCGAGGAGCCACGGTTTTCTTCTCCGATCGGTTCCTTCTCCGTTTTCTTCTTCTTCTTCTTCTTCTTCTTCTTCTCCGTTCTTCTTCATCATCTTCTTCTTCTGTCTCGCGCTTCGAGCGTCTTCCACTCTCGTTCTCCAGTAGTGTTGAAGGTCCAGGACGTTTCGCGGTTGGCCGAGGTACGACGCGCATTGACTGAGCCGCTTGAAGTCTTCTTTGCCGGCAAAGACGAGCTTTAAAATCGAATCGTTTGAAAATAAAGCGCCCAAAGTGTCTCTTAAAACCGTCGATGGCGCGTCGTCGATAAGTTTTGGGAGATCTAAGAGGAAACAATCCGATTTGGAACTGATTTGGAGCAACGCGACGGTTTCGCTGAGAGCGCTGCTGCGAGCTCGTTTCGACGGCGGCGGCGCGGCTTTCGCGTCGTCTTCTTTACTCTCTTCCTCATCCTCCTCGTTCTCATTCTCACTGTCTGAACCGCCTAGCTTGGCGGCCCATTCGGTATCGATGCCAATCGCATTGGACGCGCTTAAAACTCTAAACATTTCTTTCAAGGAATTTTCATCGTCCACGAAACTCACGTTTACGTTTTCTGGCAGTTTATAATATCGCAACTCGCGGTCCATGCGCATTTGCATCATCATCTCGTCCGAACAAATTGAAGCGATATCAGCTTCGCTAAAGCCACATCGCTCGGCAAACGTTCTCGCGTACTCTAATTCTCCCGCAGTAACGAGCGCGCTCACCACTCGCTCTTGAAAACGGACGTCATCTCCGGCGTGTTTCAACGCAGCCTCGAACGCGCCTTTCGAAACCATTCGGTCGATGGAACTTTCCCAATACTGTTTCTTAATGTACGGAAATTCTTCGTACAGATTGAACCGTTTCACGGCTCGAAACCCGGCCCTTAAAAACGCATGCGACTCCATGGCTAAACACGTCGCCACAAACTCAATCTTCTTCTCTCTCGACAGATTTTTCGTCAACTCTTCCAATAAACCAATCTCGTCTCTATTCGCCAAGAGCTCAAACGTTTCCGAGTTTGTAAACTTTTCCAACTCGAAATGCGTGATCGTCGCGCACGCGCTCCCTGGCGCTTCCTCCAATAAAAATTCAACGTACTCTTCTATGACTCGATTGGTGACGATATCGTTCGTTTCTTCCCCCCAAAAGAAATCCTCTTTGCCAACCCCGAACGACTCCGCGACGCGCGCGATAACTCTCGCCTGTTGCGCACCTCCGCCTCGCTCCTTGGCGGCAAAATACACTAAATTCGCCGCGCGGCGTCGGCTCTTTTCGCACCTCACTCTCGACCTCGTGATGTTTTTTAGTTCAAACCAGTTCCTAGTGTACGCTTCTCGAACGTTTGTCGCTCTCGTGCAACTCTCGATGATCACAAACTGAAGTAAAATCCGCTCGCTTTCAATCTCCTTCGTCGACGCTTTCGGCGCCGCTTCTTCTTCGTCGTCGTCGCAGAAGGACTCTTCCTGCCCCCAGTTTCGGTCATAAAATTCATCTTCTTCTTCTTCGTATTCTTTCATATCGTCGCTATTTTCTTCCTCTCGCACGCTCTCATCGATAGAATGTGGTACAGAAAAGATAAGCTTTTTGTCTTATTCTTATGCCGCTCGGGAGAAAGAAAATTGAACTCTCCAATGCAGCTAAACCCTAAACCGTAAATACACCCTAAATACACCCTAAATACACCCTAAACTGTTGTCAAGAGAAACGGGAAACTTTTTGTGACTCGACGACAGAAAGCAGAGAGATACTATAGTATCATGGCATCATCCTCGGCGTACCGCCAAACGCAAATCTTTTTGAAAAAGACCCGGGACCGAGTGCTCTCGGGTAACAAAGATGCTCTGATGATAAGTTCTCGTTTCCGTTTGATCGATGCGAAAGGTGAAGTCTTAGGTCGCTTAGCGTCTCAGATTTCCTACGTTTTACAAGGGAAAGACAAACCGACGTTCGATCGATCGAAACCTCTCGGGGACGCGATAGTGGTGATAAACGCGAGCAAAATACATTTAAGTGGAAGGAAAATGGAACAGAAAAAGTTTCACAGGCACACCGGTTACGTTGGAGGTTTAGTCACTCGGACGGCGAAAGCGATGCACGCGAGAGACGAGACGTTTTTGATTCGGAAAGCGGTGGAACGAATGTTACCGGACAACCAACTGAGAAAAGAACATTTGAGAAAGTTGAGAGTGTTTCCGAACGAAGAACATCCTTTTAAAGATTTAAGCGCAGATCGGCTGGTACCGTTTGAAATGCCTTTGAGAGCGTTGAAACGATCGGATGGGGAGGACGAGTATAGATTGGAGACGGAGAGCGGAAACGACGACGAAGAAGACGACGGGTGGCAAAGTTTCAATCCGAAGAAGAAGGAGGAGTTGAATAAGAGATACAGGAAGAGTTTAGAGGCGAAGAGAGGGTGGAGAATGGGACAGAAAGGACAACAGTTTGTGGATTTAGATGATTGATGATAGGTGTAGTAGTTAAAGTTTTAAAATATTTTATTAGATTTCGTAGCCAGCTTTCTCCGGGTCGAAGGAGTCTCCGTCAATCATCAAGTCTTCGTGTCGCAGTCGGTGCACGGCAACCATCAATATGATCCACATGCAAAAGAACGCGATACCGGTCATGAAGACACCGGTCCACATGAGCGTGGCCGTTTTCACGGAACTTTGTAAACGCTCTTCCGTTTTCCGTAATCCCGCGAGCTCGGCGGCTTCTCTTTCCTTTTTTGGTTTATCTTTGTTCGGGTCCGCCCATAAGTACTCGCACGTCACCAACGAATGCGCTTTCGGCAAGGACTCGATTAAATCTCTCGCCAGTTTCACGTTCGCTTCCACGGCATCGTACGTGTCGTACGGAATCCACGGGTCGTTGGAGCTTTCAACGAGGAAACACCGGGCGGCGAACACGGTCGTTTCCGTCGACGCCGCCAACGCGCATCGAGTATACTTCGTTTCAAAATCGTACACGTTTGTGTCCAAGTAATACGCAGACGAATCATCCACGTATCCGGGTTCATCCGTTTTCACGTACGTAATCTCCTCAACGCTCGAACTGTTGTGACGGTAAAAATCACACGTGGTCTCTTCGAACGATGTAAACGTTTCCCCAGAACGCGCGGTGAAATCGTACCGACCGGTTTGCGTCGATTTGTCGTGCAATAACTCTCGCCGTCGTTGAAATCGTCGTTGCTTCTTTCTATTCTTTGCATCATCATCGTCGTCTCTACCACTACTACTACTATGACTACTACTACTACTACTACTATTACTATGACTACTGTGACTATTCTCGCTATCGTGATCGTCATCGTCTACTTCTTCTCCATCTCCTTCTATTTCTACTATTTTATTTCCTGCGGTTCCCGTTCTCGTATCGCTCGCCGCAGACGCGCACAAGGTGCTCGTAGACACCGGTTTGAACATCGCATTCATCAATCTTACCGGAGCATTTTCCGCTTTCATCACCTCGAACGGATCAATCTGAACCATCTTCTCGTTTGCACTATTTATGGTGGAATACGTCGCCGCTCTCAATTCGTTGACGACTTTCAAACTCGTCGACGCATCCGCGCACGTCACGATTGCGCTCACGTCCACGTTCTTTGGCGAAGTTAAATATTCGTTCACGGTAAAGTGCGCGTCGTCCAACGCCACACCGAGCGCGGAAACCCCACCGAACACGATCCAAGTGAGCAACAAAGCTTGCGTTAAGAAAATCGAGCAAAACACAATCACGCGCCAATTTCCTCGCACGATTGCAATCGTCGTAATCGAGGACACGATAAACAAGACGCTCGTCAAACCGAGACTGGCTCGTTCAGCCATTTTCGCGTTCGTGGAAATAGTATCCTCGTACTCTTTCGCCATATCCTTCGCGTACGCCACTTCCTCTCGTATCTCTTGCAACGCGTCGCTCGACGACACAAACACGCCTTCGTCTATGCTTTGTTGTAAACTCGCTTCGATAGACGGATACGTTTCGATTTCTAATTTCACCATGATATCTCTCACCGAGTCCGCCGCTTCCGTCAACTCGTCAGTCAGCACGTTTCCGCACGAGAAGACTATGAAGCACCCGATAGCGCCGAGAAGCGCGAAACATACCATCACCGTTTTCGTCTGTCTCAGCGCCGCGCGAGTATACGGAAACGGTTTGAACATCCGCTCGCACGAAGAACAGCACAAAGAGAAGACGCATTGGACTGACTTCAAAACCATCGCGACTGCAATCATCGAAAGCAACAAAAACGCAATCGCGAGCCCCGGTAACGCCTGCCCGATCAAAACGTTCTCGTACGTTTCGTCGTTCCTAAAGTACAATTTGGTTTCAATTTCCCCGGTTTTCGCGTTTAACCGTGGTAACGAGTACAGCGTTTTCGTAGGTAACGCGCGAATTAAATCATCTCTCAAACTTGTCGTCGTCGCGTTCACGAAAGAGGATTGGATCCCCGTGGAAAACGAGGAAGCGAGGGTGTAGTTGACGTTGTTCGGGATCGTGCCGCTCATTGTGCTGCGTGTGCTGGCCGTTTCTCGTCGTCGTTGAGATGATGCTTCTTTTTTTCTATACTAAATCTTCTTCTTCTGCGTTGAATAAATCTCCGCCGCGCTTCTCGGAAGGAAGACAAAGAGGACCAAAAGCAACCCTCTCTTCTCTCTCACTTATTCGTATTCAAACCTCCTTCGCGACGATATGAGTAGCAGTAGAAAACACAAAAGTGTTTTAAAAGAGAGGTAACAGTAGATTAATTTTAAGCGTTCGGTAAAAGAAAGAAACGGGAGAAGAAAAGAGGAAAAGTCTGGCGAAATAAAATTTTTTTTTTCTTGACACTTGACTTTTTTCTCTCTTCAGAAGAAATCAAACCAAACCTCTCTCGTTCTTTCTCTCTCTCTTTTTTTACTGAGACGTATATATTCAAACATGCTTCGTCGAGCGGGGAGGAGAGCTTTGCAACATTCGGAGCAGCGGCAGCAGTTCGGGACGAACTCGTGCTCCCAAAAGCCGCTTTGTTTTTTTCTTCAAACTTCCGAGCGACGGGAAGAACGAGAACAACGGGAACAATTTCAACATCATCATCGTCAACAACAGAATCTGTATTACACGAAAGGGAAAAAGTCGTTCACGACGAGTGCGACAGCCAAGATTGGTCAAACGGGAGTTCCCGAGGAATACGGACAACCGAAAACCGGAGGGACCGCGTTTTTAGGCACACCGAGGAACCATCGAGAACTGTTGAACACGCGTCCTCTGAGTCCAGACGTTCTGGACGTGGACGGGAAGAGCGCGCACTATAAGTTTCCGATCGTGGCGTTGTCCTCGATTACCAACAGAGTCACCGGGTGCGTGTTGTCCGGAGCGGTTGGCGTAGGGGGCGTGATCGCGTGCGTGGGAGGCCCAGAGGCGGTACCGGAAACCGTGGAGCTGTTTAAATCGCAGTTTCCTTTGCTCGTGTTTCCAGCGAAAGCGATGTTGAGTTTCCCGTTTGTGTATCACGGCGTCGCCGGGTTGAGGCACGTGATTTGGGACATGAGCGTGTTTGGGATCGATAACGAAAACGCGAAGAAGAGTTCGATGTTTGTGTTTGCGAGTAGCATCGTAGGCGCGGCGGCCATGGCGAGTACAAGCATTTAATAATACAATCTACAAACAAATCTTAGTACTACCACTTGTCTTTCTATATCTCTGTATTGTTACATAATCTAAAGGTACAAACGCGCGTCACCCACATTCTTTCGAAGAGGAACTGGAAAAAAAATCAATCGAACAACTCCGGGCAAACTTCAAACAAATCGCCGATGGATTCGACGACAACATTCGCGACTGCATTTAACTCGCCCTTATCGCTCTTATCTTTATTTTTTTCACCACCGCCACCAAGTTCCATCTCCAACGTCTCCCCGGCGACGAAAACGCCCCCCATGCCTAAAGCTACGCACGTTTTCAAGTTCTTAAACGAATCCTCAAACATGACGCATTCTTTCGGCGAGACTCCTATATCTTCGCACACCATCTCGAATGCTTCAGGCATCGGTTTCGCGTTGTCGCCCATAAAAGAACTCCCGTATATGCCATCTTCGAATAACTTTTCGTCGATGTTCAACGCGCCTAAACACTTCCTCGCTTGCTTTTCCGCCGTATTCGTCATCAACACCATCTTGCCTTTCCTCTTCGAACACGCCAGTTTCAGTCGTTCGAGCGTTTTGTTCACTCTTAGATCGCACGAGAGATACTCGTCGTATCCTTTGCGCACGTACTCCGTAAACTCGTCGTGTTCCACCGCGTATCCTAAACTCCGCAATCCTTTCAACGTCTGATTGTGTTTCTCGAACGCCTCTTTCCGTACGCGTCTCGCGTCTTCTAAACTTAAATTAAACTTCTCGGTTAAAAATTTTCGCTGATTGTCCCTCACGTTCTCCAAGTACCCGTTCGAGGCTGGGTACAAAACGCCGTCTAAATCAAACACGAACGTCGTCTTCTCTTTTACCCACGATGATTTTTCCCCCTTTGAAGAGGAGGACTTTGAAGTCTGCGGATGACGAGAGGTGGAGGAGGTCCCCCGATGAAGAATATTCCTCCTCCTCCTCCTCCTCCTCCTCGTCATCGTCATCGTCGTCGTCCTGTTCAAAGTCGTCGTCGTCATCGAAACGGGTGTACCGTTACCACCACCTTTAAAGTCATCGATTTCATCACCTTTTTTTTTGTGGGTGCGTCGCCTCTTTGAAAGATCTCCAAAAAAGAGATCTCTTTCGCCAAAAATTTCATCCGAAAAAAAAGCCCAACAAAAAAAACATCCTCTCGCGCGATAAATATAATTGTTTTCGACGACGAGAGAATAAAGACGCGAACGTCATAATAGTAAACTCGAAATGTTTTCCTTACGCGCGCAATCTGTTTCAACGGTTTCTGCGCTCAGAAATTGCAGAGCGAACTCTCGCGTGAACAGGTGCGACGCTTTCTTTGCGCGTTCGTCTCGTGATTTACGGGGCTAATTTTAGTTTTTTTTTTCCTTTCGTTGGGAAATATCTCTCTGTTGTGTGGGAAGAGCATTACGGAGCAGTCGAAAATCTCTCTCGTCGCTCTCTTTCTTTTTCTTCGCTTCGTGCGTCCAAAACGGTCGTCGCGTGGGCCTCTTTCTGAGAGATGAGGAGACGTGAAGGGTAGTTTTCCTTTGAAACGAGCACCGGAAATTCTTTCCTCGTCGTCGTCGCAAAGGATGATGATTTGTTTTTTTGATCTCGTGCGTCCGTCCACTGACTTATCTCTTCTTCGTATTATCCAAAACCGAATATCTTCTTCGAACGACAACAACTTTAACGTATTAAAACAGAACCGTCAAAGCGACGGCGACGAACACGGAGAAGAAACTCTCCCCGCTCGAAAAAGGGGGCACGAAAGCCGGCTCCGAGGCGTTCGGGAAAGATGCCGCGGCGACCACCAAAGCTGGTTTGATGGGGAAATCCACCCAGAAATGGGAGGACTCGAGATGGGTGAATGGGACGTGGGATCTCGCGCAATTCGCCAAGGCGGACGGGACCACGGATTGGAACGCAGTCATCGACGCCGAAATTGTGCACAGAAAGATGTTGGAGGAGAATCCGGCGGTGTATGACGAAGACGGTACGTTTGACCTCGGTCAAATCCCGTGGCAAGTATGGATGATGCGCTTTCACTTGCCCGAGGCGGAGAAGGCGAACGGCAGAGCCGCGATGGTTGGGTATTTGTTCGCGTATTTGATCGACGCGGCCACGCACACTGGTTTGGTTGAGTTACACGACTCGTTTTTGGGCAAGACGGCGATCTTTGCGACCGTTATGTTTGTCTGCTTTGTCAGACAGTTGAGCGATTTGGACAACTTGAAGGTCTTAGCGGACGAGGCGACGTTTTATGATAAGCAGTGGCAGCAATCGTGGGAAGGCGTGGAAAGACCATCCGAGAAGAAGGATTAAGTATTATTATTATTATTATTATTGTTAGTAGAAAGAAAGAAAGAAATAATATACATGAGAGAGACGAGAGTCGATGCAGAGAGAAAGAGAGAGAGAAAAGAAGAGAGGCGACATCGAACGTATCACCGTAGAACGAAATACCACGCAAAACACACCAACAGGAAAGAGAGAGAGAAAAAAAAAGAGAGATCCAACGAGGGAGAGCCGCTTTAATAGCCGAGAGAGAGAGTGAACATACCAAAATATAGACCTTCATTTTTACGTACTCGCACCGTAACGAGCGCTCTTCTCTCCTCGCCTCATCGGCTCCTCTTTGTCGAATTTTAAAAGAGAATATCTTTTCTAATCCAAAGTCGTTACAACAAAAGAAGCAATCGAAGAACAAAAACGCATCACATGCGCTTCGCTACGGCGGCGGCACCTTTATCGTCCTCGTCGTCGTTGCAGTGTTCTTGTTCTTCTTTTCATTCACCGCGTAGTCGTCGCAGTATTCGTCGCGAACGTCATCCTCATCCTCCGCCGCGGAAGAAAAGGATGACGACGACGGCAACGACATCACCATCCGCTTTTCAAAAATCATCGACGGGAGGAAAAGCAGCAGCAAATGATGACGATGATAATGACGATGCCGTCGAACTCTTACGAATTCTCCGCGAGATGATTGCGAACCGACAAAAGTTTCCGGAACTGAGGAAGACGTGCGTTCAATTTTTCGAACGAAAGATGATGGAAGATGGAGGAAAAGATGAAGAAGAGCGAACGTATTCGATTCCACCGCGAATATGTCTGGATTGCGTGGAGATTTTGGAAGACGAACGACGCGTGCGAGAGGAAGAAAATAGCGACGATATGAAAGAATACGAAGAAGAAGAAAAAGTAAAAGAAGTTAACGAAGAAAGGCTGTTGATAGACAAGTTGTACGAGAACCGATGGTTTATCAAGCATTCAGACGTGCAGAAGAGAACAGATTTGGACGCGAAGATTTCGAGTCAATTTGGACAGTTACTGGATGAGTTGCAGAGTTTTTATTACCATAATCATAGTCATCATCATCACGAGTTCGTCCAAGAGTGCTTAGATGCCATCGAGGAAAACGCGAGAGTGGGAGGAACTCTTTTCCCGGAAATAACGATCGCGACGGTCGTCACGCTCGACCAGTTCTCGAGACACTACTTTCGTCGTCGCTCTTTAGTAAATGAAGCCGAGACAAACATAGCGCTTTTAGATGAAGTGTGCGTTACAATCGTAGATAGGTGTTTAGAGAAGATTGATGTCACGTCGTCGCATTCAATCGATGCGAAGCATTTGGTTTTCCTCCTCATGCCGTACAGACACACGCAGAAAACGTTACCGAAATTGAAGAAAATCATAGAGTGTTTGGACAAACGCGTAGATTCGGATTTGGCCAGTCTCGAATTGCTGAAAAAGTTCAAGAAGACTACTTTGCGATGTTACCAAGATCTAGAAGGAAAACAGTGGCATCCAGAAACGAACGGCGAGATCTTGGAGTTTTTTGAGTTCGATCCGACCGCGGAGCAAATAGAAAAAGCGACGCGCATGCCAATCGTCGACGCCGTGAGAAAGTTCATGGTATCGAAACAAGACTTTTGGTTTGACGACATTAAAGAAGACAATAATAACAATAAAAAAATGATCATCGCGGTATCCTTGTCTGGTGGCGTCGACTCGATGGTTTTAGCGATGATTTTGAAACAGTTAGGCTATGTGGTAATAGCTTTACACATCAACTACGGCAATCGTCCAGAGGCAAACGCCGAGGCGAGTTTCTTAGAGGCGTGGTGTCGAAAACACGACATTGCGTGCGAGATTAAAAACATGAACAACGAAGGCTTGAAACGAGGCGTGACGCCACGGGAGACGTACGAGATTGAAGCCAGGAAAATTCGCTTTGATTTCTACAAGCTCATGCGACAGAAATATGAGTACCCCGCGGTCCTTCTAGGCCACCACGATGGCGACGTGCAAGAAAACGTCATCACGAACATGTTTCGCGGCGCGAACGTGTTAAACGTCAACGGCATGTCCGACGAAGGTATCATTGAAAACGTTCGAATCTGGCGACCGATGTTATCGAGACCGAAATCGGACGTGCTGGATTTCGCGCACACGTTCGGTGTTCCGTACTTTCTCGATTCGACGCCGACGTGGAGCACGAGAGGCAAGCTACGGAACCAACTGGTGCCGTTGTTGGCGGATATGTTTGGCGAAGGATTTTTACGAAACGTGACGCAAATTGGTCGCAATAGCGAAATGTTGGACGAAATGGTGAAGAACTCGATATTCAATCCGTTTTACTCGAAGTTTAGAGTCTCAGATGCGGGCATATACGTTCCGTGCGAAGCCTTTACCGCGCAGCCGTTGTTTTTCTGGAAAGAAACGCTGAGAGAATTTTGCCACAAGTTAGGCACGAACGGTTTTAAAGATGAATCAGTTGGACAAATCGTGAAGAAGATAACGACGAAGGCGGAACCATCGAAACAGCGCGGAAGCGATCCAGACAATATCATCTCGTGGCTTCCGGTGAAACGAGAAACGAAAGTGTTTTTAACCACGGACGCTTCGAAAACGCTCGCCATGTTCGCCGAAGGCTTTTTCTCCCAAGCGACGGTGGCGACGTTTGAAAACTTCTCGGTTCCTTCTTCGGAAATATTGAACAACAACAACAGAACGCAAACTCGAACGTGTGGCCCGTGGACGATAACGCTCGAAATGGTGGACAGAACGAGTCGCGAAGAACTCGAGCGACCGAAATGTTTCTCCGTTTGGGACGCGCTCGAGAACGACATTTCCTATCATATGCCGGCGCGATGTTACGACGCAAACGACGAGTACGACATGAACACGACCGAAAAAGCGTTCCGCATCGACACCGATTGGCGCATTCCTCCGACCTGCGACCTCGAAAACATCGTTCGTAAACACCTCCCGATTGTTGTCCCTCTCGGACATCCGCCTCACCGCGGCAAGAGCGAAAAAGAAAAGAGCAAAAAACACAGGACGTGGGCGCCTCGATTTATCGACGATACCTCGAACAACAACAACGACAACGGTATCGTAAAAGTCACCTTACGATTCCGTCGCCACAAACCGTTTTCAGAAGAAGAAGAAGGAGAAGGAACATCAGACGATACGCACGCGAAACTAGAAACTTAAGTTAGACAGACTCTTAAACAACCACTACTACTCCTACATCTACTCTAAAAACTACCGGCTCTCTTCCGTGCTCGGTCCTTTTAACCGTACCTCCCATTCGCTGCTTTTCCCGTCTAACCGGCTGAACGCTCTCAGTCGGTCTAACCCGTCCAAAGCGATCGCTCGTTTCTTCTCCACCTCTTCTTGTTTCGTCAACTTTGAATTTTCCCGAAACTCGAGTTGGATTTCTTTGTACAAACCGTTTTTGTTTTTCGAGGGGAACGTTTTCGTCGCTTTGAGGATTTGACGATACAGGCGTAAGGTTGTCATCGAGGACATTTTCTCCTTCTTCAAAGAGAGTTGTTGTTCGTATTCTCACAGCAGTAGTATGAGTATTCCAACGAATAAAAGCTCCGTTTTGTGTGTGACTGAAAATGACGAAATTTCTTCAGTTTCCCGAGAGCAACGACGCAACATAAAAAGAACAGACAAGAGATGATTTTGTCTTCTTTCTAAAGCGATGAAGACGCAAGTTTTACAGAAAAAGCTTTCGACGACGATGGGGGAGAGAGATTCTTTGTGGGACGTGGTCGTGAAGTGGGACGATATTTGTTTCAAACACATTCTGCCGAGATTGAATCGAACGGATGTGAAATTCTTGTATGGAGTGAATACAGAGACGAGAGCGTTGGTGAAGAGATCCTCTCGCGCGGGTGATTTGAAAAAGGGGTTTAAAGTTGAAGAGATGTCGTCGATATCGACTTTGGACTTTGCTTGGGAGCATAAATCGTTGTGGTCGTATTGGTTGAACGAAACTATTTTCTGCTGGAAAGTTGCTAAAACGAATAAACTCGAGTTGCTCAAGTGGGCGCGAGAGGAGAAAAAGTGTGAGTGGAGTGTAGGGCCGATTAATGCGGCCGCACTTCAAGGTAATCTGGAAAT
>JACLAB010015551.1_pt1 | contig 17335 bp, 7 predicted proteins | sample 8027921 | NCBI WGS metagenome assembly JACLAB01 (sample SAMN15725117, study PRJNA655200) | protist metagenome | isolation source: fluorescence activated cell sorting (FACS) single amplified genomes of... | place: USA: West Boothbay Harbor, Gulf of Maine | collected 2000-07-19 | reverse complement strand
CGTAAGTGCGTCATCGCGACAAATATTGCGGAAGCTTCCCTCACTATTGATGGCATCTATTACGTCGTCGATCCTGGTTTTTCCAAGCAAAAGGTTTACAACGCTAAAATCTCTATGGATTCGCTCATCGTCGCCCCGATTTCTCAAGCATCGGCTCGACAACGAGCCGGTCGCGCAGGCCGTACTGGTCCAGGGAAGTGCTACAGACTGTACACGGAAAGCGCATTCAAGAATGAAATGCTCCCAACTTCTGTGCCGGAAATCCAACGCACAAACTTGAGCATGACGGTATTGACAATGAAGGCTATGGGGATTAATGACTTGCTGAACTTTGACTTCATGGATTCGCCACCTGCGGCGACGCTTGTGACGTCGTTGGAACAATTGTACAACTTGGGTGCACTCGATGAGGAAGGATTACTTACGAGACTCGGACGAAAGATGGCGGAGTTCCCACTTGAACCACCGATGAGTAAGATGCTCATCGCCAGCGTAGATTTGGGATGCTCTGAAGAAATTTTAACCATCGTCGCCATGCTCAGCGCGCAAAATATCTTTCATCGACCAAAGGAAAAACAAGCTGCCGCGGATGCAAAGAAGAACAAATTCTTCCAAGCCGAAGGCGATCACTTGACGTTATTATCCGTGTATGAAGCATGGAAAGCGCAAGGGTTCAGCACGCCGTGGTGTTTCGAAAATTTCCTTCAAGCGCGCTCGTTGAAGCGCGCGCAAGACGTGCGCAAGCAGTTGCTGACAATTATGGATCGATACAAACTCGAGACAACGAGCGCGGGGCGAAACTACAATAAAATTCGCCGTGCAATTTGTTCGGGATTCTTCTTCCACAGCGCCAAGAAAGACCCACAGGAAGGCTACAAGACTGTCGTGGACAACACGCCCACGTACATCCACCCATCGAGCGCGTTATTCCAACGCCAACCCGATTGGGTCGTCTACCACGAACTCGTGCTCACCACCAAAGAGTACATGCGCGAAGTGTGCGCAATCGACCCAAAATGGCTCGTCGAACTCGCCCCTCGCTTCTTCAAACAAAGCGACCCGCGTCATTTATCCAAGCGGAAAAAGAGCGAGAAAATCGAGCCATTGTACGACAGATACAACGACGCCAACGCGTGGCGCCTTTCGCGCCGTCGCGGGTAAACGCGGCGTTCGAATCCCACTCCACGCGCGACGCAGCGCACAACATTCGCGCACAGCATTGTTACATCTCATTACATCCCTGTGTAATCCGTACGCCCGTCCAGCGCTCCCGGTCCCGCGCGGCGCGGGCGCGGACGAGTCCCCCCGTGTCTTGAGTCATTAACTCGTCACAGTCCCCCCTTCCTGGTCATTAACTGGTCAATGATGTTGAGCGATGCGTTCCGATGAATTAACCCATCCGATCGTCGCGCGCGCCCGCATTCGCGCGCGCGAGAGAGCACGACGGACGCACACGCGCTCAACCGCGTGCAACGGTAATTCTTGCGTGCGTGCGAGCGTGCGAGTGCGATCCGACGCGGTGACGGCGAGGGAATCGCGTAACCGTTCGCCAATTCGTTGATTAGCCGCATTCGTCGTTCAATCGTCGTCGTCGTCGTCGAGGCGAGTCGAGGCGTTGGTTCGGGTGCGCGCGTTGTCGATCGTCTTCGTACGCGCGCGAGGACGTGAGAGATGCCGCCGTCGCAGGATGCGTACGTGGCGCCGACGGTGAGCCAGTATACGGTCGGCGCGGGGACGTGGACTCCGAGCGCGTGGGTGACGACGACGCTCGAGGATTCGAGTGGCACTAGATGTCCTTGCCCGTCGTCGTGTAAGCATGACTGTGCGGTACGCTCAGAATGGTTGTTTGATGCGCAGGGTGGTGAAGGGCGGACGATCGAATTGTTGAAAGCGAACTCAAACGTGCCTACGTTGAATATGAATGTCGGGCAGGTGAGCGGCGAAAGCGCGGCGAGGATGCACATTTCTTCATATCGGGATTTGGACAACTGTCCACCGGATGAGATGATGGAGTGCCTGCAGTGCGATACGGCTTCGGGGTATTATCCAGTGGCGTATTCGGGTGAGTACTCTATTGAAGGTATCAAGCGCGTCGGCTCTGGGCTTGCGTGCTTCTATGTTGAAGTGTGCGCTGCGGATGACTCATGCGACGTGAACACGAACGTGAAAGAACTTTTTACACTCGTGGCTGTTTACTTAATCGTGTTCGCTGTATTGTTTCTCTTGTTTTTGTACTTGCGCAGCGTGAAGTGGTTGCGGTTGGCGATAGACTCTTCGGCGTATGTTGAAAAAAGCAACCCGAACTACCCGCCGCGAGAAATTCCGTTACCAAAACCTAGAGAAGGTCACTTTGCGTGGTTAATTGATGCTTGGAAACGCGACAACGATTGGGTGAAAGAATTTACTACTCCAGACGAGTACATGCTTGTTCGTTGGTTCAAACTCTCTGCACGCTTTTTCGCCGCGTGTTCCGTAGTCTGTTGTCCAGTCTTGATGGGATTGTACAGGGCTGACGAGACCGAGCTAAGATCGTCTCAGATTATTGCAACGCTCGAACAGCAAGGCATTAAGCGGTACACGTTGTTGAATGCTCGAACCGATAGTACGTTTACGGCGACCATTATCATGTGCTGGATTATCAGTTTCTTTCTCATGGCGCTGATTCGTCTCGAGACGCGCAAGTACGTCGCCATGATGTGGTCGGTGGATCCAAACAAGACGGGCATCAAAGCGAATGCGATCGTGGTACAAGAAATGCCACTCCTTACTGCGGCTCCGGTACCATCGAAGTTTGCCAACAACCTTAAAGAGGTGGATGTCAAAAAGCTAAACGCGAACCTCAAAGGTTCGATGAAGTTTTTGGATCTCGCCTTCGACGACGAAGGCTTGAGTTTCTTCGCCAAGTTGAAGTACTTCATCGAAAACGGTAAACTTCCTCGAGCGCATGACAACAAGAACCTCAGAGTGTTACACAAATCTGAAAGCGTTGATATGCTCATCGCTAAATTCGAAAACGTTTTCGGCAAGGACTGCATCGCGTTCAAGATGCTCGCTGCGGATACGCGCAAGCTCGACGCCGCGGCAAAGAAATGGGCCGCCGCGCGAGAGTACCACACACAAACGATGCAAGCGATTGACGATTTGCGATCCGAAGAAAAGCTTCGTACTTTGAAGAAATGGGAAATGCGACAGCTTGCGAGATCGCTCAAGGAGGTCAAAATGTATGGTGAGGCGGAGCAAAAAACGTTTGCCGAATTCGTCAACATGCGTGACGACTTTATTAACGATTCGTCACCAGCTACGAGCGCGGTTATCGTGTTTGCGAGACAAATGGATGCTGTCATTGCGTCTCAGATTCAAGTAGACGCTGTTCCAGGGCAGTGGATCAGTACGCCGGCGCCAGGTAACTCTGACGTCGTCTGGCACAATCTCGCCCTCAACGAAGGCATGCGAAACACAAAGACGACGCGCGCGTTTGTATTTGCGACGTTTTTGGCGTTGTTTTTCATGTATCCAGTGAACGCAGCTATTGGCGCCATCGCCACATTGAAGACTGACATCGTCAACTCTCTCGGTGAAGCCGTGTACAACGTCATCGTTTCCATCGTTTTGACCATTTTCCTCGTCGTCGGACACGTGTTGAGTCTCGTCGTCAGTCGACAAACGGGATACATCGCCGTGAGTCAAATGGATTCTTTTGGCGCCTCTATGTATTTCTGGCTGTTGATTCTCAACTTGGTTTTCGGTAACTTGAGCTCTACGCCGTTGTGGGAAGACTTCCAGTCGTGGATTTACACTCCGCACTTGTTCACCTATCAGTTTATTCTGCGTTTGATGAACACGAGTTCCTTCTTTTTGCAATTCATCATGTTGCGTTGCGCGACGTCGCCCGTGTTGGAAATCATCCACCCCCCAGTGCTTCTTGGGTTTGCCACAAAGTGCTTGGCATACCGTGGACGTGCGCGCACGTGGCCAGCGCTTAAAAAGAGAATGCTCTGGGCGCAGCCGACGGCGACGCCAAGTCACCGGGTACCCGCGCAAACGATGCTCGTGTTTTTCATCGGCATGATTTACGCCGTCGTCGCGCCGGTGTTGCTCCCGGTGTGCGCCATCTTCTTTGGCTTATTCTACCTCTTCTGGAAACACAACATCGTGTATCACTACATTCAACAGTACGCCGCGGGTACGTCTATGTGGTCATGGCTTGTGAACAAGATGTACTTCAGTCTCTTGTTTTCGCAAATCATCGTCGCCTTTGGGTTGCCGACGCTCGGGTTCAACACGATGCGTTTCCGCATCACGGTGCTGCCTCTCGTCATCATCACCGCCGTGGAGTGGGCAGCGACGAGCATGAAGCTTCATGAGGCGTTGAAGGTGCCCGTGTACTCGAACACACCGGCGAGCGAGGTTGACAGCGACGATGAATTCTTTGGCAATGCTGACACATCGACAACGCCCACCCGCGCCGAACGCGTCCAGCAGGAGTTGACGACGACGTCCCTCGGGAGCAAGATGAAGGTTCAAAAGGGTATCAAGGGTGTGGTACCGAGTTCTGAGCTCAAATCGAGCAGGCACCGATCGCGGGCGAATCTCGCTATGTTGAACTCGACTGAAGCGGGCAAGGCGGAGATGGAGTTCAAAATCAAGGCGGGCATTTGGCAGACGTACGCGCCGTCGACGTTGTGGCCACTCGCCGCTGAAAAGTCAGCAGGTTCCATTTTCTTACGAAAGTGGAAGATAATCAAGGCGAGAAAAGCCAAGGAAGCGGCGCTGTGGGATACCGTCAAGGATTTACCCGAGGGTCATCCTAGACGCACCGAAGTCCTTCGCGATTTGGAGTTGAAGAAGACGATGCGAGACAAGGCCGCGGAGGCGGTGTTGAGAAAGTCGACGTCGCCCTATCTCAAGAAAATCCGCGAAGACCGCGCGCGCGCAGAAGAGGAAGAGCGCATCGCGGCTGGTGCGCCGCCCTCAACGCCAGTGTCCGCGCCTACGCCAGCGCCCGCGACTACGCCAGCGCCAGCGCCTACACCAAAGCCGGAGAATTAAAATAAACAGCGGCGCGGCGCGCGTGTGTGCGCACAGACACATTCCCTCCTCACGCATGTGCGAGCGCCACTGAACGCTCGTTCGTGTGCTATATAATACTATAACATGTGCATATTACACGCTACCGGTAACTACTAAAAAACACACACTCTACTCTCTCTCGCGCGCGAGCGGTTCGCACGGATAGTACTCTGGCGCTCGCGCATCCGTCCACGCGTCAAACCTCGCGTTCATCGCCGCCTCCACCGCCGCCACGTCTCTCGCCCCGTCCAACCCATACATCCGTACCTTCACATCATCATCCCCATCGCCATCGCCATCGCCATCACCGCCCCACCGCGTCTTCACCCGCGCTAACCGCGCGCGCAACGCCTCGGCGCGACGCTCCGCCTCGAGCGCCCCCGGCGTCCTCGCCCGCGCGCGCGCCCTCTGCTCCTCCCTACGCGCATCCACCCGCGCCGCCCGCGCACGCGCCGTCGCCGCGAATCGCATCGCCCATTCCGGATGCATCGCCAACACCACCTCCTCGTCGTCGTCGTCGTCGTCGTCGTCGTCGTCGTCGCTGTCGCGCGCCATGAAAGCCTCGCGCGTCATGCCAACCAGCGCACCATCACGACGCTCGCGCCGTCGCGGTTTCGGCGGCGGCACCGCCGCGAGCGACGGTGCGACGTCGAACGCATCGATGGGCGTCATGCGCGCGCGCCGGGCGAGACGTTCGCGCGCGCGCGCGAGTGCGGCGTCGACGTGAGCTGCGCGCCGCGAACGTTCGGACATTCGGCGTGCTCCACAAACGTCGATTCGAGTCAACATCGCGCGCGTCACTCCATCGCGCGCGACGCCACGCGCATCGCCCGACGAACGCGATGGAACGCGCGACGCTCAGTGGTTCTTTCGCGCGCGCGCATCGCCCGGTGCGACGATGCGCGTCAGGCGACGCGACGCGCGTGCGCCAGGCGCGGGTGATGGGCATCAGGGGAACCAAACCGACCGCGCGGTCGGGGCTCGTGATGCGTCGCGCGCGCGCGACGTCGGGGTTCGTCGCGTACGGTGACGACGATGGGGCGTATGGGGATCATGCGTACGCGTCGCGCGCGCGAGTGCGATCGAATGGGCGCGAGTACGATGGGTATGAGATGCGTAATGATGAGGACGCGCGCGCGGGGGAACGTCGGCGTCGGGGGAACGAGGCGGAGAACGACGACGACGACACCGTCATGCTTCGCGCTATGGGTGGTATTTTTACCGCGGCGTTGAGTGCGTTACGTTGGGGGTTACCGCTCACGGGTGGCTTGGCGTGCTGGGCCGCGGCGGCGGCGAACACGGGAGGAGGTTTATTGAGCGCGTTGAGCGGCGCGTTGCTCGTCGGCACGACGTTGGGCGTGTGCGCGTTGATTTTCGCCGCTGCGAGCGCGACGATGAGTGGTGTGGCGTTGATGTATATGATGGTGCGACGGAGTATTTTTGGTGGTGCGCGGAAGCCGGCGATGAGGCGACGACGCGAGATTGAGGAGGAGCGAGACGAAGAGGAGGAGGATTTCAGACGGGCGCCGCTCCGTCATCGACGGGACAGCCGACTGGCGTACGGCCACGACGACGACGACGACGACGACGACGGTGGTGCGCGCGTGCACCAGAGCATGTCATTCGGTGATTGGACGCCCGAGGTACCGGTGGTGGATCCGCGATTACCCGGTCGATGGGGCGGGAGAAACGAACGCGCGGCTGGGGACGCCAACGCGTGGGGCACGCATCGCACGCCGGCGGATTTCAGACGTGAACACGACGACTCTCTGAGACAGCAGCGCGAGCGCGGCGCGCGAAGGAACGATGGGGAGAATCCATACGGTCCGAGCGAGTGGAAGTCGCGCGCAGCGTACAAGCAAGGCGCGGCGCACGCGGCGAATGAAGACGAAGAACGACCTGCGGATCCGCGAGAGGAAATTATTCGCAAATTTGAGCCCGCCGAGCGTTTGCTTCCGCGCACGCCTCCGAAGCCCAAGCACGCGTATATTCCCACGGAAACTCTCATCGCCATGGGTGGTGCATCGCTCGAGACGCACATCAAGAGCGTGAGCGCGCAAGGCTTAGCCAAGGCGTCGTCGGGCGCCAGTCGTCGGCCGAGCGGCGCGGCGACGTCGAGCTTCAATTTTTCCTCTGGCGGGCCTTCGATGATGCCCCCAAAGCCGCCCGGAGCGAACGGTCGTGGCGTGTCATCAAACAGAAAAGAACGCTCCGACTCGTACAAGATTGAAGACGACGACAACTGGAGCGATGAATTCACCCGTCGCGCGCGCGAACGTTTCGAGCGCAACTTGTCCGACGCCTTTGAAGACTCTCGCGCGAGCATGTACGACATCGATCACCGCCGGGCGAGCGAATTCACCAATCGCAAGAGCGATGATAGACGATCGAATCACGGCGACGACATGTTCGGTCTCGGTCGTACGCGTTAGGTATCGCGCGAATGAGCTCTGTTAACTTCTTCGCCTTGTAATTTTTCACCCACCTCACGACGAGCTCCAGCTCCAACGCCCTCACATCGCGCCGCCCGTCGCCGCGCACCGCCACCGCGTCAAGCATGCCGCACCGCGCCGACGGGCGCACGCTCGAACAAACGCGCGCGCTCGTCGTCGCCCTCGACGTCGTCCGCGCCTCTGCCGGTTCCGCCTACGTTGAGCTCGGGGACACGAAAGTCTCCTGCGCGGTGTACGGCCCGCGACACCCCGCGCGCGCCGCCGACGCGAACGTGGCGCGAGGACTCGTCGACGTCGACGTGCGCTTCGCCCCGTTCGCGCTCGGCGAGGACATTCACGCGAGCGGCGATAAGTCTTTGACGTCGTCGGCGCCGACGGCTGCCGAGTCGAGGTGCGCCGACGCGCTCCGTCGCGCGCTCGCGCCGGTGATCCTCACCGAGACGTTCGCGAAGACGCAAGTAGATATATACGTCACCGTGATTGATGCGCGCGGGAGCGAGGACGCGGCGTGCGTGCTCGCGGCGTCGGCGGCGCTCGCGAGAGCGGGCGTGGAGTGTCGGGACGTGACGAGCGCGTGCTCGTGCGCTCGGGTACCGAACGTCGGCGTCGTGCTCGATCCGACGCAGGATGAAGTGGCGCAGAGCGATGGGTTGGTTTTCGTGGCGCAGATGTGCAAAGTAGGAGGGTACACGACGACGGAGGTGAGTGGGCGTTGGGACGCGGACGCGACGGCGGCGGCGTTGGACGCGGCGAGCGCCGGGTGTCACCGGTTCGACGCCACGATTCGCGATGCGTTGCGCGCGGCGAGCGAAGGGCGAGGGACATCGGCGTGAGTTGAGCTGCTCGAGCTGCTCGGCGTGTGGGATTAGTAGTAGTAGTGGTTTTTGTCGTCGCGGAAAGCGTTGTAGTAGATTTACAAAAAAAATGGTTTCATAGAATGGTTTGTCGCCGCGGGGACGACGGCTGCTGCTGTTGTTTGTACATGTCGTTCGTCGTGTGATCATAAACCCAATTCATCGATGGATTCTGCGAGTGATGTCATCGTTTCGAGCTTCGCATCGGGCTCGGGTGAACCTTCGGGGGTGAAAAATTCGTCGACGTCTTTCGCGGCGGCGGCGGCGGTGCAATACTTGGCTTGAATTTCCGCCGAAATGACAGCCATTTCAGCGCGAAGCGACTCGATGCCCTGACGTAACTTGACACCCTTATCTGGTAACGTGTTCACCACTGCGGGCATGCTCAGAATGACGTTTTTTTTGTCAATAGTGGCTTGATGCTCGGCGAGTTTGGCGCGAAGTTTGGCTTCGCCGCCGCGCGCCGCCGGGGAATCGTCGTCGGGCGTCGATGTCTTCACTGGCGCGCGCGCAGGTGACACGGCGGCGAGTAAATTGACGCCTAAAATACTCCCATCTCCGCCCCAACCACTGTTGACGTTCTTCCATGCCGCACCGCTCGGAGCCGCTTTCTTTGGCGTCGACGCTTTGACGCCGGTTGATTTCGCCGGCGCCGACGCCGACGCGGAGGACGAATCGTTATTAAACAACAAATCGTGATCGCTCACACCGCACACGCACGATAACGTGTGCACATACGCGAGCTCATCGCGTAATTCATCCGTCCACTTACGATCGGCGGCGTGCAAGGCGTTGAGTTCTCGCATCGTCGCGCTCGAGCGCGTCGCTTGAACGTCGACGTCAAAGAGTCGACTGGCGTCGTCGGCGCCAAAATACCCACCACCATTACCGCCACCATCTGTCACAGACTTGGACAACGCACCCTTGAACACTTGCTTGCGATAAATTTTCTCCTCAATCGACCCACAGGTGATGAGACGGTAGCACACCACGTCGCGATGTTGTCCGATGCGAAAGGCGCGGTCGACGGATTGGTTATCCATGGATGGATTCCACGCCGGGTCGTAGATGATGACGCGCGTCGCGGCGGTGAGCGTCAAACCCATGCCTCCGACGCGCGCAGTGAGTAACATGAGTTGCACGTCATCGCGCGTTTGAAACTCTGTGACGCGGCGATGACGCTCGTCGGCGCTGACTTTGCCGTCGACTCGAAGAAACGAGAGACCCGCGCGCTCGACGTTGCGTTGAATGACATCCAACGTCGTTTGCGATTGACTGAAAACCAAAGCTCGATGGCCTTGGGTTTTGAAACGCTCGAGCATATGCATTAAGAATTGCATTTTCGATGAACACGACGCGTCGGCGTCGGCGAGCGCGCCGGAGTCGAAGGAGCATTCGCGCGCCGCAGCCGCGACGGCTAAAGCCGCTTCGCCCGCGCTGCTTTTCCGCGCACCGGCATCGTCATCATCGTTTTCGTTTTCGTCATCGGCAAAATCAGTCACATTGGTGTCGTCAATATCGCCATCATTTGCACCGCACACTGTCGATGGATGATCGCAAATCTTCTTGAGCACGTTCATGCACGTAATCGCGCTCCCCGTCTTGTTCACGACGTCACGAACCGGCTTGGATGCGCAGAATTTCGTATATAACTCGCACTGCGCCGGCTCGAGAGGAATCCATGCGATCAAATCATTCTTTTGCCCGAGTGCGGCTGGCACGTGCGATGTGTCCTTGCGATCGATGAGCTTTGTCGGTTTCGTCGTCGGTTTCGTCGTCGGTTTCGTCGGTTCGCCGACGTCTCCTTTGGAATCCGCCTCACCAAACAGACTCTTCTTATCTCGACGAAGATAATACGGCGCCGTCAATTGGCGAAGCTCCGCACTGAGCTCTTTCGCCTCTGCACGTTGCTTCTGCGTCGCCCCTGGGGCTTGACCGGCGTGAATCTTGTGCACGAATCGTCGACGGAACTCGCGCTCGCTCCCGAGCAATCCGGGGCACGTCAAGTCGTACAGCGCCCATAACTCCCCAAGATCCGTCCCCATGGGCGTGCCCGTGACGATGAGTCGCAAATTAATCGGTAATCGACGTATAGTGTGCGCGAGCTGCGTGTTCGAGCTCTTCAACTTGTGTCCTTCATCCATGACGACCCAATCCCAGCGAAACGCCCCGGCGAAGGATTTCGGCGCCGCGCCTCGGCCTTCACCCGCGTCGACGTCGGCGTCAATACCATCCTCACCCGGCGCCCCGAGCGCCACGGCGTTGCGCGTCGCCATGGTATACGACGCCAATAACACCCCTCGACCGCGAACGCACGCATCGAGATGTCTATCGCGCTCAGACTTTTTCATATCCCCCGAATACTTCCACAACGTCTCCCCGAGCGTCAACCCGCACGCGCGCGTAAATTCCTTTTCCCACTGCGGTAGAATCGACGGATCCGCGAGCACGAGCACGCGCGCCGCCGCGCCGGAACGAATCAATCCCGTGGCGAACGCTGCGGCTTGTAACGTCTTCCCCAAGCCCATGTCGTCGGCGAGAATGCCGCCGCGTTTCGCCGAATGTAAATGCCACATCCAACGCACGCCTTGAATTTGATGGTCGTACAACGCGTTCGCGAGTGACGCCTGAAGCTCAAATTTCGGTCCACCGCCCGGTGCAGCTTTCAAACGTAAAGGCTTGCCGCCGTCCTCGGCGCCGATGTGTTTCGGAATGGGCACGTTTGGTTCGCGAGGCGTCGGCGTTTTCGTAAACGTCGTCGACGACCGCGCAGCGACGTCGATCGCCGTCGTCCGCGGAATGACTACTGATGGTTTGCTGATACCCGCGAGTGGCGACTCACCGACGGATTCGCGCAAGTCGACTACTTCGGTTTCGGTTTCTTCGGTTTCGCTATCGCTATCCAACGCGGCGGCGGCGGCATTTTTCCGTCGGCGTCTGACAACGGCGAGCTCCTCCTCTTCTGACTCCGATTCCGACGATGAATCATCCAACACCGCGCGGCGTTGGCGGCGTTGAACGACAACATCGCTGTGCGCGTTCTCACTCTCCGAATCGTCGTCGTCATCGTCGTCGTCTGGGCGTGAGCGAACGCGCGCGCGTCGGTTAGTCATCCGCGCGACGCGTCATCGTTCGCCGACACCTCTCGATACCCGCACCCCACGCACCTAAACACCGTCGACGCGGACGCGCCACGCGACGTTTAATCGCCGGCGTCTCATCGCGCGCGCATTCACGCGGCGTGTTCGCGCGGTTCGCGCCGAGAATGGGTGAAAACGGCATCGCGCGCGTTTGTTCCCCTGTGGGTTGGAATCCAATCGTCACGCGCGTCGAATGGCGCGCGACGGTGCGCGTGAGGGGGCGTTGACGCGCGTGCGAATGCAATGAGGTGCGTTCGTGCGATGTGCGCGCGCGTGGGTGCGATGTGACTGGCGCGCGGCGCGGTGTGTGGGGCAAAAGTGTTGGTTTAGTCACCTCGTGCTGTGTGGTAGCCTTCCCGCTGCACGCGTTGTTACCCCGGCTTTTCCGCGATAATTTCTGCCCGTAATTTTTGCCAGGAAAGCCATAACGCGCGCTTTCCACGAGTTGAAGCGTTTCATCGTCATGGACTTACGCACTTGACATGCTCCAAAGCAGTGAACTTTTTACACAAAGACACAACATCGCGGTGGCGCTTCGCGCGAGAAGAGGCGGTGAGAGTTTGGATTAATTTTTTGCTTGCATATTTCATTAAAATGTAATTATTTAATTTGAAATGTAGTAATATAAAGCATGAGCCGTAACTAACGTGCTCATCTCACCTTGCGAACGGATCGATTCGTAAACCGTTTTCAAAGCGTCTGATAATTTTTTCGTCCCGAGCGCGTCTCGCTCGCTTGTCTCGCCCCGTGCGCGTTTTACTTGCTGCTGCCCGCGCTCGGCGCCGCGTTGTCGACGCCTTCAATCTTGTCTTCAACCTCCATATAAAGCTGTCGGAGTCTTTCGATGTTTTCTTCGCTCGTCTCCCAGTAACCTCTACCGTTCGCCTCGAGGAAGTTCGCGACCATCTTTCTGAACGAGTTCGGGTTCGATTCCATCAAGCGCTTTTGCATTTCCGGATCAGCCATGAACGTGGAGTTGGCGTCTTCGTACACCCAGTTGTCGACTTGACCAGAAGTCGCAGACCAGCCGAGAGTGTTGTTCAAACGCTTTTGGATCTCACGAGTACCTTCGTAGCCAGACGCCATCATACCTTCGTACCACTTCGGGTTGAGAAGCTTGGTGCGAGAGTCCAAGCGCATGGTCTCAGAAAGAGAGCGCACTTGAGCGTTCGCCGTGGTGGTATCCGCAATGTACGAAGACGGCATCTTACCATCCTTACGCACACCTTGGACCAACTTGGTCGGATCAGAGTCAAAGTAGTGAGACACGTCGGTCAACGAAATTTCAGAAGAATCGAGGTTTTGGAACGTGACGTCAACCTTGGACAAGGCGGATTCGAAAAGTTCCTTCTTCGTTTCCATACCAGCACCTGGAGCATCAGAGTTGAACGCGAAAGACTTGCGGTTCAAGTACATGTCTTGGAGTTGGCTTTCATCGTTCCAAGAAGAGTTTTCAACGGCGAGGTTGACGTTGGACGAGTAGGAGCCCGACGCGTTGGAGAAGATGCGCGTCGCGGCTTCACGGATGGACAAACCAAGTTCTTCGGCTTGCTCCTTGGCGTGCTTGCGCACGTAGTTCATCTCATCCGGTTCGTCTTGCTCGGCGGCGAGCTTGACGGCGCGATCCAACAAGTTCATTTGGTTGACGAACAAGTCACGGAACACACCAGAGCAGTTGACGACGACGTCGATGCGCGGGCGGCCGAGTTCTTCCAACGGAATGAGCTCGAGCTTGTTCACCCGACCGAGCGCATCGGGGGCCGGCTTGACACCAACCATCAACATGACTTGAGCTAAAGATTCACCGTACGTCTTGATGTTGTCCGTACCCCAAAGCACGAGGGCGATGGATTCCGGGTATCTGCCATTGTTTTCAACGCGCTCGCGTTCAATCAAGCGGTCGACAACAACCTTGGCAGAGGCAACAGCCGCACCAGTCGGAATGGCTTGCGGGTCAAGAGCGTGAATGTTCTTACCAGTCGGCAACACCTTCGGGTTACGGATCGGGTCACCACCCGGGCCCGGAAGAACGTATTGGCCTTCGAGCGCCTCGACGAGCGCGCCGAGCTCGTTGTCCTTGACAACTTGCTCGAGGCAGAAGCGCAAGTAAGTGAACAAAGTGCGCATCTTTTCGACATCGGCAGATTCGAACTTGGTGCCCTTCAAGGCATCACCCCACGGGAGAGCAATGGCGGCGGAGCCAAAGAGGCTGCCGACGGCGCCGAGAGCGCCGGCGGCGACGCGGCCAGACGGATCCGCGGCGCGGTTCACGAAACCACCAACGCACGCGCGGCACGCTTCGGTGATGTCTTGCAAGAGTTGAACATCTTCGAGAACACCAGCATCGTTGGAGCGGTAGATGCTTTCAATGTCGCGGCCGACAGAGGCGGCGAGAATACCCGGAAGCGCCGTGATTTGTTCATCTTCGCGGTCAATGGACGCAATGTTGACAAGAGTCGCGACGGCTTCTTCGGCAGACGGCGGGCAACCAACGACGTGGAGGCCGCACGGCAACAAGCGGGATTCAATTTCCATGAGCTTTTGGTACACCTTACCAACAATCAAATCGCGAGTGTCTTGGTCCATGTTTGCGGCGTCGGCTTCCGGATCAGTCGGGATTTCCTTAATGTCCTTGTCCAAGTTGCACGTGATCGCGGTAGAGACAATGGTGTTCACGATCGACGGGCCACGGCCAGAATCCTTGAGAGTTTGGTAAGAAGAGATCAACTCCTTCAATTCCTTCAAGCCCTTGTACAAACCAGCGTTCTCGGCCGGCGGCGTCAAGTAAGAAATCGTGTTGGCATACGAACGACGCTTGGCAATAGTCGCCTCGGAAGGGTTGTTCGCCGCGTAGTAGTAGATGTTCGGGATGTTACCAATCAATTGATCCGGGTAGCAGTTGCCAGACATACCGACTTGCTTACCAGGCATGAACTCGAGGGAACCGTGGGTACCGAAGTGGAGCACGGCGTCGGCTTGGAACACGTGCTCGAGGAACGTGTAGTAAGCCGCGAAACCGTGGTGCGGGGACGCAGACTTGGAGAACAACAAGCGCATCGGATCACCTTCATAACCGAACGTCGGTTGAACACCGATGAAAACGTTACCGAACTGCTTACCGTACACAAGCAAGTTTTGGCCGTCGGTGTTCAAGTTGCCCGGCGGCGGGCCCCAGTTTTCGTGCAAATCCTCAGAGTACTTGCAGAGTTGCTGGTATTCCTTGACCGGCATGCGGTAGGCGACGTTCATGTCCGGGGACGCGTATTGCGCTTCCTTGTCGTTCAACACAGAGTTGATGAGTTCTTCTTCATTCGCGGGAAGAACGCCGACGTTGTAGCCTTCGCGGCGCAAGCCTTGGAGCACGCGGTAAATGGAACCAAAGACGTTCAAGTAGGCGGCGGTACCGACGTTACCCTTGTCCGGAGGGAAAGAGAAAACAGTAATCGCAAGCTTCTTGCTCGCCGCAGTCTTCTTGCGAAGCGCCGACCACTTGATGGCACGGTCAGCGATTTGCGACGCGCGATCTTGGAGCGAGTGCGACTTGCCAGACTTGGAATCGCGACCAGAGAAGATCATCGGCTCAAGACCACCATCAAGCTCCGGAAGGGCAACTTGGAGGGCGACTTGCACCGGGTGCAAACCGAGGGTAGAGTCCTTCCATTCTTCCGTGGTTTGGAAAGAAAGCGGGACGGTCACCATGTATGGCACGTTGAGCTTCTTCAAAGACTCGATAGCCTTTGGGTGATCTTGGCGCGCCGGACCGCCGACGAGGGCGAAACCAGTCAAAGACAAGACGGTGTCGACGTACGCACCCTTGGTGATCGGATCGAAGAAGAATCGTTCGATCGGGCCAGAGAAGTCGAGACCACCGGCGAAGATCGGAACAACCTTCGCACCCTTGGCTTCGAGTTCGGACACCATACCAGAGTAGTGGCCTTCGTCGCCGGTGACCAAGTGAGAACGCTGGAGAATGAGACCGATAACCGGGGCATCCGCCTTGAACTTGATGTCCTTACGGGTGTCATACCAGTTGAGGTACTCCTTCAAGTCCTCGTACATGGCCGGGGCGGTCGGGTGCCAGATGCCGATATCTGGGAACACCTCGGGTTCGGCGACGGTGATATCCATCCCCTTGAGCGCCGGGACGTACGCCTTGGAAATCATCAACAAGAAGTTCTCCAAGTTGTCCGAGGAACCGCCGAGCCAGTACTGCAAAGAGTTCATGAAGTTACGGGCATCAGCCGCCTTGTCCGAAGGCAAGTACTTCAACACCTTGGGCAACGTGCGCACGAGCTTCAACATGCCCTCTTCGAAACCGCCAGACTCCTTCTTCTTGCGCATAAAGGACGCGATGGCAGACTTGGATTGACCGAGCTGAGCCATGGAGAACGTACCGAGCTTGTTCAAGCGCATGACTTGCGGCATGGACGGGAAGATCAAGCACGCATCCAAGTTGTCGCGGCACGGGGTGACAATGTCCACAATCTTCTCGGCGAGCTCTTCGATGAAGATCAACGATCCGATGAAGATGTTCGCGGACTCGACATCCTTCTTGAGCGCAGCCAAGTTGTCGGCGTTACGCAACTCTTCGAGCAAGTAACCAACAACCTCAACGCACACCTTGTCGTTCGTCTCGTTAATTTGCGTCACCGCGGCAGAGAGCGCGGACTGGTACTGCGACTCCAACACGACGTACACAACCTTAACCACGACGCGACCCTTAGCCTCCGGAACGATGCGGCGCACCTCCGGGTTCACGCTCGTGAACATCCCCTTCGACCCACTCGTCATGCTCTCAATCATATCCTCCTCACTCTTCTCACCCTTCTTACGAAGCGGACCGCGCGGACCAGTCGCGACGGCGCGCGTCGTCCCGCAGACGCGCCCGCGCGCGCGCGCGCGCGCGCCCTTCAACGCCTACATACACCAACGACACCCCGAACGAGCGCACACACGTCAGTCAAAACTCAAGATCACGCGTCTACGCACACATCCCGCGCACGCCCCACGCCAAACCCATCACGCCGCGCGCGTCACGACGACGCGATCGCGCATTCCAAGTCGACGTCACGCGCCCCTCTTATCCGCGCGATCGCGCATCGTCGTCAAAACCACCGCCGTTGCGCCCCCCCCCTGTACCGCGCGTCACCCCGCGTCCGCGCGCGCACACAACGGCGAGATCACCGCGCACGAACACGCACCTGAACATGGGTCAATCGCGCGCCGAGCGTCGTCGACGAGGCGAACGCCATGGCGAACGTTCGATGCGATGCGTGGGGTGTCGCACTCGCGCACGAACGATCGGTCGTGCGTGCGTGCGTGCGATCCGACGATCGATCGACGCTGAAGAACGAACGAACGAAGAACGAAGACGGCCTCCGACGCGCTGCGCGCGTGTGTCGTGAACGAACGCGTACGAAGCGCGCGCGCGTGTGACGCCCGCGCATCGACGCGCGCAGGCTGGCACCTCGGGCGTCCTCGCGCCCGCGCCCGCGTACGACGCGCGCGAGGCCATAGATGGTGGGTAGATCACATACTCGATATACTAAACCCTCTAATACCTATATTTATACAGGGGTAATCATCATCATCACTCATCAAGCATCAAGCATCATCCAATCATATATATAGTGCTCGTGCCGTGGAACCACACGAGACGCGTATACGAGCACGTCATACCCCCATCATGATGATCATCACGCCCGCACCCCGATCTCGATCTGTGCACCACGAAATATCTTCGTCCGTCGTCGTCGTCGTCGTGGGATCGCAGATGCGTCGCATAGTACAGGATAGATTCACCCATGTGTGTATGTCG
>JACLAB010003314.1_pt1 | contig 17337 bp, 12 predicted proteins | sample 8027921 | NCBI WGS metagenome assembly JACLAB01 (sample SAMN15725117, study PRJNA655200) | protist metagenome | isolation source: fluorescence activated cell sorting (FACS) single amplified genomes of... | place: USA: West Boothbay Harbor, Gulf of Maine | collected 2000-07-19 | reverse complement strand
GTGCCACGGGCACGCGCACGGCGAAGAAAAGAAGGAGCATTCGCACGGTCACGGCCACAGCCATTAGAGCGACACATCGTAGCACGACGTGAAGGAACTTGAACCGCGAAAGAAAAGGAGAAGTAGAAGTGATATCAAATTATAAACACCTGCGCTTCGCATGCGACGACAAAGCATCTATTCGAGGGACAATTCTTCGTCGTTGGCGCGCTTGCCGGATTTCAACGCCTTGTAAAACTCATGCGTCTCTTCAATCACACCCATCGTGTACGCCTTGTCCATGCACTTGTCGTCCAAGCCGAACTTGTTTTGCGGCTTACCATCCGGGGTCTTGTAGTCGCGGAACCACACACGGATCTTCTCGAGCTCGCCCGGGAAGTGCTTTTCGACGTCGGCGACGTCGTTAATGTCCTCCGCCTTCGGGTCGCTGGTGGAAATGGCAATCACCTTCCAGTCCAACTCGCCGTCATCAATCATGGCGTACACGCCAACCGGCTTCACCGGCGTCACAGAACCCATGGCGAGCGCGGACGAACCAATCTCTACGACGTCCACGGGGTCGTTATCGCCCGACACCTTCATCGTCGGGTGCTCGTGCTTCGGGTCTTCCCACGTTTGCGGCAACATACCATAGTTCCAGTTGATGTTGTACGGGTAGTCACGAAGCTTACCCTTCTTCGTATCTTGCTTGATCGGCGTCAACTTCTCATCCGTCGCCACTTCCATCTTCGCCTTGGTTTCCTTTGGGATTTCGCAAATAAAGTTCATGCTCCCATCGGCGTTCTTCAACGGAACGTCGTGCCACGGCGACACCTTGGCGCCGCTTTCATCCTGAAAAAACACACGGAACTCCAACGACGGGAAATCCCCCGTGCGCGCGTTCGTGTACGCCGCCGCGGACACCACGCGCGTGCGCGAAATCTGCCGATACTGGTGCGCCGATCGCAGCGGCGCCCGCGTCGTCGTCGTCGTCGTCGTCGTCGTCTTCATCGTCGCGCGCGCCGCCATGCGCGACGCCGTGCGTAAAATCATCATCGCTGGTGCAGACATGTCTAGTACTACGCGCGTGCGTGCGTGTGTCGACCACCACCCGACGACATCCACTATCCATCATCCGCTCCTCCATCGCTTGTTTATCCACGCCCATTCATGTTCGGACATGTGGGTCCTCACCCGGTCGTCGCGTGGATTTATCTAAAAACCCGATCGACGCGACACGGTGCCATGGTGATCATAGTGTGGACGTAGTATGCGCCAGTGTATACCCACCCATGCATCCATGCATGCATGTGCGCGTGATGTCCACGCGCCGCGCGCGTATGGGGCTGTGCGTCGCACACTATGGAGGTTAACGCCTCGCCCGCCACGCGCGCGCTGACGTGGGCCCACGTCCGTGGCGTGGGTGTCCGGTCGGTGGCCTCGACCGACGCGCGCGTCGGAGACGACGTCACTCGTGCGTGCGTGCGTGCGCGTGTGTGCGACGCGAAGACGACGACGACGCGAAGACGACGACGACGCGAAGACGACGGCGCACCCACGCGTGTGTTTACCTGACGCGCGCACGCCATCGACATCGGTGGTTCGACGCGAGCCGCGGGGTGGTGTGGGAATTATAATTGCGCGACGATGACGGACGGGGTGAAGATGCGGTCGTCGATGCGAGTTCGCGGCGTGCTCGAGCGTGGGTTTGCAGTGGCGATCGTGGGTGTGGCGTGCGGTGCGCGTGTGGTGGCGGCGCAGGGGGGGGCGTACATGTTCACGAGCAGAGCAACCTTGGACGTCGCCGTTAACGTGTGCTTGGCCGACGACCCGACGGGGGGGTGCATCTGCGCGAATATCCCTGGCGGGTGTGGTGAGGCGGGGAGTAGCAATTTGCCACAATGGGACGTTCGAGGTATTGCCGATTTTTCGTCGTTGTTTCAAGATAGAGGGGACTTTGATCAAGATTTAAATGGTTGGGTCGTCGACGACGTGCGCAATATGAATGGCATGTTCAAAGGCGCGTCGGCTTTTACGCACGATCTCAACACGTGGGATACTTCGGGTGTCACCGACATGCGAGACATGTTTCAAAATTGCGGCAGTTTTGACGGAGACATAAACGGTTGGAACACAGGTGCCGTGACAGACATGAGTTTCATGTTTGACGGCGCAAGTCAGTTCAACAAGGCCTTGTCTGATTGGGACACGAGCGCGGTGACGAATATGAAGAGTATGTTTCAATCGGCGTTCGCTTTCTTTGGCGATCTCAGTAGATGGAACACAGCCGCTGTGAAAGACATGAGTAATATGTTCATTGGGGTGCAAAACTTCAACCAAAACGTCGACTCCTGGAACACCGGCGCGGTGACGGATATGAGCTTCATGTTTGAAAACTGTGAATTCTTCCAAGGAACTCTTTCTCAGTGGGACGTCTCACGTGTGCAGAATTTCAATAATATGTTTTCGGGAGCAACCAATGCTAACCCGTGGATCGTTGATTGGAACACGGCATCCGCCACTAGTATGGCGAGCATGTTTTATCGAGCGAGAACATTCAACATGGATATTACCGGTTGGAACTGCCAAAGAGTTGTAGACGCCACGGACATGTTTTACAGCCCCGATGACCAGCAATTCGACCCCATGTCGTGGTATTTCAAATTTTCACGACTTGATAATTCAACGACATCCCGCGATGGCCCACCGACGGATTGGTATCAATGGTGCAGCAACGCCGCGGGGACTTACGCGTCGATTGAAGACGACTGCGTACCTAAAGGCCCGTGTCCGTTTCCCGAGCGCTGTCTCGCAGGTAACGTTGCGTGCGAAGGTTCGACGGGCACGTTATGTGGTACTTGTTTGGATGGATATTACAAGTCAGGAGATAGTTGCTTTGTGTGCCCAGATAATTCGGCGGCGATGTCCGGCATTGCTGGCGTGTTCGTCGTCCTCGCGAGTTACATTGGCTTTAAAGCCGCAGCTGTTCTTGGCCCAGTTTCAGCGAATATGATTAAGAAAATAGTTGACTCTTTACAGTTTTTCAACATTTCTTTTGAAATTGACATTGAGTGGCCGACACCGATACAGAAACTTGCGTCGTGGGTATCTGCGTTCAATTTCAACATTGAACTCGTGGCGCCCGAGTGCGCGGGCATGAAACTTTCTTGGTATACCATATTCTGGTCGACAACATTCTTCGTTCCTGTAGTTATCACGGCACTATTTGCATGGCGTGCTCGCTTCGCGCAGCATCAATATGATAAAACTGTCGAGGCTATCCGTAGCGAGTCAGATGGTGAACGCACCATATACTGGATTGCTCGTCGCGGTTTTTGCGGCGGCGAACGACGCGCGCTCGCCTCTGAAAATGGTGATAAGATTATCAAAGCCCTGCAGAAGCAGTACGCGTTCGGTTCAAAGCTGCGCAAATTTGCCACGCTCGTTTTGACTGTGTTATATCTTCCAATTGTCCGCGCGGCTATTCAGGCGTTTGATTGCGTTGGAGAATCAGACGTTCTCATACACGATGTCGACGTGGATTGCTCGCTGCCTCAGCACTACGCCACACAAGCATATGCAGGACTCGTTGTAATCGTGTTTGGTGGAGGATTTCCTTTATATATTTACCGCAAAGTGCGGAAAATCCGAGTGGCTGGTAAACTCGACGACGCTCAAACGCTCGACACCTACGGATCGCTGTATGAAATCTACCGGCGTGAAGAGCTTACGCGCGCGGAGCGTTTGGAAATCAAAAATATCGCCGCGAGTGCGGTCGCAACGGATGCTGATACCGTTCGCCGTCAGACGACTCTTACTCGAGCTCCTACGCGCAAAGTCGAATTAGATGCGGAAACGCGAGCCGTTGTGGAAAAGATTGCCGAAGAAGAGCGAGCCGAAGAAGAAGAAGAAGTCGCCGTCATCGCTCAGCCGACGCAGAAGGCATCGATTCGCAAGATTGGCACCTTTAAGTCAATGATGAAACGTTCTGCATCGTCACGGGGTCGCGACAGGGCGCAACGCATGCGATGGATAGATGTCATCGCCGTGAACTTTCTTACATTCGAGTTGGCTCAAAAGTTCGTGCTCGTCATGGTGAGCTCCGTCGAGACAGCATCCTCTGGTACCGAAGACAGATGGGGTGGAATCCTTTTTGTACACGTGCTTGTGGCGACTTTCATCTTTTTTGCTCAACCATGGCGTATCGTGACTTTGGGTTTCGGCTCGATAAAGGTCAACAACGCCCTGAACCGCGTCGAATTCCTCGCCAGCGTGTGCCAAGGATTGGTTTTACTCATCGGTGCCAACATGGATGAGTCATCGTTGAAGAATCTCGCGACAGGAATCCTATTCACGCTCATCATAGGTATGCTCTTCGTGCGCGCTGGATTCTTATTCACCGTGTCTGTCACGAACAAGATGGGCGGAATTTCAAAATGGGACTTTTCCAAAACTCCCGAAGAGACGATGAACAAACTCGCGGAACGTTTCGTCGAGCTCGCGCTCGAGGGCTCCACTGTGGGCATCTACGCTCTTAAAGGAGCCGTGATCCAATTAAGATCCAAAACACGCGCGCGTTTGGAATCTACGCGTGAAGCCATGCTCAAAAGAGTCGCAGACTTGAAGGCTTCGGGCGAAACAGACGAACAACACATCAACGCTCTGTACGCCATCGCCAATGAAATGGCGCACGCGGTCAACTTTATCACCGTCGCCGATTACCCCAAAGGACCGTCCCCTCAAGAACGAGTGGACGCCATTTTGACAACCTTGGACAGGCAGCTCATCGCCATCGAGCGCGATGCAGGCTCTGCAACCACCGCTCAGGATCGCCTCAAAGCGTACGACGACGCCGTCGCCCGCGCCAAAACCGTAGACATGCTCGTCTACGCGCGCGCCGAAGCCATCCCTGAACTCTCCGCCATCGCCCAAGGCATCCGCGCCGTCGTGCTCGAGCGCGACGCTTTATCATTAGGGTTATCTAACGCCCAGTACGCAGCAGCGTCTTAATTATATGTATAACTGACCAGACCCGGTGCTTGTCATCCATGATGAACACGACTGCACAACACACCACCCATCGTCGATGTTGATTGTTTTACACATCGGTATAGATGTATGAATATATGTAATCCATGGTTATAAAAATAATAAATACTCATATATGTGTGTAATATATGTGTGTTTGTAACCCTGGTTTTCTCGCTGCGCGGCTGCGCTGGTTTTCGAGATGAATTCTCTGCGCGCGCGCAGCCGCACTCGTCGACGCCTCGCGTGCGTAGTCGTCGCGTGCGCGCACACCCACACACGCATAGAAGCACCTAAACACACGCCTCGCGTGTTCAGTCAAACGTAGACACCACCGAGCGCACCACCGAGCGGTTTCGCGCGCGTGATTCAACGCCATTCTTTTGTCGTCGAGCGGCGTCGCAATCAAATCAATTTACCATGATGGACGTGGACGAACAACGGGATTATTACGACGATCGCGGAGGAGCGCGACGACGTAACCGTGATGGTGGTGATGGTGGTGGCGACAGACATCATCCGTACGGGAACGATGAGGAGGGTGGACGACGCGGACGAGGAGGCGGACGAGGGGGAGATCGCGGCGGGGGAGATCATCACCGCGGCGGCGGAGGACGAGGAGGACGGGGAGGGCGAGGTCCGAGAGATGATGGTGCGTTGTCTTTTCGTGATTTTTGCTACAAGTACTTGCGTGATGACACGACGCCAGCGGAAGCTGAGCGTCGGTACGAGGAGTACCAAAAGGAGAATCAAGAGGCGTTTTTCGAGCGCTACTTCCGGGACCATAGACACGACCAGAATGAACGCGCGCGGAACGACCCACGCGTGCTTGTGGAAACTTTGAAGGCGCGGGATGATTTATCGTTGACGCGCGCGCAAGAATTCTTCGCCGCGCGTGCTGATGGCAGCTTAGTCGTGTACGGCGCCGCGGAGGGTGACGAGAACGAAGACGCAAACATGGACGGCGACGATGCCAAGGGTGACGACGCCGCCGCAGGTGTTCGCCAGCCCAAAAAGCGTTCGCCCGCACCGATTGAGTGCTGGAACCCTCGCCGTCTTGGATTTGATTTCAAACAAGCGGGTAGACTCATCAACGCGCTCGATAAAGAGAAGGGCATCGAGGGCAACCCGCTGTTGGACGGCGACGAAGCCGCGGCGTCTATGGATGTTGAAGACGACGCCGCTGCGACAGCTGAAGACGTGGCAGCGCTTCAAGCATTGGGCGCGGATGAAAGCACGGTGGCGAGATTGGATGAACGCCTGTGCTACTTATTGCGCGTTCACGGCATCGACTACTATCGCCGGTGCCAAGAAATGAATCCAGTGACATTTTTAGAAAGAGTCACCATGGATTCGGCGTGGACGCAGCGCGACCCTAAGCCCGAAGGTGCGGTCGGGGACATGTCTGAAAATCCCTACGCCGTTAAGTGGGCGATGGCGACGGATAATCACGTAAAGCGCCGTATCGCTGAGGGCGATCCTCAAGTTAAAAAGCTCGGGACGGCGGAAATTGAAGCCAAGCTTGAAGAATGGATCCAATCGTGCGTGGTAAAGCACGACGAGCAAAGGTTCGGGTGCACGCTCAGCTCCAAGCTTTTCCTTGCCGAAGAGTTTGTGCTCAAGCACATTCGTAACAAGCAGGCGCATCACGTCGCTGACATGCAAGAACGTTTACTCGACGAGCAATACAAGAAGAACGTCATTGAGTATTTGAAGTACGAAGAGCACAAGAAGAGCAGCCGATCGAACCGTAGAAACAACATGTTTGGCGGTGGAATGATGATGATGACCGTACCGGGTCCGGGTGGGAATGGACAAATGATACAAGTCCCCGGCGGTGCGCGGGCGATTGCTGGAATGGCGCGCTACACCGACTTGGACGCCTCCGTCGCGGAGCGCGTCGTCATCGACTACGGCGACATTTAAATTTCTGTCGTACACTCGCACAGCCTTACCGTCACACTCGTCTTGGTTTGAATACATACATATACGAAAACATTAAGATAAAAATAACAACAGCTACACGCGATATGCGATAATTCTAAAAGATTTCAACCAACCGACGCCTACGCCGACGCGCGCCTCTACGCCCCGCGCCCGCGCAGACACTTGCGCATGGCTTTAAGCTCCTTCTCACACGTTGGAACGTCTTCAGGCGCACCGGTGTGCTGCACGACTCGTCTCGTACACTTTTCAAACGCATCTGCGTTCGCCGCACACGCATTCACCCTCGACGCTCGACAATAATCGTAATCGCTCGACAGTCTCACACACGCCGCGACGCCGTTAATCTTCTCGCACTGCACGAGCGCGGTGGCTTTTTGCGTGCACGCGCGACGAATTCGATCGCGTTCTTCGCTGGAGATGGATGAGGAAAATAAACCCATGGTGGCGACGACGAGTGCGTGGTATCAATCACTCGGGCGACGACGAGTGACGAGACGGGCGATGGAGTGGGGCGCGGTTGACTGCGATTGGTGTGACGCGAACGCGCGCGCGTAGCGTCTCGTGAGTTATTAGTTTCCTTCGTGTTCATCGCATGACATAAAACTACTAGTAAAGCCATTATTTATTAGTGTTGTTGATTGATCGATCGATGACAGCCAACAACGAGAAAAAATAATAACAGTTTACAAGAAATCCATGAACGCGTCATCCTCATCCGGAGGCGCGTCGTCGCCAAAGTTCACCGCGGTGAACATAAAGTCAGCCTTACCGCCCGGCACAACCAAGCCCTTGAAGGTGGCCTTGCCCTGGATGAGCTTGTTCAACGCATAGTGTTGCTCGTCACCCAAAAGCTGATCCTTGATGTAGAAGACGGCGGAAATCTTGTCGTTCTCGGGGTCATCCACGCAGAAGATGAACTCCTCCTCCCACGTCGGGTCGAGACCCGGAAGCTCGGCAGATTCATAGACGAGGTCCTTGTACTTGAGCACAACCTTGCACGTCGCCTTTTCAATGCCGTAAAACTTCAAGTCAAGCTTCTTAATGTTGCAGCAGTTGACTTCAATCTTCAATTCGTGCGGGCCCGTACCGAGCTTTTTGAGGTCGTCTGCGTGAGGGAAAAATCGCGAGCGTCCGCAATGGTTAGTCTATGTTTTCAACAGCGCAGCGCGCGCCCATCACCGTCGCGCGCCACCGCGCACGGGTATCACGCATCACGCCCCCTACATCACGCGATCGCTCGCATCCGTCGCACACCCAACCCTCCGTCGCCTCCGCGGACGACGCGAGCGCGAGAGGATAGATCACCATCATCACTCGTCATCGCCACCGTCGTCACCCATCGCCAACGTGTGCGACGACGACGACGACCGACGACTGACGACCGACGACCGATGACCTCGCGATGCACGCGCAGCGATGTCAACGTCGCTTGACGCTTGACGCTTGACGTACCAGCCATGGTGTGCGTGCGTGCGTGCGTGTTCGTCCCTCCGTCGCGTTCTGTCGCCGCCACCGCCTCGAGGGCCGACGTCGAGGTCCGATGGCGTCTGTGTGTGTGTGTGTGTGTGTGTGTGTGCCCAACGTACGTATAGTGTATAACACGAATGACCTATGTACCGGTATGTGGTGCCTTATGGATTGTGAGGATTGACTGCATGCGTGCATCGTATCATGGGCCTGATATCGCGCCGTGTATGGGGATTATGGGCGCACGCCGACGAGGTCTAAACATGCCGAATGTCCGAATACTCTACAGACGCCCCCGAGCCCGATGGCGTCTCGGCGTCGCGCGCGGGTCGATCCGCCTTTTCTCGCCGCAACGTAGAACACAAAGACGAACGATGGTGCGTGTGTGTGTGTGTGCGATCGATCGATCGACCTCGATAGTCGTGGTGTAGATGGGTGATATAGTGTCGTGGGATGCGCGCGTGGGGGGCGATGCGCGCGCGGGCGCGGCGGGATCGGCGCGAGACCCTAGTGGCGTGGCGTGGGACGATGGCGACGCGGTGAGGCCCGATGCGACGTCCGCGGGGCGGTCGAAGGATGGTGGATGGATGATTCGTTATGCGTGTGCGCGATGTGCGCGCGCGCGGGCGTCGGTGGGCGTCGCGCGCGCGCGGGACGGCGCCCAACGATCGATCGGTGCATGGTGTGTGTGACCCTAGAAACTGACCTCGGACGCCGACGTTTGGCTCGCGACGCGCGCAGGTTCTTTCGCAAGACGTTGATCTCCTCAACCCGCCGGCTGCTTTGGAAGCTGGCAAGCACAAGCTCAAGCGTCTCGTACAGTCGCCGAACTCGTGCTTCATGGATGTCAAGTGCCAGGTGCGTACGAGTACTCTCGCTCGCTTCGACGTCGCGCGCGGGCGTCGTCGTCGTCGTCTGACGCGAGGGCGCCTCGTTACTGTGGTCCTGCGTATCGATGCGAGTGTGTACTACGTGTGCATGCGATGAGAACGTGCGTACTGACGGTGTTGCGTTTTTAACAATTCGACAGGGTTGCTTCTCCATCACGACCATCTTCAGCCACAGCCAAACGGTGGTGTTGTGCGGGTCGTGCTCGGCGGTTTTGTGTCAACCGACTGGTGGTAAGGCGCGCCTCACCGAAGGCTGCGAGTTCCGCCAAAAGGGCAATTAAACATTGGAGGAGATGCTTTCATGTGTAGATAAATCTAGAATATAACCGCGAGGGGGATGTCTGTGGCCAATTGGAACAGACGCAAGACGACGATGCGTTGTTTGAAATGTTGAAATTCAAGAAACGAATCTCATTAAAACACTACTATTTTCTACGTGACACGTGACTCGCATACGCGTCGCGTGCTAAATCTTCGGCGTCGACGACTTTTCGCTCTGCTTCTTTGCCATTTCGCGCTTCATCGTACGCATTTTTTGCATGTTGTACATGAAGACGGAGAGAAACGCCACGACGTATCCGGCGTAGTTTAGGAACGTCACTTGGTTATGGAAGAAGTGCTGTGATGCGAAAATGAGCATCCAATCCTTGATGACGCCAGCAATGTTCATCGTCAACGCACTGGTTTTACCAATTAACAAGAACACGGCGAGGTTGAGCGCAAAGGCGCACGACGCGTTCAACACCAACATCGGCCAGTCAAAGACGAGCGCGTAATCCGCCATCATTTTCGGCCCTTCGATGAAAACTAACGGAAATGCGAGAAAGAACGCGCACGCCGGCGAGACATAATACAACGACTGCAAGGGGTTCATCGACATTCCTTGTCGTGTGATGAGGACTTGCACGAGCATCAAACGCACCGCCTCAAACACCAACGCGCTCAGCTGCTGCGCGACGCCGAGAGTGTCAAAGTTCAATTCGCCATACGCAGCGATGGCTACACCAATCGCGATGATAAGCATGTTAAAAGAAACCCCAACCGTGAGCTTCTCGGTGCGAAAACAAATCCCAACAATGTACACCAATCCAGGCATCAACGCCTTGGTCATTTGGATGAACGACACGCTCAAGTGCAAGTACGCTGAATTCGACAACCACAGCGATGCGGCGTAAAAGAACCCAATCGGCATCACTTTTCTCATGTATTCTTTTTTCGTCATCTTCAATCTATTGGTAATTTTAAACCCTCTCACCAACACCGTCACCACCGTCGTGCAGAACACCATGTGCCACCACGTCAACGCCACCGGGTATCCGAACCCCGAATACGCTAAGATCCACTTGTTGAACAATATAACCGCCATGGAAATCGTCATCCATACCGCCACGAAAAAGTACGCGCGCATGCACTGCCTCGCCACCGTCGCATCCTTCCCACCGCGCTCGGAAGCCGATGACGACGATGATGATGATGTTTGCCCACCTCCTCCGGTCGTCGTCGTCGTCGTCGTCGTCGTCGTCGTCGCTCGAACGCTCGTCGGTGCGTCCATGAGCGCTGACTTGGACGTGTTGCGCACCACTACCGCCGTGTCGTTCGCAGTGCCGCGTGTTGTGTCACCCCGATGACGCTCGCGCGTTATGACGTCGTCGTCGTCGATCTATCGCCTCGGCGCCCCAGTCGAGCGCTGGGACGACCGCGGGCGTGGGACGTCACACCGTCGCACGACGCGCGCGAGGGGTGGGGACGCGACGCGACGCGCGGGGACGCGTGGGGCGTACGCACCGTGGTGACACCGCCGTGGTGACACCGTCAACCGTCGTCGCCATTGATTGCATCGGATTGGATTGCTTCGCGCGCTTCGCATTGGATTGGATTGGTTCAAGAGCGTCGTCGTCGGTAACGACCGCGACGGAGGCGACGATGATGGCGGGTGATTTGACGCGTCACGCGATGAACGCGCGCGATGCGTGTGAGGTTGTACTCATAGCCACGTCACGCGATCGAGGAGAGACGTACTTGGATGCGCAAGCGGCGCGCGCGGCGGCGGTGGTTGACGAGGAGCGCTCGGGGGCGTCGCCCGCGGGAGTGAGCGCGAGACGCGTGTTTAACGCCACGCGACGACGAGACCGGATGCGAGAGATGAGAAAGTGTGGAGGTTTATTAACTCGAGCGGCGTTAAATGCGTTGCAGAAGAAGCACGGTGCGCCGAGCTCGTCGTGGGGGCAGTTTTTGAGAAGTAAACAACGCGCGATGCAACGGTTGCCGCCGGGAACGGCGAGTACGATTCGACTGGCGTCGACACGGAACTTGCGATTGGAGCAAGAACGAGTGAGTTTTAGTCATCCCGTGCGTTCAATCGGTCGCAAGCGGGCGTTACTCATCGGCATCAATTACGAGTGCTTCGATGGCGATGAAAGCAAGGCGAACGAACGAGACAAATGGCGAGCCCATCGACGCGGCGGGGACGCGACGAGAATGCGCGACTACTTGAAGGCACACTGTGGATACGACGACGACGATGACGTGCGCGTGTTAGTTGATGATTCTGATGTCGGCACAAAAGCGGATCCGGTCAGTCGCTCGTGCGGCAAGAAGGATGTATTGGACGCGTGTCGATGGCTCGTCGCCGGCGCGCGAGACGGCGATTCGCTCTTCTTTTACTTTTCCGGTCGCGAAGTTGAAGGCGGCGAACAACGCAAGCAAAAAAACGCGCCGAGAGGAAACGATAAAACAGCATTGTGTGTGGCAGATACTCCGCTTGACAATGACGCCAATCGAATCACGCGGCGCGAGCTTCGTGAGGCGCTCGTCGAGCCTCTACCCCGAGGCGTGCGCTTGACGCTTTTTTTGGACATGTTGGGCGGCGGCGGCGAACATGCCGTTTGCGATTTGCCGTACTCGTGCGTACAAATATTTCTTCCCGATGAGAGAGATATCAAAGATGCAAAGAATGGTAAGAACGTGACGCCCATGACGCCTCTATGGATGGTTCCCAACGGCGAACGCGTGGTAAAGGAATACGTCGCGTGCGCTAAAGCCGCGGCGGCGTTGTTGAACACTCACACTCGGACGTTTGAGAGCATAGAGAGCCAAAGGGAGACAATCGAGCGCGTGTTGAGCGATAATGTCGCTGAAGATGCTGTTGCTGAAGATGCTGAAGTGCAAATTCGCGCTCCGCCGTCGGAACAAGACGTGCAAACGACGCCGATCAATGATGAGAAAGCAGACGAAGAAGTAATACTAGAAGAAGAAGAAGAAGAAGAAGAAGAAGAAGAAGAGGAGACAGCAATTGCTTCAATGTCGTCTGCGCCTAGGGTGGTTTCTGAAGATCCGATTGAGAACCATGAAGCCGTCGGCGCGCGCGTTTCGCCGAGCGATGTAAAACAACCGGGTTGCGGTTGCGTCGTAATGTAATACAAGGCGGGCGGGGGCAACCGTTAGAAATAGTTTAGTAGCGCCGTGCGAAGTAGACGAATGTAACATTATATGAAATGATATATGTATTCGATGAGAATTTGTGTGGTTATAGTCATTTTCGCCCCCGAGAGGTGTGCCGCGCGCGTTTTAGTACATGGAGTCAATTTCCTTTTTGTATTTTTCCGTGACGACGTTGCGCTTGAGCTTTTGCGTGGACGTGAGTTCGCCGCCATCGACGGAGAAGTCGCTGTTCAAGATTGTGAACTTTTGCACCTTTTGAGCGTTCGATACGGCGTTTTTGTTGTACTCGTCGATACCCTTTTGGATGTATTCTTTCCACTTGGCGTCGCTTTGCGCTTGCGTCACCGTCTTGACGTCTGGATTCACTTCCAACGACGCGCCAAAGAGCTTTTCAGTAAAGCCTTCGGCGCTATCGGGGACTTGGCGCAACGTCACGAGCAAAGTATTGTACTTGCGCTTGTCACCAATCATCATAACGTTAGAAATCGCCGGACAGTTAGCCTTGATGGCGTCTTCAACCGGCACTGGCGCGATGTTCTCGCCGCCGGCGGTGATGATGAGTTCCTTGATGCGGCCGGTGATGCGGAGCAAGTTGGTGTCCTTATCGATCGCCCCAACGTCACCGCTGTGCAACCAACCTTCGGAGTCGATACTTTCCTGGGTCTTTTCCAAGTTGTTCAAGTATCCCATCATGATGTGACGACCACGGAAGCAAATCTCGCCCTCGCCCTCCTTGTCGCGGCCAGCGACGTTGTCGAGCTTCAACTCGACGCCCGGAATGGGAATACCGCACGAACCCGCTTGGAAGTAGTTCGTTTGGCACACGTTCTGCGGACCAGTGTTCTCGGACATACCATACACTTCAAGAATGTGGATACCGATCGAACCGAAGTAGTCGAGCGTGTGCTTCATGATGGGCGCAGCGCCCGTGAGGCATACGCGCGCTTGATCCAAACCAATCGCGGTGTGCGCCTTCTTCTTCATGAAACCCATGGCAAAGTTACCGAGGAAAGGTTTGCCCGTAGTGGCGCCAACTTGAGCAGCCGCGTGCACGCCAGCGCATTTACCCTTCATAAAGCCAGAGATCGTCTTCTTTAAGCCGGTCACTTCCTTGCCCTTTTGTTGCATCGCTTCCGCAAACTTTTCCCAAATACGCGGCACGGCGAAGAAAACCGTCGGGCGCGCCTTGATCAAAGTCTCCTTCAACGTACCCTTGAGCGCATCCGGGCGCGCAAAATACACAGTGGCGGGCTTGTTCTTGTCCACGATGCAAATCAAAGGCGAATGAATGTCAACGATTTGAGCGGCAATGTGCGAAAGCGGCAAATAGGACACGACGCGCAAGTCGCCGGCGGTGATTTCCTTGTTGTGATCAACGTTCGATCGCGCCGTCCAGGTGGCGTTGTCGTGGGAAATCATAACACCTTTCGGATTACCTGTAGTGCCCGAGGTGTAAATCAAAGTGCAGCAGTGACCGGGCTTTTGTGCATCCATGCGCGCCTTTAAGTCCGCGTCTGAAACGGCGTCGCCGAGCTTCATAAAGTCAGCCCAGGTATACACCTTGGCGAGAGATGGGTCCTTGGCGCCCGCGGGATCACTGAACTTTTCATCGCGGTACATCACAATTGCCGTCAATTTCGGCAAACGAGAGCGGATGGACAAAATCTTATCCAACTGCTTTTGCCCGTCCACCACGACGACGCGCGCGCTCGAGTGCGCGATGATGTACTCGCACGCCGGCGCTTCGTTCGTGGTGTAAATACCAGCGGCGAAACCACCCGCCAAAATTGCACCATTATTCGACATGAGCCATTCGGGCGAGTTGAAGCCGAGAATAGATACCGATTCAAACCGTCCAACACCGAGGTGGATGAACGACTTGGCAGCGCGCGCAGAGTCGTCGTAATACTCCTTCACCGTCCACTCTTCTCCCGTGCACGCCACGAGAGCCTTGGAATCCTTAAGCGGACCTTCAGCCGCGGCTTTGAAAACCTGTGTGTGCGTGTTCACGCATCATCGTCGTCAGTACGCATCATCACATACTATCGTGATACCGTTCGCAACGCAATTCCATAGGGGGGCGATTATTTTTCCAATTCAATTCAATTCCGCACGATCGATCGTCAACGGGCGCGACGCGTACCTCGACCACGGTGCGTGGCTTCAAGCTCGCCAATCCATCTTTCGCGAGTTTGATATCCGCGCATGAATCTGCGTTTACGGTGTATGTCACCATCGTCGTCGTCGTCGCAGTGTGTCGTCGCAGTGTGTCGTCTGTTCGTCATCCATGGGTGCAAATGTCGCGACATTTGCAACCACGATGACGGATTTTATTTATTCCGACCGTCCGAGTCGACGCTGTCGGTCACGCGAAGGCGACGCGCCCTCACTCGGGCGCGACGCACGGCAGGGGGACGACGACGACGACGACGGATCGATCATGGCGAGTGGGTGTGCGAGACGTAAACGTAAACGAGACGCCGAACGACGCGCGGCGTGGGAGCACGGCGACGACGTGGACGTGAATGGGGGTGACGATGCGCGAGCCAAAGCGGCGGCGGCGGCGGCGTTGAAGCGACGGGAAGATGCCGTGCGCGCGCTCGATGCGTCTACGGCGTCGAAAAGTGGAGAAGAGTACTCCACGTTGGCGAATGCGGGGAGAATTTTAGTGCGCGCGCGACGGGATTCGCCGCATGTGGTGCACGTGCTCGCCACGAGCACGAGCTACGACGACGCGAGCGTGTTTCTGTGCGCGGTTCCCAAGACGTGGGGACGCCAAGGCGTGGAGTACGTCACGCGTGCGTTAGGATTTGACGTCATTGATTACGACGATATCACGCTAAGCAAGGCTCCGGAGGTGGCGGCGTGCGTGGTACGACTCGAAGACGACGGCGACGTGGGCTCTTCGGCGAAAAAGCGCAAAAAGAAAGCCGCCGCCGCGACGCTGTCTGAACGATTTTTAGCGAGAGTTCGTGAGATGGATGAACCCATCCAGGCACCGCCTAGTTCATCTATGTTGGTTAATGTCGATGGCGAAGGGCTGAATGCATGGGTGGCGTCACACCGCCAAAAGCGCCCCGGGACCGCCGCCGCCGTCAAGGCGAACATCGACGCGTGGTTTGAAAGGAAACAAGCCGAGGACGACGAGCGAGCCGAGGAAGAAGCGCGCGCGGCTAAAACAGAGGATGGATGGACAAAAGTTCAAGCCAAACGCGGTCGACGTAAGACGAAGGACGAGACCACGGGGACAACTGTTGGTGGAATTCGCGCGGCGACAGCCGACGCTCGAAGAAAGGGTCCAAAGAAAATTGCCAACGAGGAATTTTATCGATTCCAAAGCAAGGAGAAGAAGCGAAACGAAATCATCGAACTCCAGGCTAAGTTTGAGTTGGATAAGCAACGCATCGCTAGACTCAAGGCGGCGCGTAAGTTTAAACCAACGTAGAAGTCTATTAGAAAACATAATACAAAAGCTACTTTTGTTCTCGAGCAATGGCTTCATTCAATCTAGCCATCGCGCCGCTCAGGATTTTCTTCTTTTCTACGCGGAATCTAATCGCTAAAACTTGTTGTTTTGTCTTCGTTGCCTGTGCATTTGCACTTGAACACTCTTTAAGAATTCTTTTGTCTTCCTCGAGCGTCGTTTGGAAATTTCCCAACGCTAACGCCGCCAATGACATGCAACAGCGAAGTGCTTTGATTTCAGTATCGGGAGAGACCACGCTCGCGTCAATCTCGCCGTAAGGAGCGTCGGCGGCCCTTGATGCTTCCGTCGGCGACTTTGAATAAAGCACTCGCAGTCCCGCGAGTAGCTTTTTGTCGACGCCGTGCGCGTGGATGTCCAATTCCACGTTTGAAGCGTCGCCGACGAGACCGATGCGTTGCAACGCGGCGTGCTGCCACGAGGTGATTTGCATGACATCATCGACGTTTACAGTAGTACCTTTGAGAGATTCTTCTGCGGCTTGTGCGCCGATTGGAGCCGTTGCTAGTCCACCAATTTCTCTCGCCAATTCTATGAGTTTCAAATCCCATCGAAGTTTGACAACGTCGTATGGGTTGTTTTCAATAATAAAGCCGTAATCGAGTAACAGGTCGTCATTCGAAAGATTGCCATAATTCAGCTCAATCGCCTCCCCTGCATCGAGCTCGCGAGTGGCCACGAGTTCAACGTCGCCGTCGCCACTTTCTAAAAGACGCACCGTCGCCGAGGGCGTGAACGAATGATTACACACATCGATGACAGGTAGCATACTCGGCGTCGACGTCGGTCCACGAACCTTGAAGGCGCGACTGCTAGCACATGCACTAGCCCAGCCCAGCGCGTTTGCGTCGACTTCCATCACCACACGTCTCCTCTCAGGATGTTCGGCATTGACAAAATCTTCGCCGTCGTCCACCGTGGCTCCGCGGCCAACCAGTTGTACTAGAAATTTCGATCTCTTGCGTATCTGCGCCACGAGCGGCGCGTACTGTAAATCCACAACCGCATCATGCTGGAAAAACAAAGGATTGCCTTCGTGCACGGAGGGCAGCAACGTTATGTACGGTGCAAACAACGAGTGTTGAGCCGCTATGCGCTCGC
>JACLAB010013469.1_pt1 | contig 17352 bp, 16 predicted proteins | sample 8027921 | NCBI WGS metagenome assembly JACLAB01 (sample SAMN15725117, study PRJNA655200) | protist metagenome | isolation source: fluorescence activated cell sorting (FACS) single amplified genomes of... | place: USA: West Boothbay Harbor, Gulf of Maine | collected 2000-07-19 | reverse complement strand
TCTTTCATTCTCCACCACGAAACAAAGAAAATGGTTGTGCACGCGAGGGTAAAACCATCATCATCAGTAAAACCCCGTTTTAACGTCGTCGCGAGAAGAACCACGACTTTCACGCGCTGTTATCATCATCATCATCAGTCGCACGTCTCTTCTTCCTCCTCCCGCGCATCATCAAAATGCAAAATCCGGGAAACGTCGTTTCGATTCACGACGAAGCGGGGAAAAGATGACGACGTTTCGATGACGACGAAGAGCAGCGCGATGGAAGAAACGACGACACTTTCCGCGTCATCATCGTCATCGTCATCGGAAACGAGAAGAGACGCGGAAGCAGTCGTGCGAGGAATGTACGACGCCATCAATAAAAGAGACGTGACGAAAGCGCTGACGTTTGTCGACGACGACATCGTGTACGAAGATTTCAACTTCCCAGAACCATTCCGAGGGAAAGCGCGGGTGAAAAAATTATTCGAGGAGAGTTGCACGGGGATACCGGACGATTTAGATTTTATCATCGAGAGAAGCACGACGTCTTCGTCCTCGGAGGCGGGAGGATTAGGGGAGAGTTTGACGTTTGGGTGCACGTGGCACGTTGAAATCGCAGGCGAGCCGTTTCCAAACGCGCGAGGCGCTTCGTTTTACGAGATTTCAAAGGAGAGCGGGAAGCTGATTTACGCCAGAGACGTGGTCGAGTCGCCGATGAAGCTAGGGGAGGCGTCGTTTTCAATCATACGGGTCGTAGCGCCGCTGGTGAAGGAACAGATTTTAGCCGAGAAGCAGAAGAAGGAGAACAACAAGAAAAATGATAACGAGAGTAGTGACGAAGGGAGCGCGAAGGGAGAGATGACGACATCTTCTTCCGACAATAATAACGCGTTGGAGATCGCCGGGTTGTGGGCTGCCGCGGCTGCGTATTGGTACGTGTTACTCCTCTCGCCGCCGTTTTCGCCAGTTCCGGGATACCCGGGATGGGCCATTACTCCCGAAAGTTTGCAAGACGTCATAAACTCTTCCGTTCAATTCTTCTTCATCTTACAAGGCATGAACGAAGCCGGCATCACGTTTGCCGGACTAGCGACGGATTTCCCAGTCCAGCCGGAAACGTTGGGCGTGTTCAACTTTGCCGAGGCGTTCGTGTTTATGTTGTTTCCGGTTCTGTTGATGGATAAAACGAAATTAGGCAAAGAGAAAGGTGGGGATTTGAAAACGACCACGTTTTGGTCCATCTCCATGTTTCTCACGAACGCGACTTTGCTTCCGTATTTCGCCACGAGGGCGAAGAGTATCGGCGAGAATAGGAAAGAAAACGAAACGTCCGCGTACGTATCCGATGATGCAGGTGTGATCAACGAAGATGCGAAAACGAGAGAAGGGAGACAAGGTAAAAAAGGCTTGCTGAGCAAAGGTTTTGGCGTGTACGGTTTATTAGTCGGCGTCTACTCGCTGTGGTACTTTGCGAACGGATACGTTCCGTCCGGCGAAGAGCGAGACTTAGCCGAGCGATGGACGTACTACGTGCAAACTCTACACGAAGACAGAGTCTCGGTCGCGTTTACGTGCGACATCGTCCTCTTCTATTTGTGGCAAATTTATTTCACGAAGAAAGTCGATCCTACGTGTTCCGCCATCGATCGATTCTTACCCTTCTTTGGCCTCGCCGGGTGGTTGATTAAATAAGCTCTCTCTCTTTCTACTTCCGGTTGTTGTATTAAAATAGTATTATTACACGCACACACGTGCTGCTATAGAAACAAAACTGTACTTTTACTTCGCCGCGGCGCCCATCGCGTTCGCGTCCATACTCGCGTATTTCTTCTTCGCGCCTCCAGTCGGTAACGGCATCTGTTCTAGTTTTTCTACGTCTGTTAAATTCTCCTTCTTTTTTTCTTTGCCTTCCTCTCCACCTGCTTGCTTTTTCTTCTTACTCTCGCTTTTTGACTTTCCCCACATGCACTTCATTTTCACGCCGTTGATTTCAAATCCGAGCGCGCCGCATTTTTGCTTCGCCGCTTCCTCGGCCTCTTCTCTCTCCGCGAACGTCACAAACGCGCACTTCTTTTCTTTCATCACGTGTACTTTCTTCAAAGCCCCATACGTACAAAACGCGGCTCTCAAATCTCCCTCTTGCACGTTCTCCCCGTCTACACCGCTGATATAAAACGTCTTGATCGTTTGATCCTCCGGCGCTTGCCAACTCGGTTTCTTCTCTCGGTCTCTTTCCAACATCGCCTCGGCGACTGGATCGTTCGTCCCGTAATACCGATCCTTAATATTCTGCTTCCTAAACTTTGCATTCGCGGATAACTCTGGCATGTGCGTGTCCCCGTTGCACGGTCGAAACGGACAATCCGCTCGCGTGCACGCGTCTTTCAACCAAAACGTACAAATCGGCGCCTTATTCTTTTGATAATACGGCTTCTTCCTCGCCATCCGCGTCAACTGTTCCATCGCGTCCTTCACGATCGCCGCTTTCCCTCCCACCGAATCGTCCTCCGCGTTCCCGGCGACTCCACCTAACATCCCAGTCACGTCTGCGGTAGCATCTTCCTCCAGTTTCTCCTCGATCTGTTTCGTCACGTATTCCACGTTCACCGCGCTTTTCGGCACCGCCATATCTGAAATCGCCCCCAACGCCGCATCTCTCGCTTGCACTGGAATCCCAAATTCCAAATCTAACAAGCACACTTGGCAGACGTTCTTCGCCAGTGCGATTTCTTTGCACACGACTGTTTTCTTATACCTCGCGTCGTGTCCTGGTCGCCATCGGAACACCGTGAACGGTCTTCCCGAGATGGCGCACTCCGCGCCGTAATTTTCTTTCTGCATTCTCACGTACGGGTTCGGGCCGAGACAATCGTCGCACACGACTGGGAAGTCGCTTTTTTCCCACCCGTCTTCCTCGGGGTTTGATACGTGTCTGTTCGACATTTTTATTTGTCAAAAAGCGTGAAGTCTCTTCTTCTGTATTCTTTCTTTTAAAAGCGTATCCAGTGAAAAGATTTTAATACAGAGAGAGTCGTCGTCGTCGTAGAGTAGTTTGAGTCGTGCTCCTCTGATGTTGATGTGTACGAGCTAATTGTCTCCAGTGTCACTTAAAGGAAAATGAAGAAAAAAATTTCTTTTCGAAAAAAGAGCAGCCACGCTTCAGAAAATTTTCTCTCTCTTCCCGCTCGTTCTTCTCTTTCTCTTCACCTCTCTTCATCTCTTCATCTCTTCATCTCTCTCTCGTGCTTTTAAAGAAGATAAAGATGGAAGCGAGGACTTCGAAAAACGAAGAAGAAGAGAAGAAGAAGAAGAAAGAGTTTAATAACGATGATTCTTTTTTGAAGAAGGACAAAAAGGAAGACAAAGAAGAGGAGCGACGAAGAATCGCGTCTTTAATCGCGGAGACGTCGTATTTAACGAGCGTTTTGAATGCGCCTTCAGGAGAAGCGACGACGACGGCGTCTTCTTCTTCTTCAAACGACTTTTATGATTACTACGATTTTGGGTTCACTTCGGCGGTGTACTCGTTGTTCGGATACGCGAGCGAAGATGGGAATACTGGGAGTGCTACGAACAACAACAACAACAACATTAACAACAACAAGATGATGATGATGATGGAAAAAGAGAGCAACCTCTTACTGGACGAGAAACGCATCGAACAGACTTTGTTGAAGAACCACGGAGTGATTAAGAAGACGTTACCGGAGGTATCGCCGACGGACTTTGAGAAGTATTTGAGAGCGATACGGACGTCGTACGCGAGGTTCGTGGCGACGAGAGCGATGGCGAAGAAGAAGAATAAGAGCGCGGGAACGGCGTCGAAGTCGTCGTCCGCGGGGTCGGCGTTGGCAGACGGGTTCGCCGCGACCAACAACATGAACGCGGACGACTTCGAGGAGCAAATGCACAGACAAAATCAGCTTTTGAGTTCAGTGCCGTCCATTTTTTTCCGAGAAGAGTTTGATTTAACGTCGAGGGAGGCATTCGAGGAGATTTTGCCGTGTTTAGTGAGCGATTTAGTAGGAGAGAGCAATAATAATAATAATAATAATAATAAGACGTCGTTAGACGACGACAACGTGGCGAATAGCGCGGTGCTAGCGCAAGAGCAGCTCGGACAGTACTTAGATTTGGTGGAGAGCGTGATTATGAAACGCGTCGGGGATCGCGCCGAGGCGTTTTTAGAAGCGATGGCGAAAACGAAAAAGTTACAAGAGACGATAGAGGAGACGAAGAAAGCAGTCGTCGATTTAAGAACGAATAATCGGAGGAGTTTTAGAAGAGCTGCGCACGCCACGGCAAAAGTGAAAGAGACGTCGAGAAGGAGGGACAACATTTTACGATTGGCGGAAACTTTGAAAGATATCGAGAATATTCGGCAGACGAAGTTAGACGTGGACGTGCTGTTAGAATCCGGGGAGTATTCGGAGTGTTTAGAAGCGATCGACGAGTGCGAGAGAAGTTTGAGAGCGGCGATTGAAAGGGCGACGAAAAACAACAGCGAAGAGGGGGAAGTAGAGGAAGAGAAAGGATCGTCATCCATGTCTTCTGCAAGCAATAAACACATGAATATTAGTAATAGTAGCGGTGGTAAAAGTAACGCGGCAACGACGACGACGAAAAACGTCTTTTCGTGTTTCAGTCATCTTCCGAAAGATTTGGAGATTGCAAAGAGAAAATGCACGGGTGCAATTACGGCAGAGTTGTGCTCTCGAGCTCGCGTCGAATCGAACATCGTAGACGATGGAATCGCGAACATAGTAAAGTATGGTGTCGACGATCAAATCAAAGACGATGAGGGAAGCTTCGATAAAGACGAGTACGATCGAGTATCTGAGTCCATCTTACCGGCGCTTCGTGGCTTGTTGAGATCGAGCACAGTCATGCCAACGGTTGACGCGATTCACGCGGTTTCGCGTGAAATTTTGCGTGATTTGAAAAGAGATGTCGAACGCGTGTGCGAAAAAGTTTTCGCGAGTGTTGGTGGTAAAACAAACACTCCTTCAAAGGTCAGCGCCGCTGTCGCTGAAAATAAAAACGCAGAAGACGGTAACATGGAGAATATTTATTTAGCGCTTCAAAATTGTTCCTCTGAGAATTACATCCGAGCGCTCGATGCCGTGAGCAAAATCATGTCACGCTTACATTTCAAGCGCGGTGAAATTATTCGAGACGTTTTGATGTCCGTGTTCACCTCTTCCAGTGATGAATTCGATGAGAATGCGAGCGAAAGCGCTGGCGCCGTGGAAACGCCCAAGAGTTTGCCCTCGCCAAAATTCTCTATGGATTTCGTCCTGAAAGAAGCTCGCGATGAAGCCAACGAGCGGTTTTCGAGAGATGGTATTTCCAAAGCAGTTTTTGCCATCCGCGAATCGTCGAATTCAATCATCGACGGAGGCTCGATGCTTTTCGCCAGACTCCTGAGTTGCCGCAAGCACGTCAACGCAAAACTCGACGCGACTTCGTTCACGAGAATAACGAAAGCTTCGGATGCGTTCATTCGTCTCGCGGAGAATGCTAATAAGAAAAACGGGAAGCGGTGCGTGGCGTTAAGGTCGCAAGTGCATTCTCAGGCGCGCTTGTTCTTGAACGTGAAACACGCCGCCGAGTTGGATAAGTTGAAGACGCTGCTCGAGCAAGAGAGTTGGTCGCAAGCGACGGTCCCGGCACATTTTCAAGAGCTTTTGGATCGCTTATCTGCGGTGGCATCTTCAACAGAAAAGGATGAAAAGAAAGAAAGCAACGCCGCTACTAATGCTGAAAACGATAAGAACCAACCGCTACCGACGAAAATTATCGATAAAAACACGAAAGTTGAACACGTCGCCACGACGACGGCGTTGATGCTCATTCGCACGCTGAACGATTACAGCGATATCGCGGAAAGTATTCCAGATTTATCGGCAGACGTAGCTCGTCGCGTCGCTGAATTACTCGGTGCGTTCAACGATGGTGCTTGCGTGTTAGTTCTCGGCGCACAAGCCATGCAAGGCGCAAACTTGAGATCCATCACCGCGAAGCATCTGTCGGTGACTCAACAATCGCTCCGATTGTTCCAATCCCTCGCGCCGGTTTTGAAAGCGAAACTTTCAGACATTACGACGACAAAGTTTGGCAGCAGTAGCGATAACGTCGCGGCCGCAACAGGTGAAGGCAAACTACCATCGATCGGCAACGAAGACGCGAGGCGTAAACTAGCCTTTGCGAACCTCGATAAAGTTGGACGCGATTTCGAAACGCACTGCGAACGCATCCATCTGAAGCTCATTGAAATCATTCGAGAACGCTTGCGATTCCATCGCGGCACGTTACCGCAACTCGCCAAAGCCTGGGAAAACGAACCGCTCGAAGATTTCGACAAAGAAGCCTCTCAATTCAGTAAAGGATTAATGAAAGAACTCGGAACGCTTTCCAAAGTCGTCCGTGGCATGTTTGAAGAGAACGATCAAAACAACGTCCTCGGCGTAGTCGCTTTAGAGTTTGACGCCAAGTTAGCCTCCTCCTTGAGAACGGTTTGGGAGGAAAGGAAATCTGTCGGCGGTACCATCGAAAGACACGTCAAAGCCGATTGCGAAGCGTTGCGAGAGTGCTTACACGGCTTAGCTGGTAAATTCGACTCGGACATTATCGGTCGCGAGTTGAAAGAGTTGGCTGAAGTCGTCGCGGAGTCGATTAAACACAACGACGCTCGTCTGGCCGACGAAGCGAAATTATTGAAAGCGAAAATGAAAGCAATGGCGGCTGAAGCCGAAACGAAAACGCCGACAAAATCGCCCACGCCAAAAAAGAGTACCACGAATGAAGAAAATATGGACTCAGCTCCAGCTTCTACTTCTTCTCCTCCCGCGAAAGGAGAGGAAGCGAAAGACCCCGTCGCGGCGGCTTCGCCCGACGAAGACGAACGCAAAGACGAGAACGCCAAAAGCGACGACGAATAATAATAATAGCCTCTAGGAACAGTAATAACAATAGTAACAATAGCACACCACTATAACGCGCAATGAATGCTCTCTCTGCTACATCTCGTCCACGAGCTTCTTCAGCTCTCCTTTAACTTCCCTCTGCCTTCGTCTGTTCCCCCACGTGTCCTCGCCTTCTTTCAACGCGTTCAGTTCCTCCAACAGAATTTCCCTTTTCCCTTTCGTTTTCTCTTTCTTCTCGCCGCCGTCTCTGATGAATTGTTTGGACACGTTCGCGGCAAACGAGGCGACACCTATGACCCCGACCGCGCCGACACCAAAAACCGCGATCCCTCCCGTGGAGGCTTTGAGTAATCCACCGATTGCATCGAACGCGGTGAGTTCCGGCATCTCTTCGATGTTAACATTGTTCGTTTTTGGATTCGTTTTGTTTCCCAACGGGGAAGAGGAATTACTGTTGTGTCTTCTCACTCCAAAAGAAGAAGAAGAAGAAGAAGACGAAGCGCATCTCTTCGACGCGGAGGCGACGGCAATACTCGCAGCTCTTCGCAACACCATGATGACGTTCCTTTTCCTTCTTTCTTTTTTGTCGTTTGAGGCGGAGAGAGGAACACTTTTAGTGTGAGTGGATTGAGTGTGGACTTTGTTGTGTGGAACAACTGTGTAAAACGCGCTTCTATTAAAACTAAACTTCACTCTCTCTCTCTCTCTGATGATGGTTTAAGCGGCATCCACGGCTTGCCTCAACACATCAATCGCACCTTTCACATCCTTTGCGCCAAACACGGAACTTCCAGCGACGATGACGTTCGCTCCAGCTTCGCTCGCCATGCCGATCGTCGACGCGCTCAAACCGCCGTCGACTTGAATATCCATCGCGGGATACTTCTCGCGCAACTCTTTCACTTTTGGCATCATATCCGGGTTGAACTTTTGCCCTCCAAACCCAGGTTCCACGGTCATCACTAAGAGCATGTCCACGAAATTCTCGTCCGCTAAGGCGAAAATAGATTCCGCGTTCGTTTTCGGTTTCATCGCCACGCCGACTTTCATGCCTCCTTTTTTGATGCTTTCGCACAGACCAATCGCTTCGTCGATGTTCGCGCAGGTTTCGATGTGAAACGTGAACATGTCGCACCCAGCTTTTTTCATCGGTTCTACGTAATCTCTCGGGTTCGTCACCATCAAGTGGACGTCGAAATATGCCTCCGGGAAGTGTTTGTGTAAGCTTTCAATGACCGGAGCGCCAAAGGACAAGTTCGGGACGAAGTGGCCATCCATGACGTCCAAGTGAAGCCAATCGGCGCCGAACGAGAGGACTTTCTCGGATTCCGATTGCATGTTGGCGAAATCGCACGCGAGTAACGACGGGGAGATGATCGCTTTTGGCTTTTTTGATTCTGTTTCGGTCGTCATTTGAATCTGATTGTATTGATGTTTTTGATGATGGTGCGTCTTTTATTTATGAAGTTGAAAAGGGACAGACACCTACGAGACGACGAGAAAATTTACCTATTCGTCGCGGGAAACGCTACGCGCTCAAAACTAACTTTACACGTCTGTTCTATAGTACTACTCTTCTAACTGGGTTGATATCTTTAGTCTCATCTCAAACGACGTTGACATTCCGGGTTAAAAAATCCGGATCCCGTCGAAACTTTGTCGTAAACTTTTGATACCAACTATCGAAAACGTTCCTCGGAACGACTAAATGTTCCGTCTCGTTTCCGCTGGTGAAACTCTTCAAAAAGTTCCACAAATCTAACGCGACTCGCTGCGCGAACAACTCTTTACTGCCACTAATTTTGGCGTCTTTTTGTAAACACTCCTCGAGTGGTTCTAAAGAAACGCCTATCGAAGCGTCCTCGTAAAATTGAGAAGTGCCCGGGTCGATCGGCCACGTCAAGTTGAACGTGTTCGACGGTTCCAATAACGTCACGCAACCTCGGTATTCCCATAAGTTATTATTATTCAGTTCGTTTTCTGCTGTTCGCCCGCGGCTTCCTTTCACGTACAAAGCGAGCGCAGTCGAGTGATCCAGCACTGTGTAATGCGTGTTTTGTGCGCGTATGTGTGTGAGAGAGAGAGATGAAAATGTCAGCGCTCGCGTATTTTTGAGTAAAATCCAAGACAGAAATCGAAGCCATTCGAAACCACTTTCGATGGATGATTTCCCCTAACGCGCGCAATACTAATACTAATACTAATACTAATACTTCTTTCACTCCGGGATGACGATACTATTATAAAAGAATGAATTCGTACCGTTCGCTCCGTTGACGCACAATGCGCACTCTTTAATCTCCGCGTACCCTCGTCCAACAAAGCTCGATAAGTTTAACGTCCAATTGGTAACTCCGACGCGTTCGAACTGAGAGGAAAGGATTGGGAACGAGCGCTTTATGAACACGACGCAAAACGGTTCCGGTGGGACGTAGCGTTCTATTTGACCACCACCAGAAAATGCTTCTCCCCCTGGTTCTTGGATGATTGGTTGGTTCATTCTTTTGATGAAAGCCCCGGGGAACGCGCGCGTACAATTTGTGTTGATGTAAAAAGCTGCTTTTCCCTTTGAGAGAAAGATATTCAACTCGTCGTATTCAACGCGTTTTATTACACTACATACACGCTAGAGAGCAGATGCGACACACAAAATCAAAACGACGGACTCTCCGCGTCGCACCCCCCCCTTCTATTATTGAATCCTATCGAAAAACAACGCGCTCAAATCCAACTCGCCGCAATCTTTCGCCTCGCAGACGTCCCTCCGCTCGTTTACCTCGTCCACGAGAGGCGTCACCGCGCTCTTCTCGAACGTCATCCTATCCGTCATCAGTCGCATCTGGCCTCTGATCATTTCTATTTTCCCGCTTTTTAAAAGGTACGTTTCGTTTTGTTTTAAAGCTTCGGCTGAGGATGATTTGTGATGTGATGTGGTATTGAAAGAGAAAGAGAGAGAGAGAGAGAACAGGTGTCAGTTGAGAAGAAAAATATCTTTCGGAGGATTCAAAATCGCGGATCAACTCTCTCTTTCGGTTGGTGTCTGTCTGCCCGTCTGCCCGTCTCAAAATCCAAAACAAGAGGACGACGACGACGAGAGATGATGACGAGATGACAGAATAAAGACGAGATGATGACTCACCTTCTCTCTTCTCGCTACATCTAAACTTAATCTTCCCGGAGACATCCCCGACGAGAAATTCTCTAAAACGACGAGAATTCTGATGTTGCTTGGAGGAGGACGAGGCGTTCGGGTGTTGTTGCGTTTGTTTGCGTCGCTTTTCGTCCTCATCCTCCTCTTCCTCTTCTTCTTTCGATTCTTCAATCACTCTAAAACAGCAGTCTCCGATCCACCCGGGCCGCAAGTCCGCTATTTTCGTCAAAGGAGAAGGGACGATGTCGTCCCCGTTGGACGTCAAAGCAGCCTCTTTCAAAGCCTCCTTCTGGTTGTTGGTGTTTTTGTTGTTCTTTTTTGCTGCCATCCGCCTCGAAATGTGAGGAAGCGAAATAAATCTCTCTCTTCTGTTGATTGTTTTTGGGTGCATTAATTGTCTCTCTCTTTTAGTATTACAAGGGTGCGGCAGCTTTAGGACATGTGTAATTATTCTGATTCTGTTTCTCATTCTGGCACGTGCAACTCTCCATCTTCGTATCGCCAACCAGGTGGGAGAGGACAGTTGTTGTCGAGGAGGTATTCTAAACAGTCGGGGTGGTTTTTCTCGTGCGCTTCTCGTACGGCGTCACTGTTCCACGGCGCTTTGGCGGTTTCGCGCAAGTACTTCAAACAGTCCAAGTGGCCGTTCATGGCTGCATTCGCACACGCCCATTCGTTATATTTATCAAATTTACGCTCAACAAGGTATTCGAATATGTGGAGGTGACCATTTTGAGCCGCCCAACAGGCAGTTTTCCACCCCCAAGGCGCTTCGACTTCTTCCCGTAAGTATTTGAGTACCTCGAGATGACCGTTTTTGGCAGCATGTGCACACGCACACTCATCGACAGGACACTCATTTGCAACGCCATACTTTACCATTTCCAGATTACCTTGACGTGCGGCCCTATTAATCGTCCATTCATGCCACCTACACTTTTTCTCCTCTCGCGCCCACTTGAGCAACTCGAGTTTATTCGTTTCAGCAACTTTCCAGCAGAACCGTGTTTCGTCCTCCCACCGCGACCACAACGATTTATTATCCCTATTCTCCCACGCTACTTCCAAAGTCGATATCGACGACATCTCGTTCACTTTAAACTTCTTTTTCAACTCCCCCGCGCGAGATGATCTCTTAATCAACTTTCTCGTTTCACTATTCACTCCGTACAAGAATTTCACATCCGTTCGATTCAATCTCGGAAGAATGTGTTTAAAACAAATATCGTCGTTATTCACGATCAAATCCCACACATCCCTCTCCCCAATCCGTCTTTTCTGCGCTCGCGTCCTCACCCCAAGACTATAAGAAGCAGTAGCATCAGAAGACGCCATGCTTTTGCGGGTTCTTTTGTTGTGTCGTCTGATGAATCAATCGCTTCTTTATTAAACACTGAATGTGATTTCTTTTTTTTTTTTAAAGGAAAGTAAAAAGCGAACGTTTTTGTGTAGGTGTGTTTCCAAAAAATCGCTCTCTTCTCCATTATATCTGAACACGTTATTCTTAAGAAGAGATGAGCATGATGAGACACGCACTTCTCGGCCGAATGGCAACAACAACGATGAAGAGTAGCGCGAGTACTTTTTCTTCCTCCTCTTCTTCTTCGAGAAGACCGGTGTTTTTCTCGTCCTCGTTCAAGAACACGAACGCGTGCAGAAGAAGATTACCAAAAACGTCGTCGTCGTTCTCTTTCGCGACCACGTCGACATCATTTTCATCGTCGTCGTCGTCGCAACGGGAGGAGGAGTTTAAGAAACGGAAGCAAATAAAATACGACCTGAAACTCTTATTCGACGGCGAGTGCCCTTTGTGCGTGAAAGAGGTGAACTTTTTAAAGTCTCGGAACGAGAAAGGATTGATCGCGTTTGTCGATTTAGCGGACCCTTTGTATTCACCAGAGGAGAACTCTGGAATAAGTTACGAAACCGGCATGGCGACGATACACGGCGTGTATAAAGGAAACGTCATGACGGGCGTGGAGGTGTTCGAGAAAGCGTATTCATGCGTTGGGTTAGGGTGGGTGTATTCGTTTACGAAAGTTCCGGCGTTATTGACCGCGGCGAATAAAGTGTACGACGTTTGGGCGAAGTATCGATTGGAAATCACCGGACGGCCGAGTTTAGGCGACGTGTTGAAGGCGAGGCGGATGCGAACGGAAGAGAAGACGTGCGCGGAGGCGACGGAAGGCGAGTGTAACATTTGAGCAGCGAAGTAGTCGTTTTTCTTCTTGTGTATATGTATCTAAGAAAGAGCTGTATATTATTAGTAATGAGCATAAAATCACATCTATCTATCTATCTATCCGTGTTATCAATTCTTATTTCACGTCGCCGCTTCTCCTCTGGCGGCGGCTTTCGCCGCCTTTTCGGCTGCTTTCTTCTCCGCCGCCGCTTTGATTTTCGCCGCTTTCTTCAGCGCCGATTTCGAACCTTCCGTCGGGGCGTCTCGTTGCATTCTCTCTTTGCGTATTCGCAACCAATCTTCGCTCTTCGGCGCGCCAATTGCGCATCCTTCCTCGTTTTCAGTCGCGCCTTCCAGTTTCATTTTTTCTTCCAACGCCGCGCACAAGTCGTCGTTTTCGGAATCCCCACCTCCTTTTTTCTTTTCCCACTTACCGAACTCCTTCTCCTCGTACTCTCGAAACAAATCTAAAAACACTTTCGGTGTTTTTGTAGGGTTGAAATAGACATCTAATACCTCGTCGGTCACTAACGCTCTCCTTTTCTGATGCTCTTCCACCATCGGCGTCAACACGTCGACTAAAATCTGTTTAATCTCTCCGGTTAACATTTCTCCGCTTCCGTACTTCTCTCCAATCTCTTTTAATTTCTCGTCGTCTTCTAAAAAGAAGTTCAACCACTTCCACGGCACGTCTACCTCTAAATTCGCTCCGTTTTCTCTCTGCTCCTCGATCGTCGCGCCTCCACCACTAAACGCGTGCTTGTTAATCTTATTCTTAATCTCTTTGGCGGTATCGGTGACGTAAATGGCGCTCGTCGGATCGCTCGCGGACATCTTCCCGCTCTCACCTTTTAACGCCGGGAAAAATCGACTCTCCACGAGCGCTGGCTTATACCCGCCAATCCTATGCGACACGTCTCGAGTCATTCTAAAATACGGATCCTGGTCAATCGCGCACGGAATCAAACACTTCAACGATTTCTTGTTCATCCCGAACATGTGCGGAAAGCAATCCGGAAAACTCGGCGCCGCTTGCACCGGAGGAAACCCAATCTGCCCGATATTCGAATCTCCGGTGAACCCAAATATCCCTTTCGCTTGATTAAACGTCACGCACTTGGCAATCTTCACCATATTCACGTAAAAACTCGAACACATGTAACTCGCGTCCGCGAATATAAACGTCGTCTCCGGATTGAACCCGCACGCCGCGATATCCTTCGCGTTCTCCCTCGCCAGCCTTCTGCAATCTTCCAGCTGTAAATCCTTCCACAAAAACTTCTCGTCGTCCGTTAACTGAATCACTAAGGGGACTTTAAACGCGTCTTGCAGCCACTTGGTGAATTGAAACGGCACCAGATGCCCCAGGTGTAAACTTTCGCTCGACGGTCCTCGTCCGGTGTAGAGATAAAACTTCTCTCCTTTCTCGTACGCGGAGACGATTTCATCGAGCTCTCTGTGGGCGAAGAATAAGCCTCTGCGTAAAAACGGGTGCGCTTTTGTTTTCGTGCACCTTTCGATGCGTTCGATTAAGTTCTCGTCGATTTCCGAGCACCCAAACTCTCGCACCAGTTTCGCGTAATCGATTTTCCCATCGGCGCCGGCGGACACGTCCCACGGGGTTACCACTTGCTCTGATGATTCTTCTTCCTCTTCTCCTTTTGTAGTCGTCGTCATCGGTGGATGAATTACGACGACTAAATCGACGATCAAAATAAGACTTTTTAACTCTCAGCGCCGAGAAGCCTTCTTTTAAAGCGCGTAAAGAGAGACCGGATGATAGGAGTACAAAGTTTGTCTTATCTGAGAGAAAAGACACCACGGGTGTAAAAACTGACGAATTTTCCATTAAAAACACACTTCATCAGAAGCGTACCTTTCACGGGAGGAGGAGGACGCGCACGACGACGACGAGTGTACGAGTCTATCGGTCTACTCGTCGCACTACTTTTGCTATCGCTACTGTATACCTTTATAGAAGCGGAGCAAAGTTTCGTAGTATTGATACTACTGCGAATATGACGTCGTTACAGTTCAAACGCCTCATGGGTTCCATCGTGACGAAAGTCTCCGGAAGGACACCACCGCCTCTGGTGAAACCGCCGTCGAAATCACAAACCAGAATCGGCGTCGTCCACTCGACGAAGATGGAACGAACCGTCTCCGTGATCGTGGAGAGATTGGTGAAACACCCGAAATGGAAGAAATACGTCAGAAAGAGGAAGAAGTATAAGATGCACCACGAGGCGAACTATTCCGGGAACGAGAGGAATTGGTTGAAACCCGGGGACGTGGTGAAAATGGTCAGCACGAAACCGAAAGCGAAGACGGTGTTTTGGGAGTTATACGCCAGCGCCGGTGGGTTGCTGAGAGCAGGGAGAGAGAGGAAGTTAGAGGACATCGAGAGGAAGATAGCAGAGAAGGTGAAGTCAGGGGAGATTATTACGGAGGACGAGAAGAGTTTCGCGCTCTCGCGATCGAAGATGAAGTCGGGGAGAGGGTTCGCCGCCGGCGGCGGAGAGGTGGAGGAGTGAGAATGTGTGTTATTGCTTGTTTGTTCTTCAAGCAAATACCGCCGCGTCTCGTCTTTATGTAGTCGAGGAGTAGAGAGAGAGATTAGTTCTTTCACGTTAACAATAGCACAGTTAGTAGTTTCAATCGTACGTAAATGCTGCACATGTCAATAATGCGACACATACTTTTCGTTGTTGTTGTTGTTATTACATCTTTTCTTTATATGTGTGAGTATTTACACTCTCTACAATTGTAATCATCGCGCGGAGAACGAGGACACCCAAGAAGAGTAGTACCCCACCACGTCGGCTCTTTCGCTCATGGAAATCGGTACTAACGCGACAATTAAAGCGTTCTCTTCGTCCCACTCTTCGCGTTCGACGACGCCAACTTTACGGAATTCTCCAATGAGTTTACCGCTCTCGCTGAAAGGAACGCGCAGTTCGACTCTTCGTAACGTTTTCTCTGCCAAGACGGATTCTAAGCCTTTGCGCAATTCGTCCAAGCCTTCGCCGGTTCGAGCGGAGACGATGAAGACTTTGTTACTTTTATTCTTCGAGTTGATTCTCTTCGCGGCTTCTTCGACATCTTGACGTTGATATTCGGATAAGTTGTCGAGTTTGTTCCAAACGGAAATCTGGGTTGGCATTTCAAACACAGAAGATCCATCTTTCTCGTTTCGTTCGCGAAGCAAAACCTCCAAGGTTTCATCCACCGCCGCCATTTGCGCCGTGGCTAACTCTGAGGAAATATCGATGACGTGCAAGACTAAATTCGCCTCTGCGACTTCCTCTAACGTTGCTCGAAACGCAGCCACGAGTTGTGTCGGTAGCTTTTGAATAAACCCAACCGTATCGACGACTCGACAGTTCCCTCCAGACGGCAAGTTCAATCGACGCGTGAGCGGGTCGAGCGTGTGAAAGAGTTCATCTTGAACCCGCGCGTGGTCGTCACCGCATAACGCATTCATCAAGCTTGACTTTCCAGCGTTGGTATAACCAGCTAAAGCAATGGTTGGTGCGATCGGCGCTCCGTTCTTATCTCTGTTTTGGTCTCTCCTCTGGTCGCGAGAGGTTTTCACCGAGCGCAATTTTTTTCTCAACTGCGAGATTTTGTCCTTTAACAAACGCTTATCGATTTCAATTTGCTTCTCGCCCATACCTTTTACGTTACCACTCCCGGATTGACGCTCCAAATGCGTCCATAACTTGGTAATTCTCGGTAACTGGTACTCCAATTGGCCGATTTCTACTTGCATGGCGCCTTCCGCCGTTCTCGCGCGTTGAGAGAAGATATCCAAAATCAAAGCCGTTCGATCGCACACGCGAAGCTTATCGCCCAAGGCTTTCTCTATGTTTACGCCTTGCTTCGGGGTTAACTCGTCGTCAAAAACGACTAAATCTGCAAACTGTTTGCGTTTAAACGCAAAGATTTCGTCGTCGTCGTCGTCGTCGCCGCCGCCATAATCATCATCGTCGCCGTAGTCCTTGTAATACATTTCAAACGAACTCCCGGAGCTGTCGTCTTCCTCCTCCTCCTCCTCCTCCCATTCCTCGTCTTCGTCCTCGCTTTCGTCCCAATCAAAACTCCCACCTTCGTCCTCGTTATTATCACCGTATTCTTCTTTCTCATTCAACTTCATCTTCTTCCCTTCAGCGACGACATTCGGACTCTCCACGCCGCAAACCTCTCGTAACTCGCTAATTTTCCCTCTTCCTAAAAACGTTCTCGCGTTTGGCGTTCGTAAATTCTGCGTCACCCTCCCCACCACAACCAACCCAGCCGCATCGCACAACCTCTCCAACTCGCTCAAAGAATCCTCCACGGAGAATGTCGCGTCTGCGTTCTTCTTCTCGTTCTTCTTAAACTCGGGGCGCCCTTTCTTCCCGACGCCAACGACCACGCAGCGCAGCGGTTGCATCCGCGTCTCCCAGTAATCCTTCGAGTCGTCGTCGTCGTCGTTGCGCGAACCATCGCGACCACCTAAAGCGTATCTGCGAGAGGTAGAGCGAGACGCTAACGGAGACACCATCGACGATTTTTGCGTCCCTCCTCCGTATTCTCTCTCGATGATTTCCTCCCACGTTAAATTTTCGTACTCGTCTTTCGCCTCTTCTTTCACCTCCTCAACCGCTTCCGTTCGTGTTGTTGTTGTTGTTGTTGTTGTTCTTCCTCGAGTAGTGCTCCTCTTCGTTTTCGTCGCATCATCACCACCGATACTACCGCTCTCTTCTCCTCGATCTTCTTTTGTATCGTTCACATCTTCTTTCGTCCACTCGTCCTCGTCCTCTAAAAACACGTCCACGTCGTTTACGTCGCAGTTCTTCTTCGTCGCCGACGACACCACTTTTGCGCCGAGCACACGCCCCACTTTGGCACGTTTCGGTGGTCCTTTTTGCCCTTTTCGTCGTCTGAAATCATCGTTCAACGAATAACGATGATACCTCTTCGTCGTCGTCGTGACCGTCGTCGTCGATGCCATCTCGCCGCAGGAGAGCAGCCGCGCGAGACGACGCGAACGAAGAAGAAGATGTTGATGACGACGAATTAAGTGTGGAGTTGGAAACGAAATTCGCCGCCACGTGTCTTTTCTC
>JACLAB010003999.1_pt1 | contig 17369 bp, 19 predicted proteins | sample 8027921 | NCBI WGS metagenome assembly JACLAB01 (sample SAMN15725117, study PRJNA655200) | protist metagenome | isolation source: fluorescence activated cell sorting (FACS) single amplified genomes of... | place: USA: West Boothbay Harbor, Gulf of Maine | collected 2000-07-19 | reverse complement strand
TTCTCTGCTTGAATTCGCAACGCGATTGCTTTTTCTACTTTCTCTTTCGACTTTTGCATGTGCTGCTCGTATTTCTTGATCAACTTTCGCTCAGCCGCTTTCTCATCCGTTAACGCCGCTAATTCGCGTTTAATCTTGTCATCGTTGAGTTTCTTCACTGACTTTTGCGCCGCTAACTGCTCTCTCTCAATCCTAGTTTCATATCTCGCTAATCGTCTCGCTCTTCTATTCTTTGCAATATACCTCATCGTCAAAGCCAAAGCTACAATGAGCACAAAGAGCGTTGGAACCGTGACAGCAGCAGATAATTCCGCTGGATTCAATATCGGTCCTCTAGAAACGTATGGAGGTGGAAACCCCGGAGGTGGCGGCGACGGCGGAGGAGACGAGGAGAACAACGAGTTTGATAATAATAATAATAATAATAATAATAACACAAATAGTTACGACGAAGGGATGTCAATAGATGAACACGACGATGAAGAAGAAGACGAAGAAGAGTTTGTGCCGTTATACCCAACCCCACACGCACCGTTTGAAACGGAGATTCTGATGTTGAAGGAGTTTAAAGAAAAAGGCGTGCGGGTCGGGAAACACGAAAGACAAATGATTCAAGGTTTTATCGCGAGTATTGCCGAACTTGGTCTGACCAAAGCGGAAACGTTGATGTTAATTAATTTGAAACCGAGCGGGAAGAAGAAACGAGCGATTGTGAAAGCGATTGTGGAGTCAAGCGCAGAACGCTTCGCAAGCGAGGAGGAGTTGGACGACTTATTGTATTGCGTGAAGCAATATTTGTTATAAGAGAGAAGAAAATAAGGAATGAATATTGAAGTGGACGTCTACAAAGCGCTGGAAGCGCTTTTGCTTCAAGAATGTTCTGGAGATGCAATTGTAGACGACGACGACGACGAGAAAACTTTCGCGAGTAAAAATGTTTCGGTTTCGCGAGTGCGTTTGGCGATGAAGTTAAGTGAAGAAAAAACAACTCTTCGCAATACGTGCGTCGTTGTCGTTAAATATGGACGAAGCTTCGAATCGAAAGTGTATTTGGATAGGCTCGGGTTCATGGTGAGCGACGACGAGAGCGTCTTTATTCCAGTACCATCGAATGATGATGATGATGATGATGACGGTGATGCACTCGTCTTTGAAGTGTGGTCCGAAAATCTCCTCGTAGGTATCGGTAAAACGACTCGACTACAGAAGGAAACCGTAGTTAAGATTAGAAATCCCCTGAGCAAGAAGGATACCACGGACGCAATACTCGCGATCGTTGTAGTTTAGGTGTAGAAATAGTAAATGTAGTAATGTAGATAGTGTTACAGACTGTTAGTATAAAAACGTGACGGATGCGCTAAAAGCTAAAATCAAATGAGGCCAGGTCTGGTCGCCGCGCCGGGCGACAACCAAGTCGTCTTGTACGTCTTCGCCTCTGGATTCCAACCTCGCACGTTTTTCATCACCCTATTCTCTCTTTCTCTGATTTCTCTGCAATCTTTCGCGTACCGTCTATCTTCCTCTGCTTGTAAAAACGGAACTAATATCGCTCTCGCGTTGTGCTTCTCGTCCAACACTTTTCGTCGGTGTTTGTTCCCTTGTCCTATTTGATAAAAACCGTACACGGCTGCGGCACAGTAGGCGCCGAATAAAGCAAATCCCGATGGACCAGTGGATGGAATGCGTCGCGCGTAACGCACGGATGGGTAACCGCCCGGTGGTGGACCGTCCTAAGTAATGATAGAAGAAGAAGTTCTCGTTATGAGTATACGTGTTTTGTTGTTCAAAAGAGAGAGTTGTTGAAGAAACGAAATCTCTCTCCTTTTGTCAAAATCCGACGACTTGAAAATAGAAACGAAATTGGCGTATTCGACGCGCTACGTTTGATCGTCTCTCACGGAACGACGCGTAAACAAAGGCAAACGTATCGTTACTCTTCGTATTCATCCTCCGCGAACCGAAGAGATTTTCGAATCGAGTCTCTTTTGACCATTTTTTTTACGCGGGACGCACACATTTTATGAGAAGCGCAACGGAAAATGCAAAACGCGCGAAGATGAACGTATTAAACGATTTGATGATTAAACCTATTCTTACCTGCATCACCGGCATGTCCAACACGGACTTCATTCCGGCCACACCCCGAATAGTCGCCTCCGTCATCGTGTGCTCGTTCGCGTTCTACTGCTATGTGTGTATATACGAGCGCACGTTCTCGTGCTTTTTTTTTGTGAAGAAATCTAAACTTGGACTCTCGTCTGAATTCCTCCTCATTGATCGTCTGAACTCTTTGGTACGAAAAGGTTTGTTTACTCGTTTGTTTTTGTGCGCGCATGCGCAAGAGAGAGAGAGAGAGAGAGAGAGAGAGAGTTTTGTTTCGTTTCAGTCGATCATCGCATTCCTCCTTTCTCGTTTCGTGTTGTTGTCGTTTGCCGGGGCTCTCTCTTCCTTTATTGGAAGAGGAATCGATTTTGTTTCTCTTTCGCGTCGCTTTTCGTTTCCCCATCCATCATCGGCGGAGAACTTACGAGAGTCAACTTTTCTTTTCTAAACACAAAACGCAAAGATAGATAGACAGAGAGAAGGAGAAGAAGAAGAAGACAAAAAGAAGACATGGGAGGCGGTCAAATCCAAGTGGACATCGGGGACGTCGACGACCCAGTCGACCCGAAGTTACAAATCGAAGACTTGTGCAAACCAAAGTGCGAGGCGTTTTTGAAAGCGTACGAGGCGTGCGCGGAACGCATCGAAGGCGACGAAACGGGAGAGAAACATTGCACGGGGCAGTACTTCGACTTTTGGTCGTGCGTGGACCACTGCGCGGCTGGGCCGACGATGAAGCACACGAGTTAAATTAGTAGCAAAACAAACAAATCGATAACGACAACAACAATAAACGAGTTATATCTATCTACTGCTGCTTTATTACACTACATCAAACTTTCTTCGTTCGGAACCTACCGATTCGAGCTAAAATCCGAGTACAACATCTTCCTGTTGCGATACTCCTCGCTCTTCTTCTTCTTCTTTTCTCTGCTCTCCTTCTCTCTAGAACTACCGCTAGAACTACCGCTACTACTATGGGCGCTGACGTGAGTGCTCGTGTGCTTCTCCGCCGCGGTGCCGCTTGCTTCCACCGGCCAATGCTCGCTCAAAAAGTCGTCAGACACCGACACCGCGCTCACGTGACCTTGACCTTCCTCCGACGCTAACAGCTGATCGAGCAAATCGCCACCGAACACGTCGATGAACGGCGCGTACAAAGGCCTCAGAATCATCAAGAATATCAACCCGATCGGTAAACATATCAAAAACAAACGCGCTTTCCGAGTGCCTCTGACGTGCTCGGGATCTCTGTTCAACTTTGCAACCGGGTCCGTCATCGACGCGTGTTTCGGCGAAGACGACGACGTTCCTCCTCCTCCTCCTCCTCTTTCTCGGGAAGGTTTCGACGACTTTGCTTCCGGGTCCAAATCGATGTCCATTTTGTGAGTATTCGTCCCCGGTCTTCTGCCGATGCACCACGCGGGTAACGCGCTGGATAAATGCTGCTTCCTCTGGTGCGTCGTCGTCATTTATTCGACGATATATTATCACGCTCTCTTTCTTCTTATTATTCTTATTATGTGTGTGTGTGTGTGTGTGTGTGTGTAAAGAACAGAGAGAGTGTGTTGTGTGAAATCTATGACGAAACGAACAGAGGAGAGTGAAAAATCGATGAAAAGACGAAAATACTCCTGTTTACGATATTGCGAACAACGCGCCGTGATGATGGTATACGATCACATTCTAACACTTTCTACAAATAATAAATACACATCTACTCTAATTATACTCTACTTCTATTCTACCATGAAGACGATCGATTTGATTATTGTCTCTCGTCTTCATCGTTTCTTCGTCGTCATCTCTTCTATCTGGTCCTTCAAGTGAAAATTTTCCTTCTCTAACTCTCTGATTTTCGCCAATGCGACGAATAAAGGAACGAACAACAACAAACTCGCCAAGATGGAAGGAACGCCGATGGGGACGTATTTCGTACCCCACGAGACGCACAGATTTCCCCAAGGCGCGCAGGCTTGAACGAATACATCGTCCGAGGTCAATTGCATCATTCCATCCTCGAACGCGCTTCCGTTTGGGACGATGACGACGGGGATCTTCGCGACACTTCTTCGTCCTCCTCCAAATTTCACGACGAGAGTTTTGGGAGCAGTTAAACCGAGTTTGAGCGACGACGACGACAACGAAGAAGAAGTATACGACGACGACGACGATGATGATGATGATATCGATGTCACCGCAGCATGTTTAGCAGCAGTGTACATTTTGTGCGGTAAACTTTTCTTGATTTTTTTCCTTTTTTTTATCCATGCACCACAAACATGACAAAAGCAAAAGAGAGCAAAACAGAGAGGAGAGTTCAAAAAAAAGAGAGGAGAGAGAGAGAGCTCTCTCTCTCTTCCTCATTCTTATTCTTCTATATGTATATTATTGGTAACACATAACATAACACATATACACAAAGAGAGAGAGAGAAGATGACGGAGGAAAACGACTTAAACGGGACGACGACCACTACGCATCGCTCTGCTCCGGACGACGACGACGACGGTGGTCTTCGGAGGAGGAGGAAAAACGGTGGTGGTGTAAAAGAGAGACGAAATGGATTATCATCATCAGAAGCCGCAAGAAAGAAGAAAAAAGAACGACGAGATTCCTTGGACCAGATGCGAAAGCGGGAACGGAATCGGATACCTTTGATCGAACAATCGACGAAATATATCTTTTACGCTCTGCTGGTGCTTCTGTTGGCCTTGGTTATTCCCATCGTGCTGAGGCAGTTGGCGAATAAAATGGTTGGTTTAAACGATAAGAAGAAGAGCTCTTCTTTCTTTGGTGCCAAAACGTTGTTAAAAAAATGGTCTCTGATTGATTCAAAGTCCACGGATACGAAGTTGTTGTTAGGGGACATGTACCGAGCGGACATGGATACGGACGAAGCGATCGAGACGTTGAGAGAGGTGACGGTGAAATACGACTCCGCGTTGAAACAACAAGAAGAGGAGAAGAAAAGCGGTAGCGGGAGTAGCGAATCTTTAAAAGCGAAGAGCAAAGAAGCGAGCGTACGATTAGCGTTGGCTTTGTTAGATAAAGCGGACGGGAACGCGGCAAAGAGTCCGCTAGGATTTACGCACGATAAGACGCCGTTGGTAGAGGCGAAGTATAACTTGAAGAAAGCGAAAGCGATCGAAGAAGAGTTGCAAAATAGAAGAAAAGACGGCGGAAAAGACGACGATGACAACGATGAAGACAATAAGAACGTGAATAAGATTGAGATTGAGGTTGCTTTGTCGCGAGTATATCAACACGAGCGTGATTTTCCATCCGCGGTTGCTATTTTGAACGAAGCGTTGGAAAAGAAACCGTCGAGTACGGAGGCGAGATGGCAGTTGGCAGTCGCGCACCAAGGCGCCGGCGACTGTCAGTTGGCGTTGGAGCAATATCGCGTGTTGATTGAAGACGCGAAAGTCAAGCACGCGCACGTGTATTTGCGAGCGAGCATGTGTTTACTGCACGGACGCAAAAAAGAGGATAACTCGACGAAACCGTTGAAAATGCATTCGATTTCTGGGAAAGGCGTCAAGACGAAAGTCGATCCGAGTCCAGAGGAGGTTGTGCAAGCGATTTCGTATTTAGAAGCGGCGACGACGATCGATTCGAGCTTAGGACACGCATGGATGCAGTTGGGATTAGCGCATGTTCTGCGAAACGCACCGAGAGAAGCCATTGGACCGTTGGAGAGAGCGAAGAAAGAACTTGTGGAGAACTCGTTGACGGCGGACTTCCACTTGGCGGCGGCGTATCAGCAAGCGAACAGGTGTAAAGACGCGATTCCGTTGCTTATGAACGTGGCGCAAAAATCTAGAGAACAACACGAACGCATGATGCACATCGATAACATGAAAGATGGGAGAGCACAAAAGTTAGAAAGCTCTATCCCCGCGCACGAAGCGTTCTTAAGAGCCGGTGGGTGTAAGTTTCTCATGGGCGAAGTCGACGGCGCCATCGAGTTGTATCGCGAAGCGTTGGTCTCCTCGGATAAATTCGCACCAGCATTAGTAAACTGGGGGATCGCGTTAGAGCATAAAAAAGAGTACGACAAAGCTGAAGAAAAGTACAAGCTGGCGGTGGAGAAGAACCCAAATATGGCAGAAGCGTACGCGCGATGGGGCACTTTGAACTTTGGACAAGCGAGAACGCTCGTGCAAGCGTTCGTCCATAAACGGCGCGAAGAGAAGAACAAGAAAAAGGTCTGGAAAGACCCGGAGGAATCGAAGGAGAGAAAAGAACTTGGAGCGTTAATCGATGCGGCGTTTTCAAGGTTGGAGAAAGCGGCCGCTTTGGACCCGAATCACTCGATTAATCAAAGACTCTCGTTTATGAGGCAACAAGCGAAAGCGTTGATTAAAGAAGTCGAAGGTAAGAACGCGAAAATGGACGAGCCGTGGGATTTGAAAGAGGAAAGAGAAAGTAGCCAGCAACAGCAGCAGCAACAATAATAAGGACAAGATGAGTAGTAGCGTATTAAACACAAACGCGTAACGTAGTTGTCGTGTTATTAATCTTAAATAAAACATACACCTGCAACAACGAATATCATACACTTTGTCTTTCTACTTACGCTTCTAAAACTTCCTCTTCTTTTTGTTCGTCAACGCTAATGCTATTATCATCGTCCATCTTCCCTATCTTCTTATTCTCACTCCTTCGTCTCAAATCGTCCGTTTCTAAACGCAAAATCAACTCTCCTTTTGTTCCGGAGACTTTCAACCCTCTCGTTTTCAAGTCGTGTTTCAACTCCATTCCGGTTCTTCCGAAATACGGTCCGAAATACGCCACGCCATTCTCGGAAACCAATCCTTTCTGCTCCAAAACGTTAAACACGCGTTTGCAAACCACGTCATCTCTAACGATATCCGCGTATTCGACGTCGTTGTTCTTCTGTAACGTTTCTCTCGCGTGACCGTACGCCGCAATTAACAAACTCTCCGCTCTTCCGTGATCCTTCTTCCGTTGCAACATATCTTCCGATTCCGGGAAGACCATCTTCGCCATCTCGATCGAATCATCTTTACTCGTTTTCTTACCACTCAACCCCAACGCGAGCTTCCACGCCTGAGGTTTCACCACCTCCACTCTCGTCGTCTCTGGGTTCACGCACGATTCTAAAACACCTTTCCATAAACCAAAATTGTATCCTTGCACGAACGCCGTCTGCGCGCTAAAGCCGAACTCGACGCCGCCTTCTTCCACGAACACGACGCTCGAATGTCCACCATTCCCATCGCTCGGCAAGTCCAGCTCTTTCACTTTTTCAATCATTTTCGCCACGTCCAATCGTATCCTCTTTTTCCCGTTCACCGTAACCGTCATCGTCGGCACGTCCACAATTTCAACCGTTTGCACGTCGCCGGCAAAGTCGCCCCTTATTATTGCCAACGCCCCTCCGGCGTCGGAATCGCACCCGACCACGGCCCACTTGTACCGTTTCTTCCTCGTCGCGTCGTTCACTTTCTCGCTTTCGTTATTGTTACTCTCGACGACTTTGGCGACGATTTTGACTCTTCTTCTGCTCTTCTCTCGCAACAGAACAGACACCGACGACGACGATTTTGAAGAAGGGGATAATAGATTTTTTTGTGCTCGTCTTCTACTCAAATTGGAAACGTTCGTTGCGAATGCTGCTGCTGATGATGATGAACACGACGGCGTGTTGGAAGCAAACATTCGTTGTTGTTGATTAGTATACGCGGTTGTTGAAGGAGACGATGATTGAAATGTGAGCGCGCGCATCATCATCGAATGATGTAGGAGTACTAATACGTCTCTTTGGCGTCGTCTGAAGAGGAGGAGATGAGACATTTAGAAATGAAGAAGAGAGTTCGTTTTTGAACAAACGTCTCTTTTTTTTTTCCGACTGGTCTTTTGGTTGGTCGAGTCAAAATATTTTATAGATACTACAGTTCTCACTTATTACAACAAGAATGATGATGATGATCATTAGTATTAACGATGATGATAATGATGATAATTACAGGTAACATATATATAATACATCCATTATTCACATGCGCTCGGCGGCTTTGGGAAGCTTTCAAACGCTGTGGTTCTGGTCTTTTTTTTATTGTGCTTTTAACAACAAAGGCACTCTTTTTTTTATCTGGAAGAAACGACTGCTGAGTCCCAGGAAGGCAACGGGCAGAAGCCTTCGGAGATCAAAACGTACTCGGATTTCGCGAAACGCAGACGAGACCCGTCTTCGAGCATCTTCGTCATCTTATCCGTGACGACTTCGTCGTCTAAGAAAATCGTCGACCCGGGTAACGGCGAGACGAATAAATTTTCAGCATTCAACGTAAATCGAACCGCGTGATTGACGCCCATTTTTAGAACGCCTTTGTGCCTTTTCAAACACTTGGAAATATCGAACGGTTCCAACGGGCACTCCAAATTTACATCGCACGGCTCGTCTTCGTCCATTCGCGCGTCCATGCACCCAGGTTTATCTAATAAGAAAGTGAATTGACACGCCGCGCTTTCTTCTTCTTTTTTCTTCTTCTTCATCAAAGTCTTTTGTTTTTGACTCACAGATGATGATGATGATGATGATGATGCGCGGCGTCCGTTATTTAACGCCGGAGAAACGCCCGTCGGTTGAAGACAAGAAATGTAAAGCATTGCGAGCGAGCGGCGAAAAGAGCAAATCTGGGTGCTCTCGTGGTGAGTTCTTTGGTGATTGTTGCAGAGGAAGGAATCGTGAGCGCGTGTGAATGTTGTTTTTGAGCGTCAAAATTCTAAAGCACGACACGTCAGATTTTTCCTTTTACTGTTTTGGTGTTTAGAGAAGATGAGATCCTTTTTTTCCTCTTTCTTGTCTCTCTATTCACTGCTGCGTGTGATGGGTGTAAAATATATTCATTTGAACAATCTTCTTCTTCTTCTTGACTTCTTCATTACAAAAACTTCACCTTAATAATACTAATAAACAAACAAATTATTCGAGCTATCCACCACCACGGGTAGGCCACTTGGCACCCAACGGTTCCTCCACAAAAGTCCGATCTTTCAACCCGAGCGCAGTGATCACCTTTTCGTACTTCAACGGCTTGGTTCGACGAAGATACTTCAAAAGTTTCTTTCGTCTCTCCAACATTTGCGATAAACCTAATCGACTGTGCTTATCTTTCTTGTGGACTTTTAAATGTTCCGTCATGTACGCGATTTTAGCAGTGAGAGCGGCGATTTGGACATCGGACGAGCCGGTATCCGCCGACCACCGCGCGTGCTCTCTACGAACTCGGGCCAACTCAATCTTGTTGATTTCAGCTTTAGAAGCGGTTTCAACGCCTTTGAATTTGCGAACCATTTCGCGATAGCTGCTCGGATCAAGGCTCAACACCTCCCCGTCCGTGGACAAAAGAGATGTAGGAGTGGTGGATACGAATCTCCTTCCTCGAAGGAAAGAATTGTTGTTTGTTTCATTTGTTGTTGTTTTTGTCGTCGTCGTCGTCGTAAAGAACGATGCCGCTGCTGGTGGTAAAACCAAAGCTCTCTTTTTATCTACTACGGTTGTATTTGTTGTTGTTGCTAAAAGTCGATGCCCCCCTTCGATGAAAGACGAAGAGCGACCTCGCGCGGCTATTCTCCTCCATAAACTCATTTTCAATATAATTCTAATAAACTACTAATATAAGTCAAAGAATATATGAAATTAAGCGGCGTTGGAGTTCGGCGACTTCTTCTTGCCCGGACCGACGACGACGTTGACAAATCTTCTGTTGTAAACGATGCGTTTGCCCGCTCTTCCCTTTGGGCGTTTCTTCGTTTCTTGTTTGGCAACTATTAATAATTTGGTTTCAAAGAGAGTGGTGAAGAGAGAGAGGGAAAGAAATTATGTTAGTCATATGTGATATCGACAAAAGGTATGAACCGAAGTGAAAGCGATGAAAGAGAGCGCACTGACACGTGAACATAACCCAACGCGATCTGTTTCAGTGCGGTTCCGATCCCACGTAACTTCGCGACACCTCTTTGACGCCGCATTTCCGAGCGCCGATTTTCACCGTCGCTAAACGAGAGAGGGCTTCCCACAAAAGGTGCAAAAATTACGCGTATGCGCGCGCGGGATTCGATAAAAAAAACCTCCACGCGAACGATTTCAAATCACTATTCTCGTTCAAAACGACGTACCCTTCGGAGTTTGACCTCGGACTTTACCGGCACGAGCGAGCGAACCGTGAACTTTTCCCATTATACGTTACGTTTATGCACGTAAGATTTGAGTCTTAGTTTTTTTTTATGCCGTGGATTCCTCTCGTCTTTCCTCTTCAAGTCGTTTCTGTTTTTTGGTTTTTTCTTTTTTTTCGAGGATCAAAAGGTCGATTTTTATATAGCCGTTGTGTTGCCACTTTTTTTAGCGACATCATCCTCGCGACTTATACACACACACACACACACACACACAAGAACAACAAAAATGCCTTCCGACGAACAACAACTCGCAGAACCACTCCTCGACGACGGCGGAAACGACCGATTCGTTTTGTTTCCGTTGAAGTACGATGCCGTTTGGGAAATGGTACGTTTATCATACGATATCATTTCTTCTATTTTCAAAAATCTTTCTGTTTTCGAAGCGTTTGAAATTTGTGCGTGTGCTGACGTTCTCTCCTCTCTCTCTCTCTCCTCTCTCTCTCTTCCTATTATCAATTACAGTACAAGAAAGCTCAAGCGTCGTTCTGGACCGCTGGTACGTTTTAGTTCTTCTTCTCGTTCGTTCTTGTCTCTGTTCTTCTTGACTTCTTCTTCTTCTTGCTCTCGCTTTGGACATTTCAAAAATTAACCTTCTTCTTCTTTCCCTGAAACTCTCTCTTTCTCTCTCCGATTTCAACAGAGGAAGTCGATTTACAAGACGACATGAAGCACTGGGAAAAGCTCACCGCCGACGAGAAGCACTTCATCTCGCACGTGTTGGCGTTCTTTGCCGCTTCGGACGGGATCGTCTTGGAAAACTTGGGCGTTCGTTTCATGAAGGAGATCCAAATCCCGGAGGTACGTTTTTTGTTTTGTTTTTCCCCCCTCTTTCCGAGAGAGAAATGTGTGCATCCCCGCGCAATTCGTATTCGTATTCTCTGCGCGTTCTTCATCACGCGAACGTGATACTCACCGAAAACCACTCTTTTCACAGGCGCGAGCGTTCTATGGATTCCAAATTGCCATCGAGAACATTCATTCTGGTACGTGTATTCGATGATCGTTTTTAAACGCAGCGCGCTCCTCTCCTTCATGTTTTTTTTTCCGTTCCTCCTCTCTCTTTCTTTCTTTCGACACCAAAGCTTGAAGAGGATGACGTCAAGGGGAAGAATAAAACTAACACAACACCGAAAATAAAAATTTTCTTTCATGAATTACAACAGAAATGTACTCTCTCCTCATCGATCAATACATCAAAGATCCGGTGGAGAAGACGAGATTGTTCAACGCGGTCGATACGATCCCGTGCGTGCAAAAGAAAGCCCAATGGGCGTTGAAATGGGTGCGTGATCTCGTTGCGCGTTTTGTTTGTCGTTTACTTTTGCGCGAATAATGTGCGCACCCTCGTTTGAAACTTTTTCTTTGATCTGTGAATGGAAACTTACCCTTTTAAATTATAACGTATTAAACGAAACAGATTGACGGCTCTGAATCCTTCGCCGAACGCTTGGTCGCGTTCGCCTGCGTCGAAGGCATCTTCTTCTCCGGCTCTTTCTGCTCAATCTACTGGCTCAAGAAGAGAGGCATGATGCCGGGGCTCACCTTCTCCAACGAGTTGATCTCCAGAGACGAAGGTTTGCACAGAGATTTTGCGTGCTTGCTTTACACGATGTTGAACAACACGCCGGGCGAGGAGAAGTTGAGAAAGATTGTTACCGAGGCGGTTGAAATTGAGAAGGAGTTTGTGTGCGACGCGTTGCCGTGCGCGCTCGTCGGCATGAACGCCGACATGATGAGAGAGTACATCGAGTACGTTGCCGATCACTTGCTCTCGCAGCTCGGCTTTGCGAAGGAGTACAACACCGCGAACCCGTTCGACTGGATGGAATTAATTTCTTTGCAAGGCAAGACGAACTTCTTTGAGAAACGTGTCGGCGAGTACCAAAAGTCTGGCGTCACTGGCGGGTCTGGCTCCATGTCTACCTTTGCGCTCGACGAAGACTTTTAATGTTATTATTCTTTAAGCAGCAGCAGCAGAACCAGCAGCAGCACAGCAAATTAGTTTGGGAGAGAGAGAGAGAGAGAGAGAGAAATTGTAAATGTACAAGGACGTGAAGAGAGGAGGAGGAAAAGAAGAAAGGAGTTGGGAAGAGACGCGTGGAAGTGAAGAAGAAGAAAGAGGAGGAGGAAGAAACCAACTTATTTCAAAGAAGGAGAGAAAAGAGGTGAGGAGTTTTCCCGAAATTGAGACGGGGAAACGTGCGATTACATAAATACTACTATTATTAGCGCGCTGATAAATCCTACGTAGCGTTGTCAGTGAACCGAACAAACAAATACTTAAATTATTATTACTCGTACGAGTATTCGTATTTTAACTCTTTCAAAGCGGCTTTCTATGCTAAAACTACAAATTTCCATAACTAAAAATCCAATCTCTAAAAACTAAACTCTCATCATACCGTCGCTTTGTCACGATTACGTCTCGTAGTTCTATATCGCTTCACCGCGCGGAACTGTCGTCGAGCTACGCAATACAAAACCGTGAATATAGAGACGAGGAGTAGATATTTCCATGTGTCGATATCCTGGTCTCTCGCCCCGAACATCTGCGACCTCGCGTGGCCTTTCCTATTTATCTTATTACTCCCTCTCAGTCTTGCACCTGTTCGAAGTTGACCGGCGCCACGAAGCAACTGATAATCATGGTTCTTGTTAACAGGAAGTACTGAATCCGAAGCAGAAGCCGATAATGCAAATGTTGTTTCTGCTTCTTCTTTTTCCCCCCCATCGCTCAGCGCCGTTCTCGACGAACCACTTCCATCTTCCTCTTTTCTTTCTCCGACTGCGGGATGCGCCCGCATCAAATGCGCAAAGCTCAACCCTGCTCCCGCCCACGACTCGACGACATCATCGTGCTTCTCCTTTGTGACTGGATTAAACATTGCGAAGCAATCGTCAAAGTGCGCCTGCGTGTCGCCATAAATTTCCCACGTAAACGCCGCTGGAACTTTCACCACATCAAACGCGTAATCCGTTACCGTCCCGTGCGCTAAATATCCGACGCCTTTCCCTCCGCTCCCAGTTACGCACCGTTTCCCGCAGTGCATTTGATTGATCTCCTCACCAATCTTTCTCGCGAACTCTGGATACTCTCCTTTCGGTTCCTCGTTCTTGTGATCGTACGGTGTAAAAATAGCCTCCATCCCCGAGTGCACGTTTACCCAAGCGTGCGGTTTCACGTCTTTAAACAATTTCTCCAAAACTTTCGACTCGGGTTCTGACATCGCGTAAGGGCCTGGAAACTCCTCGTTCGGATCGTAATCTTTCTCTTTGACGCCGAAATTTACCGGAAAATTTCTATTCACGTCCACACCTCGACCGTTCTTCCGTTCGCAAAACTTCTTTGACTCTTCCACCATCGCTCGGCCGTTGACGTTTTCAATCGGGATGATGGTAAACGTCGTTTGTTTTAACGATTCGAGGAAAGAGTGGCGGTCGGTCGTCGCTTTCTGCATAGAGAATGCACTGCTGGTGTTGCTACTGCTCTCTTCTTCGTCGTCGTCTTCTTCTTCTTTTGCCACGGCTTCGACTAACGTCTCCATAAATCGAAACGCCGTATCCACCGTAATCAACTCTCTCCCGTGTTCTCCAAAGTCAAACATCAGTCTCGTTTTCTTCCTATTCTCAACCTCGTCAAACTTTCCGTCTAAATTAATCGTCACCACGGGGATGATCACGGAATACGACTTCGCGTTCGCGTTCCCGCCAAATTCGGCGATTTTATCCCCGACGCCGTTCGCCGTCGATTTCTTCACGTATTTCACCCGTAACACGGATCGATAATCCGTTTCCAACTTTAATAACTTTTCTTTGATTGCGTTTTGGGTGAGATAATAGGAAAAATCGGGTTTCGCGCGCGTGTTTGGTTTCATCTTATTTATGTCTTCTTCTTTCACCACCAAAACACTTTTTGTTTTGAGAGAAATGATGTTACTCTTTCTCGTCTCTCGTCGTTCTCATCATCCGAACAACCGCAAGAGAGAGAGTTCTTTTATATATTCTCTCTCTCTTCAATTGCTCTTCTTTTTTCTGTTGATTTTCATCATGCAAGCAAAAAGTTGAATAAAAAAAACATCACTCACTCTTCGGCATAAAAAGTAAACAACATGTCTTCGACGACGCTTAATGATGACGACGAGAAGAAGAAGAAGAAGAATCAGAAAGACGAATCCAAGAACGAAGAAGAAACCATCGTCCCATCTTCGGTTCGCGCGGACGGTTCGGTGCGTAAACCCATCCGCATCCGCGCGGGATACGTGAACCAATTTGAAGTCAAAAAGTACGTCTCGCCGGCGCTGAGAAAAAGACAAGAAGAAGTTAAAGAAGAAGAAGAAAAGAAGAAGGCTTCATCGAGCGCGAAGAGTAGTAGTAGTAATAATAATGAGAATAGCAGTAGTAATAGCGCGGTGATGCCTGCTACTTTGAATAACATCAACAACAACACGACGACGGCGGCGCAAAGGAAGAACGCGAAACGACGAGAGAAGAAACGACTGGAGCAACTGCAAGGGGAAGAGCAAAAACAAGAGAAAACGATACCGACGAAGAAGGAAGAAGAAGAAGGAGCAAACGCAGAACAGGAGGAATACTTGACGACGGAAATCAAACAGTTACGAAAGCAATTGCAACAGTGCGAACGGATCGAACGGAAACGCATCGAGGACGAGTCGAAAGTTAGGCCGAGCGAGTGGGTGAAACTCGGCGAGTACGACGAAACCGTCGACGCTTTAGAGAAGCTGCAGAGAGATTTAGCGAACTTGCAGTTTCCAGCTTCAGAGGAGAAAAAGGAGAAGAAGGAACGCAAAGAGTGAATAGTATCGTTTAGAACACCTTTTAATTGTATTTTGCTAATAACTCGCGCGCGCGCACTTCGTCTATTGAAAATAAATCTCTTCTCTTTTTCTATGCATGTGTTTTACAACTCGCCGTCGTCGTCGCGACGCGTCGAAGCGCTCCTACCGTTGCTCCTCTTCATCTCCTCCGTCTTCCTTCTCCAAATTTCCATCTCGTCCTCGTGGTTCAATCCTAACTTCTCGTGCAATTTCTGTCTCTTTCTATCCCTGTGTTCTAACTTCCTCTTCAAATGTGACTCGTCCGCGAGTAACTTTTTCTTGTGCTCGATATCTCGCACCGAACTCGCCGCTTTCCTGTTTTTCGGTTTCTCGTACCCGTAAAACACGTCTCGGACGATCGTTTTAAGACTATAATCCGCATTCGATAACGACAGAAGAGGATTAAGCACGTTTCGGTGAAACTCTTTCCCCACGTAGAAGATAACGATCGCGTAACACGCGCATTTGATCGCTTTTTCAATCGCTCTCACGAGCAACGACGGTGGCGGGTCGATGTCGTACGGGTTGGTAAATCTTCTTCTTCTTCTTCTTCGACCGCTACTGTCATCACTACTTCTCGGAGAATGAGGCGGGGAAGTCGCCGCGAGAGTTGGTTTCTGTATTTCTTGTTGTTGTTGTTGTTGTTGTTGTTGTTGTTGTTGCATCGCAGGCAGCGATGGCGCCTCTGCCGCGATAGAAGACATCATCTTTAAGAGAGGCGTTCTTGTCTGAGACATCAGTGGTCACAGCACAGTGTGTGTGTGTGGAAACTCTTTTCTCTTCTGCCTTTTTCTGCTCTTTTCTTTCTTTTAAGAGCAGCTCTTTTCTTCGTCGTTGCACTCAAGTCAAATTTTTTACACTAGTCTTCTTTCTTCCACTCTTTCTTTGCGCCGCTGCTACACACAAATTAGAAGAACGAGAGACATCACGCAACACTTTTGTGACTTTTCAAACGCACACCAATACCGTGATCATCGCATCATTGTTGTTGATAGTGTTTTTGTTGTTGTTGTTGTTGTTGTTGTTGTTGTTTTTGTTGTTCTCTTTTTGTAGCAAATCAGTACACGCACGACGACGCACGGAAGGAAAAAAGTCATCCGATCTCATCCGAGGAGAGGCAAAAATGATGCCGCGGCAACAAAAGAAGCCGATGAAAATAGCCGTAGCTCTTTTCCTTGTGCGCTCGCGTCTCTCTCGTCGTCATCGTCGTCGGCATCATCATCAACACCACCGTCATCATTTACGACGGTCGCGGCGAGAAAGTTGATTGAAAAGCCGTCGAAGAAAGAGTTGAAAGAAAACTACTTGGTGAATCACCCGCGAGCGTTTTCGTGGGCAGAAACGAAAGCGCCGGACACTTCGGCGTTCGATAAGCAACAACAACGCCAATAGTCACATAGAATCAATTTATACATATATATATTAGAACTGTATCATCATCATTAATGAATATTATTTGCTACAAAACTAAAACACGCTCTACTTTTTTTTCTCACCTCTTCTTCTTTTTACTCGTATGTTTCCACTGCTTCTCTTTCTTGAGCAAATCCACCTGTCCAGGCACGCCCATCCCTTGCTCGTTCGGTAACGTCGCGCTCACTTCTACAATTTCCCAGATTTGGTCCATCGCCATCGCGTTTTTCACAGACTCTGGCAGATATTTCAGAGGCGAACGCAACCACGCGGATTGGTACGGTTTCGCTCTCGCCGCGTCGTCTTTGTCTTCGTTTTCGTCACTCGTGCTATCATCCGTCTCTCCCTCCTTCTTGATCTTCTTGATCTTCTTCTCTGTACTATTACTCGCTATTCCTTTGTGTTCGAATTTCCGCATCATCACCACTTTCACGTCGCAACTCGCCTTCTTTCCGTCCGCTATGAACGCGACCACTCGCACGTTCTCGCCTCGTTTGTTACACGACGCGTTGTACCAAAAATCAGTTTCTAAACGAACACCATCGTCGTCATTTCTATTCAAATCGACGACGTTCAACACTCTCTGGCTCTTTTCCAGCTTTGGCATCGCGACTGACTTCGCTTTTTCGTACAAGAGTAAATCGTCGATGGCTAAATTGAACGCGTACAGAGTTAACGCGGATAAACCGAAACCGAAATAGCGTTGGAAACCGGTGGAGAAACCATCACGAGAATTTGGATTTGGATTCGACGAGGATGAATACGAATACGATCGGCATTGGTGGCTACTTCTGCGCGAAGAAG
>JACLAB010016157.1_pt1 | contig 17378 bp, 20 predicted proteins | sample 8027921 | NCBI WGS metagenome assembly JACLAB01 (sample SAMN15725117, study PRJNA655200) | protist metagenome | isolation source: fluorescence activated cell sorting (FACS) single amplified genomes of... | place: USA: West Boothbay Harbor, Gulf of Maine | collected 2000-07-19 | reverse complement strand
ACTTTAGCACCATAGCCTCTGCCTTTTCTGCCCTCTCCTTCCATTTCTTCTCTGACTCTCGGAGATTCTCCAAGTGGAATCCATGCGTCCGCGCCACAATATTCTTCAATGACTCTACCCTGCGCTGCCTCATCACCGGGCACGCCCAGTCTCTGTCAAATTCTGCTTGGCGGCGGTCTTTTTCTTCTTTTCTCTTCTTCATATCCGCCTCCCTCGCCGCTTGCTTTTTGAGGTACTTTGCGATCTCTCTACCAATTATAGTTCCATAGGACTCTTCCTTTTTAAAAGTGAGAGGGCTATTCTTGGACACTTCGGCCTTAATGAATGCATCAATTTGCTTTTTTGATATAGTGGTTCCGTCCTTTTTGGCGTATTTGCCTCGACACTCACGCTTAATGACGCCTGCAAGCGACAATACCCTGTGTGTAGCACGTTTGACACGCATTGTCAGATGCATATTCGGTATATTATCAGATGTTGTGTTAATGTGGTTTACTTTAGTGTCTATCACATTAACGCAGGTATTATTCACACAATGGTTTTGTTTTCCTTATGGGTGGCCACATGGGTATGGATGGTGGTGATGGCTTGGGGGGTGGCCGTGGTCGCGCGGGTCCTGTTCTTCTGATGGGTGGCCACATGGGTATGGGTGCTGGGAGTGGTTTGTGGCGCCGCGGAGCTTTACCTGGGAGATACGGGACGCAGTGCATCATCTACTATATACTTATAATTTGTTTGCGTTACATTCAGTCCATATGGTTCCATTTCGTAACATCGGGTTTACTGTTGTACGGGATTTGGTTAGTGCCGGTTTTCTCCTATTCATACACAGAAATGTTACTATTCCCGCGTTTACTACTAATAGGATACTTACTACTCCAAGCACTATGTGGTTCGTGAAAAACACTGAACCTTCATTATCATTCTCAATAATTTCTGTACTATTGAAAATATCTATTTTATCTGTGATTGGTGACATTTCAATGCCATAGCCTCCGGTGGATGATGCAGTATCTATTACCTGTGTATAATCGCCCCCTAAGCCGTACCCATAACCGTTACCATACATATACTATGTATGAATATAATATAAGTCCCTACCGATTGATTACTTTGACAGACCCACTCTCCTTCCTACGAGCACGCTTGGCGTCCTGTTTCTCCTTCTTGTCTGCAGCCTTTCCTGGGTTGGCCAGAGCCTTGTGGTACTGCTTAATTTTCTTAGCCTGTGACTCTGTAAGTTTTGTTCCTGACTTCTTCAAGTCAATTAGTTTCTGGACATCTGCGGGTACTTCTTCACCTCCCATTGTTATTATATACCTATATATTATAAAATCTTTAATGCCCGAATGGCTTGCTGTCATTATTAGATATTTTCAGTCTGATGATACTATTGAAATTATGCAGATGGTGATGGATAATTAAAGCCGACACACATTTGTATGGTAGATGATGCGACCGGCTACGTTTGCTGATTTTTATGGGTACGGTGAGGGTGATGCGAAGGATAATAACCCCGGTACCGACAGTATAATTCGGGGCAATGTTGAGTATGGTGCTAAGAAGTTCATTAAACCCTGACGCACGGGGACGAAGAGTCAGCAACTACCACCACGTGGGGGTAATAAGAAGCAGGGTAGAAATTCGTGACGAGTGTATTCGAAATTAAAAGAATATATTCTGATTTTTTTACTTGTTATTTTTATCATATTTGGGATTTCTGACCTTCCTCATTGTTATGAATGAAAGAGCAGCCAATCCTGACGCCCATGCACTAAATACTAATTTGTCCTTCAATCCAAATATCATCACTATATTTATTTACTAAGATATTCCTTAATTACCCTCTCCAATTCCCCTTCAATGTCACACATCAAATCGTCGTCGTAGAACACGTCGAAGATGCCAATCTTGTCCTCGAACCGCTCAACCAGATGGGCGGTATCGACTTGTGCCATTTTCATGTAGACGTGGACCTGAACACTCTCATACTCCTTGACCTCTCCGAAGAGGCGGCGCACGCGGTTCTTGATCTCAATGAGTTTGCCAGAATCCGTAAATCCATCAAACTTCCCGACAACCTTGAACCCTGGGGTTATCTCCCAGTCATACCTCCTGTTGGGCTTGTAGACCTTATCGCCCGTTTGGGCTTCATACATCTCTGCCACCGTGTCTTCCTTACGGGTGCCAAAGTTCGTATTCATCCTGGTCGTTGCCGCCTTGGCAACTTCTGTCGCCTTGGCCTCGGCCTCTTTTTTCTCCTCCTCAAGTTTAGCCATGTCCTTCTTGAACCACCGTGTAAGAACGCGCTCATCCTTTGGACCAGCTGCCGCCATCATATCATTGGCATAATCGTCCTTAAGCTTCTCGATCCTTTCATCGACGCTCTTGGTCATTTCCTTCTTGACATTTTCAGTAAATTCCTTCTTCTTCTCAGTGACCTGGACAGTAGTTTCGGTCTTTCTGGAATCTGAAGTCAGAACATTATAGAGTTTCTCGACCCCTTTGTTCTCTTTGCATATCTCACGGGCTTTCCTGAATTCCTGTGGTGCGAGCCCGTGCCGATTGCGGTTAATACAGTCCTGGATGGCTTCTTCCTGGCTCTTGTATGGGTTCTTACCCACGATAGCAGCGACTTCGGATGCGTTGATTTTAAAAGCCATTGTGCGTTTGTTCTTATTTTAGAATGGCGTGTATACTTTAACCGGTGTAATTCACACACTAATTATGAAAAACGGGGGATTTACGAAAGGATCAAATTCAAACGAATAATCTGGTAATTGTTCTTCCGTTTCAATGCTGTCGTAGTATTTCTCAAACTCTGCCCACCATAAACGTATTTCATCGGCGCTACGACTTGGTCTTGGTTTGGGCATTTTCCTTCCCATTTCCCTTGTTTTCAGAATATTTATAATTTTGGTTTTTCTTATGACATTTTTCTGGTATGCTTTACACCCGATACACAGTTTCCTTACCTTTCCATTCATGATGGTTCTGTGGAACTCATTGCCACTGAGATTGATATAATTATTTCGTCTGAAGTTACAGGCTACGTCATATTCTCTGTCATTCGCGGGGCAAATTCTGACACTGAGTGGGTTTGAGCACATATGGCAACAGCCGTCCCATGTTACCTTCATCTTATACAGGTAGCGTGTTGAACCTTTAATCGTGGTATTAGTTTACATAAAATATGTGTATAGATATTAGTCTCAGAACAATGGGACAACTAATACCAAAATCCGAAAATATGTTTCTTACTACCCCCACCCCCACTACCGGTGCTTACTCTGGAATCCCCAGAATGGCTGTCCGCCCCCGCAGAGATACTGACTACCACATTGAGAAAGCCAAGCATGGCGAGGCTAAGGCAGAGGCTGCTTGGAACTTACGGCAGGCATATTTTAGAATAGACCAGGAAAAGGCAGCAAAGAGTGTCAAGGTTATCGATTATATCCAGCCCGTTGAACAAAAACGCGAGGCTCGTAGTAAATCTATTCATGTGTGTAGGTGCAAGGCTACCACACTCACAGGAAGACAATGTCCATTCAAGGCATCACACGGAGACTTCTGTAAAAAACATAAGTGATAAGTATAGATGGAATCACTTGTAGTTAGTGCATTTGTAACAATTCTTTTAATTTACCTTTCAAAATTTGCCCCTCCAACCAACATCACTCACGTAGATACTTTTGTAGCACATGTCAAATCAAACCAGTCTAAGATGCCACACGCGGTTATGTTTTCTATTCTGGTTGCTCTTGTAACAGACTACATTCTACTTCTTTCATTAGATTAATTGTGTGTTCGTGGGTTACCTGTCGCACATTCTTCCTATTCACCATCACCATATGGCGCTTGAGAATGGTACGGTCCGGGTGCCCCCAGTGCATATTCTTCTGAAACAAAAAATCATCAAATCCAATTGGCCCCACTTTGCACGGCACCAAATATGGCGTATCCACATATTCCTTGAGACCCCCGTAGTCCGCTGCGATTACAGGGCGTCCGTGGAGTGCTGCCTCAACCGCTCCCATACCTACCCCCTCGGAATGAGAACAGTTGACATAACAAGAACATGATTTATGAACAGATTCCATCTGCTCATTCGACATCAGGCCGTTGATGATCAAAATGTCGTTATGTTTTGCATTCAATTTGAAATCCTGCTTACACGTGGCCTTGATAACCAATTGTGTTTGTGGTGAAAACAGTCCATCTCTTTTGCATTCCAGGAATACTTCCAATAACATCTGTATGTTCTTCCTTGGGTCATAGGCATTTCCTATAGTGTAGAAACGGTACGGTGCCGTATGTGCAGTAGGTGGTAACATCTTGGGTACTGCCCAGTGGCGAAGAACTTTACATTCCATGGAAGGAAACTGCCGTTCTAAAATATTCTTTGCAAATTCAGACGGAACATAGAGTGGTTTATATTTCGTGAATATTTCATAAATTGGGTGTACTGTCTCGGTTTCACACACAGACATATACATCTTCTTGGAACATCTATTCATCAGTTTACCAACCCGCACTAACTCGGCTTCCAGTGGCAACACAAAGGCAAATCCCACATCATAGGAATCTTTTGAAGGTTCCTCGGTGTTTGTGATAAATTCACCATTTACGACAGAGCAGTATTTGCGAGTTACTTGCCCAATCCCCGACAATAAACTGGGACCAATAAACAACCAGTTCACCATTGTTATATAGCATAAAGGTTTGGTAACTTTAATGTGTAGAATGATTTCTACAGAAGATAGATTGAATTATTACATAAATGGCACAAAATGTATTGAAAAACCACAATGTATTACGAAAGGCTACGACGAACCCATAGAAATTGACGTTGCGTCTTATGAAAAGAATTATACCAATATTCATCCACAAACAGAATACCCTCTGGATGTTTTCAGGTATTGCAGCGCATCGAAGAAACCAAAGTTGTGGTTCCAATGTGGTGATTCAGTCTATACCGGACCCGAGTGGCCTGTTATGGTGAAGACAAGGGATACACATAATGATGAATCTGGTGGTATTATTGCAAACATTAATTCTATGAGGCACTGGGCACCCGTGTATAGGCTGGTTGATGTTCCGTGGGAGTCAAAGAAATCTGGTGTGATATGGAGAGGGGCTGACACTGGGCACCCCCATAGGCTGGATTTTGTGAAGAAATACTATGATCAATATGATATCGGATTCTCGCGGTATGTCCAAGAGGGTCGAATTTACCCTGAACAATACCATGCTAAGTATATGAGTGGCATGACTCACATGGAAACTATGTTAAAATACAAATATCTGCCGGTGATTGATGGAAATGACAAATCATCATCACTGGGGTGGGTAATGGCTTCTGGGTCTGTTCCTATTATGCCATCGCCCAGGTATAATTCGTGGGTATGTGAACCATGGATGAAACCAGATGTTCATTATATTGAAGTTAAGCGTGACTGGTCTGATTTACCAGAAAAGGTAGAATTTCTGAGGAAAAACGATGAATTTGCACAGAAGATTGCGATGAATGGCAAAGAATTCATGGAACAGTTTAGGGACGGTAACCGCGAGAGGCACATTGAAGAAAAAATAGTAGAGTATATTAATGGAATCCAGGGTACTGCGTGAAGCCGTATTCGTCGGAATATTTGTACAAGTCTTTTTTAGTTTTATCCCACCCATCCCCTTCAAACCTTTTATAGCCGGTGCATTATTACATATCATATGGGAGTGCCTCGGGCTCAACAAATGGTACTGTAAAAATGGAAATGCCTGTCAGCAGTAGATTAAAAAATACACACACATCATATACAAGTTACGATGACAAAGATTTTAATCAAGTCCCTCGTGCGTGACAACCAGAGATGGATACCATTTTTTAGGTCAATGGTAGACAGCTTGGAGACAAAATTTCCAGATATCCAATTTTCCACATGGATATTTGAAAATGATTCAATTGATCATACTAAAAAATTAATTCGAGAAAATTTTGAAAATTATTATATTCAGAAATTTGACCACCCCATAGACAATATCACGAGAACCCGCCGACTTGCCAGGTATAGGAACATGTTCAAAGAGAAGATGGAAGATGAGATTCCTCAATATGACTATGTATTGCTGGTGGATTCAAATATATTCTTCTCGCAATCTGCTTTTAGCAAAATGATAGAAACTATTCAGACACCTGGCATATCTATGGTCTGCCCACATGCATGTGTCCAGACAAGTCTTCCATGCAGGTTTTTCTATGACACCTTCGCCACCATCACAACGAGTGGTGAACGTTGTAGTCAGTTTACGAATGTAGTTGAATGTGAACACCACGGGGCTACACACGACCGTCACTGCCACAAGGCACAGGGAAATCCTCCTATTTACACACACAAGGATGGTAGGATTATTGATTTCAACTCGTGTTTTGGTGGGTTTGTCCTTATAAAGCGAGAGGCATACGAGCAGTCCAAGTGGGCTATCAAGGATAGCAGTGATTGCGAACATTGGGCCTTCTGTGAGGATGTTCGTAAGCACGGCAGAGTCGTGATGGATAGAGAAGCCAATGTTATATGGACCGAGTTTTTCTAATTATTTATTTTTGTTCTTTTCAAGCATCTTTTCCAATGACGCCGCGAAATTGTTGAGATTGCTGTTACTGTTATTGTTATTGTTATTCATCAGGTTTCTTTCCAATGAAGCCGCCCAATTGTTGAGGTTACTGTTGTGATTCAGGTTTGCGACATATTTCTTTAACCATGGCATGTAACGCTCACGTTTCCATGCCACACCCGGCCGGGGGTCATTTGCCTTTATTAACCTACTGTTGGCACGAAGGGCCTTGTTGAATGCATTCATATTCAATACCTTGTTCTGGCTTACGGCGCGCGCGGTGAACAACTTTCTGGCTTCGTCCATACGCTTGTCCATTTCGCGTTTCAATTTGGCGATGGCACGCTGCTTGGCCCTTCGCTCCTGGTTAGCCTCCTTTGCCCTGCGCTGAAGGGATTTTGCCTTGGCGCGGTTCTCTGCATTGCGGAGTTTCTTCAGAGCCTTCTCGACTTCCGCACGCTTCTTGAGGCTCACGTTGCGGTTGGCGGCCTCCTTGGCAGCACGGGCATTGTTGGCCTTACGCTTGGTCGCATTCACTGAATTGTTCTTGCGTTTCTGGTTCATAGCAGCGTTAATGGACATACGCTTGGCTTCTATGGCACGCAGGATATCGGTTTTGGGAAGGCTGTTTGTTACAGCAATCTGCATTTTGTGAGCAAATTTGACCAATTCTGGCTTTGTGTATGTTGATGCAACCCTTCGCCCAATCACACCAGGTTTGAGTTCCATAAATTTCCCACCGATGGTGAAGCCTGTTGTGTATTTAGTTGTGGTCTTATTTGCCGATGTGCCCTTGTGGTACTGTTTGATGAATTCACATAACTGCCCTTTATTCATGCGTGAGAAGTCAAGGCCACCGGGTACATTCGTCTTCACTTCGGCACGGCGTTCCATCCTGCTAACAATATCTACCAACTGTTGCTTGGTGTAACGCTCACACTGCCTTGAACCTATCCTGATTGTATTCACCTCCTGCATTTTACCATCAGCATTTCTGATTTTAGCCTTCATCCCCTGTATCTGGATATTAGCCTGCCCACGGGGTCTGTTTTTGTTGCGGTTTGCATCGTTAAAACTCACTCCAGGAAACAGAGCCTTTACAGATGATGGAACCTTCACCCCTGCTGTGTTGTAGTATCCCTTTATCTTCTGTGCCATGTGCTTCGTATTCTTGGGTAACTTGTAACAACATGGATTTCCCTGTGGGTTGGGGCGAGCATACTGACCAGATGGGCACTTTCCTTCGAACGTTTCGGGAACTGGCCTCTTTGATGGGGGGCATGTAGTCCCCCTACGCGTCACGTCGGGTGCAGCCACATTACCATTCACCCGTCGCACTACCTTACCACCCCTGGGTGCAGGGGCAACAAGGCCCGTAACCTTTTTAATCATTCCTGCAGCCTCCATTTTGGAAACAAGTGTCTTTGTCTCACGAACGGCTGACTGCACATCTGATTTACTTTTCAACCCATCCTGTATAGCCAAATTGATAAGTTTAGTTCTCTTTGTATATGATAACCTAACACCGGAACCAGATGGCAATTTGTATGTTATCCTGTGTGTAGTATTCAATTCGGGGTTGGCGGTTTCCGAGCGATACCCGTTAATGGACCGGAGGCCCTTTAATTCATAGGGTATTCTTGCATTTAAAGTAACATTGGTCACATTCATATCCAAATTCCTACCATACTCACTGTCACCTATCAATTCGAGAAATGCCTTAAGAAGGTTTCTGGGCTGTGAAGTAAGGCCACTGAAATCATTTTTCTGGTTACAGTCAATGTAACCACCCGAAAGTGTAATTTTACCCGACGAAGCATGGTGCGTCACTGTTCCTCCCATAGTTACCTTTCCGTCAGATATCTTCATTTTCATTGACGTGTGCTTTGTTGAAGCCAAATTTTTTACACGGCTATTTCTAATTTGCTCATATTCCTTTGTAAGTGTTAATAATTTACGGAATTTCGCCCCCTTTAAAGAAATTTCTGTGATAGTATATGTTAAATTACCTATTTTAACAGAATTTTTCCCCGGTTCAATGCCGACCATTAATGTATCTTTATTACCACCTGTGCTTGCACTGAACAGCGACGCACCAAACATCTCTTGTTTATATATAATATTTTTTAACAGTCATCTGTAATTCCACACGCAGCACCATCATCAACATCAATGCCTTTGACCCACGGCTGGTATGGGTATTCTCTGTCCTGCCAAACACCCTTCATCTTGATCACATCCAGGCGCTTCGAAGAGAACGGACCGTTGTAGAAATCTGGGTTGAACTTGAATCTGCCCAGATTGTTGTTCGCACAATGAGTGTTGAATCTGGTCATAATTTCACGAAGGGGGATCAACTTATCCTTGCCATATACCACCTCTGGAGATGCCATATAGTGTCTCAATGCATTCGTCGAAAGAGCCATCTCTTCCTTCGCGTCCTTCAACATCCCCGACAGTATAGTCCAAATACCCGCACGCTTACAACTACCCGATGCCTTCAGGTAGGCTTCGTTACATTTGCGGATAATCCTCGGCATCTCATTACCAATCTTTTCTGGTAATTCCATATCCATATCCTCTGGAAGAACCTGGTACTTGAACGGGAACATAACCAACCGACGCTGAATACTCCCAGAGTTATCCTTATATCCCATGGTCTCATTACCTGCATACATGCCAGGAACGCCCCAATCGACAGACTGTGCTACCTTGTATTTCTGTGCGACCGACACGCGCTCACCAGACACCATAGACTGAAAATCAGCCTGGTTCAATCCAAACTTCTCTGTCACCTCAGGGGCAATGAACACCAACTTGTCCCAGATGGCAGACAGCCCAAAGTTCTTCTCTGGCATATCCGACAATTGCCCAACATCCTCCGCCTCGAAGAAATTACTGACAACTTCACACAACTTACCCTTACCCGTAGAAGCCATCCCCTTCAAAAAGGGAACAACCTGCCACTTGTCCTTCTCATTTACCTCATACAACATCCTTCCAATGAATGCATACAGCCAGTATGTAGTATCAGCATCGAACTTCTGGTATTTGGGAATAGAATCCAGAGTTGGTGTAGGAATATCCATAAAATCATCATAATCACCATTATCAAAATCTTGGTCGAAGTATTTTGCCGCTACAATGTTTGGTGCAAGGGAATTAAATTCGTCTGTGCCATATATGTAAAAGTGAGGCTCCCCATCATCCTTCTCACATGTCACATATAGGCCATTCTTGAACGCAAACACATGCCTGTCCTTCTTGAGCTCTGTAAACTGTGAATCTACACAAACCGTCAAGTGATCAACAAGATTTCTTCGCATATTTCCATTTTTTGTGAACATTTTCCACATTTCAAAATTCAATTCCTTTTGAAACAACTTGTCGACATACATATCAATTGGAGCCTCCTTTTCCCACGCCTTTGTGTTTCTAATCTGTTTACACACAAAACCCTTGTACCTCTTGAACCCATTGTTCTTGAAATGTTTCAAAGAATATAAGATTAACATTTGAATATCATTCAATTTCTCGGGGTCAGCTGCCTGACTACTTATATCAGTATTGATGGGAAGCAGAATATTGGAAACATCAGTAGTCTTGACATTCTTGGGCCTATATATGGTGTCATGCATATGAACAGCATCGGAACACAGTAGGTATGCTGTATGTACTGCAACTATCAGGCGGTTAGTGCGCTCACCGATATTCAGTGTATTATCTTCATCACCTTTGTAATCAAATCCACCAGTTTCACCTTTTATTCTATTCAAAATAGGCAGAAATTTGTGATTGCACAGAACAGTATATGCGTCGTAAAACATCGATGGTTCTGTATTTGAATACTCACTAAATCCAAAAATTTTCTTGGCTATACTATGTGGGTTAATTTCACTGGGATTCAGTAAATATTGTTCTTCCAGGCTATCCAATGTAGCCTCGATATCATCCAACGATGCGTTATCAGCGATACCTTCGCTGACCCATCGTTGGGTGTCATTGGGGTCGGTGTCACTTACCGTGTGGAAAGTGTCAGCCATTTTTCTTAGAATATATACGTTCGTTTTTTTTAAGACAGTTTGCTCAACATTTTTATGAGAATCTTGTTTGTGGTTGAAATTTGGCCAACCAAATTCTGAAGGCTTTCACCAATATCAGCCAGAGACTCTGCGACAGTCTCGCCATCTTCAGTTACCAAAAAATTTGACAGATCAATGCCCTCTACATCATCCAGGGCATCCATCTCGTCAAGGTCCATCTCGTCCATCTCGTCCATCTCGTCCATCTCGCCAAGGTCAGATTCCTCGCCTGCGACAGACGACTCACTTGGAATTTCCTCAATTTCAGTTTGTTCAGGAGAGGCAATTTCTTTAGGTGACATTTAGTATTGTCAATGGAAAAAATATCTGAAAAAGTACGCGTTTTTCATCTGAATTAAAATGTTGGTATATATAAAACGTAAACAATGGCTGGTGGATTAATGCAGCTCGTAGCCTATGGCGCCCAAGATGTCTACCTCACAGGTAACCCCAAGATCACTTTCTTCCAGGCCGTGTACAAGCGCCACACCAACTTCGCGATGGAGAACATCGAGCAGGTTGTCAACGGATCCCCCGCCAACAACGGCCGCCTCTCCGTCACCATTGCCCGCAATGGTGATCTCGTTGAGGAGATGTACATGGAGCTGCAGACAGACAAGACCAAGGCCAATATCATCGACGCAAACGGACGATGCTGGGTTGCCGAGCGTGCCGTCCAGGACGTTGAGCTCACCATCGGTGGCCAGCGCATCGACAAGCACTACCAGCGTTGGTGGCGCCTGTACTCCGAGCTTTACCTCGATGAGACCAAGAAGGCCTCGTGGGGTAAGGTTACCTCCCAGGAGGGTGCCGCGACCGAGGATGGCAAGGTTATCCTTCCCCTTATCTTCTTCTTCAACCGCAACCCTGGCCTTGCTCTGCCCCTGATTGCCCTTCAGTACCACGAGGTCCGCCTCGACTTCGACCTGTCGGGTGAGTACGCCGATTACTTCGGCACCAACGCCGTCAAGGTGTGGGCCAACTACATCTACCTCGACACTGAGGAGCGTCGCCGTTTCTCCCAGAAGGGACACGAGTACCTCATCGAGCAGGTCCAGCACACTGGCGCCGACTCCGTCGGTGCGGTCACCACCAAGACTGTCCGTCTGTCGTACAACCACCCCGTCAAGGAGCTCGTCTTCTGCATCAACAAGACCGCCTCTTCGGGTGCCAGTGGCCAGGGTAAGGAGATGTGGCTCTTCAACGTCGGTGACACCGCGGACTGTAACGTGTCGACCGTTGTCGTTGATGGTGGCATCCGTCCTGAGCTGTGTGGTGCCCCCCACCTCACTGTCTCCACCGCCACCGGTGCGGGTCTTTACGAGTCCCCCGCCGCGGAGTCCGCGGCTGAGGCCGTTGGCCCTCTCGCCAGCATGAAGCTCATCCTCAACGGTCAGGACCGCTTCAAGGAGCAGTCTGGTCGCTACTTCAACCAGTACCAGCCCCTGTGCCACCACTCTGGCAACCCCATGGCCGGTGTCTACGCCTACTCCTTCGCCCTCAAGCCCGAGGAGCATCAGCCCACAGGCACATGCAACTTCTCGCGCATTGATAACGCCCAGATCCAGCTCGGCCTCAAGGCCAACATGGATGCCAACTCCAAGATGTCCATGTTCGCTGTTAACTACAACGTCCTTCGCATCCAGTCCGGTATGGGTGGCCTTGCCTTCTCCAACTAAATATATCCTATCAGGGGCTTAAATCCCCAAATTAAGATATACAGGCCACGATTATTTTTTTATTCGTATATTATAAATGTTTAACCTTCGCACCTTTGATTACACCAAGATGCCCCTCCAGGCTCAGGCCGTGCTCCTCATCGGCGCCATCTCTATCGTTATGGCTGCTATGCAGACCGCCAGCGGTGGCCGCAAGAACATGCAGGCCAATGGCATGGTCCTCGCCGCCACCCTGCTTGCCGTTGCCCTCTCGACATACAACGTCCGTTGCCTCGTCCGTGGCTCGTGCAACCGTTGGGCCACCACCGTCGCCGTGCTTTACGTCCTCACACAGGGCACCGCACTTCTCGCGATGAAGTAAACAACAAAATACTATTTATCTATATTAAAGATGTCTGCCGCACTCGTCAACTTAGTTTCTAAGGGTGTTCAGGACGCTTATATTATTGGAGACCCACAAGTTTCATTCTACAGGCAAAACTACAAACGCCATACGAATTTTAGCATGAAACCCGTGGAACTCAAGCCCATCGGTACACAGTCCGCTGGCTCCGAAATCTCGCTCCCAATTGAGCGCAAGGGTGACCTCTTGACCTACGTGTGGTGCGATGCCACATCCGGTGTGGCGGGATCAGACAATATCCAGACAGGTGAGCAGAATACACCAACAGAATTCTCATTGCGTGTCGGTGGAGTGGAGATTGACCGCCAGGATGCATTCTATTCAAACTCCCTCTGGTCCAGGTTCCTTGCCACGTCTGCCTCAAAGAATGGCGTACCATCTGCTACCGACCAGATTTTCCCCCTCCATTTCTTCCACTGTGACAACCTCACAACACCACTGCCACTCGTGGGACTCCAGAACGCGCCACTCGAGATCCGTGTAAAGCACTCACCCAACTCAACACCTGCAGGTATCCGGTACTACGCCAACTATGTTATGCTCGACACAGATGAGCGCAAGTTCTTCGCCAGTCAGGAGCACGAGCTTCTCATCAGCCAGGTGCAGAGAATTGAGGCCGACCAGAGAGGAGCTGACCTCTTCTACCTTAACCACCCCGTCAAGGCATTGCTCTGGGGACAGGAGGAGGGTTCGGGAACATTCGGTGTCAATGACGTCCAGATTCAGATCAACGGAACCGACCTCTTTGATTCCAAGATGTCATCCAAGTATTTCAACACAGTGATACCATACCACCATTCAGAGTATGCGGGCGCGGATAATGATGACCTCTATATGTACACATTCGCAAATCAGCCAAACCGCCACCAACCCACAGGATCGTGCAATTTCTCGAGAGTCGATAACTCACGAATCACGTGGACATGCACAGACGGTGACGATGGTGCCATCAAGGGACCAAGCTATCTCTATGCCGTCAACTACAACATCCTCAGGGTAAAGTCAGGATTAGCTGGTCTCGCATTTTCTAATTAAAATAACTGTATATATAAATGCTCAAACTCAACAAGAACTCCCGTAATATGTGCTGCGCCCTGGCAGTCGCCGCGGTGTTCTTCGTCATCGTGAAATGTATGAAGTCAGAGGGATATTTCGGTAAGAAACATGGATGCAAGACATACAGGAATGGTATGAAGTTGTGCAGCTACGGTGATGGTAAGTGGCATTCTGCCAAGAATACTGGAATTGTGGGGTTGGGAAGCATTCGCATAGATAAGAATGTAAGGAGTGCCGGCGTGTGCAAGGGTAAGTGTATGTCTATGAAAAGCGACGGGAAGGTTTGTGCGGGATTTCAATACAACACAAAGAATAAGATTTGTAAATACAAAAGCGCTGACCAGATACCAACGGGCCCGGACGGCAGCAAGAACCTCAAGAAAATCAAAGGTTCTCATGTTTACGTTAAGATGAGCCACTTACGCGATAATTAATTTTTTAAATGAACTAATATTTGCCCTACAGAATGGGCATTGCTGAATGGCACCCTTTGAACATGATTCACAAATGACATGTCCACAAGGTTCTATCATGGTATCAATTCCTCTTTCCAGACATATGAAACAGAAGTATTCATTGTTCATACTCAAATCTTTTGCGATTGAAGAAATTTTATAAAATTTTCTAATATTTTGTTGACAATTCTGTAATTCTTGTTTCAATTCATCTAATTTTTCAGATTCCATGAATTCACTAATAATATCCTTAATTTTGTCTACATATTTTCCGTCAGACTTTGACCCCATGGTGATTGAAAACCCCAGAAGTGTGTCAGCCATAGTCTGTTTTTCTTCAAATTTTTTTAAAATTTTCAAATAATTTTGCATTTCATTTGTATATTCTTCTTTGAATTCTCCAAAACATTTCAAATATTTGTCATCTTCTGGAACTTCAACACTTTCATAGTCTGGTTCAAAATAGGTTTTCACTTCTTGTATGAGTGATTGTAGTGATTCATCAATTGTGCCATACCCACTCCCACCCGAATCACTTCCGGATATTTCATCCAAGTCTGTGTAATTCATTAATATTCATTAAAGGGGTCACGCCTTTAATGAATAAGATGTCATTTGTACCAGCAATACTACTTCCTAATCCTGAAAATACATGGAGAGAATTTTACCATTACAAGGAACGTGACCACAATGAATTGACCGTGTCGAGGCTGTATGCATTACGGCGCCACGAGAAATTTGCACCATATGATTTAATCAATGTCATTGATGGGTCTACGAAACAGAGTGTGGCACCGTTAGTACAGACAATATTTGAGTCTGCAAAACCACACAACTTCGATGTGAATATCAGAATATTAGATTCAATTTTGTCAAAGGGGTATTCCAGGAAACACTTTGAAGAATATGGATTTTACCCGATATTCATAGACACTGTTGGGGGGCGTGCAACAGACAAACAACTTGCCATCAGGGGTAATTTGCAATATGTAAATGATAACATGCAAAAGTTGGCTGAGATATACGGTAATTTGAATAGGTATGATGCGAAACGTACATTAATGAATGTACCAAGTTGCCAAATACCGATACTTATGTCTGCCAGAGATGATAAATCGATATATTTGTCACATAAAAGTATTCAGGCACTGGTGGAGTTTGAGAGGCACATTATCAGAAAATACAGTTCTAAATTTATCACTGGTAAATTTCCGCTATCACTTAACAAAATTGATTTATCAAACAATGCAGCAGATAAATTGATATGCCTGTGTCTGATTGACGATAGTGACGTTACAAGTCGGATTATTAGAGAATTATTAGATGAATACCACCCGTGGGTATATAGATCTCCCGTGAAACTGATAGTTGAACTATATGAACTAATTGATTTGGAAGTCCCTGATTTCCTGCGAATTGCGAATTTACAGCCAGAATTGGTAAAGGGTGATCCCAATCACGTAATGGTCATGCTGGAAATGCATGATATACAAATAACTGAAAATATGTTAAAATTGATATATCGTGATATGGGTGCAGAAGCGGATATTCCAAAGATAATGGAATATGGATATACTCAATTGGCAGTAGAATTGTATGACCCTTCAAAGAATGTAGACTGGTCACAGTATGTGTCTGAATTGGTTGATATATACGATGAAATGCCACAGGTTGAAAAAATATTAAAAACACTGGATATCCAAACAATTTTGAAAAATGGGAAGAATATTTCAAAATTCTCGTGGATAAATCATGGCCATATGGAAAAGTTCTTTGACAATATGGGTAATGACACGTGTGCAATATGCCTCGGATCTCTGACTGAAAACCAAGCAATTATTAAGACTGTATGCAGCCACACGTTTCATTACAAATGTTTCCGGCAGGTGCGCGATAAATCAGCATGCCCATTGTGTAGACAAAATCCGTTCTAAGCGCCCAGTTAATACAAACCGACCTCCGTGGTATTTCCCAGTTCCACCACGAATGTCGTGAATCTGTTTATATGGATAGATATTAAAACGACCCTCTTTAAAAGAAGCCATGGGTACTCTATGAATCCTGATCACATATGATTGTATTAAATTTTTTGAAATTTTATCATACACGTACAGGTGTTGACCTTCATTTTCTGTGTATGAAGTGAGTATGGCCTCAAATCCGCCCGTCCTCAATAGCCTCAGCACATTGCGCTGGTCCAGGGGGAAGAGTGGCATTACTATAAGTAATCACAGAAATTCTTTCCCATGCTTCAATAGTACGAGCCAGGCACGTAAAAAATAACACCTTTTCCTGTAAAGTCAGGCGTATACCTGATTTGTAGCGATTTAAGATTTCCTGTGTGATAACCAGAAACATCAGCATAACAGATATATCACGCTCCATTCCTACCATATTGAGTGAAATTAATTTATCAATATTTAGTAAATGGACCAGAATAAAGTTATAAAATATTGGTTCATATTCTTAATATGTTTGACAATTTTCGGATCAACGATAACAAAGATTTTACAGGACAAAATGATGTCTGAAAAGGAGTGATATAAAGAATATATAAGTATAATAATAAAACATGGATTGCTCACTTGTACAAAGCTGTCCACCCGGGTCCTTCAACAACTGCCACCTCGCTACGATTTGCAACGAGAGCAGGCCAGCCAATGCATATGTCGAGTTTTGTGCAGGCAAAGACTGTGTCATTGCAGACGGGGAATACCTTCAGCCTTGTACTGATGACAGGAACTGCGTTAGTGTAGTTACAGACAAAAACACAGCTGGCATCGGTTGTGATAACCCTACTACGGGGATTTTCATGGGAGACAGACTCCCACTACTCCCAGTGATGGGAGAAGGCTGTGACCTTACAGCAGACGACATCGTGTCAATGAAAGATTTCCCAGATTTCGATGGAAAGCCTGACTGTGACACACAATTTTATGCCAAAGGTGACACTGTCTGCTACTGCCCATGTGAGCCGATGGAGCCGTCACCACCCCCGTGCCCCGAGCCAATGCCATGCCCAACGGTAATGCTGTATTGTGAAGGGTTATTCACACCCACCGATGATAACGGGTGTGCAGTGGGGTGCCCAACGTGC